>Ga0315293_10007286_pt1 | contig 10274 bp, 8 predicted proteins | sample YL17G13_20_MG_FD_203071 | JGI IMG/M metagenome (GOLD analysis project Ga0315293, IMG submission 203071) | Sediment microbial communities from Yellowstone Lake, YNP, Wyoming, USA - YL17G13_20 | ecosystem: Environmental > Aquatic > Freshwater > Lake > Sediment | place: USA: Wyoming | collected... | reverse complement strand
CACCCGGCCTCTTCATCCGGACCGAACCGATTCACACAGCGGCCCTAATGCCGCGTTCTGCGCTTCCACCCCAAGTCATATAGGTAAACTCCAATTTACTTAGAAAGCATAAAATAGGTAAAATGCGATTTACTTATACATATGTCAGGTGAAGACGAACTCTTGCAGGCCTTCGTCCGGCGCAGTCTCTCGCTGTCACAGGACCGTCTGAGGCGTCATGTGTTCTCCTCGAAAGGGGACAGACTCCACAAGAGGTTCGCCTTCGACAGGTTCGAGGGATACGTTGACGCCTTCTTGCGGGGAGATGCCAGCAAGCGCTGGATCGTCATGTCCGGATTGAGAGGCACCGGCAAGACTACACTGGTCGCCCAGCTACTCTTCAGTCTGTCAGAGAGGGGAGTTCCGCCGGCGCGCACGCCATATGCGTCTCTGGATGAGCTGACGCGCCTCACCGGCGCCTCTCTGAAGCAATACTTGGACGAATACGAGCGCCAGCTCGGGAAGGACTTCGAGACCCTGACCGATTCGGAGAGAATCATCCTGTTCTTGGATGAGGTCCACTACGATCCTGACTGGGCCGTCGCCCTGAAGAGCCTGTATGACCGAACAGATCGTGTGTTCATCTTCGCCACAGGTTCATCCTCAGTCTCCCTGCAGACCAGTCCTGACTCGGTCAGGAGATCGGAGTCAGAGCGGCTGACACCTCTGTCTCTTTCGGAGTACATGCTGCTCAAGCGAGACTTGAAGCCCGACGACGGCCTCCGTGGCTCGATCATCGACAGCCTATTCTCTTCGGCGAGCGCGGAGGACGCCTATCATGGGTTGAGAGCCGATCAGAGGGCGGTCACAAGATATCTAGCCGGAGTCCGACCAAGCGACGTAGAGCAATATCTTCGGGTTGGCACGCTGCCTTTCGCAATCCCGTACTCGGACCAGGAGGATGTTTACGAGAAGCTCTTGGACATCGTGGAGAAGACGGTGTGCGAGGACATCACCATGATGATGAGGTTCACGAAGAAGATGCAGACGAAGATGTCCAACCTCATCACGCTTCTCGCCGTATCGGACCGCGTCAGCTATGAGTCGATTTGCAGCAGGTTGGGGGAATTGACGAAACCGACTCTCAGCAGGATGATCCGTGGGTTGGAGAAGTCGGAGCTCGTGATTGCGGTGCGGCCGTTCGGCCGACCCGTGAAGAAGATCTCGAAGGCACCGAAGTACATGTTCATGGCTCCGTCCATGCGGGCAGCTCTTCTCTGGAAGGTCGGGCAATCGGACAGCCCCGAGGCGACGTCGGGAAGACTCCTCGAAGACGCGGTCACAATGTACCTCTACAGACTCCAGAGGGAACGCCGCCTGCTTGCGTTCGATTTCGATGCGTCAGAGGGCGGTGCCGACTTTGTGATCAACCGTCGCGACAAGAGCCGGATGGTCCTCGAGGTCGGCTACGGGAACAAGGGTCACTCACAGGTCGAGAAGACGATGTCCCGCACGGGGTCAGAGTACGGTGTGGTCGTGTCCGACCGGTCCCTCTCGCTCTTAGATGATAAGAGAATACTGAGCGTCCCCAAGGAATGGTTCCTTCTCGTATGACGTCCGCTCGCGATCAGGCGCTCCTGTGGGGACAGTACCATGTCTGTTCAGAAGGGGCTAGAGTGGGGGCTGAGGGATTTGAATCTCTGCCGAGCTAGTCTTTCCGAAGCCTGAGAGGATCAAGCATGATTTCGTACGCGCACCAACCCCACTTTCTCTATTCTTGGCCGCCCTGTTAACCGGGCCGCTCAAGGGGACTGCGGATATGGCAGAATCGGACCCTGCTGGTTGCACGCGAATCCCTGCATACAATGCGCACGCGGCGCTCGACAGGCTCAATTTGCCCGACCGGAATCTTCTGGTCATTACGAGAATAGCGCCTGATATGTGAGTGAGATGCATCTGCGGACGCCTTGTCGTCCTCGCCTCACGCACCGCCTCTGGCTGCCCTGCCCTGCGGGGTCAGCGAGTCCGTCAGGTAGTTCATGAACCTCACGACCGAGGGATCATCCGTCCAGAAAGCCATCATGTCCTCTATACGGGTCTCGTCCTCATACTCGCTCGCGAACAGTATGGTCTTCCTGTCGAACCGGACGAACAACACCTTCGGAGAGCCCGCCTCATGCAGCTTCAAGCTGTGACTCGGACTAGCGATCTCCCCGTACTTCGAGAGGGCGGATATCCTCCCTGGCTCCGGGGTCGCGAACATCACCTTCATCCTCTTCGACCTGGCCTTCTTCCAGATCTCCGAGAACGCCAATATGTGTTCTGGGGTCCCGGCTACGAGAAGTTCCGACCTGGCCGAGTCCGCTATTTCCCGCAACCTCTCTAGGATCCTCATCCTCCCTCTGATGACCCAGATGCGGGCTTCAGAGGCCTCCCTGTGAGGTGCGCTCGCGAGCTCCTCGAGACCATCCCTCGCATCCTTGGCCGCCCCCAGCAGCTCCGACTCTATCTTCGAGATTGCGACCTTGGGTGACATTGCCCTGAACTTCTTCGGCCGCCCTGTGGACGTCTCCACTATGCCTCTGCCCTCGAGCTTCTCCAGCGTGCCGTAGATGGCAGATCTGGGCACTTCGGCGATGGCGTGGATCTCGCCCACCCCTGCTTCGCCGAGCCCGGTGAGGGCAGAGAATACTTTAGCTTCGTATGTGGTCAAGCCCAGGGCGATGAGCCTGTCAACAACCTTCTGATGGGTCTTCATCGGAGTCCGTGCCTGTACGCGCACCGGATGCGACTCCGAAATAGATATATGTTAGTAGTCATTTAACGACATTCCTGTTAGTAGGACTGTAACAACAAAGATGGAGATGCTGACATGATATTCAAGAAGCTCGCCGACACGGTGGTCGATCACCACAAGCTGATACTGATCATCTGGATCGTCACTCTCCTGTGTATCTCTCCTGCGATAACGAAGGTCAACGAGGTGCTCGTCTACCAGGAGTCGGAGATGGTCGAGGGCGACACCGAATCGCTCATCGCTCAGAGGATCATCGACGAGCAGTTTCCCGTCGCGCTCGCAAACAGCACGCTCATGGTCGTCCTGGAAGGCCAGGATGTCGGCTCGGCGGAGGTAAGGGACTTCTGTCTGGACCTCGGAGACCGTGCGACCGCGGCCGACGGGCTCGCGTACCTCGAGGATTTCACCTCCGTCTATTCCGCCTCCGAGGCGATGATACACGCGCTGGCGTCCGAGCTCGGCCCCGTCATGGTCGAGACGGAGTACCAGGTCAACATGACCGCCTCCATGTTGTATGGCATACCGTCGCTCTACCTCGGCAACTGGATGGACACGGACCCCGCCCTCAGCATACAGGAGCGGGACTACGCCGCGTATCAGACAACCGTTGCGTCGATGCCGTACCTTCTGGCGTCCGCCGACGAGACGACTGCCCAGCTGTCGTATCAGTACCTGGGGGCGTTCTGCTACGCCTGGAACTTCACATACGACGATCCCGTCCTCACCTCTGACCCGCAGTCCCGGGCGGAGGCCGCCGTCGGTACGGCCGCACCTGCGTTCATCGCGCTCCTCGATTATCCAGATGACCAGAAGGCCATCATGTACGCGGTGCTCGCATCGTTCGATCTATCTTCGTTCACCAACCTCACGCTCATACACCAGTTCTCGGTCTCGACGGTCGCCGCCTTCGCCGGCGTGGACAACCTGACTTTCATGGAAGAGGTCTACGCGCTCGGCCCGGAATTCGCGCCCGAAGAGTTGGCTGCGTTCTCGCGTTCCGTGGTCGCCTCAAGCACCCTTCCAGAGCTGCCGGTCCAGCTGCCTCCCGAATACCTCTCCAGTCTCGTGAGCCCTGACAACACCACGACCTTGATCGTCCTGAGCTTCTCGAAGGACTCCGGCTTTGTCGAAGGAGGAGAGAAGCCGATTGTCAACAACGTCGTCGACCTCAGGGAGATGGTGTCGGAGTCGAGGGCCCTCTATCTGTCCTCGGAGTACAAGACGTACGTGACCGGGGACGCGGCGCTGACCGCGGACATGGAGGACTCAATGATGAGCGAGCTCTCCCTCATCGAGCCAGTCACCATCATAATGATCATCGTGCTCATGGGTATCTTCTTCCGCTCGGTGGTAGCGCAGTTCCTGCCCCTCGGAGGCGTCATGGTGGCCCTCGGGGTCAGCCAGGCGTTCGTGTTCGTCGTGGGCTCCCTGGTCGCGGACATACACTACTCTGTCGTCACGATGCTATTCAGCATCCTCATGGGCGTCGGCACGGACTACGCCATCTTCATAGTCGCAAGATACAGGGAGGAGCGCATCAAGGGACACAACCGGGAGGAGGCGGTCAGGACATCGGTCACATGGGCCGGCGAGAGCATCTCGACGAGCGGCGCCACCGTCATGGTCTCGTTCTTCGCGCTCTCCATCGCCGACTTCTCCATGATACGGACCATGGGCCTGGTCCTGGGAGTGGCGATTGCCATATCCCTGCTCGTCGCCCTTACCCTGGTCCCATCGCTGATCATGCTGTTCGGGAACAGGATATTCTGGCCTACCCGGGGGGCGCGCTGGTACAGGTTCGCAGAGAAGGTCATGGAGAGGAGATCCCAGGGGCACCGCGGGTACTTCTTCAAGGCGGCGAACTTCTCCATCAAGCACGCCAAGACAGTGCTCCTGGCGGCGCTCCTCATCTCGGTCCCGACCACTTACGTCTTCCTGAACGCTGAGACGAGCTTCGACTTCATAGGCGGTATGTCGTCCGGTGTCGAGAGCAACGAAGGCATCATTGCGATGACCGACGCGTTCGGGGCGGGGCGGATCATGCCCACCCAGGTCGCGGTGGTCTTCGACACGCCAGTCTATTCCGACGGCAACTTCAGCCTGGACAAGCTGGAGACGGTCGACGACATCGCCGCCGTCATAGCGGCAACCGACAATGTGAAACAGGTCACCGGTCCGACGAACCCGAAGGGCGACCACATCGACTACGCGAACCTGAGCGAGATGGCTCCAGATGTGAGTGCGAGCTACCAGGCCATGATGCTGCAGTTAGTAGGCGTCGACGGCCGCACGGTGCTGTTCACAGTCATCCTGGAGGCGGGGCCGATGACGCCCGAATCGCTCGATACGGTAGCGGTGCTTAGGGACGAGCTCGCCGCTCTGAAGGCCGCTGACGGGGCGATATCGTCCTCCACCATCTACGTGGGCGGCGCCTCGGCGGTCATATACGATCTCAAGGTCGACCTGGACCAGCAGTTCAGGACGATGGAGATCATGGTGGTCATAGGCATATTCATCGTCTTGCTGATCGTCCTGGGTGCCGTAATTCTCTCCGCGTTCGCGATAGTGTCGATCATGCTCAGCATAACATGGGCCTTCGCTGCGACCGTAGGCATATTCAGCTACGGGCTGGGCGAACCCATCCTGTGGATCATACCCCTGATACTATTCATCATGCTCATGGGGATAGGGATGGACTACAACGTGTTCATCCTCACCAGGATAAGGGAGGAGAAACACAAGGGGAAGAGCGACAAGGACGCGGTCGTGGAGGCGCTCGACTGGACCGGTGGCATAATCACCGCGTTGGCCATAATCATGGGCACCGCCTTCAGCATGATGATGATCTCGAGCACGATGATGCTGAAGGAGATCGGGTTCGCGCTCGCGTTCGCCATACTCCTGGACGCCATGGTGGTCAGGACATACATCGTCCCGGCGATGATGACCGTCCTGGGCAAGTGGGCCTGGTGGGCGCCAGGGCCCCTCCAGAGGGAGAGGGCGGAGAAGAAGTAGGGTTCGGGCGCGGAACGCCCCTCCCTCCAAACGGCCTCATGCGAGGTCCGACCTGCATCAGCGGTATCTCAGGGTGATCCACGTGGCGGGCTCCCTAAACCATGAAGTGCTTCACGTTCTTCCTCACCCTCTTCACGGCTTCCTGGATTCTTTTCCTCCTGGTCTCCTCTCTCTTCGCGGAGGCGACCCAGTGGATGTACGCGTGGCGGTAAGTCTTCGCCAAAGCCTGGAAGTTGCCCCAAGCCAACTCGTCTTGAGTCAAGGCGTCCTTGAGGTCCTTCGGGATCCTTGGAGGGGCGCTCGGTCTGTACGCCTTATCCCAATTGCCGTTCCTCTTCGCGGCTTCGATCTTGGCCATACCATGGGCGGTCACCCTCCCCTCTTTGATCAGCCTCTCCGCCCTCTTCCTGTTGCTTAGGGACCAGATGCTGTTGGGCTTTCTCGGAGCGAACCTCCACATGTGTCGTTCGTCATCTATGCGTCTCAGCCTGCTGTCGATCCATCCGTAGCAGATGGCCTCCTCGAGCGCCTCCTCGTAGCTGACGCTCTGTCTACCCAAGTGTCTCTTGAACGCGAGGATCCAGACTTCGGAGGACTTGTCGTGGTTCTTCTTGAGCCATCTTCGCCATGCGCTTCGGTCTTCAAAGAATATAGGCTCGGGTAGCATATCTGTCCCGATAGAGTTGGCTCAGGGAAAAAGACTATCTGAAGTGGACCGGAGAATGCCGTGATTCGGTAGGCCGAGATGAAGAGTGGAGCAGAGGGATTCAAACCTCTGTCGAGCCAGTAATTCCGAAGTCCGAGCGAATCAAGCAGAATTACTCGCAGGGGACAAACACCTTCTCTTCCAGTTTCTCGAATCAGATGGAGATTTCCTCTCAGTGAACTTGGGTCCGGGAAGTTATTTATAGGGAACATTATGTTATGTATAGCACACTAAGGTGTGCTTCATGAAAGAAACGACCAAACTCGTGCTGCTTACTGTGCCTCTGGCAGTTCTCGTTGGCTACTCATGGCTGTTCGTTCTCCCGTACTATTCGTATGATGATCCTATTGAGAGAGCGGGCGGTGCCGTCGTACTTGGGACCATTTGGGCAGTCGGAATAACAGTCGCGTCCGTGATGATAATCATAAGACAGTATCGTGCGGTTCAAGCTGGATTCCGATTGAATGACGAACGCAGCAGAGGGATAGTCATACGGGCTGGCTATTACTCGTTCTGGGTCTCAATTGGGTGGTGGCTCTTGCTCAACTTTGTCATCCTATCGAACTCAAACGCATTCGGACTTCTGTCCGTAGACAAGGCTCCTGAGGCGTTGGTCGGCGGGCTCCTGGCATTGCCCGTAATCTTCTTCATTGTCTGGTCTTATCTCACGTATAGATACAGGCCACGTCCTGGGTGATTCATTGAGAACGAGAATCAAGGAGCTCAGGGCAAGGCATTCGATGACGCAGAATGACCTGGCGAGAATCGTTGGCACTCGTAGAGAAACCATCCTGGCCGTCGAGAACGGCCAGTACTACCCCTCAGTGAAGCTTGCGCATGATATTGCCAAAGCCCTTCAGACGACGATTGATGAAATGTTCGTGTTCGATGAATAGCCTTGGACGATGCCGTGCCAGAGTGCCCTGGTACAAAAGACCCTTGATTTCTCGGACCGAGGTTATCACTGGCTATGGATAGGAGTGGGGGCAGAGGGATTTGAACCCCCATCAACGGGTTTCCTCCACGCGGAGAGCGACTCCGCGCGTTTCGGACTATGGGTCATCGCTCCAGTTAGTCATCACTGGTCAGCAAACCCAACGGAAATCATTCCCATAACTGGAGCCCGTAAGGATACCAGGTTACCCCATACCCCCTTGTGGTCGGCATCAGGGAATCTACTTCTTCCGCAGCTTCTGAGCCCTCTTCCTTCTTCTCATCTTCTTCTTGCGCCACTTCCAGCGCTGCTTGCCGCGCTTCTTCCAGGCTCTTGAGCTTCTCTTCATGAGTCAGACTCCCTTTGCCGTTTGGGCGTACATCGCTCCCTTTTAATATGTCTTTTGGAGGCCATGGCGGGCCGGTCGGGAATTTCGGGCGTTTCGCACGCCATTCGAACCCGAGACCACTGGCTGTCCTCGGCCCCGTGAGGGGCTTAGAAGGCCAGTGCTATATCCTAGCTAAGCCACCGGCCCATCTGGCCTTCCTCGACATGAAGCACGGCTGTATTAAAACCTTGGCGGTCGCCGGAAACCGTCACCGAACGGTTAAGTTCAACATCCTGCATTCACCTAGAGGTTCGTCCATGGGCGAGATAGAGATTTTCGAGCTGAAGCGAATCGACCTGAGAGACGCGGTCATCATAGACGGGTTCCCGAGCATCGGCCTCGTGAGCTCGATCGTCGCGAGCTATCTCATCGCGTTGCTGAAGATGGAGTACATCGCTGTCATGGACTCCAACCTCTTCCCGACCGTGTCGCTCATCAAGGATTCGGAGCCCCTTGGCCCCGCGCGGGTGTACGCGAGGCCGAACCTGAAGCCGGGAGAGCAGCAGATAGTCGTGTTCTCGACCGAGCTCCAGCCGTCCGCCAACCTGCTGAGGCCCATAGGCACGTCTATCATAGACTTCGCCCACGAGCAGAAGTGCAGGCTGGTCATCTCGGCCGGCGGACTCATAGTCGAGAGAGGGGAGGAGGAGCCCGATGCGGAAGTGGGCGAGATCGCGGTATATGGCATCGGCAGCACCGACGCGGCTCAGAAGCTGCTCATGCAGGCGGATGCGGAGCCCTTCGTTGAAGGCGTGATATCCGGCACCGCGGGCGTCCTTCTCAACGAGGGCAATCGGCGCGGGATGGATGTGATAACCCTTCTCGCCGAGGCGAGGCCAGACATGGCAGACGCTAGAGCGGCCGCCCTCATACTCGCAGCCATAGACCAGATGGTGCTCCACATGCACCTGAACGTCGAGCCCCTGTGCAAGGAGGCCGAGAGGCTGGAGGCTCAGCTGAAGATCCTCCACAGGGACGCCCAGAAGAAGAGCAAGGGGCAGACCCCCGGCGTCGCGGGCTACTACTAGGTCAACCCATCGATGCAGGCTATTTTATATCGCTCCGTGGCCCTTCCCGAACCTGCTCTCTCGTCGCTCGGCGATTCCTGAGATGCAGCCAGCAAGGGGAGATGGTGCGTGGGCCGGTGAGATGAGTGTTGGATCTGTTCTACAACGGAATCCTCGTCGTCATCGTGTCCATCTGGGTCATCGGCCTCCGGTCTGCGGGCATGGGCAGACTCGTGGCGGCCCTGAAGAAGCGCGCCACGCTGATCACGGTGCTCGCGTGGATTGCGTTCATCGCGTTCGCCGTGTCATTCGTCCTATACTTCTCGTACTTCGAGGAGATACACGACATCGACAACGCCGTCGAAGCTGCAGTGACGAGCCTGGAGAACGGGGTGAACCCGTACGAGGAGTATGTGGTTCCCAGGTTCAAGGGCAAGTACGCGCCCAACCCTGCGTGGTCCATGGGACCGTATAACTACCTCCCCCTTGACCTCATGGTGTACGTCGGCGCGCACGAGACCCTGGGATTCCTTGGCACGCCCGTCTGGTTCGTGGTCGCGAACCTGGTGTTCTCCGGTGCGGCACTCTATCTCTTGCGGAGGATTACAGATGTAGGCTGGCTGTCCTTCGCGCCGTTCGCGGGGATCGTGATGCTGTTTTACTCGTTCGACAATGCCTCTCTCACATTGCTATTCATGATCGCCTCTGTCTACGCTAGGAACCGGTCGAAGTTCCATCCGGAGGCGATGTCGATCATCCTCATGTCCCTCGCCATGATGACGAAGATATACGCGATACTCCCGTTCGCCGTCCTTGTCCTGTTCGACCTCCAGGCCAACGTCGTGGCGAAGAACATCAGGAAAACGGCCGAGGTGCTCGTGGCGGTCGCGCTTGGCGCGGTCATCGCGCTGTTGTTGATGTTGCCCTTCGGCGTATCCAACGTTCTGGACGCGGCGGTGTTCTTCCACGGCAGCGAGGCTGCGCGCGTCGGGACTTCCACTGGCGGAACGCTCCTTAGCGAACTCACTTTCGCATCGGACTACTATGTGGAGATAACCGTGATCGCCCTCGCCGCGACCCTGTTCGCGGGTCTGATGATGCGCAACTTGAACGACCGCGTCCTCCTGGTCACGGTCGTCTTCCTTCTCGTGGCGATCAAGAGCAGCCTCGCGCCGCTGACGGTTATGGGTGTGTTCCTCGCGCTTCGGCTGTGGGATATCTCGTGTGCGCGCGCCGCGAAGGATGTACTCTCGGACAAGCCCCAACCCGTCTCTCCGGAGGCCGATCCTCCCAAGGAGAGCGCATCCTCACCATTAGGTGACTGAGCAGCAATGTTGCGCCGCAGCGCCCTCGTCTAGGGGCGAGGTATTTGAGCTGCTTCCTAAAAGAATATCTATTGTTTCAACCATGCACGACTTAGCACAGCATTGTTAGCATGAACTTCAAGG
>Ga0315293_10007285_pt1 | contig 10274 bp, 10 predicted proteins | sample YL17G13_20_MG_FD_203071 | JGI IMG/M metagenome (GOLD analysis project Ga0315293, IMG submission 203071) | Sediment microbial communities from Yellowstone Lake, YNP, Wyoming, USA - YL17G13_20 | ecosystem: Environmental > Aquatic > Freshwater > Lake > Sediment | place: USA: Wyoming | collected... | reverse complement strand
CTCCCGGCAGATCTGGTGGGGCCATCGTATACCTGCTTGGTACTGTGACGCCTGCGGTGAAATCATCGTATCGAAGGAAGAGCCGTCCTCGTGTCCCAAATGTGGCTCGGACCGATTACGGCCTGAGACCGATGTCTTGGATACCTGGTTCAGTTCTGCCCTTTGGCCTTTTTCGACGATGGGATGGCCCAAAGAGACCAAGGAGTTGAAGCGGTTCTATCCAACCTCTGTCCTGGTCACCGGCTTCGACATCCTCTTTTTCTGGGTAGCCAGGATGATGATGATGGGTCTGAAATTCATGAGGGACGTCCCATTCAGGGATGTCTACATCCACGGTCTGGTAAGAGATGAGCGGGGGGAAAAATATTCGAAGACTCGAGGGAATGTGGTGGATCCCCTCGACCTGATTCAACGCTACGGTGCGGACACTCTCCGTTTCACACTGGCTGCGCTGACCATGCCCGGAAGCGACTTGAAACTCTCGGAAGCAAGGACAGAGGGCTACCGGCACTTTGCCAACAAGATTTGGAATGCCGCACGGTTCGCTTTAATGAATTTAGAAGGTTTTGGGACCGGTAAAGAACGCAAGATTTATCCTCTGAGGGATTACAGTCTTCCCGATCGATGGATTCGGAGCCGGTTGAACCAGGTGATTCGCGGCGTCGAAAAGTCATTAGAGGATTATAAATTCAATGAAGCCTCACACATCCTCTACCAATTCATCTGGCATGAATTCTGTGACTGGTATCTGGAACTGATCAAGCCATCCCTTTATCAGGATGAGGATTTGACCAGGAAGAGACTCACTCAGGGGACCCTTCTGGAAGTTCTCGAAGCCATCCTTAAACTCCTCCACCCCTTCATGCCATTTATTACCGAGGAGATTTGGCAGCAGCTTCCCCTCGAAAGAGAGGATGGGTCCATCATGATCGCCAGATTTCCAAAGCCCGATGAGCGATTCGATGATGACCCGTCCACGGATGAGATGGAATTGGTGATTGAGATCGTCACAGCCCTTCGAAATATACGGGGAGAGATGAACTTCCCTCCCGGAGAGCAGATTGATGTCTTCCTGCACCCCAAAGAGAAGGACGTCAGCGAGAGACTTAAAAGAAACCAGTTATTCATTCAAAATTTGGCAAGGGTTAAGGGTCTTGTGTTCTTCGAGGAAATGGAGAAGCCGGCCTACAGTGCCTTTGCGGTGGTTCGCGATGTAGAAGTCTTCGTCCCCATGGATCGGTCTCGAATGGAGGAGGAGGCCAAAAGGCTTCAAAAGGAGATACTTAAGATCGAAAAGGAGATAGCCTTCGTTAACCGGAAGCTCACGAACGAACAGTTTCTCTCCAAGGCGCCAACGGAGGTAGTTCGGGAAGAGAAGGAGAAGGCATCGCAATATCAAGCCATCCGGGGGAAATTAGAAGAGAACCTGAAGAAGATCAAAGAAGCACTCTCTGGCTGAAGAAAAAATTCGAAATTCGACTATCGAAACTCGAAACAATTACCAAATTCGAATGATCAAATGTCTGAAACGCGATAAATGTTTTGTTTTGAAAATTCTGATTTTGAAAATTTGTATCACTTTAGCCTTTTGAAAAATGAATTTCAAAAGCTAAAGAAATTAAAAGAATCACCATAAAATCCCCCTCTATCCCCCTTTTTCAAAGGGGGAAGCTAACATCTCCTCCCTTTGGCCTCTGGCCCGGAGGGAAAAGGGAGGCAGGGAGGGATTTTCAAAGCGCTAAAGTATTACGGCTAAAGATATTTGAAATTTCCTCTTCTCCTCTCCCCAGCGGGGAGAGGGCGGGGGTGAGGGGGCAAGAGGTGGCTGTCGAATGAAGGTGGATATTGAGAAGGTGGCAAGGCTGGCTCGACTTGAATTATCGGAAGAAGAAAAGAAGACCTTTGGAATTCAGCTGGAGCAGATCCTCACCCACATGGAGCAATTGAATCGGCTCGATACGACTGGCGTAGAGCCTACCTCGCATGCCATCCCCATTCAGAATGTGTTTAGAGAGGATGAGACAAGATCTTCTTTCGCGCAGGAAGAGGTCTTGGGCATTGCCCCCGAAGAAGAGGACGGACATTTCAAAGTCCCGAGGATCATCGAATAAAGAAAGTGACTACAGTGCCTAAAATGAACTAAAGTGACTAAAGTTAAAGATGTTGATTTCAGGCAATCTAGACATTTCGGACTTTAGGCAATTTCAATTTTACTCACTTTAGGCACTTATTAAAGATTATGGACCTTCATCGACTGACCATTCACGAATTGCATAATCTCCTGGCAAAGAAAGAGGTGACCTCCAGGGAGGCGACGGAAGCCCTCTACAAGAGGATCAAAGCAGTAGATAAGAAGATCGGAGCTTATCTCCTGTTGACCGAAGAGGAGGCGTTTCGACAGGCAGATCAAGTCGATCATCAAGTGGCAAAAGGAGAGGAGATTGGAGACCTGGCCGGCATCCCGATGGGGCTTAAAGACATCCTTTGCACGGAAGGGATTCGGACCACCTGTGGTTCCAGGATACTGGAGAATTATGTTCCCTTTTATAACGGGACAGTGGTGAGGAAGCTCAAAGAAAGAAATGCCGTCTTCTTGGGAAAATTGAATATGGATGAATTTGCCATGGGATCCTCCACGGAGAATTCTGGATTTCAGATCACCCGAAATCCATGGAACCTCGAGAGAATCCCCGGAGGCTCCAGTGGCGGCTCTGCCGCTGCAGTGGCTGCGGATGAGTGCATCGGTGCCCTTGGCACAGATACAGGAGGTTCGATCCGGCAGCCTGCATCCTGTTGCGGAGTGGTGGGGCTGAAACCGACCTACGGGAGGGTGTCGAGGTATGGGCTGGTGGCTTTTGCCTCCTCACTGGATCAGATCGGACCGATCACGAAGGATGTGGAGGATTGTGCCATCTTGATGAAAGCGATCAGCGGTTACGACCCTTATGATTCCACCTCGGTCAATGTGGAAGTCCCGGATTATAAGGAATCATTGGTCAAGGATGTGAAGGGGATTCGAATCGGGATTCCCAATGAATATTTTATTGAGGGAATAGACCCGGATGTAGAGAAGGCAGTTACCCAAGCGGTCGACCATTTTGAAAAATGTGGAGCTCGGGTGGAAAGGATCTCTTTGCCCCATACCGAATACGCGGTGGCCGTCTATTATATCATCGCTACAGCAGAAGCCAGTTCCAACTTGGCCCGATATGATGGAGTGAAATATGGGCTCCGTACAAAAGGATATCGGGATTTGATGGAGATGTATACTCAGACCCGGGCAAAGGGATTTGGCAAGGAAGTAAAACGACGGATCATCTTGGGAACCTATGTCTTATCCGCAGGATATTATGAAGCGTATTATCGCAAGGCCTCTCAGGTCAGAACGTTGACGAGGAAGGACTTTGAAGATGCCTTTCGTCAGGTGGATGTCATCATGGCACCCACCGCACCCACGCCTGCTTTTCGAATTGGTGAGAAGACAGAGAACCCCTTACAGATGTACCTTTCCGATATTTTCACCATCCCGGTGAATCTGGCAGGTATTCCTGCGATCTCCATCCCCTGTGGGTTCAGCCACGAGAACCTTCCCATCGGTCTTCAGATCATGGGAAAGCACTTCGATGAAGGGATGCTCTTAAAAGTTGCCTACACCTTTGAGCAGACCACCGACTTTCATCTTAAGAGGCCGGCCCCAATCGCTTGACCAGGCGGGCGACTTTTACCCCTAACTTTTTACATTCTTTTCTGGCTGCCGCATTGGGTCTCCCAATAGAGACCGTCCCATAATGGGAGCCCCAGGGGTCTCCCTGCACCACCATCCCATGAATGAGGAGGGCTTTTGTCAGGTCGAGGACAGTGGTTTCGACGCCCCCTCCCAGCCCGCCGCCGGAAGAGAAGGCTGCCCCGGCCTTTCCCTCCAGCTTTCCATGATACTTGACGCTTCGATCGATGAAGGACTTCATCTCAGCAGCCATGGTTCCATAGTAGGTGGGAGAGCCTAAGATGATTCCGTCTGCCTTGAGGAGATCCTGCAGGGTGGCTCGTAACACCTTTTTTCTCACCACCTGAACCCCCTCGGATTTGACTCCTTCTTCAACAGCTTTGGCCATCTCCTCCGTATTTCCGGTTTTTGAATGGTATAAGATCAGTACGTTTGGCATATGCGTTTCCTCCTAATCGCCGAGCTCGATAGGGTAGGGGAGGCTTTAGCCTCCCTTTTGGGCGGCTAAAGTCGCCCCTACCCACTTATCCTATTCGCTATCAGCTATCTGCCATCTGCCTTCTGCTTTCTGTTATTCTGTCATCTCCTCTAGCCATTTAAGATAGGATGCGGATCCTTCAACCATGGGGAGGCCGATGATTTCAGGGATGGAATAAGAATGGAGAGACTTCACCTTTTTCTCCAACTCTTCAAACCTGTGCCTTTGCGTCTTGATGATCAACATCCATTCTCTTTCGTCCCAGATCTTTCCCTCCCATCGATAGATGGAGCGAACGGGTGAGACCATGTTCACACAGGCAGCGAAGCGTTCCTCTACGAGCGAATTAGCTATTTTCGTTGCTTCCTCTTCAGAACCGCAGGTGACCAGTACGACAATTGCCTCGGACATACTCCTCATAAAAATTGGTGTCCTACGAATGAGTATATGGCGATATCATGACGCTTCCAGGACTTTTTCTACAGGCTCAACGACTAAAGTCAGCGGTGGCTGTAAGCCGTCCTCTGGAGTGATTTGTTAAGCAGTTGATATCTATTCAGCCCATGATATATCTGGTAGTTTATTTAACCGTTCTATATACCGTTTTTTGTTGAATGATTTCTTACTCTTTAATATATCCAATATTTCAGCCATCATAACTACACCGATGTATTTCATGACTTCATCATGGTTCTTTATTTCTTTCATAAGTCTATCATAAGTTTGTTTGGTTTCAGGTGGATTATTACCTTGGATTTGATTATTTATTGCTTCAAACACAGCTTCTCCTGCAAACTTTAAATCTTTTGAAGGCATTTTTATTTCCTTTTTATCTATTTTGTGCTTAACGTCTTGTTGAGCTGCGCCGACCTCCGACAGAACCACGAGGCGCCTCCGACATCCTCATGATTGAATTGGACATAACACCTTTCTGAATGCTTTTAGCGCCGTTTCAATATCTTCCTTCGATACATCCAGGTGTGTGACCAAACGAATCTGTGTCTTGCCGACGGCGTGGATGAGGATTCCTTCTTTCTTCATCTCATCTCTTATCTGGGTAGGTGTTATCTTAGTCTCAGCCACATCGAAAATGAGGATATTCGTCTCCACCTCCTCAGGTTCGATGGAGACACCTTTGATTTCTTTAAGTCCCAAAGCGAGACGTTTGGCATGCTGATGGTCTTCTTTCAGGCGGTCAATATGATGGTCTAAGGCATAGATTCCCGCAGCGGCGATGATTCCTGCCTGACGCATTCCGCCTCCAAACATTTTTCGGAATCGATGGACTCGATCAATGAACGTTTTTGTCCCTGCGACAAGAGAACCGATGGGGGCGCCCAATCCCTTTGAAAGACAGACCGATACGGAGTCAGCCCATTGAGCATACTCACGAGGTTTGATTCCTGAAGCGACTGAAGCGTTCCAAAGTCTGGCTCCATCCAGATGGAGCAGAAGGCCTTTCGATTTGGCGAATCGAGAAATCTGGCTTATTTTTTCTACGGGGTAGATCGATCCTCCTCCCCGGTTATGAGTGTTTTCAAGACAGATCAGTCTTGTCACCGGGAAGTGATGGTCATCAGGTCTAATGGCCTCTTCGATCTGAGACGCCTCCAAAATACCCCGGGAACCTCTGAGGCAGTAAAACTGGATACCCGAGAGAGCTGCCGAAGCTCCACCCTCGAAATTATAGGGATGGGAGGTAGCTTCGATGATCACCTCATCGCCTGGCTGTGTATGAGACTTGATGGCCAACTGGTTTGCCATCGTTCCAGAGGGGACGAAGATGGAGGCTTCTTTCCCGAGAATGTCAGCCACTTTTTCCTGAAGCGCATTCACCGTGGGGTCTTCGCCAAAGACGTCATCGCCCACCTCTGCCTCAGCCATGGCTTTTCTCATCGCAGGAGTGGGTTTGGTGACGGTATCGCTTCTGAGGTCGATGAAATCCTTCATATTTCCTCCAGATAGAAAGATGTGAATTTGTTGTCAGTCGGGAAAATACAATGTTAAGCCACAAGTGTCAAGGGTGAAAGGGAGGATGAAAGGGAGGATGGCGAAAGGGAGGAATCAAAAATAGATATAGGAAAAAGTATCATTGCGAGGGAACCGAAGCAATCTCGCTCTATTCCAACACCTGACCATCGAGATAGCCACGCAATGACGTACTAAAGAACAGTGTGGAAAGTCAATATCTATTTTTGAGGGAGCAAAAATCGCTTGCATTTCCCTGTTTGATGCGTTATTTGAAGGAATAAAAATGGAAGCGATCTATCTCCTCATTGGCCTGTTCATTATTGTTCTCATCGCTCTCTTCTTTTTCATGGAGCATCGGTGGAAGAGAGCCGTCGAAGAGGCCAAGGCAGATCAATCCTCCCAGACAACGTGGACCCTGATGCAACAACAGATGGAACAACTGAGAGGACAGATGAGCGATGGCCTCAATAGAAATATTTCCCTCCTCACTGAGCAGTTGAGGGTCATTAACGAGCAAGTGAGTCAGCAGCTTCAATTGGTAAACCAGCAACTTCAGAACTCGAGCGGTCAGATCGGTCAGCGACTGGACAGTGCGGCGAGAATGATTGGAGAGGTCCGAGAGAACATTGGAAAACTCTCCAAAACCAGCGATCAAATCTACGAGGTAGGCAAGAATATTGCCACCCTTCAGGAGATCCTCCGGCCACCCAAATTGAGGGGAGGGTTGGGAGAACAATTTTTGGGAGAGCTCTTATCCCAGATCCTTCCCCCTGAATTTTTCACCCTTCAGTACACGTTTTCCAGTGGTGAGCGGGTCGATGCAGTTGTAAAGTTGGGGGAAAGACTCGTCCCGATCGATTCCAAATTCCCCCTCGATAATTTCAGGCGAATCATCGAGAGCAAGACGGACGAGGAAAGAAAGACATCTCAAAAACTTTTTTATCGCGATGTGAAGAAACATATTGATGACATTGCGAGCAAATACATCGTGCCCAAGGAAGGAACCTACGACTTCGCCCTCCTCTATATCCCGGCAGAAAATGTCTATTACGAAACAATTACCAAGGACGAATCCTTTGGGGAGGATAAAGGCGTTCTGAATTATGCATTGACCAAGAGGGTGATCCCTGTCTCCCCAAACTCGTTTTATGCCTATCTCCAAGTGATCGTCCTCGGATTGAAGGGGTTGAAGATTGAGGAACATGCCCGGGAGATACAGACCATACTCGTGGGTTTGGGAAAAGATCTGAAGGATTTTCAGGAGGACTTCCGTTTGGTAGGGAAACATATCACCGATGCCAGGAATCGGTTTGACGAGGCCAGAGGCCGCCTGGAGAAATTCACTTTTCGATTGGAACAGATCGAGAGCCAACCCTCTCTGCCCTTGCACGAAAAGGGAGACAAGCCTCCCGACCAGGTGGGATTGAAGGCAAAGAGTGAGGAATGAAAGCCGAGAATCCTATCATCGAAGCAATCAAGAAAAGGAGATCGATTCGTCAGTTTGCCAGAGAGCCGGTTTCGGATGAAGACTTGAATCGGATTCTTGAATCGGGTTTGTGGGCGCCTTCTGGTAAGAACAACCAGCCCTGGAAGTTCGCAGTCATCCGGGACCCGAATCTGAGGGGGTCCTTAGCCACTCTCACCCATTACAGTTCGATCATCGAAAATGCTCCTGTCTGCATCGCCGTTTTTCTGGATCACTCGAGGGTGTCCGATCGAACCAAGGATGTGCAGGCTGTGGGTGCCTCCATCCAGAATATGCTCCTTACGATCCATTCTATGGAATCAGGAGGGGTATGGTTGGGGGAGATCTTGCAAAACAAGGAGAAGGTAGGGGAGTTATTGAGGGTAGATAAGGATTTAGAATTGATGGCTGTCGTGGCCTTGGGCCATCCGAACGGGAGAGCATTGCGATCCGCGAAACGGGACAATCCTGGGAAGAGAGATCGACTGGAGGAGAGGGTTTTCCTGAGGAAATAGCGCCGGGACAATAGAGAGAAATGGTTCCTACCCGAGAGGAATGTTTCAGACTGATGAGTCAATATGGGATGCTCGATCATATTATTCACCACTCGATCGAAGTGGCGAAAGTGGCTCTCTTCCTTTCCACCGAATTGAATAAGAAGGGCCAAAGGATCGATCTTTTTTTGGTCGAAGCCGCTTCTTTATTGCATGACCTCACCAAAACAGAATGTCTCCAGACGAGAGAGGATCACGCGCAGACAGGTTCTAAACTTTTGAAAGAGATGGGTTATGAAAGGGTCAGTGAGGTGGTGGCCGGACACATCCAGGTGTCCAAAGAAATGGATCCCTCTGTTGTCTCGGAAGAGGAAGTGGTCAATTATGCTGATAAGAGAGTCCGACACGATCGGATTGTTTCATTGGAAGAGAGATTTAATGATCTCAAGGATCGATACGGAAAGAATCTAAAGGTCTCGGGAGAATGGCGGAAATTGGAGCAAGCTACCTTCGAGATTGAGGCAAAGATCTTTTCCATTTTGGAGATCAACCCAAACGATCTTCAGCACCTTCAAGGAGCAGGCCACTAATATCTGAATTCGAAATTCAGAATTCTTAAAGGTACCCAGGTGAACGATTCCAAAACACGATTACAGACCATCAATGGTAGCCCCAGGCCTTAGCCTCCGAAAATGGCGCACCCTGAAGGGTGCGGCTACAAGCGCCGCTGAAACGTTAATGAGGAATCGTTTTATTAGCCCTTGGTGAAACCAAAAGTCAGTGAAAGACTTCCAGATCGAACAGGGTCCCATTCGTCCTCCCAGTGAAGCCTATAGCCTTCTTCTGCGGGTGACCCGAAATTGCCCTTGGAACCGTTGTGAATTCTGCCATACCTATAAAGGGGAGAAGTTTAGCCTCAGGACGGTGGAAGAGGTGAAGAAGGATATCGGTCTTATTCGAGAAATCGTTTCCGAATTGCACGCCCTGTCTTGGCAGAATGGATTCGGAGGGGAGATCACGGCTCCTCTGGTGAACCTCATTCTACAAAACGCCCAGCATTTCCCTGATGGATTCCGGAGTGTTGCCTTATGGCTTTACACAGGAGGGAAGAACGTTTTCTTTCAAGACGGTAATAACCTCATTCTTAAAACGGATGATCTGTTGGATATAGTGAGATATCTGAAAGAGACCTTTCCTTCTATCGACAGGATCACCACTTATGCACGGGCCAAGACCGTTGCAAAAAAGACGGTTGAAGAGCTTCAGGATCTTTACCGGGCTGGACTCTCCAGAATCCATATCGGGCTGGAGACGGGATACGACCCTCTCCTCGAATATATCAAGAAAGGGGTGACGGCCTACGAACATATCGAAGCGGGAAGAAAGGTGAAGGCCTCTGGGATTTCCCTTTCGGTATATGTGATCCTCGGGTTGGGGGGGAAGAAGATGTGGAGGGAGCACGCGACAGAAACAGCAAAGGTTCTCAATCAGATTAATCCAGACTTCATCCGAATTCGGACGCTGAAGGTTTTGAAGATCATGCCTCTCTATCAGAAGATTGAGAAAGGGGAGTTCGTCTTACTGAGCGATGATGAGATCGTTCATGAAGAGAGACTTCTCATTAAAAAGTTAGATGGGATTACGAGCACCTTCGCGAGCGATCACATCTTAAATCTCCTTGAAGAGGTGGAAGGGAAACTTCCGGAAGAAAAGGGGAAGATGTTGGCGCTGATCGACCGTTATCTCGCTCTCTCTTCAGAGGAGAAGGCCAACTTCCGATTGGGAAGAAGGGCGGGGGTTTACCGATCCGTAGACGATCTTTCCAATCCAGAGCTCAGAGGTCAGGTGGGAAAAGCGCTCAGGAGGATCGAGTCAGAGCATCCGGGAGCGGTGGATCAAGTCATTTCTGAACTTATGGAATCGTTCATCTAGTGTAGTGCGTCTGACGCTTCTTTACCCCGTTAGAAAGCCCCGCTGCTTGCAGCGGGGATAAAGATGGATTCCTTTTGAAGCGAACACGGAGTTTAATGCCCCGTGTGAACCGTCCCGTTAGAAGGGCGAAGGTCTTCTAACGGGGTTTACATTTGACGGCGGAAACATTTTCCAAACATAGGAATATTTCTTGTAGCCGCAGGCTTTAGC
>Ga0315293_10007284_pt1 | contig 10275 bp, 5 predicted proteins | sample YL17G13_20_MG_FD_203071 | JGI IMG/M metagenome (GOLD analysis project Ga0315293, IMG submission 203071) | Sediment microbial communities from Yellowstone Lake, YNP, Wyoming, USA - YL17G13_20 | ecosystem: Environmental > Aquatic > Freshwater > Lake > Sediment | place: USA: Wyoming | collected... | reverse complement strand
CCCCAAAACAGCCTCTAATTCCATTTGACATGAAAAGAACCATCGGTCATGATGATCAAGGGCTGACCGGCCATTCACGACAAAGAGAGGAACGGCTGATGACGCCGACGCGACGCCTTGTTTCGGGGATTTTCTGCTTCGTTTTTCTTCTCACCTCAAGCCTGGCCGCACAGGAGAAGATCCAGGAGGATGTCACCGTCACCGTCGTCGAAGTCCCCGTCCGCGTCCTCCTCAAAGGCCAGCCGGTCAGGGATCTCGGCCGCGAGCATTTCAAGGTTTTTGAGAACGGCGTCGAGCAGGCTATCACCCAATTCCAAACCATCTCCCGGCGGATCGAAGATCAGCCGATGCCGGGGCCGGCCGGTCGGACCCCTCGTCTCTTTCTTCTCATTTTCAACATCTACGATTACGGGCCGGCGGTCGGCGCCGCCGTCGACGATTTTTTCCGCGATGTGTTCCGGCCCGGCGATAGCGTCCTCATCCTGACCGAGGATCGGGTCTTGAACGTCGAACGCGGCCAGGGCCTCGAGGACTTTGTCGCCGGCCTCAAGGACGCGCTCGTCAATTTCAAATCCATCTCCACGCAGAGCACCACCAAGAGTTTTCGCGACTTGGACTACGAAAGCGACCAGCTTCTCAACACCCTCCGGGGCACCGGGGGGGGGCAAATGATGATTGCCTCCTTCGATCAGGCCATCGTTCAGTTTTTCGAAAAATACCGCCAAATCTGGGAAGTCTATCGGAACCAATTCCTCCTGCCCGACCTCAGTTTTTACAAGCTCTTCCTCAGAAAAATCAGGTCATTTGAAGGGGAGAAATGGGCCATCTGTTTTCAACAGCGGGAGATGTTTCCGATGCTGAAAAACTCCTCCCAGCTGGACATCGCGATCGGGAACTGGATCGGTTCCCAGGTCGACTCTCAGGACCAGGTCAAGGCCCGCCTCGTCCAAGCCAGACAGGAAGAGCTCCGCAGGAGCTTTGATTTTACGGCCAGCTTCTCCCCGGACCTCCTCAGCGACCTGTTCCTCGGAGCGGACATGACTTTTCACCTTATCCTCCTCAAATCCTCCCGGACGGTCTTTTCCCAAAATTTCGAGCTTAGGGAAGTCGGCCAGGATTTCGAGGCCATGCTTAAGAAAATCAGCGTTTCCACGGGAGGGCATTACGACTTCTCCAACCGTCCGGGCGATGTCCTGAGGGAGGCGGTCCGCAAGGAGGACTATCATTATCTCCTGGTGTATTCGCCCCGAGAAGTCCCGACCGACAAGAAAAGGGCGATCGAAGTCCAGGTCGATCGGGACGGCGTGGATATCATCTATCTGAAACGGCCGTTCAGCGCCGGCCCGGACCTCATCGCCATCTCCGAAGTCAAGGCCAGAGGCCAAAGCCTCAGCTTTTCGCTCGGCCATTGCCAGATGCTCACGGTCGACGGTCGGCGGCGGGGATCAGCCAGCATCAAGCTCCTCCTCTACAACGAAGCTACGGACAAGGTCTTCGACGAAGGAAGGACTCTCGAACTCACCGAGGAAACGACGCGCATCTCATTGACTCTCGAGAAACTCGAACCGGGCAACTATTTTCTTATCATCGAGGCGGTCGACCTGGTGTCGGGAACGACGGACGTCTACAACGGGAACATCAAACTGGGGCAGCCCCCCCTAAGGTTTCATTTCAGCTCGATGTCGATCCGGTTGATCAAATCCTTGATGTCCTTTTGCTCGGGGTTGAGGCGGAGCGAGGCGTTCAAGGCCTCCAGCGCCTCTTTCTTCCGTCCGGTTCTGTAATAGCAGGTGCCGAGGGAATTGAGGAGCTGGACATCGCTGTTGTAGATCCTGTTGCCTTGCTGGAAAAGGGAGATCGCTTTTTCGTAGTCTCCCTTTCCCATATGGGCCAGCCCCGAGATCAGTGCGTACTGGAACCTGAGGTCTTCATCGTCCCGCACGCGTTCCGCCTCGGCCAGACCCTTGTCGAACTTGCCGACCCTGACCAGGAAACCGGCATGCTCGATGATCCCTCTTTTGTATTCCGGGTTCAAAGCCAGGGCTTTCGCGTAGAAGGCCTCCGCCTTCTCCGGCAGGCCGAGCTTGTCGTACTGGTAGGCCAGGCCGTAGAAGAGGAGGTTGTTCATGGCTGGTGGGGAAGGCCGGACAAGGGTCACGGGATGGGAAACGTTTTCCAGGGCGGAGAGGACGACATTGGCCGTTTTCTCCATGAGGATTTTGCCCTCCCCGTCGACGACGGCCAGGCCGACCTCATAATAATCGGGTTCGAACTCCGCCGTGGGGATCCCCCGGCTGAAGACCATGGTTTTTTTGTAGGGGTGGTCCGAAAGGGCGAGGAAGAGTTCCTGCTCTGAAGCCCCTTCCCCCTTGAGTCCCTTGATCTTGATCCTCGCCCGCCCCTCTCGCCACAGGCTTTCGGGGATGTCGGCCAAGGCGAACAGGACGGCCAGCTCGTCCCGCCTGGACAGCGTGTCATTGGAGTCGACGGAGATCTGCTGGTCAAAAACTTTGAAAGGGAGGAGGGCGTCGGCGGCGACGGTCTGCAGCCGGTAGCCGACGACCGGGCCGATCAATTGGGCGGCCGCCCCCGTCCTGGCGGGGACCTGGATCTTTTTCTCGATGTAGCTGAACTCCTTGCCGACCGAATTCTGGAGGAGGACGGCCAGGTCGTACTCCCCCGCGGCGACCGGGATGACGTCCTCGACGGCCACGCCGTTGGTCTCGATGTGGCCCTTCCGGTCGGGCGGGAAATAAAGCGGGAAGTCCTTCTCGTGCTGGAAGATGATCTCGTCGCCCTTCTTCAAGGTGACGTTCAGCTTGAAGTTGCAGAAATACTGGTCCTTGGGCTGGTAATAATCCACAGAGACCTTCTTAGGCGAGATGAACAGATGGAGGAGGTCCACGTCCAGGACGGGATCGGGGATGACGGCCACGACGGCGCTGCTCTCCACGTAGTTCGTCAGGTACTCGGTGGTGACGATGCCCTTGAAATGGAGGAAGTCCGTAGCGTAGCGGGGGTTGACGTCCTTTCTCGGCGACTCGATGATCTTGGCCAAAATGATGCTGTTCTGGGGAGAGGGTGTGAAGGCGTACGGAAACTCACCGGGGATGACGGACAGGACGACCGGGGCCAGGGAGGGAGTGAGTTCCTTGATCTTTTGGTAGACGGCCTCATAATCCGTTTGGTCCACTTCCTCGGGCCTGACGAGGAGGCTGGCCGGCCCGTCAGCGGCGGGATTGTAGAGCTTGTATTCGCCGGCCCCGCCTCTTTGATAAAAGACCAGGGCGAAAAGCGCGGGCAGGCCTTTCCTCGCCTCTCCCCGGTAATACCAGACCTGGCAGGGGACGACTCCCGGCTGGCTGTCAAACCGCTCGATGGAGGCCGGCGGGCCGAGGATGATGTGGAATCTCCCCATGTCGGTCCGCCAACCTTCGCGAGGCGTCGCCCGCCGCAGGTTCGTGTTGGCGTAGGTGAACCGGCGGAGGTGTTCCTCCTTGAACTCGTTCTGCGGGGTTTCAGACGTGGGGTCCCTCTGTTTCCAGAAGGCCTCGATGAAAATGTCGCGGTCGCGGTCGTTCCGAAGCTGGAAGAAGACCTCTTTCTCCGCGGGCAGGAGGATATAGCTCGTGAGGTTGAGCCAGCCGCGGTATTTCTCGGAGAGATCTTTTTCGTTGATCTTCTGCTGCGAAGCAAAGAGGACCGCGACGCCGACCAGGACAATAAGGACGGCTCGATTGAGGCCCGCTTTCATGTGATGGCCCTCCTTAGGAAGATTTCCCGCATTTTTCTATGAGACGATCGAGCTTGCCCCTCTCCTCGCCGGACAGTCTTCCGTAGGCGAGCTTCTTGTACCGGAGGAGATAGTCCAGGGCCCGGCTCTTGTCACCCCTAGCCAGGTAGGCGGCGCCCAGGTTGTAGAGGGCATGGGTGATCTTGGGATCGAGGGACACGGCTTTTTCCCAGCTGGCGATGGCGCCCTCCAGGTCGCCGGCCTTGGCCAAGGCTGCGCCCAGGCCGTTGTGGGGCGAGGCGTAGGACGGATCGAGCTCGATGGCCCTCCGAAAGTGATCGATGGCCTGGCGGAAATCCTCCTCTTTCCGTTCCTTCAGGAACAGGGAAAAGTGGAGAGAGCCGAGGTTGTTGATGACGATCGGATAGTTGGAGTCGAGCGCGAGAGCCCGGCCGTAGGCCTCCGCCGCGGCTGGGAAATCGCCCTTATTCCAGTAGGCGATGCCGAGGTAGTTCCAGAGCTCGGGGTCGTAATCGATGATGGCCAGCCCCTGCTTCAGGACTTCGATGGCCGCGTCATTCTGTCCCGCTTCGGTCAGCAAGATGCCGAAGGTCCTCAGGATGCTCAAGCTCGAGGGATTCGCCTGGTATCCCTGGCGGAGGCAATCCATCGCCTCCTTCCATTTGCCTTGTTCCTTGTAGATGGTGGCCACGTAGGTGTAGGCCAAGTCGAAATCCTTCCGTTCGGCGATGATCTCCCTGAGAAGAGCGACTCCTTCCTCCAAGGCCCCTTTGTGGTAGCGGCCCATGGCCGTCTGGAGTTTGCTCTGGTAGGGGAGCAGGATCTTCAGGTCGTCCTCCCGGGTAAAGGTTTTGTTCGCCGACGGGGGCACGGGACCCGAGATGTAGCCCAGGCTGCGCAGGCGCTCCTGGGTCGTCCGGTCGAGCTTCTTGCTTGGGCCGCCGGCCGAAGGAGAAGCGAGGGCATCCACCGCCTTTTTCAGCATGGCCGAGAACGGGCCGAGGTCCTGTTCCTCAGCCAGGTTCTCGAGTTCGCCGAAGTCCATGTCGATGTCGTAGAGTTCGGGGATGGGGGAGTCGAAATATTTTTGGCGGCCGCTGATGATCCCCCGCAAAGGGGCCCAGCCTCGGCTGAAATGGGGATAGAGCGATTCAAAATAGATCTCCCTGAGGGGGAGGGCTTTGCCCTTGAGCGCCGGAAGCAGGGAGATGCCTTGGAGGGAGCGGGGCTTGGAGAGGCCCAAAAGGTCGCAGACCGTGGGGAAGATGTCGACGTGGCAGACGGTCTCTCGGCTCTCGCCGGCCTTCGTCCCGGGGGCGGCGATGATCAGGGGAATCCACAGAGTGGAGTTGTAGGCGAAGTAGCCGTGGGTGGATTCGCCGTGTTCGCCGAGGCTTTCCCCATGGTCGCCGGTGAGGACGATGATGGTATCATCCTCGGCACCCTTCTGCCGGAGGCTGTCGAAAAGGCCGGCCAGGGCGGAATCGACGTAGGCCACCTCGCCGTTGTAGGGATTGTCCTTGAACTGCGAGAGGAACGGCTCGGGAGGCTCATAGCGTTGGTGAGGATCGAAACAGTGGACCCATAGGAACCAAGGCGATTTCTGGTCTTTGAGCCAGGCCAGGGCTTTGGCCACGACCTCCCCCGCCTTCCTCTCCACGTAGGAGAATTCCGAAGCGCCCCGGGTTCCATAGTTGTCGTCGTAGACGTCGAAGCCCTGGGTCAGGCCGAAGCGGGAGTCCAGGGGAAAGGCGCCGACAAAGGCGCCCGTGGCGTAGCCTTGACTCTTGAGATGTTCGGCCAGGGTCAGGAATTCCTCTCCGACGACGAAGTTCGAGTTGTCGTGGACGCCGTGTTGAAGGGGTGTCACTCCGAGAAGGATGTTGGTATGCGAGGGGAGTGTCGTGGGCGTATGGGCGAAGGCCCGGCGGAAGAGAACCCCCCGCCCGGCCAGGGCGTCGATCGTGGGTGTCTTGACGAAATCCGGGCTGTAACAGCTCAATCGGTCCGGACGCAGGGTGTCGATGGTGACGAGGAGGAGGTTGGGCCGGGAGGTGGTGGCGGAAGCGGGGCCGGGGCGGGAATGAAGACTTGCCGCCGAACCGACCAGCAGGGCCGCCGCGAAGAGAAGGACTCTCGGTCTCCTCATTTCTTTAGGAATTCGAGGAAGCTCCGGACTTGAGCGGCCCTCTCCGAGTCGGGGTCCAGCTTGAGATAGTGTTCGAAAGCGGTGATGGCCTCCTGTTTGTTGCCCAAATTGATGTTGACGAGCCCCGTCAGGTAAAGGGCGTCGGTCGAATCGGGCTGGACCTCGACGGCCCGCCGGAGGTATTTCAAGGCCTCTTCGAAATTCGATTGGGAGAAAAAGGACGTGGCGATGTTGAAGAGCGCCGCCGGGTCGGTGATCTTCTGGATGTCGATCTTCCCGTACCACTCCAGGGCTTTGGCCTGGTCGTTCCGGTTGGAATAGGCGTTGCCAATGAGCATCATGATCTCGACGTTATCCGGCTCCTTTTCCAGGACCTTGAGATAATATTGTTCGGCGAGCTCATAGTTCTGGAGCTGGAAATAGCAGTTGCCGATGTTCTTGTTGAGGATGTAGGCGTTAGGATCCTTGGCCACGATCTCTTCGAAGACCCGGGCGGATTCCTCGTACTTTTGTTCGGCGAAGAGCCGATTCCCTTCGTTGACCCTTGCTTTCAGGGCCTCGCTGATGACGAAACCCTCCATCTTGACCAGCTTGACCTCGATCTTGTCGTTACGGTCGTGCTCCTTGAGCTCCACGGAGATCATCTTGGGCAGGTAGACCTCTTTCTCGAAATCGATGTTCCAAACGCCGCCCCGGATGTAAAGGACCTTCCATTCGCCCTTGGCGTTGGTCGTCGTCTCGAAACCGGATTGGGCCTTGACCGAAAAGAGCTTGACCTTAACTCCTTCCAAGGGATTCCCGGCCTCGTCGGTGACCAGGCCAGCGGCCCGTCCCTGGCCCTTGTAGCCCTGGGCCTGGGTCAGGGAAAAGACCGACAGCGACAGTGTTATCAGAAGGGCTGTTCTTCGCATGGCGGACCTTCCTTTCTCTCCTAGTCTAGCATATTTCGGGCGAAAAAAAAGGGCGGTTCCTTGCGGAACCGCCCTTTGAGCGTTAGCTCGAACTGGTGCCTAGAAGTTGAACCGGATGCCGAAGCGGAAGAGTCGGGGGTTGAGGATGCGCATGTCTTCGCCGAAGTTGGCGGCGGTCATGCGGGTCTGCTGTTTCAGCGCGTGCGCGGAGTTGCTGATGTTGAAGGCGTCGGCGGAGAGGGCGACGTAGGAACTCTCGCCGGTCTTGAAGATCTTCTCCAGCCGGAGGCAGAGCATCCAGAAATTGGGCAGTCTTTGGTCGCCGAATTTGCCTCCGCCGTCTGGACTTCCGAAGATGTACTGTGATCCGCTAATGCCCGGCCTGCTCAGCAAAACATCGCTCCGCAGGACGTAACCCTCGCGGGCGACGAACGTGCCGCTTACGTTGAAGCCGGCCGGAAGCTGATAGAGGCCGTCGAGCTTGAACTGCCAGCGGGAGTTGACGTAGATCCCGGTCAGTCCGGAGCCGCCGCTTCCGGGCGCGACAACGCCTCCGTCATAGTACTCGAGATTTTGCGGGTCGATGTAATCGCCCTTGTAGTGGTCCTTCCAGTCGGAGAGGGTGAATGAGGCGTCCATCATCCACTTCTTCGACAGCCTCTTCGTGAACACGAGCTGGACGGCCTTGTATTCGTTATAGCGGTTCGGGTAGTTCAGGAGATACTTGGAATAGGTGTACCGAGCGGTGCGGCCGTAGTTGTTATAGCCGGTGATCGGTTCGACACTCGCGACATAGTAGTTGGCCTGCGTGTCAAACGTACCCGCGGAGTTCCGCCACTGAGTCCAAGTCTCGTGGGAGGACCTCTTGTAGATCAGCTCGACGCGGCCGGCGAAATCGGCAAAGATCTCCTTTTCGAAGGACAGGTTGACCTCGTCCAGCCTGGGGCTCTTGTAGTCGGTGGCGAAATCATTCTTGATGGATAAGCTGGTGGGATCGTCGGGATCGAAGTAGCCGTACCAGAGCCAGTAGTTCGGGTCGTTTCTATCCTGAGGCAGGTAAGTGTCCCAATCGACACCGTAGAGTTCGCCCGCCTGGACTGTGCCGTCCGCCGCCCCGCCGACTCCGTCCTGCCACCACATGTCGATCTCCGTCCAGGCGACGGGATTGAAGTGGCTGGCGAAGCCGAATCCGTTCTGGGAGCCGTAGCGGCTCGCAGACAGCTTGATCAGGTTCTTGCCGTCGCCCGTGATGTCATAGACCAGGCTCAGCCGAGGCGAGAAGGTTTTCCAGGCGACGGGAGCCTTGATCGCGGGGACTTCGAGCGCGGGCATGTACGTGGGGAACCAGGGCGAGGCCGGCACGCTGTTCGCGGAGACACCGGATGTCTCGTGATCGAAGCGGAGGCCGAGGTTCAAGGTCAGCCTGCCGAACGTGGCGGTGTCCTGGATGAAGGCCGAGTAGCGCTTGAAGTCGTAGTTGATGATGTAGTCTCTTAAGAGCCAGGCTTCCCAATGCTCGCCACCGGGCCACCCGGACTCAGGGTCATTATAGTAGTGGAGGGTGAGGTTGCCCTGGTAGAAGTCGAAGGTCGTGACTGTGGACGTCACGTAGTCGGCCCCGAACTTGAATTCGTGGTCGCCGCCGAGAAGGCCCTCTGCGAAGTAGTTGCCGCTGAAGTTGAGGTTGAGCTGGTTGCGGTCTGTCCCATAGTCGTCGATGTTCCCCGTGGCGTAGTGGCTCGGAGAATGAACACGGGTCAGGTAGGGGCCCGTGGTGACATTGCGCGTCGGCCTGCCATTAACGGGGACGAGCTCGAATCCGCCGTCGGTATAGATCCCCTTGAGGTTCAGGTAGAGGTTGCCGATAACCTGGTCGATCTCGCCCTTGTAGAGGCCGCCGGGCCCGATCTGGTTCCACATGGTCTCTGGAGCCTGTTCCTCGGCGCCCCAGTTCGTCCTGTTCCACTTCTTCTTGTTGTCATACTCGTAGAAGGCGTTGAAGCGGGTCGAGGGCGTGATCTGGAAGTCCAGCCTGGCGTATCCGGAGACGAGCCAAGTATTGGCTGCGTCCCCCGTCAGCTCTATGGCGTTGATGTCCTGGACGCCCCAGGAACCGTAGAACCAGGCTTTGTCCTTGACCAAGTAGCCGCCGAAATTGGCGCCGTAAAGGTAGACGCGGTCGATCCCCGCGGCCGTGTAACCGACATCCTTCAGAGCCTGGGGAACGTTGTCGGATTGCCAGGCCTTGTCCTCGACGTCCATATAGAACGTGCCGGCGTAGGCATTGCCGCCTCTCTTGGCCACCAGATTGAGCTGGACACCGCCCGTCTGCGACCTGACGTCGTTGTTGCCGTAGTTGATCTGCATCTCGTCGTAGCTGGCGATGTTGACGTAGGCGGGCGCCGCGCCCAAGGCCGAGTTGTCGGTGATGTTGCCGCCGTCGATGCTCCACGTGGCGTCACCGCTCCGGCCGCCGTGGCCGTAGTACGAGGACTGCTGTCCGCCCTCGTTGCCGCCGACGTCCTCCCGGTCGACCAGCATCCCGGGCATGAGGGTCATGAGGACCCAGGGATTGCGGGCCGTGGGCAGGCTCATCAGCGTCTCTGAGGTGATGTTGACCCCGACCTGGGTTCTCCTGGCGTCGATGAGCGGAGACTGGCCGACGACCGTCACCTGTTCCTCGAGCGCCGCCTGCTCCAAGGTGATGTTCATGATGACATCTCGGCCGAAGGAAACGGCGATCTTCTCCTGGATGTGCGTCTTGAATCCTGTCAGTTCCAGTTTCAGCGTGTAGTCGCTGCCCCCGGCCAGGCTCAAGAACCGGATGGACCCTCCCGCGGAACTGACCGTGGTCATTGGGGCGATCTTGGGGCCGGTGAGGGTTGCACTTACACCGGGAAGAGAATTGCCATCGGCATCGAGGACCGTAATCTTGATGCTGCCGAATTCTTGGGAGAAGGCGAAGGCGCCCACCAGGATCAGCATGCACATGAATCCAATGAATTTTTTCACATAACCTCCTTAATTCCCTTGCCTTTGATTGAAATAACCCATCCCCTGAGCGATACGAACGCTCATGCCGTAACTTGGTTGAACCAAATCATGTCATCCAGCACCTCTCCTTCATGATTAGAAACCAGCATTAGCTATATGTCATGCAGAATATGTGCCAATTAACGGCGGCCCGGGAAAATCATTAACTAGTTGATTTTAATAATAATTATAGAATTGGGTTTGTTCCTATGACGATATGCTTTATCCATAAAGTTGAACTCATCCAAAAAAATGGATGCGCTGACTCCCAATTCTTGACGACGGATTGCTGGGAAGCGCCGTCAAGCCGGGCAACGCCTAGTGGCAATCGCCGATCTCAAGGTCAAAGACAGAACAGTCAGCTTCTTCTCGCCGTCAGAAGGACATCCACCCAGAATTGGTATTTCTTCATCGTCCGCTGCAGCTGA
>Ga0315293_10007283_pt1 | contig 10276 bp, 9 predicted proteins | sample YL17G13_20_MG_FD_203071 | JGI IMG/M metagenome (GOLD analysis project Ga0315293, IMG submission 203071) | Sediment microbial communities from Yellowstone Lake, YNP, Wyoming, USA - YL17G13_20 | ecosystem: Environmental > Aquatic > Freshwater > Lake > Sediment | place: USA: Wyoming | collected... | reverse complement strand
TGTTAAACTGCCAAAATTACCCGTTACAAGCCCTTCGGAATAAATATCTATTCCTTGATTTTTTAAAAACTCTTGCAGACACCTTACATCGCCATTATTTGACATGCCAAAATAAAGATTTGAATTTAATTGAGAGCAAGAACTATTATTTTGAGACCCAGAGGGTACCCCCTGTCCTCCTTGTCTTTGCGCCAAAATCGCTGCTATTTGTTTTTTTAAAGAATCAATCTGCGCCAAAAGTTTTTGTATTAATGTGTCGTTTGTTCCTAAATCTTTTCCTGTAATAGAAACTGTAAAACTGTACGGGTAAGTAATGTCTAAACCATCAAACCCGGAAAGCTTTGTCTGCAGAGAAGGGATGATAATCAGGGATTTATAATCTGTTCCGAAATTTTGGATGCTGATTTCTCCTTTCTCTTCCTGGTCAAGCGTTAAAAATTTTACTGAATAATTATTATCTTTGTCGTAAAGTATGTACGGAAACTGAAAATTAAGCCCGGCCAAACCAGAAAAATCTAATTTTAAATTTCCGTTTCCTCCAATAATTTTTTGCCAGTTACCCGCCCAATTTTTAGTTGTATTTGTTGCAGATAAAGAACTGCTGCCCATTAATGGCAAAAAGATGAGGGTGGGGTTTATTCTTAAATCTTTAAGGGCTTTGCTAGTATAACAATACAATGAACTCTGCGAGCAGTTATTAATTGTTAAGGCAACCGTCCAATTAGTAAAAATTTGTGAAAAATTTTCTTTGGCCGCTTTCTTCAATAAAGCTTCATTTATGCTTTCTATGCCAACCGATTTGGACCTTAAAGAATCTGATAGGATATTAACACCATAATGGTCAACCAGATAATACATAAACATGCTAACACTGGCGTAGTCATATTTTGTACCGGTCCAGTCGGTTATGGAATCGGAGGGATTATCTATAAAATCTTTAACCCTTTGCTGTAAATTGCTGCCGTTATAAACGTCGTCGTATCCTAAAATAGTTGAAGAATAATCAGCCCTCGCCTCATTTAACCATGTATCCTCTTCTGCTCCATAAATTTTATTTTTTTGGTTGAAAGTTATTAAATGGGTAAATTCGTGCCCTAAAACTATTTTCGCGCCGGGAGTATTTATATTAGAAACAGCCATATACAGCATTTCCCTTTCATTAGAAGTTGGCACTTGGAGTTTTTCATATTCGTCTGCTTCCCTGAAATATCCTCCCTCTGCGCTGTTCATTGCTTCAAATAAAATTGTAATTCTGGAGTCGTTATCTATGCCCGGTTTCCACTCCGAACCAAAGACAGAGGTTAAGGTCGGATAAATATTGTTGTCAAACTCATTAGACAAATTATCCAAGCCGGTTAAAGCTTCTGTTTGTTTTGCCTGCGTCTGCGAATCCCACCACGATTTCTCTACATAAAAATACAACTTACTGCTTGTTTTTATTAAAGTTGCCGGCAGTTGCGTCCTGTTGTTAATATCAAAACTTTTATCTACATTAAAATTAACAATGTCGCCGACATTAGTAGCATTGGTGTTGCAAGCAAAAAACAAAAACAGGAAAACCCCCGCCACCAAAACAAATTTTTTATTAACTAAAAATCCCATAATGGTATTATATTATTCTACCACACAAAATCAATACCCGAAAAATTACTTTGAAGATTTGCCTTGGGGTTTAAAAGACGGAACAATGCCAGTTAGCGCTTCAAGGATCGCGTCTTTTTCAGATTTTAATATAATTTCCCTTAAATTGTCTATGTTTTCCAGAAGTTTTTCCGATTCATTGGCGGAGAGCTTTGCCGTAAATATTTTTTTGTTTTGCGTCGCGGCAGTGCCCTCTTCTGCGGTCAAAATTTCCTCAAACAGTTTTTCTCCCGGCCTTACGCCGGTAAAAACAATCGCTATGTCTTTATCTAATTGCAGTCCCGACAATCTTATCATCTCTTTTGCCAAATCCAAAATTTTAACAGGCTCTCCCATATCCAGCACAAACACTTCTCCGCCCTTACCCATGGCTCCCGATTGCAAAACAAGAAGGCACGCCTCCGATGTCAGCATAAAATACCTTTTCATTTCCGGGTGCGTAATTTCTACGGGCCCTCCTCTTTTTATCTGTTCCCGGAATATGGGCACGACGCTTCCTCTGCTGTTCAACACATTCCCAAATCGCACAGAAATAAACCTTGTCTTTTCTTTTTTGTTATACAGCCGGCAGAGCATTTCGCATATTCTTTTTGTAACTCCCATAACCGAACTTGGGTTTACCGCCTTGTCGGTTGAAATAAGAACAAATTCTTCCGCGCCGGAATCTACGGCGGCTTCAATCAAGTTTTTAGTTCCAAAAATATTATTCTTTATCGCTTCGTCTATATTTTCCTCCATCAGTGGCACGTGCTTGTAGGCTGCCGCATGAAAAATAATTTTCGGCTTCAATTTTCCAAAAATTTTATTTATTTTCTCTTTATCGGTAATATCTGCAACAAACCGGCTTATTTTCATATCTGGAAAATTTTCCGCCAATTCTTTTGAAATATTGAAAATGCCAGTTTCATCCTGGTCCAACAATAAAAGAACGCCCGGTCTGAATTTGGCAACCTGCCGAGACAGCTCCGAGCCTATGGATCCTGCAGCGCCCGTAACCAAAACCGATTTATTTTTTATAAAATTTTCAATTTGTTTTGTATCCAAATCAACTCGTTCTCTTCCCAGCAAGTCCTCCACTTCAACATCTTTAAGATTTTTAAAAGACACCTTACCCCCTATTATTTCAGACAGGGGCGGGGCAATTTTAATTTTCCATACGCCAGCTTTTTTCCCTAATTCGACTGCTTCTTTTATTTTTTTTCCGTTAGCTGATGGGAGGGCGATCACCAACTGCTTTATCTGCTGGTTTTTCACAATCTCCGGAATGTCAGAAATCTTTCCAAAAACCCTCAACCCATGTATAACAACTCCTTTTTTTATGGGATTATCGTCTATAAACCCTACGGGATTATAAGAAGTTTTATCTGACGAGATAATGCTCCTTAAAATCTGCTCGCCCGCATCTCCGGCCCCTACAATCAATGTTCTGGTTCTCTCTATCATTCTGTTCTGGCCCGTAATGCGCAGATAAATTCTTTTAGAAAATCGCGATGCCCCGCACAAAATAAAAACCAAAATATAGCTTATGATAATTGTCGAACGTGGAAAATTGATAAAACGCGGAAAATAGTGCGATACAAAAATAGCAACTAATAAAAATATAAAAGCAATCGTGGTCGCCTTAAATAAAGAAATCAATTCATTGGTTGAAACATAGGACCACGAAAAAGAATAAAGCTTTTGAAAATAAAAAACAGGCAATATAAAAATCACGGCTAAAATAATCATCCTAATGACAAATGGGTCGTACTCTGCGGGAATATGACTGTCAAACCTCAACAAAAAAGCCAGCCACACAGAAATAGCCACGCAGATAATATCTGTTATTACAAAAAAAATAGTTTTCGTCAGCGGAGTTTTTTTAAAATAATTAAACATTCTTTAAAATTTCTTTTAAATTTTTGACAATAAAATCTATTTCTTTTTCCTTAAGGGTGTTAAAAAATGGCAAAGCCAAGGTTCTTTCGCTTACATCTTCCGCTACTGAAAAATCGCCCTTCTCGTAGCTAAAACTTTCTTTATAAAAAGGCTGCAAATGAATCGTTTGAAAATAGTTAGAGCATTGTATCCCTTTTTCTACCATTTTTTTTATAATTCTATCCCTTTTTCTGCCACCCAAATTTTCGGCCAATTTTACAACATAAACAAACCAGCTTAATTTGTTGCCGAATTTTACATGGGGGATTTCTAAATCTTCAATTACTTTTAATTTCTTATTATATAGCTCTGCAACTCTCCGACGCTTATTTAAAATCTCTTTTATCCTTTTCATTTGAGCTACACCCAAAGCACAGCTCATCTCGTCTAACCTGTAATTATATCCAAGCATTATGTGCTCTAACCACTTACCGTTATCAACTCTTCTCCCCTGGTTTGCCATGCTTCTGCATAACTCATATATTTTTTTTTTATTAGTTAAAATTATTCCACCTTCTCCGGTCGTAACCTGTTTATTAGGATAAAAAGCAAAAATAGCAGCATCTCCAAAGCTTCCGCACTTTTTACCCCCATATTCGGACCCCAATGCCTCGGCTGAATCTTCAATTAAATAAAGTTTATGTTTTTTTGCTATTTTCTTTAACTCGTCCCAGTCGGCCGGCTGAGAAAAAATGTCAACTGCCAAAATGGCTTTTGTTTTATCGGTTATCAATCCTTCGACAAGCCCAGGATCAATATTAAAAGTGTCGCTTTTAATATCGACGAAAACAGGCCTAGCGCCTTCATATAATATACAATTTGATGATGCAATAAAAGAAAATGGCGTAGTGATGACTTCGTCTCCCTTGCTAATTCCCAGCGCCCTTATTATTAAATGCAAACCACTTGTCCCACTATTTACTGTAACAGCATATTTTACGCCAGCAAATTTGGCTATTAACCTTTCGAATTCCAAATAATTTTTACCCAAGCTTAAATGAGGAGTTTTTAAGACACCTAAAACCGCTTTTATTTCTTTTTCTGTTATGTCTGGTTTAGAAAGTGGAATTTTATACATTATATATTCTTGACAATTTTAATCGGAATACCAAAAGCCACAACATTGTCTGGCACATCCTTTGTTACAAAACTAAACGCGCCCACTATTGAATTTTCGCCGATTGTTACGCCGGGCATGATGACCGAGTGACTTCCAATTTTACATTTTTTTTTAAAAACTATTTTTCCTTTTTTATCATCAATTGTAGAAACAGAATAAACAGAACAATGCGACCCTATCTGGACCTCGTCTTCAATAACAACGCCCTCTGTAGCATTTATATATGTAAAAGCTCCAATATCTGTTTTATTGCCAAGTTTTAAGTTTTTAACTCCTCTAACAACCCAATTCCATTTTGTCATTTTTCCTTCTTTTATTTTTGGCTTTTTCCAATTTTTCCAGCCCGTAGCTGGTCCGCCTTGGGCGGAAAATCTTTTTTCCATGTATTTTTTTATTTGTTAATTTCTCTCACTAACATAAAAGCTTCGGCTGCTTTTTTGCCGCATTCTGTTCCTCTTTTTTGCGCCGATATTTTAATGCCCTCCAAAGATCTTGGATGCGGATATTCTTTTAATTCTGATCTATAACATTTCATTGCTTTTAGTTTATCTTTTAAAAAATCTGATGCGTCTTCATAAAAACTGGGGATGAAAACATCTTCTATTTTTTGAGCAGGCTTTGACCACTCTGTTTCCGATAAAACTTCGTAATAGAAAACCTTTCTGACAGTAGAGTCGGGCTTAGGCCTCAGCGCCACTAAGCTGGCTTCCGCCGCTAATTTATGGTCTTTGTTGATGTCTCCGGCAAAAGGTATAAAAACAATCTCTGGCTTTATTTCTTTTACAATCTTAGAAATTGCATCGTTGAGCTCTTTTTGAGGAATAGTGTCAAGTTTGACAGCAGGAAAATCTAAAAAATAAACTTTTTTAATACCTAAAACTTTAACAGCATTATTTATCTCTTTTTTCCTATTATTAATAAACTCCTGGGTCCAATCGGGCGTATAAGCTTTTGTGGCGATACAAAGATAAACTTCGCCTCCTTTGGCGCTGTATTTTTTAATTGTGGCTCCGCACCCAAGAACTTCGTCATCGGGATGCGGGGCTATAACTAAAATTTTCATAATCTTTTTTTATTTAAATGCTAAGATGCCGTAAACTTCTTTTTCCATATCAAACACTCCATTTTTCTTTATAATTTTTCCGGCTTCTTTTTTCATTTTATCTAAAAACATTTTCTTCTCTTCCTTATCTTCTGAACTTTCTTCAAGCAAGAGCGATGATGAATAATATCTGATAAGTTCTTCATAACTAGGGAAATGAATGATATTTTTGAATATGCTTATTTTTGTATTTTTAAAATATTTTCTAATCAAAGGAAGAAAAACATCGTGGATTCTTGCTCTTCTGTCTAAACATACTTGGGGTATTTTTCTATTAATAATTTTTGAATGAAGCTCCCAAAATTCTCTTGTGTTGTTGGGAGTAGGACCGGCAACAAATAGTCTCCCTCCTTCTTTTAATAAACGCTTGATTTCGAGCATCACATTAAGGGGATTTTTAGCATAGTATATAGAAAAAAACGAAGAAACAATATCAAATTCTCCGTCCTTGAAAGGAAACGGCCGGTCTATGTCGTGAAGCAAAAATGAAGCGTTTATACTATTTTTCTTTGCAGACTTTCTGGCTTTTTCGAGAAGCTCATTGGAAATATCACATCCTACAATTTTTCCGCCTTCAGTCAGCTTTTTTCCGAAAGCCATTACTTGTTTACCATCGCCGCAGCCCAAATCTAATATTTTTTCGTTACCGTTAATCTTGACCATTCCCAACGTCCAAGCATCAATATCTTTTTCAGCAAAATTTTTGTGTATGTCTATTCTCGAACCCAGTTTCTTGCCGGTTTCTTCATATCCCCATTTTTTTAAATTTTTATTCATATTCTTATTCATAATCTTTTACTATGCCGTTTTCTCCGTATTGACCTTTTCCTAATAATACAATAATTGCAGTTTTAAATAAAATTTTAAAATCCAGGCAGATAGACCAATTTTCTAAATACCAAATATCTAATTTTATCCGCTCTTTCCAAGAAAGCGCGTTCCAGCCTTTAATGTGGGCCAAAGAAACCATCCCAGGTTTTACTTGAAATCTCTTTCTTTCTAATTCAGAATACTTTTCTATCTGATGAGGAAGGGCCGTCCTAGGACCGACTAAAGACATCTCTCCAAAAATCACATTTATAAATTGGGGCAGTTCATCAATTGCAAGTCGTCTAAGGAATTTACCAACTTTAGTTATTCTTGAATCATTTTCAGCCACCATATGACCTAACCCGATTTTTTCAGCTCCTTCTATCATTGTCCTAAACTTCCAAATTTTAAAAATTTTCTCGTTTTTTCCTACTCTTTCTTGCCGGAAAAAAATCTGCCCGGGGGAAGTAATTTTGATTAAAATAGCAACAACAAGAAATAACGGCGACAATATGATTAGTCCTATAAAAGCGGCGACGAAATCAAAAATAATTTTTATCGTCTGTTGAAACTTTTTCCCAAAATTCTCTTTATCTAACTTGTCTTCAACTAATTTTTGATAGCATTCTTCTATTCTATTAAAAATTATTCTTTCATCAAACTCCCTTTTGACTTTCATCCTGCCGTTTTTGCCCATTTCTTTTGCTATTTTCGGGTTGGAGAGCAGATAAATTATAGCATTTGCTAATTCATCCGGGTTTTTCACAGAAACCAAAATGCCGGTTCTTCCCCTATCAACCGCCTCTCTGCATCCTCTAATATCTGTTGCCACCACGGGTTTCTCCGTCGCTTGCGCCTCTAACAACGACACGCTCAAACCTTCTCTATGCGACGGCAGGACAAAAATATCCATCAAGGGGTATATCTCGTCAACATCGACCCTTTCTCCTAAAAATAATACTTTTTTTTCTAAACCATAATTTTTAATGATATCTTCAATCTGAACAGAATCTTTCTTTTCTGGCTCATTAATTCCCACTATTAAAAGAGTGACATTGGGGAATTTCTTTACAATAATATCAAATGCGTCGAATAAATCCAAATAGCCCTTTTCCTTCACCAGCCTTGCTACAATTCCCAATACTATATTGGCGGGGTTTATTCCTAAAATTTTCTTTTTCTCCTCGATAAAATCCGCAGAAAATCTCTCTGGATTAAAACGATCAACATTAACGCCGATACCGCAATATTTAATTTTTTGTTTACTACAAATCTTCTCTTTTGCCGCTGTTTTTATGTCTTCTTTGTTTATCGAGAAAATAAGGTCTGAGAATTTTGCCGCTATTTTCTCAAAAAAAACAAAAAACCTTCTTTGGAGAAAATGGGTTCCTTCATGAAAATAAAAGCCGAAAACAGTATTACAAATAATAGGAACTCCGGCCATCTTTGCGGCTACTTGTCCTAAAAGTCCGGCCTTGGGCGTAAAAGTATGGACAATATTAAATTTTTCTTTTTTAAAGTAAAAATATAATCCAAAAACTGTAATTAAATCAGAAAGAGGACTAATCTTTCTTTTTATTTTTATCGTTTTTACTTTTATTCCTTCCCTCTCAATGTCTTTCACCCATTTCCCCGGCGAACAAACAGCTGAAAGTTCATACCCCCTGTTTTGAAGAAATTTTAAATTGGGCAAAAGCAAAAATTTTAAAGTCATGTCTGCGCTAGACACAAAACAGATCTTAATTCTAGATTTTCTTGAGTTTATAGAATCTTTATCGTCTTCCATTTTTTTGAAACCACTTAACCGTTTCGTTTAAACCGTCTTTAAGATTTGTTTGATTTTTCCAGCCAAATTCTTTTTTTGTTTTTTCAATATTTAAAGCGCTTCTTTTCGACTCCTGCGTAACTAATGTTTTGTAAATCGGTTTAATCTTGGCGCCTAAAATATCTTTTAAAAGTTTAAAAATTTCGTTAAGACTGACTTCTTTCCCGCTACCAACATTAAATATACCCGTTTTGCCCTTATTCAAAACTAAAATAGAGGCTTTAATTACATCATCAATATATATAAAATCTCTTGTCTGTGTTCCGTCACCGTAAATAACCGGGATTTCTTCTCTGAGAAGATTAATAATCAAAGAAGGAATTATACCGCTTGCCCACTGCCTTGGGCCATAAACATTGCTTAAACGCAAAATAATAAAATTCATTTTATATTCCCTGCAATATAATTGAATATACTTTTCTATCATTAAATTAGCCGAACCATATAAAGACGTAGGATGAGCTGGATAATCCCGAGGTGTAGGAATTACTCTCGCATCTTCGTAAATTGCCCCTCCGCTGGAAATAAAAACTAATTTTTTAACATTATTTTCCCGGCAAACATCTAAGATCGCCTTAGTCCTGCCTAAAAAATCCAAACTTTTAATAAAAAGAGGGTCTGTAATCTTGCGCCTTAAACTTATAACTCCTGCAAGGTGATAAACGATGTCCGGTTTCTCTTTTTTAAAAATCTTCTTTATCTCAGCTATATTTTCGATATCTGTTTTGTAAATCTTGATTTTAGAGTCAATTTTTTCCACGGCGTTGGTGGAATAATCGTCTATCACAATAACTTCATTATTCAACTTCAAAAGCGCTCTCGAAAGATGAGAGCCGATAAAACCGGCGCCACCCGTAATTAAATATTTATTCATAAATATATTTTTCACTTAAACACCGTCCGACTAAAAAATAATCTTCTAACCCTAAACAACAGTGGCCACAACTCGCGCCTAAACGGCAAGAAGGAATATAAATACCTCATCTGGCAAAATAATATAGCTCGCTTGTAACTAGGATAGTCATTCTTATATTTTTTCTTTAATTTGATATTGAGCCTCAACCATTTTAGCCTTCCATATTTTTTTTCAATAAAACCAGGGTTGCCAGGCAAATGACCTGTGTAAACAACAAAAAATTCTTGCATGTTATAAAATTTTCCTACTTTTCCCATTCTCAGCCATAAACCCCAATCTAAATTTTCGTCATAACCACCGACCTTTTCCCATGCATCTTTTCTAAAAAGAACCGCTATATGAACAAACGGGTTGCTAATCAATATTTTCTTTCTTATATCTATATCCTTTTCCGGCAATAAATACCTAACAATTTCTTTTCCCTCTTGGTCTATTTTAATTGCTCCGCCACCGACTAGAACATAATCTATATTTTTTTCCAGAAAATCCACCTGCTTTTCTATTTTATTTTTATCGCACCAAAAATCATCGTCGTCAAGAATAGCAATATATTTCCCTTTAGCAATATTTATCCCGTTGTTCAAATTGGGGATATAATGCCCCTTATCATTTTGATAAATATAATTAATTTTAAAGTTGCAATTGTTTATGTATGACTGAACAACCGCTCTGGTCCTATCGGTAGAACCATTATCAATTATAATTAATTCCATATTACTATAGCTTTGTCTTAAAACGCTTTCAATTGCTCTTCCGAGAATTTTTTCTCTATTATACGTAGTAATCACCACACTAACGATAGGGCTATCGGATTTCATCATATTTTTAAATTTATTTCACTTTCAATGAATTATGCATACGGAATAACTGGCCAAATCGCCAATAAATATCTGTCAGAATCAAGTGCAGGACAAGGTAAACAAATAACGGAATAACAACTAGAAC
>Ga0315293_10007280_pt1 | contig 10277 bp, 5 predicted proteins | sample YL17G13_20_MG_FD_203071 | JGI IMG/M metagenome (GOLD analysis project Ga0315293, IMG submission 203071) | Sediment microbial communities from Yellowstone Lake, YNP, Wyoming, USA - YL17G13_20 | ecosystem: Environmental > Aquatic > Freshwater > Lake > Sediment | place: USA: Wyoming | collected... | reverse complement strand
CCGACAGTTTCGGTGCTATCACCCAACGGTGGTGAAGAAATATCCGGCGAAATGGTAATCACTTGGTCCGCCTCAGACCCAGACACTAATGACCTTAACGACCTTACCTATACTATAGAATTCTCACACAATAACGGCACTGAATGGGATACCCTCACAATAGACCACAACGATAATAAACTTGTTGTCGATACTAATTATCTGCCGGGTGGACCTAATTGCCTTATAAAAGTCATTGCCAGTGACGGCTGGAATCGCTCAGAAGATATCTCAGATGCCCCATTCTCGATTCCTACCAAACCGCCGCGAGTTACGATACTCGACCCTGAAGATGGCACAATTCTGCTTAGTTCCGAAAGTATGCAGGGCCGTTGCACGGCTTACGACCCGGAAACTGGTGATGTCAATGACCCTAACGCAATAGTATGGACAAGTAATGTCGATGGATTCCTCGGAAAAGGCAATCTCACAGGTTTCGACCTATCACTTGGTCATCATACACTGACAGCTACCGCCACAGACCCCGAAGGCAAAACAGGAACCGATACAGTCGTTATCACGGTAGTTGCAAACTTCGCCGATTTCAATTGTGACCGCAGTGTAGATTTGCTCGATATCTCTGAGCTTGCAGAAAATTGGCAAGCGAATTGTTCAGAGCCTGACTGGTGTGAAGGAACCGACCTCGACCGTAGTGGCGTTGTTGACTTTGCTGACCTTGCTATCTTCTGTGAGAACTGGCTCTGGCAGGCATCCTATTTCTCCGACTGACCCGAATGGATGAGAAAATTCAAAGATTTCTAAAGATAATTACCTTAACCGGAGGAGAAACTATGAATCATAAAGTCAACATAACCAAAAAAGATATTGCTGTTGTCCTGTGCTGCATAATTTTTCTTTTGACAAGTTTAGGAGCTATTGGCAGCAGCAGACGGAGGCAAGCCAATGAGGCAGTCTGTCTTTCAAACCTCCGCCAATGGGGCATCGCTTTTGCAATGTACACCAACGACAATAACGGCTATTTCTTCACCGGTGAGTATGGCGGCACAAGGTCGCTGATGGGAAATGGCAGGTTCTGGAGAAACTGTATGAGACCTTACTGCAAGGATGCCAAAATATGGTCTTGCCCCCAAACCGTCAAGCCGCTCCGAGGCGCTTCTCTACCTCCAGAATACTGGTCGTCCTCTATGTGGGAGCTTGATAACGAAGCCGGCAGTTACGGCATCAATGGCTGGATATTGAACCTTCCGGCTTCCCAGAACCCCGCCAACCGAACTAATGGCTGGGGCCGCACCCCCGCAGAATGGCACTGGGGCACACCACGTGTTAAAGGCGCCAACAACATTCCTGTATTTTGCGGTATGTGGTGGACTGATGCCTGGCCAAGGACAACCGACTTGCCTCCGCCGAACGGTGCAGGCCCGGGCGACACACCCAACTCCGACGAAATGAACCGCGCCTGCGTTGACCGACACAATGGCGCGGTAAATGGTGCCTTTATGGATTGGTCGGCCAGAAAAATAGGCCTCAAGGAACTGTGGACCTTGAAGTGGCATCGAAACTACAACACAAGTGGCCCCTGGACCAAAGCCGGCGGCGTCAAGCCCACTAACTGGCCGCAATGGATGAAAAAATTCAAGGACTACTAAAGAAAACCGTTATGAAAGAGCGGCAGGGATTTATCCGCCAGTCGTGTGGCGGATTTACATTGATAGAGCTTCTGGTCGTCATTGCAGTAATTGCGCTACTTATTGCGATATTGATACCTTCGTTGCAGAGGGCCAGAAATCAGGCCAGAGCCGTCAAATGTCAGGCCAACCTCCGCCATTGGGGACTCGTTTTTTCGACATACACACAAGATAACGATGGCTGGTTTATGCGCCGTGTGCCCGGCAGGTATGATGATTTCTGGTATGACGTTTTGGATGCCAGGCAATACGAAGAGTTGTGCTTTTGCCCTATGGCGGTGAAAGTGAACCCGGATACAGACGGCGATGGATATGTCAGAGGCAGTAAATTCACTGCCTGGCAGTATCCTGATAGGCGGAATTCCGGCGGCAGGCCTGAGCGAGGTAGCTATGGTTTAAGTATTTGGGTTTATGATGAAAGAGGCGGCCGTCCAGAGGAATTGTGCGACTGGTACTGGAATACCCCTTTTGTTGAGCGCCCTGCTAGAGTGCCGGTCTTTGTGGACTGCATTAGCCCCTACACCTATCCATTCTCTCCAGAACCCCCGCCGCCGTCCGATTCTGATGAAGTTGACCCATATACAGCCTGGAGTATGTATCATTTTGTAATCAATCGCCATAATGGAGGAATAAACATTCTTTTTATGGATTGGTCCGCAAGAAAGGCTGGTCTTAAAGAATTGTGGACCCTGAAGTGGCACCGCGAATTTGACACAACAAACTTCTGGACGATAGCCGGCGGCGTCATACCAACCGACTGGCCGGAGTGGATGAGAAAATTCAAGGACTATTAACGACTACGGCTGAAGAATCAATGTTTTTTCTTCACCTTCTTTTACTTTCCAACCTTTGTCCAGATATATCATCTCAAGCACGTCCCAGATGGACATTTCTTTTTCAGTAAGTTTAATCTTCTGGTTTTCTATCGAAGGGTCCGGAACCAGCCGTGGATTAGAATCGGTCTTGGCGTTGATAAGCTGACAAAGCTCAGAAACACTATAGTCTCTTGCTTCGGGCTTGACCTTCCGGTTAAAAGTCCAAAGGCCGACTTTTGCGTGTTCACTCACTTTTACCGCAGGAACATCCACAGTTACCTCACGTCCGCCTAAAACTTCCATTTTTGTCGCGCTCATAAAATAAATAGGCCCTGCAAAAACGATATAACTACCAGGCGGCAGATTTTTAATCTTGAGAACATTTCCATCTATAACTGTATTGTAGTATAGAGCGTTTTTCTCCAAACGACCTAACCGCTCGTCTTCAGGGCCGTGTGCTTTTCCATCATCCCACGCCAGAAGACCCACATTGCGGCTGATAACCACGAAGGGCGGTATCTCTGGTTTTTTAACGGGGTCTTCCGGCATCTTGATTATCGCACTTGTCTGATAGTCTGCCGGCTTTATCTGAACTTCTTTGGTTTCTGCTGCTTCTACATTAAGTTTCGTAATGCCGCCATAATAGGTTATGTTGCAGGTATCCAGCGGTAACCTTACCATTCCAGAAGGCGGCGGCGAATAGTTATCAATTATGGCAAATTGCATAACATCGATTGAGTATTCACCGCCGGTCAATCCTGTAAAAGAAAATCCTGTTATACCTGACAGCGTTTTCTTGGCAGGCACCGGTTTCGGCATTTCAATCCAGACACTCGACGCAAATGCCGATAAATGCGGATCTTCCCCCGGCGTAATAAATCGCCTGCCGTCCAGCGATTCTAATCGAAATAACCAGGGACCCTGCAGCGGATTGTTATTGGAATCTACCACAGTGACATTAATCTTTGCTGCCGGTTTCATACTAACTTTGACATCAGGAGCTGGCTCACCTTTGATAAGTTTAATCTTTTCATCGTGACGGACAAAATCAGGATGTGTTACAACAAGAGGATGTAAATCGTATTCAGGATGGTCGTCTGAATAAGCTAAACCATCAAGCTCGAACCGGCCATTTGGGTCGGTTTCAGCTTTAGCAAAAAAACCTTGCGCACGATGTCTTTCATAGTTAGACCCGCCGGAGTCGCCAAAATCACCCACGCCCACATAAGCCCCTTTAATCGGCTGCCCCGTAACAGAATTCACCACAACCCCGCGAATCCGCCCCCGCGTTTGGTTTGGCTCCTGGGCTGTTGGTTTAGCAATTCCAATCTGTACATCGGTTTTCAGAACTTGACTACATATAACGCAATGCACCTTGTCACAGAATATTCCATCTCCATCCTCGTCTCTTAGCTTTACATTAGGATGGAGTTTTGTATAATCAGGGTCTATGTGGATATTAAGATTCCGGGCAAAGTCCTCGCTGATATTATTAACAATTTCTATGTTGACATGGTTTTTAAGTTGGATTTTTTGAACTTCATCATTTTCTAACATCAGCAAGCATTGATGGAATCTCGCTCTATCGGCAACCGTAGAAAAAGAGCCGTCTTCATAAGTACGAGCATCATCATCCGTGGCTCCCACAAAGTGAATCGTTACGCCCTTAATACCCTTATTAGTTTGTTTGTCGATTACTCTTCCAGCCAACCGTATTCGTGCGACTTGATCTGTTTGTGCATTTATAGATACTTTCTTATGTTCTCCATCGGAAAGGTAAATCTTCTCATTGTGGGTGGGATATGAACTCCAGAAATAGGCTTCTATAATATACTCTCCCTCAGCCAACCCGGAGAATCGGTATGTAGAGTCATCTGAAGATTCAATTCGACGGATTTCTTCTTTGTCCATATTCAACAGTCTGACCTTGCATGCCGCATCGGTTTCTTTACCTCGAACCTTAAGAGAAACCCTGACCTCCAGCGAAGCATTACCACCTTTATCAAGCAAAACAGTAACTACACCAAACTTGTCTGCCTTGTAATCGCCTATTAATTTGTTATCATAATCCGGATGCCACAAATCAAGTTCGCGGGCACCGCTGACAAGCTCGACGGCGAAATTGTAGTTAGGATCATTATAAATTCCCCGCATATCGGTTTTTTCTACACGTCCCCATCCATTAAAAGTAAATGAACAATTGGGAATGGGTTTGCCAGTCTTCTTGTCTAACACTTGAAGGGCCGGCCCTAAAATATCCACGTTTCGGCTTTTTCCATCATGCTCTTCAACCTCGACCTGCACATCGGCCCTTGTCTGAGGACTGGAGGGGGCGTCAATTACAGTTGCTGTAAGAACAACCAGTTCTTCTGTTGTTCGATATTCCAGCGTCTCTGGATTGTCGCCGACCACGGGTCGTTTTACTGTCTTCTCTATACCACCGGCTATGCAACTGGCGCCGGACCCAATGCGGAACGTGCCCGACAGTTCACGCTTGGTGACAAGCAGCAGGCTGTCTTGGTCGGCCGGTGTGGATTTTTCGTCGAGGACCACTCTTGTCTGAAGCTCTATGTAACCGTCATCAAGGACACGAGCTGTGACTTCAAAGGAGTCTTCTGTAGTGCTAGTGCTTGAGGCTTTTGCAGACTTGACCTTTGCCGTCTTTCCGCTGACGACTTGAAGAGTCGGGTTCGTCAGAATCTTCAGGTAGCCTCTCGAAGCCAGCGTATCGACCACGGCTTTGAGTTCTTCCTTCGTGACGCGCTTATTCCGGCCGGATGCGCCCTCAACCACATCAGTTGCTGCAACGGCTTTTCGTAACAACGCCCCGGCGGCAAGGGTGGACTTCTTCGAAGGAGGCGCCGGATCATCAAGAGCTACTTTATCCCCCAGGATATTCTTGAGTTCGACAGCGGTCTCCCAGTCCATTTGCCTCCCGCTAACCACTTCGCCCGTCATGAGATCTATCTGAATGATGCTTTTTCCCGTCTTTGTTATCGCAGGAACGGTACGAATGCTGTCTGCCTCCTGTTCCTGCTCGCCTCGACCTGCAACCTGCGTTGCACCCTCAACCTGCACATCGGTTTTTATTCCCGGCCGAAGCGAAACATTCTTAAAGGTTACTAATTGATACTTTCTGTATTTAACAACAAACTTTTTTATTTGTTCCCAAGGGTCGGAAACCCGAAATGAATGTCGAATAAGTGGATTTTGTTTACCAAAAAACGAGGTGATATGAGGTCCTCCCATGCGACTTTCTGGACGGGCATCTTTAGCTGTACCATCTGTAAGTTCATAAACAACCGCGACATCGTATTCATTCGATGTTAAAGTCACATCGATAAGCTTTTCGGAATAGGCTGGGTCATCACGCGGGCCTGAAATGGTTACATTTGTAGTTCTATCAGAAAGGATGCTCATGTCATTTACTGCACCATCATAGACTTTGCTTTCAAACTGTTGATGGTTACCTGCTGCCACAGCAACTTTAATTCCACCTTCAAAAGGAAAATTATTCACGTTACCAGAATTAGAATATCCGTATCCAATTCTGACGGATTTATCGGATGTATAACTGGTATGCCAACGGTCCCCGACGGATACATCGGTATCCACAGTGGAATTGTCCGATGGACTAACCTTAAAAAGGTATGCATATTTGAATTGTCTATCAGGCAAATCCGGCCATTTCATCGGCTTGACATCTTGATTATATATTTGAAAATCATCACCATCAGCGATTCGTCCATCTGGCCGCCACCATGGTTTGCCAGCACTTGGATATTCACAAACACCAACCAACTCAACCGTCACGCCGTTAGGCAACGTAGCAGCAAATTGTTTAGGATATGATGAATGTATAAGTTCCTTCAGATAATGGGTGAAGTAACTTTGTCCGTTGGGGTCAGTAACTAACTCAGCGTAAACAACGTCAAATTCACTGACCTGCCATTTCTTTGTTTCCTTCCCATCCGGCCCGTAAAATATTACTTTTCTTTTACAGTCTCCGGCCGTGGGAAGATTGACCACCCATATCCTCTTGTTCCCATCCTCGTTATAAGTCCGCCACTCGGTGGGAGCCCCATCGGCTTCAGAATACAAAGTGTAAGCCTCCAGTGTCCTGTTAGGTCGGTACCTCTCGACACTGTATAAGACAATGTTTAGTTCGCCTTTCACATTTTTCTTCCGACCGTGCCCCTGTGCAACATACTTGTAGTCGTCAATATCAAACACTGTAATCTCGCGCCTCACTATTCCCAGTTTCCATAATTCAAACTCTTTTGTTTTTCTGCCCCATTCTGGTAAGACCACCGGTGCGGGAATTTTTACCTTCTCACCGCTCCAGCCGAGGGTAAGGGTCATTTCACGTTCGGGTCCTTCTCCGATAATAACTTTCTCCCGCTTAGCCATAGGAATCAAAACGGCCGCCGCAATAATAACCACAATCAGGCCCACAATTCCTAATTTTGCACTCTTTGGTATTGGCCGGGTAAGGATGCGTTTAATCCGGCTTGCAAGGGCGCTTTTAGATTCCACCACTCCTATCAATCTTAAAGATAAAACTGGCCGCCGAAACGCCAATTTCGCCACGCTGACAAGCGTTTGCGGATATTGCTTTGCATCTTGGCCCATAGCTACCAGGACAGTTTCATCAACGGCTTGCTCGCGGATTCTACGAATTATGGCGTTGGCAATCCATAAAAGCGGATTGTAGAAATACACAATCTGCAAAATAGTCTGGGCCAGGTTCACCCACAAATCACCACGCTTGATATGTGTAAGCTCGTGGAGCAAGACCGCTTGCAGTTGGTTTGCACTCAAACTCGTAGAAAGATTATTTGGCAGCAGAATCACCGGCCTAAATAAACCGCACACAGCAGGACTTGTCGCATTAGTTGAGACCTTCAGGCCGATTCTCCTTCTGACCTCTATACGTTCGAGGCAGGAATTAAACGTATCTTTTATAGAATCATCCGCCTCTACGGCCTGGGCAACAAGTCCTTTTACAAAAATTGCCCTCTGCAACAATAATAATCCCATCGCTATCACAACGGCCAGCCAGAGTAGAAATACGACACCCTGCCAGGATAGCGTTGTCGGTGGAGGAGATGGTAAACTGGCAGGTTGTGTCGGCGATGGCAAAGTTTTAGGTGACGTCACCACAGGAGGAGTATCCACAGCAGGCGGGACGTTCGAAAAGTCAATTGTTTGTGGGCTGATAACTGGAGCCTGCTCTTTTGGCTGGGGCGCTATAGGTGCAACTTGCAAAGATGTCAACCTATCACCAAATAGATACCCGAGACTCAAAGGCGAAGATAACGAGGTTGGCAGGACAAGTTTAGCCAGCACTAACATCCATATCCAGTAGCGAAAGACTGACCGCACTTTCCTTCGCAGCAGAAAATCAATAAGCAGCAGTATTAAAAATAGGATGCTAAATTGAGCCAGCATTGGCAAGGCAAATTCTACAAACGACTTTCCTATTGTATTGATTTGCTCTAAAATCGCGTTCATAAAAGAACCTCTGATTATTATTAGGCCGTTTGCCTGTGTCCGTTGGTCATTACTTTTTACTTTTTATCCGCCGCACGTTTGGCGGATTCACTTTTGACTTTTTACTTTTTATAAGAGCTTCAAGCTCATTTAGCTGCTCACGCGACAGATTATTACTATCCAGCAGAAACTGCATCATCGGAGTAAGTGCACCATCGAACGCCCTTTTTATTGCGCGCATAATCTCGCCCTTCTGGGCCTGCCTGCGTGTGATGGCTGAGCGGTATAGAATAAGATTGCGGATTCGCTTTGTTGATAGCAATCCTTTGGACACCATTCGGTCCATCAATGTCTTTACAGTGCTGTATGACCAGTTTTTTCTGCTTTCCAACTCTTCCTGGACGGTCGGGGCTGCACAGGGCTGGTTGTCCCAGACGGCCTGAATAATCGCCCACTCTGCTTCGGTAAGCACGCAATTTTTCTTTGTCATAAAATACCTCCATAAATTCTTTAACTATGCAAAGGATACTCTACAATTGTAAAGATGTCAATAAAAATGTAAAGATTTATCGAAAAATTTTTTTAGGGGCTATTTTTAACCGTTTTTCCGTCCTGGCGTGCTTAAAAACGGGCTTTTGTGCTAATTTCAGCGGCAATCTGCATAAATTTCGGCATTGCATAGTCAAAAAAACGCTTGTAACTTTCACAGAAATAGCTTTCTTTGCTAAATTTATCTTTATCAAAAGGAATTCTATCCTTCATACAGCCGCCCCGGCACAAGACAAGATGCCTGCATACAAGACATTTGTTACATAGACTCTGCTTGGCACGGGCAAAAAGCCGCTTTTTATCGCTTGAGGCGAGCTTTTCTATAGATGTTTCAAAAATATTGCCCAGCCTCCATCTTGGCTCAACAAAAAAATCACAGCAGAATGTATCGCCATTATGTTCGACTACGATATATTGAGTGCACTGCCTATCGAAAGTGCAAAGCGTCTGTTTACCAGTGATACAATACGAAAGCACCGAATCAAAATCACGAATGCTTATGTTCTTCGGGTCATACTTGGACCAGTGGTCAAATAGCTTACATAAAAAGTCGCCATATTGTTGCGGCGTAATCGAGAAGTCTGCAATCTTTCCCGTGGCAGTATCAATCTCCACACAGAGAATAAACTGCAAATACTTTGTGCCAAGCCAGACAAGAAAATCAAATAATCGTTCTGGCTCTTCCACATTTTTATTGTTTAGCAAAGTAAGGGTATTAAATTCAACCTTATGCTCCTTACATTTCTCGATAGCTTTGACCACCTTATCAAAGCTTCCTGCGCCAGAATGGTCGATGCGATAATAATCGTGTAATTCCCTCGGGCCATCGATACTGATACCGAGAAGAAACTTATTATCGTGTAGAAACTGACACCACTGGTCATTAAGTAAGACCGCGTTGGTTTGCAGAGAATTGCCAACCTGCTGGCCGGCAGCACCATATTTTTCCTGTAGTTCCACCGCCTTCTTATAAAAATCAAGACCCATCAGGGTCGGCTCACCCCCCTGCCACGCAAAACCGGAAAATGGCAGCCGTAGTTCTATATAATCCTTCACAAGTTTTTCAAGCACCTCATCGCTCATCCGCTGCTTGCCTTGCCCGATTTGAGGCGCTCGAAGCTTATAGAAACAGTATTTGCAATCAAGGTTGCAATCTGAACCTGTCGGCTTAATTAAAAGAGTAAATGGCTCCATTATATCGCTATACTTCAAAAAGCATCGATGTCAATTTTCGACAGTCCTGTGCTTCTCTAACCACTTCTGCGCCCAGTATTCAGCTTGCCGGCGTGTCTGCAACTTTCCCTCCAGTTGTGCAATATACATTTCCTGCGCCAATTGGCCCATCGCCGGTCCCGGCACAGCCCCTAACCGCATCAGGTCATAGCCATTGAGAAGTGGCTTAGGTTTAAGCTCAACGTCGCCGAGCGACTTCATTCTTTTGCGCAATTTTTTCAGCGGCGTCATATTTTCCCTACCGCCTCGGACTTTTTGAATTGCTCTTTGCAGCTCGAACAGGTCCTGGAAATACGGCTCAGCGAGGGTCTTCTTTAATTCTGCCAGAGACATTTTGTCATTTAAGAGTTCACCTCTGCTGGCAAGTAAAAATTTTATGTGCTTGGTCTGAGTTCTGCTGAGCTTTAGAACCTCACAGCGTTTAAGGGCCAATTCGGTCTGGCAGCCTGCAAAAAATGCAGCCAGCGCCAGAGGAAAATTGACTTTCTTTCGCAAATGACTG
>Ga0315293_10007279_pt1 | contig 10279 bp, 8 predicted proteins | sample YL17G13_20_MG_FD_203071 | JGI IMG/M metagenome (GOLD analysis project Ga0315293, IMG submission 203071) | Sediment microbial communities from Yellowstone Lake, YNP, Wyoming, USA - YL17G13_20 | ecosystem: Environmental > Aquatic > Freshwater > Lake > Sediment | place: USA: Wyoming | collected... | reverse complement strand
CCCGCGGGTGGCCGCGAGTGCGGGCAGCCATTGCCACTCCTGGGTGTGTGCGCTGAACTCGGGCGCGCGGTCGCCGGGATGTAGATCCGCCCCGACGACCGTTGCGGGTTGGCCGCCGACCTGTATCAGGCCGGCGCGTTCGATGGGTGCAGAAGAGTCGTTGGTCATGTGGCTATCACGGCTGATAAGGATAATTCAAGTGACATTGGTTGACAAGCCCATATCGCTCTGTTACACTCGCGCCACCCCGGAGGATTTTCAATGCTGGTCACTCGCCAGGACCTCGAAACCGCCGAACTGCGGACGCTGGCTCCCTACGCCTGCCTGAGCAAGACCTCGCGCGGTCGGGTGGTTCAAGAGGACGAACCCGAATTCCGCACGGCCTTCATGCGCGACCGGGACCGAGTTCTGCACACCACCGCCTTTCGCCGCCTGGAATACAAGACACAGGTTTTCATCACCTACGAGGGCGATTACTACCGCACGCGCCTGACACACACGCTGGAAGTGGCTCAGATTGGGCGGAGCCTGGCGCGCACACTGGGAGCCAATGAGGACCTGGTGGAGGCCATATGTCTGGCGCACGACTTGGGTCACCCGCCTTTCGGCCATTCGGGCGAGGTGGCGCTGGCCCAGCTTATGGAGGGGCACGGCGGGTTTGACCATAACAAGCAGTCGTTTCGGATCGTGACCGCGCTCGAACGGCGCTATCCGGATTTTGCCGGCCTCAACCTGACCTGGGAAACGCGCGAAGGCATGGTCAAACACGAGACGGAGTACGACCTTGCGGATGCGGCCGGCTTCGAGCCCGACAAGCGCGGGCACCTCGAGGCCCAGATCACCAACCTGGCGGACGAACTGGCCTACACCGCGCACGACCTGGATGATGGCCTGCGCTCACAGCTCATCTCGGCCGAGGATTTAGCCGGGCAGGCGGCGTGGGAGATGCTACGCGAGAGCATCGGCTGGCAGACGGGCGCGCTGGACGACCTGACGCGCCACCGCCTGATCCGTCGTCTTATCGGGCTGGCTGTGCGCGATGCGAGCCGCGCCACCGACGCACGCCTGCGGGAAGGCAAGGTGCGCTCGCGCGATGACCTGCAGCGCCTGCCGCACAACGTCATCGGTTTCTCAGACGAGATGGGCAAAGCTATCCGCGAGCTGAAGGGCTTCTTGTACGCCAACATGTACCGCCATTACCGCGTGGTTCGCATGGCGGTGAAAGCGGAACGCTTCATCGCGGACCTGTTCTCGGCCTACGTAACCGACCCAGACATTCTGCCAGCGCCCGTGCAGGCCCGGGCGCAGCAGGAGGACGCGCAGCGCGTCGTGTGCGATTACATCGCCGGGATGACCGACCGCTTCGCCCTCGAAGAACACGATAAACTGTTCAACCCGAACACGTTGCCCTAGCCTGCCAAAGGAGCAGGGCCCAGACCCGCATGCCGGAACCGAAACTGCTAACGCCGAAAGGCGCCAGCCGTCTGCGTGCGCAGCTCGAAGAGCTCACGGGACCCGAGCGGCGCAAGCTGGCCGAACGCTTGCGCGCCGCGATTCAGCAGGGCGATCTTTCGGAGAACGCGGACTACACCTCGGCCAAGGAGGCCCAGGGCTTCCTCGAGGGCCGCATTCTCGAATTGGAAGCGTTGTTGCGGCATGCGACGATCGTCGACCCGGGGCAGGCGCCGCGCGGGGAAGTGGCTCTCGGCTCGCGGGTGACCGTGGTGGTGGAGAGGGATCCGCCCGAGGTGTTCGTCCTGGTGGGCAGCACGGAGGCCGACACGCGGCAAGGGCGAATCTCGCACGAGTCCCCATTCGGGCGCGCGCTGATGGGCCACCGCGCGGGCGATCGGGTCACAGCGGAGACGCCGGCGGGTCCGCGAACGCTGACGATCATCAGCATTGAGTAGGTGCTACCCCCCCCGTGCGGCCCCTGTGAGTTTTCGGGGCCGCACTTCCACGCGTCCAACCTCCTCTTCGAAGAGTCATCGCCTGCATTCCCGCTTCCGCGGGAATGGCGAATGACCCGCGGCGCGTGGCCGTTGTATCGCGCGGCCAGCCAATATGGGCGCAGGACGAAGAATGTTGCGCGTGCGGGAATCACAGACGAGGGAGAGAAACAAGCGGGGCCATCTCTTTGGGACGGCCCCGCGTTTGATCTCTTATAGATCCCATTCTCTACGACTTCGCCCACACCTCCAGCTGCATCGTCATCCGATCGAAGAACGAGTTGGGTGGCAGCGCCCCGCGCCCGTATTGCACCTCGCGCACCTGGACGTGCGTTTTCAGCGTCTGCGTCTCCATCCAGAAGTCCGTCCCGGCCAGCGCCTCCAGCGGCGTCCCGCGCGGCGCCAGGCGTGAGCGGACGTCGTCGCGGTGCATTGCGTATTCACTCATCAGCACATAAGTCGAGGTACGCGTGTCGCGCTTGTCGAACAGCCACACCTCGAAGGCCGTCACCTTCTTGGGTTCGCCCACGCCGACCTGTTCTGAAATGCCTACCCCGCATTCGCCCAGGAACTCTCCCGCCGGCGAGTTGATGGTGAAGCTGTCTTCGTACAGGTCATCCCCTAAGACGTAAGTCGTCACAAAGCGTTCGAGCGGACCTGTCCCGCTCAAAGCAGCGGTCTCCGGCGCGGCCGCGGCCAGCGGCGCTGTCCCAGGCACGGGGGTTGCCCCAACCGGTCTTTCTCCGGGAGCAGCTTGAGCGGCGAGGGGTTGCGGCCGTTCGTTGGGTTGTGGACCAGCCGCCGCGGTGCGCCGTCGGCGCAGGACGAGCACCAGCACGGCTCCCAAGACGAGAGTCACTAGACACAAACCAAGGAACATCAGCACCAGTGAGCGCGTGGCCCCCACCAGCGCTGTGCCCGGCACCGAGGTCCCGCCTGGCGGTGGTGTGACTTTGCCCCCTCCGGTTGGGATGATATCGCTGATGACTGACAGGAATTGCCTGACGCGGCCCTGGTCCACAGAGGGATCGCGCTGCAAGAGACCTAGAGTCTCGGTGCCGCTCGATCCGAGGGCGGCGAAGCGCTGGCGCGCGGCGTTGGCATCACCTGTCACGGCCAACGAATCGACTGCGGCCCGCAGATAATCGATGCGCAGATCCGCACGCAACTCGGCCGGCGTGGCGTCGATGAAATCCACCGGCCAGATCCACCAGCCTAAGACAAGCCAGCCCAGGATCAGCCCGGCCAGGAACGCCGCCCCGGCGATAATCCAAGGGTTGCGCAGCCGATCGCGTAGTGATTGCATGGCTCGCCTGCTCCTCTCTCTTCGCTGCGGCGAGGGCGCCCAGAGCCGCCGCATGCGGCGCCCCCCAGGCGCGCGCTATGGCTCGCCCTGCCACCCGTAGCTGTCGAACCAGCGCCCTGCGCGGAAGTTCTCAGCGCCGCGCCTCACGTACGGCACCGTGTCGCTTGGAAGGTCGATCAGCGAAAACCAGCCCGTCTCACTGCACCGGCCGGGCTCAGCATTGTGCGGCTCGCCCTGCCAGCGCTCTGCCGCCAGGAAGAAATCGATGCGCTCGGTGTTCGACTTGCGATGCATCACTCCGACAACGCGCACCTCTTCGGGCGCGAGCTGCACGCCGGTTTCTTCACGCACTTCCCGCACTGCCGCGTCGATGACCTGTTCGTTTCCGTCCAGATGTCCGGCCGGGGTGCTGAACAATCCGTCGCCCCAACCGGTGTTCGCCCGGCGGAGCAAAAAGGTCGTCTCGCCGCGGAGCAAGAACACATGCACTGCTGAGATCAGCCGGAAGCGCTCTGGCATCCACTCTCCGAGGGCGGGTGGCACCTCGTGAATTGGCCATCCTCCCGAGATGATTGTACTCAGCCGGGCACACCCCGACAACTCGCTCCGCTTGCGGTAGCTCATGACACGCTATGACTCGGTCGAGCCGCCCCTCTGTCATTCGGAGGGGCCGCAGGCCCTGAGGAATCTCGGCTACACCCACACCCGGGGTCCCGAAGCTGCCCACTCGCTGTTGCAAGCCGAGATTGCCAAGCCGGCTGCTACGCGGCCGGCTCGCAATGACAAAGGTAAATGCGGTCGCCCCATTCCCGCAACGCCCCACGCAGGGCTACCCGCCCTTCTTAAGCCCCCTCTCACGCTTCAGGCGCGGCCTGCTGCAGCTCCTCAAGGTTCACTTCGGTGCCGCACTGGGTGCATTGCGCCATCTGACGATTGACCTGCACCAGCAACCCACCGCACGTGGGGCAGGGCTGTGCCAGCGGCCGCTTCCAACTGGTAAAGTCGCACGCCGGGTAGTTGGCGCAGCCATAGAAAGTCCGCCCCTTGCGCGTCTTGCGCTCAACAATCTCCCCGCCGTCCTTCGGGCAGCGCACGCCGATCTTCTCCAGCCACGGTTCGATGTAGCGGCAGGTGGGGAAGTTGGAGCACCCGATGAACTTGCCGTAGCGCCCCCAGCGGATGACCAGCGGCTTGCCGCACTGCGGGCAATCGCGCCCAGCCGGCTCCGGCCCGCCGTTGACCACGGGCATCTCGGCTTCGGCCGCCGAAACGCGCGCGCTGAACGGGACATAGAACTCGCGCAGCGATTGCACCCAGTCCGCCTCGCCATCGGCGATCATGTCCAGGCGGTCTTCCATCTGCGCCGTGAAGCCGAGGTCCATGACTTCGGGAAAGTGTTCAACCAATAAATCGTTGACCGTCATGCCTGTGTCGGTCGGCACCAGACGCTTCTCCTCCTTGGTCACGTACCCGCGCGCCTGGATGGTCGAGAGGATCGGCGCGTAAGTCGAAGGGCGTCCGATGCCGTTTTCTTCGAGAGCCTTGACCAGCGCAGCCTCGGTGAAGCGCGGCGGGGGCGTGGTGAAATGCTGCTCGGGCAAGAGCTGCAGCAGGCGCAGGAGATCGCCCTCCTCCAAAGATGGCAAGTTGGGGAATTCCGGTTCCTGGTCGCCGTTCACGTCTTCGTCGCGCACTTCCTCGTACACCATCTGATAGCCGCGGAAGCGTAGCGTCGCGCCCGAGGCGCGCAACAGGTATTGGTGTTCCGCTTGGGCCTCGATCTCGATCGTCAGCGTGTCGTACACCGCCGACGACATCTGCGACGCGATGAAGCGCTGCCAGATGAGCGTGTACAGGCGCATCTGCTCGCGGCTGAGGTTCTCCTGCAGACTCTGCGGGTCGCGCCGCACGGCCGTGGGACGGATGGCCTCGTGCGCCTCTTGCGCATTGCGCGAGCGCGTGCGGTACTGCGGCGCCTGCGCCGGCAGCATCTCGCCGCCATATCGTTGGCGGATGTAGTCCCGCGCCTCCTCCTGAGCCGAAGCCGCCACCTGCATCGAATCGGTGCGCATGTAGGTGATGAGGCCCACCGAACCCTGCTCACCCAGTTCGATGCCTTCGTACAACTGCTGGGCAATGGCCATGGTGCGTTTGGGCGCATATCCCAGCCGGCGCGAGGCTTCCTGCTGGAGGGTGGAAGTTGTGAAGGGTGCCGAGGGATTGCGTCGCCGCTCGCCGCGCTTGACGCGCGCCACGCGGTAGGCGGCCCGCTCCAGATCCTTGAGCAGCGGGTCCACCGCTTCGCGCGAAGCCAGGCTGGGTTCCTTGTCATCCACCCGCGCCAACCGCGCGCGGAATTGCTTTCCGGTCTCCGTATCGCGCACGAGTTCCGCTTCGACGGTCCAGTATTCCTGAGGCACGAAGGCCAGGATTTCGCGCTCACGCTCGACGACCAGCCGCAGCGCCACGGACTGCACGCGCCCTGCGGAGAGGCGGCTGCGGACTTTGGCCCACAGGAGCGGGCTGAGCGAGTAGCCCACCAGGCGGTCGAGGATGCGCCGAGTCTGCTGCGCATTAACCAGGTTCATGTCGATTTCACGCGGATGGCTGAAGGCCTCATGGATGGCGCTTTCGGTGATCTCATGGAACACGACGCGCCGCGTGGCCGCCGGGTCGAGTTCCGCCGCCTCCACAAGGTGCCAGGCTATGGCTTCGCCCTCGCGGTCGGGGTCGGTGGCCAGGAATATCCCCTTCGCTTTGGCCGCCATGTCGCGCAGCTCTTTCACCACCAGCCGCTTCTCATTGGGCACGCGGTATTTGGGCGTGAACCCATTCACCACGTCCACCGAGAGCTGCGACCTCAACAGGTCGCGCACGTGCCCCACCGAGGCGCGCACCGTGTACCCCTTGCCCAGGAAGCGCCCGATGGTTTTGGCCTTGGCCGGCGATTCGACGATGACCAGGTTGCCGGCCCGGTGACCGTTGCCTCCTGGAGCGGCGCCTGCGCCATTGCCGCGCTTGCGGCGCGGAGCGGCCGGCTTGGGCTCAGGTTTCGGCAACCCCTCGTGCGCGTCGGTCCGGCCCATCTTGTTCATCGCGCTGCCGCAGACGGGGCAGGTGCCACGCGTGGCGGCCGTTCCGTTGGAGAAGAACACCGGCTGCGGGTCGACCAGTTCGCGTTTGGTCTTGCACTTGAGACAGTAGGCTTCCATCACACCTCAACAATTAGAGGCGCACCCAGCCATGGGCTGGGCGCACAGGATTAGAGATAACTGCGCGTACCGCGTTTCTGCGCCAGGTTGCTTGCCAGGCGGCGTACCTCTTGCGATGCCCCTCGCGCACACACCAGCAGCGCGTCGCCGGTGTCGACGATAACGACATCCTTCATTCCGATCGTGGCAATAAGCTTCCCATCCACGCCGTCCGCTATCACCTCGACTCCTGATGAGTCGATGGCCATGTGCCGCGCGCCAGGTTTGCCGCGCAAGCGCGGTTGGCGGGCATAAACGTCGAGCAGGGACTCCCACGTGCCCACGTCGGCCCAACCCAGGCCGGAGGCCGGGATCACCAGAACGTCCAGCGCACCTTCCAACACGGCATTGTCTATCGATTGCCGCGGGAGTTTCTTCCATAGACGGGCGAGCCTCGCCCGCGAACCGCGGCGCCCTAACTGTGCGGCAAGGCCGTCCAGTGCCTCCGCCAGTGTCGGCACCTGGAGCAAGAATTCCTGGCGTATTCGCTCGGTGGTCCACACGAACATGCCCGAGTTCCATGAATGCCGGCCATCGGCCACAAACCGTTCGGCCGTCTCCCTATCGGGCTTTTCTTTGAAGGCCGCAACGCGGTGGGCCTTCATCCCGCCGAATTCACCCGCCGGCTCGCCACGCTCGATGTAGCCAAACCCCGTAACCGGCGCGGTGGGGTCGATCCCCAGCGTAACCAGATGGCCGGCTGTTGCCGCGCGGTAGGCTGCGACTAACACTTCGCGGAAGCGAGCCTCATCTTGAATGTAGTGATCCGCCGTCAGGCAGGCCATGGCGGCCGGCCCGCCGCGCCGCTCAATTTCCGCCAGCGCCAGGGCGATGGCCGGCGCGGTGTTGCGTGGCTCCGGCTCAATCAGGAAATTTTCCCGCGGCAGGCGCGGCGCCTCGCGCCGCAGCCGGCTCGCCAGCCCGGCGTGGCTAACCACCAGCGTGTGCTCCGCATCGAAGAGCGGCCGCAGGCGATCCACCGCGACGCGGAACAGGCTGCGCCCACCCAAGAGCGGCAGCAGTTGCTTGGGCCGGCTCAAGCGCGAAAGTGGCCAGAGGCGAGTGCCACCACCTCCGGCCATGATGACAGCGTAATATGGAAGGCTCATTGTGGTCGTGCTCCGTCCCGTCCTCGCTCAGCGGGCCTTGCGCCCATGCCCCCGGGGGGCCGTGCTTCCTAGAAGCGTATCACGTATTGCATCCCCCCGACGTGGCGCACCCGCCGCTTGAGCTCCATCATCGCCAGTGCGCTGCTCACCTCTTCGACCGGCAGCTGCGCGCGCAAGCGGATAGCGTCCACGTGCATTGGACCACGCCCCAGGATCTCCAAGCGGCGCGCCTCGGTGGGCCAGTCCGGCAGGAGCATGCGCGCCTGGCGATGTTCGGCCGCGCGTACCAGGTCCAGCGCCGTCAGAACATCATCCGGTTCGATCCCCGGCTGAGCGCCGTCCTGGATCAGCCGGTTGGTCCCGCGCGAGGTGGGGCTGAACACATTCCCCGGTACCGCGAACACGTCCCGCCCCTGGTCGGCCGCGTAGCGCGCGGTGAGCAGCGCCCCGCTCTCTTCGCCCGCCTCGACCACGATTGTGGCCAGTGACAGCCCGGCAATGATGCGGTTGCGCGGCGGGAAGTTTGCTCCATCGGGCGGCGTGCCCGGCGCGCTGCTCACCAGCGCGCCGCTCTCCATCATCTGCTGCGCCAACCGCGCGTGCTCCGGCGGGTAAATGGTGTCCACGCCGCAGCCCATCACCGCAATCGATCGCCCGCCGGCCTCCAGCGCCGCGCGATGCGCCTCGGCATCGATGCCGCGCGCCAGACCGCTGACGATGGTCAACCCCGCCCCGGCGAGCGCGGAGGCAAAGTGCGCGGCGGCTTCACGTCCATAGGCCGTCGGGCGGCGCGTGCCGACGATCGCGATCGCCCACTCATCCTGCGTGCTCAGCGCTCCGCGCACATACAACACCGGCGGCGCCACAGGGAGCTCCGCCAGGCGGCGCGGATACGCACCCTCCTCCCAGGTCAGAACTTCGATCCCGCGTGCCTCGATCGCAGCCAGCAGGGCCTCGGGATCCAGTCGTTGGCGTTCTTCGCAAAGGGCTTCCGTGCTGCGCTCGTCCAACCCGGCGGCGAGCAATTCGTGCCGCGGCGCATGCCACGCATCGTGGAGGGTGGCGAACGATTCCTTCAGCCGTCGCACGCGCGCCGCTCCGATTCCGCGCACGTGATTGAGCGCCACCCAGTACGGACGGTCGCCCGGCCGTAAGCCCTCCCCCTTGGCGAGACCTGCGCAGAATACCACGAGGCTTGCGGAATGGTCAAGCGAAGCGGTTGCACGGGGCGGTCACAGGTTGTTGGGAGAAGCGAGATCGGTCCTGCGCTGCGATCGTCCATGCACGCTACATGCCTTACACAGTCCATTTAGCCCGGAGGCTTGTCTTCGTGTGGCGTGCTGCACGCGGATGTTGATGCAATGCACACGAGAGCGGTCGCGTGTCGCTCCCCGCACAAATCTCACCCTTGAGGTTAGAACATATGTTCTATATACTGTAGCTGCGTTGAACGTCGAAAGCCCCTCCGTCATTCCGAGCGCACGCGTGCCCGAGGAATCTCGGACGGCGATAGGAGTAGGCCTGCACGTAGGGGCACGCCATGGCGTGCCCCTACAAGGGCCGCTCCTAATTGGAGATTGTCCAAGATTGCTTCGTCACAATGACAAAGGTATGTGCGGTTGCGCCCTTCTCGCAATGACAACCGGTGGTGGCATGGTGTATCCCCAAATGCTGGTACGCAAAGTTGAGAGTGATGCGGTCACACCGCTGCCGCTGGCCGCGGTGGGCCTGGTGGCGCTGCACGGCACGGCGCTCATGCCGGTGGCCCTGGCCACGATCGCCCGGCTCGCCGCGCAGCGCGGCCCGGTGTGGGTGGTGGATGGCGGCAACAGCTTCGACGCGCTGTGGGTCGCACGCTTCTTGGCCTCCGGCACGCCGGGCGGGCCGGCGCCGCACCTGGCGCTAGCGCGCATTCACGTCTCGCGCGCGTTCACCTGTCATCAACTGACCGAGCGCCTGCTCACCCTGCCGGCCTCGGCCCGCCCGCTGGTGATCCTCGGCCTGCTCGACACTTTCTACGACGAGAACGTCCCCTACGAAGAGACGCGCCGCCTGCTCAACTGCATCTGGCCGGTGGTGCGCGATCGCAGCCGGGCGGCGCCGGTGCTGGTCACGCTGGCCGCGCCGCGCGAGGCGGAGGCTGCCGGACGGCGTGCCTTCTTCGATACCTTCCTGCGCTTGGCCGACCACACCCTCGGCCCCGCGCCGGAGGTTGCGCGCCCCTCGCCGCAGCTGCCGCTGTGGCATGCGCCGGCGGCGGGCGTGCCCGCCGCGCGCGAGGTTCATGCCTTGCTCCACGCGCCAGGCGCCGCGGCGCGATGACATAGGCGGAGTTGGGGCACGCCATGGCGTGCCCCAACAAGGGCAGCGCTCTCCCTCGTCATTCCGAGGGCGCGTAGCGCCAGAGGAATCTCGGCCACAACTACGCAGAGGAACGTTTTGCCACCCTCTGACTATCGCAGGCCGAGATTGCCACGCCGGCCGCAGAGCGGCCGGCTCGCAATGACATAGATATGCGCAGCGACGCTCTCCTCGCGACGACAAGCGTGCCGAGGGGGGTGCACTGCCTATCTCCATCATCCTGACTCGTTTCGGAGGTGCGTATGGGACGTACACTGGCCTCGGTCACCCAGCAGGTTCAACTCGAAGAAGAACGCTTGCAGC
>Ga0315293_10007278_pt1 | contig 10279 bp, 11 predicted proteins | sample YL17G13_20_MG_FD_203071 | JGI IMG/M metagenome (GOLD analysis project Ga0315293, IMG submission 203071) | Sediment microbial communities from Yellowstone Lake, YNP, Wyoming, USA - YL17G13_20 | ecosystem: Environmental > Aquatic > Freshwater > Lake > Sediment | place: USA: Wyoming | collected... | reverse complement strand
GGAGATTGAAAAAAATGGATTACGATTTCCTTTGGAGGGCCTTTTCCAAAAGTCCTCCGATGAATTCCGTATTGGTCATCCCCTGAGCTTTGATGGCTCTATTCATCCCGGAACCTGGAGAGATATCCGGGTTTGGATTGACTTCTAAAACATAGATTTCCCCATTCCGGTCAAGGCGGATATCCACCCTGGCATAATCGCGGCATCCGAAGAGTTTGAAGACTTTAACCGCGATCTGCTCCACTCTCTTCTTTATCACCCCTTCTAAGGGAGCAGGACAGATCGGTTTTGATTTTTGATATTCGGAACTCTCCGTAACCCACTTGGCCTCGTATCCGCAGATTCTGGGAACCCCTTCCGGAAACTCGGAGTAGTCGATTTCAGAGATCGGAAGGGCTTCCACCTTTCCGTTCGTCTCCAACAAACCTGCATTCAGCTCTCTACCATCAATGAATTCCTCTACCAGGGCAGGCTGACGATACATCTCAATCACATACTGGATCTGTCTCCTCAAGGCCTCGTCGTCAAACACAACACTCTCTCTGGAAATCCCCAGGCTCCCGTCTTCATGGAGGGGTTTGACAATGATGGGAAAGACATCTCCCTTTACATGATCCGCCCCCCGATCGAAGATTCTATATCTGGGGGTCAGGATACCCTGGGAGAGCAAGATGTCCTTTACCTTCCCCTTGTCTTGGCACAACCCCAATGTGAGAGGGGAGGATCCGGTATAGGGAATTCGGAAAAGTTCCAACAGGGCGGGGATATTCATCTCCCAGCAGGTATTTCCATAAACACTCTCGCAGAGATTGAAGACCACATCGGGACGGGTCTCCTTCAACCAGTGGATCACCGTGAGGATCTCATCACGAATGGCCATGACCAAGCATTGATGGCCGAGGGATCGGACCGCCTCCTCTGCCGTCCCGATATCCTCAACAATCGCATCCTCAGCCAGGATATCCTTCTCCTCCCCTTTCTGGAGTCGTTCAAGGAGATTGTACAAGAGGGCAACTTTCACCATCACCCTTTTCCGCCTCTGATAGTTTATACCGGTTCACGGCATAGCCCTAAACCTTAAATGGTTTAGGGCTATGCCGTGAACCCTATTAGGTTCATCGCTATGCCATCACCTTCTTTGGAACAGCCTTTTCTTCTCCATTGGACTTGGCCTTCTTGAATTCGATGATGTTGGGCTCTGGATACTCAAACGTCTTCCCTTCGTAATTTCTCAAAACGACTTTCCCCTTCCCTCTCGAGATCATGTAGACTGGTTCTATGGGGATTTTTCCTCCTCCGCCAGGTGCGTCGACGACATAGGTGGGAATTGCATACCCCGTCGTATGACCGCGCAATTTCTCTATGATCTGAATCCCTGTGGCGACAGAGGTTCTGAAATGCTCCGTCCCCGTGGCCAAGTCGCATTGATAGATATAATACGGCCGGACCCGAATTTTAAGGAGTTCCTGAACCAGCTTTTTTATAATGTAGGGTTTATCATTGATGCCTTTGAGAAGGACAGTCTGGCTTCCCAGAGGGATACCCCCATCTGCCAGTTCGCTGCAGGCCCTCTTCACCGCATCGCTGATCTCCTTTGGATGTGTAAAATGGATGGAGATCATGAGGGGATGAAATTTTTTCAACATCCTCACCAAACCGACCGTAATCCTCTGGGGAAGAGTCACCGGGGCCCTCGTCCCAATCCGGAGGAGCTCAATATGAGGAATCGCCCTTAAGCGGCTCAAGATCTCCTCTAACCTCTCATTTTCCAGAAGGAGCGGGTCCCCTCCGGATAGAAGGACATCTCGAACCTTTTTATGGCTCTTTAAGTACTTCAGGACTTCCTCAAAATTTCCCTGTGTGATGGGCCGCTCGTTGCTTCCCACCAGTCGCCTCCGGGTACAATACCGGCAATAGGTAGCACATTGGTCGGTGACAAGGAGGAGCACTCGATCCGGATAGCGGTGGACGAGGCCTGGCACAGGTGAATCCTTATCCTCTCCACATGGATCCACCATATCATTTTTCGAAAGATGGCATTCCTCAATGCGTGGGATTGCCTGCTTTCGGATGGGGCAATTGGGATTGGTCGGGTCCATCAGGCTGACAAAGTAGGGGGTGACAGCTAATGCCAACCTTCCTTTCGAATGTTTGATACCCTCAATCTCCTCCGGCACCAGATTGAGGATCTCCTTCAGTTGCTCTAAAGTGGTGATCCGATGCCGAAGTTGCCACCTCCAATCATTCCATTCCCTCTCTGAAACATCCCTCCAAATGGAAGGGATGAACTCTTTTGCCTCCTCAATCCTCTTCTCTCCTTCCTGACTGGGAAACAAGAAGAGTTGTAACTTCCTATCTGTCCCCTTTATCGGGACAGATAAATTAGAGTCTGAAGCAGGCTCCATCTTCACTCCTTCCCGCATATCCATCCCCAGGAGAGGGAATGGTCCCTTGATCTCTCCCTTTAGAAAAGAAAAAAGGAGATATCATTCCGATACCTCCTCCGATGAGACAAGGAAAAAATTCCCCTTCCTGAGTAATAGACATGCACCTTTTTCTTTTTTTACGCTGACGTCGAATAATATTGACCTCTCTTTTTTAGGTTAATGAACGCTTGTTGGCGCCTCCTCGTCCTTCGGGAGAAGGCGCCAACTCCTCAGCAGTGAGAACGACTCTTCTCTCACATCATTGCCTATCCTCACCCCCCCTACTTCTTGGGTGGGACTGCAGGCGCTGCTGGTGCAGGTGTAGCTGCAGGTGCAGGTGTAGCTGCAGGTGCAGCAGGTGCTGGGGCCTCAGCAGGTTTTACCTCCTCCTTCGCGGCTGGCTTTTCTGGCGCTTTGGGTTTGCATGCCATCCCCATTGCGGCTAAATTAATCACCAAGGCCAGTGCGAGCAAGAGTAAGATCCATTTCTTCATGTGTCTTCACCTCCTTTCTGATTGAATCGGGAACCCTCCCTTTTTTTTACCCGATAAAGAAGCCTTCACTCCATCGGGAGATGAAATGTCTCGAATCACCCTTCTCAATATTCTGGGATCAACAGGCTTCCTAATGATATGATGAACACCCATTTTTTTCAAACGAAGGGTGAGTTCATCTGTAACCAACGGGCTGACCAGAATGAAACGATCACTCCATTTCTTCAGAAGGGAAAGCCACTTCTCCAAAACCTCAATCTCTACATCCGCAACAACCATTCCTCCCTTAACGTCCTTTTCCCTTCCTTCGAGTCGAGAAAAATCTTCCATCTCTTCCACATGGAACCCATATTTCTTTAGCATCTTATTTAAGCTGAGCCGTACAAACTCATCCTTATCAATAATAAAGGCCCACTTCATCCTGTCGTTCATAAGATATATACATATCAATTTCCATGCCAATATTGCCCATGAACGATTAGAACAATGATCAAAAATATATAATAATATCAATAGTTTAAATTTTAACCCTCCTATACTTTTTATTCAAAATAGAAATTACTGAAAAGAAGTAGGTAAAAATGTCATTCCATTTTTAGCAAAATAGCGACAAAATGGCGCTCTTTTATACACCGTCCACAATTTCCGTGACTTTTTGCCATGTTTTTCTTGTATCAAGAGCGGATCAACTCCTTTGGGATCATTTGCTGATGGCACTTGACTCCCTTCATGCAGAATAGGGTTCTTCTATCCCTTCCATTTTCCGGTGAATCGTCCGAACATTAATCCCTAACAGCTCCGCCGCCCTGCGCTTGTTCCCTTTGGTCGCCTTCAAGGTTTGAATCAATATCTCCCTCTCCACTTCCTCAAGAGGCGTTCCTATTTTGATCGCGATCACCTCGGGCTTCTCCTTAACCTGCTTGACCTCATGAGGAAGATGCTGGATGTCGATCACCTCTGGGCTGTTGATGACCAAGATCGATTCGATGGTATTTTCCAGTTCCCTGACATTACCGCTCCATTCATAATCGATCAGGAGGTTCATCGCCCTTTGGGAAACGCCCTTCACCTTCATTTTATATCTCTGATTGAATTTATCAATAAAAAAATTAACTAAGAAGGGAATATCTTCTTTCCGTTCCCTCAAAGGAGGGAGTTTAATACTGACCACATTCAGGCGATAATAGAGGTCCTCTCGAAACGTCCCCTGCTTGACCGTTTCCTGGAGGTCGCGGTTGCTGGCAGCGATAATTCGGATATTGGCCTGATTGGTTTTATTGCCTCCCACCCTTTCAAATTCACCATCCTGGAGGACACGCAGAAGTTTGACCTGGGTGGCAAGAGGAATATCCCCCACCTCATCGAGAAAGAGGGTTCCCTGGTGGGCTATTTCAAAGCGACCCTTCCGGGAGGAGATCGCCCCGGTGAAGGCCCCTTTTTCATGACCAAAGAGCTCACTTTCGATAATCCCCTCGCTTAAAGAGGCACAGCTTACTTTAATGAAGGGCATGGATGTCCGCGGGCTACTGTAATGAATGGCATTCGCGATCAACTCCTTCCCTGTCCCGCTCTCCCCGATGATGAGAACAGAACTGTCGTAGGGAGCAATGTGCTGGATGAGCTCGAAGATCTTAATCATCTTCGCACTTCTTCCGATAATATTCTTCAAATGGAATTTGTCTTCCAGTTTAGAGCGCAAATCTCGGTTCTGAAAAATGAGGGTCTGTTTCTCCAGGGCCCTCTCCACCACCAGGGAGATCACCCTGGGGTTGATCGGTTTCTCAATGAAATCGAAAGCACCCAATTTCATTGCCTGAACAGCTTTCTCAATCGTCCCTTGAGCGGAAATGACAATGACCTCTGTTTCAGGTCTCAGGCTCTTTACGGCCTCTAAGAGCTCAATGCCGTCCATCTTGGGCATGAGCAAGTCGGTGATCACGAGATCAACCATCTCTTGACGGAAGAGAGGGAGGGCTTCTTTACCATTCGAGGCCAGAAGGGTCTCATACCCCCTTTTCTTTAAAAGAAGGCGGATGCTCTCCCCAACCCTCGGATCATCTTCCACAATGAGAATAAGCTTCCTGTCCATCATGCATCATTGCAGATTGCAGATTTCAGATTGCAGATTGAAGGTTTTTAATCCCGCAATCCGCATTCCGAATTCCGCAATGGACTCAAATAACTCGTGACTCCTTTATCTTCAATTCCCTTTTGGGCTCATAGGAATCCGAATCTTGAAAACGGATCCTTTGTTGACCTCGCTTTTGAAAGAGATCTCTCCGTGATGGTCTGAAATAATCTTTTTGGCAATCGAGAGCCCCAATCCAGATCCCATCGGTTTTGTACTGAACATGAAGTCGAAGATTCTTGGAAGATTTTCCTTCGAAATGCCTACGCCATTATCTTTGATGACGACAAATACGTTTTTCTTTGATCCCCGGGTGTGGAGGTGGACTTCACCTTTCTCTGAGACGGCCTGGATGCCATTGATGAGGAGGTTGGAAATGGCCAGGTTGAATTGGCTGACGTCGATCTTTAACTGGGGCAGCGTTCTTTGAAAATGAGTCTCAATCCGGGCATTCTTCATCTGGGCGTCCGGTCTCAAAAGCCTGACGACCGAGTCCAAGACTTCATTCAGTTGAACCCATTCAAATTTCAGGGGCGGGAGCCGATTGAAATCCAAAAATTCCTTCAGATTGTTCTCCAACCGCAGGGTTTCATAACTGATAAAATTGATGAGGGAGTGGATCTCCGCCTTCTGGGAAAGGTGGATTTCTTCGCCCAGCTCTTCCCTCAATAATTCGATGTTGATATTCAATGAGCTCAGCGGGTTACGGATCTCATGGGCCATCCAGCGAGACAGAACGCCAATCGTGGAAAGATCTCGACTCTTGCTGATCTCCCTTGAAAGCAGACCCTTTTCGGTCACATCGGAAAACGTGGCCAAGCAGCCCAAGAAACTCCCCGCCCTCTCAAAAACAGGATAAAAACTGCACTGAAGGATTCGTGTTTCTCCTTCTGCAGAAGGGGTCGCCGGGACACGGATGGCCAGTTCGATAACGTGATCGCTCTCCTTTTTTTCGTAAACCGAATCGAAGTGCTTTCTTATATTCTTATAGGGGATCACCCTCTCCAATCTCTTACCCAATGCCTGTTTCCTGCGGATTTCGAAAAACTCCTCGGCCACGGGATTAAAGACCTGGATTCGCCCTTGGTCGTTAGCAAAGATGATCGCTTCCTTCAAATTTCTTAGGAGAATTTCGTGGAGATTTTGATCTTTTCGATTCATCTTGGACTCATCACGCCATCAGCCCACAGCGTTTCAAGGCATGATGGAAAATGGTTTTGACCAACTGGGCATAACTCCATCCCATCCGCCTTGCCATGATCGGAAGATCTCCATAGACAGGGGAGAGGCCAGGAAGGGGGTTGATCTCCAAAAAGTAGGGTATCCCATCTTTCCCAACACGGACGTCCACCCTCGAGACATCCCGGCAATCCAGGACGCAATAGGATCGGAGTGCCACTTCCTGAATTCGATCTAACAAAGGTGGATCAATCGGAGGAGGACAATGGTAAACGACCCTCTCTTCCCATTCCCTCTTTATCTCCAGGGAATAGATGGCCTCCCCTGGAGCCATTCCTCTGATCTCTATCTGCATGACACCGAGTACCGAAGGGTTCTCATTCCCGAGGATGCCTACCGTAAATTCAGGACCCGTGACGAATTCTTCTACCAGAATGGGAGGGCCATAATTTTCCAAAAGCCATCTCGTCTTTTCGCCTAAGGAGGGTTCATCCAAGACTTTCGAATCCAACCGGACCCCTTTGCTCGATCCCTCGTCACACAATTTCACAAAAAGGGGATAGGACAGGTCTAAACCCTTCAGATCCTCCATCCTCCTCACTTTTTTAAACCGAGGGGTAGGGATCCCTTCGCTCATGACAACCCTTTTGGCCATCGATTTATCCAAGGTAAGGGAGAGGGTGAGAGGGTCAGAGCCGGTATAGGGGATGTTTAGAAATTCTAAAAGGGCGGGGATATGGGATTCTCGATTCCGGCCTTGAATGCCTTCTGCAATGTTGAAAACAATATCGATCGATGTCTGTCTCAATCGATCGATCAAACCAGCATCTCCTCCCAGTTTAATCACTTCATGCCCATCACTCTCAAGAACGTCCCGAATGGCATCGATCGTTTCCTCTGCATCGAACTCTTCCAAGAGATCGATCGGCTGATTTTTTCGTTGTGAAAAATCTTTTTTTAAGTTGTAAGTAACACCCACTCTCAATTTCATTTTAGGAACATGCTTAATTTTCTTTCGATATACTCTTGTTTTAAATCTTTGTCAACCCTGTTGTTACCGAAATAAATCAACCTTTCGACGTTCCCCGGTCTAAAGCCCGGGGGTTGCCCTCGGCCTGAGACTTCGGCGTGAGCTCAGTCGAACGCTCGGGCCGAAGGCTCAGGGTTGATACTGAGCGCCGTCGAAGTATCAAATTTCAAATTTTGAAATTCAGAATTCAAAATTGAAAATTTTTTTTCTCCTCGCTTTGAGCAAAACGCTTTTTATGTTACATTACAACCTAAACCTCTCTGCAAAAGGCCCTGGGATTCGAATGAATCGAGGAGAGATCTTCCAAATACTGACTCACTTAAGAAAGGGTCTTCTCAAGATGGTGATCGTGGTCATTCTATTGGGGGCCGCCCTCTACCCATTTTCCAAGACGTTGCTGCGCCACCTCCGCAATCCCCTTCAAGAGGATCTGGTCGCCTTTGCCATTCCAGAGGCCTTTCTCTCCCTTCTCAAATTAACCCTTTATGCCAGTCTCTTCCTCTCCATTCCGGTCATCTTCTACCAGGTCTGGAAATCCCTCTCCTCCCTCTTGCGCTCGAAGGGATTGAAATCCTCTACCCTCGTCCTTCTGACCGCCATCTTTCTTTTCTACCTCGGGGCCTCCTTTTGCTATTTCGTCACCCTACCTTTTGGCATTCGTTTTCTCTTGGGATATCAATCCGCCCATATCAAACCGATGATCTCCGTGGGGAAATACATCTCCTTCTGTGCGGGGTTCATCTTCGCCTTTGGAATCATCTTTGAACTTCCCCTGGTCTTGGCCTTATTAAGTTACATCAGGGTAATCACGGCAGCATTTTTGACTCGAAACCGTAGGTATGCTATTCTACTGATTGCCGTCCTGTCCGCGGTTCTGACTCCAACCCCCGATATCTTCAACATGGCATTAATGGGTGGTCCCCTCTATCTCCTATTTGAGATCGGGGTCGTTTTGGTCAAAATCATTGAGCAGAAAAGGGCCGGAGGGGAGATCCCTCTTCCCAAAAGTTAGATAGAGTTTGCCGAAAAAGGAGTTCTGAGTGCGAATGAAGGTTGTTGCAGAAGGTGGGAAGGGTAAATCTATTTCGGTCCTTTCAGGATCGTTACGGTATAGGCCACAGGAACTCCCCGCTGTGTTAAATATTCTACCTTTACCTTCTCTCCCGCGTAAGGGTATCGCTGAGGTGTGTAAACCGTTTTGTGCCCAATCCTAAAATTGACAACGACTTTATCTTTTTCACTCTGTACATCCAACCACAACCTCGCGCGAATCCCCAATACAGTGCCCACGAGGACGGAATAGCGTTCCTGCGCCATCAAGGCCTTGGCTTCGAATAAGAGTAACAGAGCAATAACCGTGAAGAAAAGAAGGCTCTTAGGATGCTTCATCTTCTGACTCCTTAACGGAAAAAAAGGTTATCCATTCCGGCCAAGGGTGGAATTGAAGATGCATACTCGGTTACGGCCCCCCCTCTTAGCCTCATAGAGTGCCAGGTCTGCAATCTTTACCAGTTCTTCTTTCGACTTTGCCGGATGAGTCGGAAAATTAGAGATGCCCAAGCTAATCGTGAGATGGATTTGAGTTTGACCGATGTTGAAGGGATTATTTTCAATCGATTGTCGGATGCGCTCCGCAATCGTGGAGGCCGCCTCCAATGGAGCCCCCGGCAACACAAAAACGAACTCTTCGCCACCATAACGAGCGACCGTATCATCCTGCCTTCGAACAGAATTCTTCAGTAACGAGGCAATTTCGCGAAGAACCTGATCGCCACCGGCATGGCCGAAGGTGTCGTTCACCTTCTTAAAATGGTCAATATCCACCATGATGACGGAAAGGTTGCTGCCCCCAGTAAACGCTTTTTGCGTTTCCGCGCTAAGCCTCTCCTCGCAATATCTCCGATTTACAAGACCGGTCAAAGTATCATAGATAGCCTCTTTTTTGACCGTACTCAGTCTCTGCAGATGTCTTAGGCTTGCCGCCATCTGGTATCCGATAACAGAGAAAAATTGAAGTTTCTGGGCATCAAAGGCATTGGGTTGATCGCTGTTGATAGAGATGCAACCGATGATCTCTTCCTCAACCGAAAGGGGCAGGGTGAGATGAGACTTCAAGGTTGCTTGTGGATCCATCATGAATGGGTTGGGTCTCAACTTCCTCTTCTCTACTTGGAGGGCAATTTGTTCAATCTCTATCGGCTCTTCTCCCAAAATCGAGAAAACCTTGACCATGTTCTTCACCACCTCTTGGGTAAAAGTGGGAGGACAGGATTCCTCTTGGAAGAGGTAGAGAATAGATCTTTCTCGCCAGAGCACTCCAAAGGAACAGAAATTGAATAGATTGGGAAGGTTGGCTCCAGCCGATTCGATCATGTCCTTCACCTCAACGCTTGTGCTGATGGCGGTGATGGTAGAACGGAGGATATTCAAATCTTTAAAAATTAATCCCAAGGGTATCCCCCTATCTTTGGGAAATCATTCGCTCGGCTTCCCTGACTCTTGGAAGGACCTTGGGAAGCAGCTCCTTGTTGATGACATTTTCTGTCAACGCTGAAAAAAGATGGGAGAGATGATTGATCAGGCTTTGAAAACCCCGATGGATTTCACCGGGGGCCATATTCCGGCAGTCCCTCCTCACTTCGTCCAACGAGATGCCTTCCTCAGAGACTTTCAGGGATTTCAAGAAGGTGTACTTCTCTCCGGTTTTCCGAAGGGCTGACGTATAGAGAACCCCCAAGATGGCCTCGCCGATAAGTTCGGATACGATCCCCCATATCTCCGTCATCAGATTGGCATAGAGATCAAAAATGAGATCAGAGGAAAATTTTCCTTCTTTACTTTCCTTCACGCCTCGTACCATTCTCACACAACTTAAGGCTTATCTCTTACCCCCCTCAACTTCCTGATCACGTGGTGAATCTCCTCATGATAGATATAAAATACCAGAAGTACCAGGGTCGATATCCCCAACAGGATCAAGAAGGTTTTGTATTGATAATCGAAAGCCTTCCCGCCCTGAAGG
>Ga0315293_10007277_pt1 | contig 10279 bp, 5 predicted proteins | sample YL17G13_20_MG_FD_203071 | JGI IMG/M metagenome (GOLD analysis project Ga0315293, IMG submission 203071) | Sediment microbial communities from Yellowstone Lake, YNP, Wyoming, USA - YL17G13_20 | ecosystem: Environmental > Aquatic > Freshwater > Lake > Sediment | place: USA: Wyoming | collected... | reverse complement strand
CCAGGCGCGACGGCGCGATGTAGCCGGGGTCGAGGTTCGCGGGCCTGAGGACCGGCCATTCGCCCGATGCCGCAATATCCTGCTCGATCTGGTTCGTCAGCCTCTTGACCCACGCCAGGCGGTCCGGCGGGATGAGTTCAGCAAACGCGAGAAAACCGCGGAGCAGCGGCTGGCCCATCTCGTCGCGGTAATATTCGGTGAAGGCGTGGGCGAAAAGGTCGCTCCTCAGGTCCACGGGGCCGAGGACCTGGGCGAGACGTGCCTCGGCCTCGGCCAGCGCGCCTGGATAGGCCGACAGCATGCCGACGAAGAGTTTGACGGGTTCGGCGTGGCGGATTTCGCCCATGGCAAGAATGATGATACGACGCTCGGCGCGGACGTGCCAACGCAAATCCCACACGGCGCAGGCCCGCGCGGCGGGTCTCCGTACCCGCCGCGCTAAGCACGTTTTGCGCGGTGGGTGCGGAGACCCACCGCGCAAAACTTATCTGAAACCGCTTAGACCTCCATCGCCTCGAAGCACCGGCGGAAGGTTTCGTATGCGGCCGCGTCGTAAAGGACGAAGCGCACCTCCTGGAGGCTCGTCTCGCTCGCCAAATGCGCGGCCGCTTCTTCCAGCATCACCTCGGCGCAGCGCCGCATCGGAAAACCCGCGATGCCCGTGCCGACGGCCGGAAAGGCGATGGAGCGGATCCCCAGTTCCTTGGCGCGAAGGAGGCTGGCGCGCGTCGAGGCGCGCAGATTGGTTTCGCTGGTTGGTTCGCCCAGGCGCATGCTGGCCGCGTGGATGACGAAGCGGGCCTTGAGGTTCCCGCCGCCCGTGACGGCCGCCTCGCCCAGGGGGATGGGGCCGATACGGTCGCACTCTTCCTGGATGGCCGGTCCGCCCTTTCGGCGGATGGCGCCCGCGACGCCGCCGCCCAGTTGAAGGTCGTTGTTGGCCGCGTTGACGATGGATTCGGCGTCCTGTTCGGTCAGGTCGCCCTGCACAATAAGGATTTTAGGTTTTGCGGTCATAGCGGCCTCACACTACCACACCACCTCGGGCTTGGCAAAGTCCTCTTTCATGACGGTCGGCAGCCGCCAGACGTGATCGCCGGCGCGGTTCGTGAAGTACAGCCGCGAGGGGGAAAACTCGTTGGGGTTGCCGTCGGCCCAGAAGGCGTAGAAGTCAGGGTGTGCTCCGACCGGCCGCCGTGCGTAACTGTGGTTGAACTCGCTCTTGGTCGTCAGGTCGCGGAGTTTCGTCCACGTGGCGCCCGAGTCGTGGCTCAGCCAAGCGGCCATCTCGCCGCCGGTGCCCCAGGGTTGCGGGCCGGGGCCGCTGGGGCCGATGATCCGCCAGGCATCCTCCTCGGTGTAGAGCGACCCCATGTCGTAGTTGTGGTCCGACGTGGTGACCGGATGGAACTCCCACTTCTCGCCCGTCCAGCGGGCGACGGTCCACTCGCGCGGACCGGCCTCCGGGCCGGGCTTGTGGCCGCCGCTTGTGATGTAGAAGATGACGGGGCGGCCGTCGCGGTCGAACTGAATATCGTTGATGTATACAAGCCGCTTCTCTTTGGCGTAGTCGCGCACCATCGCCTCGTTATCGACGGCAGCCAGCGGCGTCTGGACCGTCTTACCGGCCGCGGTCTTCCACGTCCGGCCGAAGTCGTCGGACCGGAGGAAGTACACGTTGGTGCGCTTGTCCACATCGCCGCCGGGATGCCAGTTGAAGGCCGTGATGAGCACGCCGTCGCGCACGCTGCTCACCTGGTAGTGGCCGCCGAAGCCGGCGAGTTTCTTCGGCTCGGACCACGTCCGCCCATCGGGCGACGTCTGCCAGTACAACTCCCGCCCCTTCGTATACAGGGTAAAGCAATATAAAAATCCCTTGCCGGGGATGAACCACGGCTGCGGGTAGGCCATGGTCCGCGATTCCACCAACTCGAAGCGGTCGATGCTGTAAGGCTCGGTGCTGCGGTACTTGAAGCCCGGGCGGAGGTTGGCCCGGCCGCTCACGAAGACCCACACGTAGCCCTTGTCGTCAATGGCCAGGGCGGAGTTGTCGTGCGGATCGTCGACCGTTTTCTTATCGTGAACGATGGTGGGCCGGGGCACCACGCCCTTCTCGTGATCGTAGTATGACGCCATGTTCAGCAGGTGCCGCTGGCCGGGCACCGTGCCGCCGTAGACGAAGAACGTCTTCTTGACCTGCGGCGCGTAGATGGACGTCGGGAAGTGGTCGGCCGTGTAGGTGCCCAGGCCGCCGGAGTACTTGCCGCCGTACTCCGATTTCTGGCCCAGCGTGAACCAGATGCCGTTGTAGCCGTCGGCCTTGGCCTGCGGTTTTTCTTCGGCGGGGGCGCGGCAAGCCGCCAAGAGAAGAACCATTGCGGCAAGAAGCAGGCCGCTACGGCTGACGGTTTGCATAGCGGAATCCTCCGGGACGCTGCGCACCCGGCGCCACGTCTTGGGGCAGCATCGTAGTCGGCCGGGCCGCGGGATGCAAGAACCCGCGTGACAGAACCCGCGTGACTCTTTCCATTCTCGGCGCCGAGTGGTAACATCGGTTGTCCCGCGGGCTCGAACAAACGAAAGGACTCGCCATGCCGCGCACCATGGTCATCAACGTCGCCGGCCTTGGGACGGACCTGGTCGCCGAGATGCCGGCGCTCGGCCGCCTCGCCGGGCGCGGCGCTCTCCTGCCGCTCGAACCCGTCCTGCCCGCCACCACGTGCCCGATGCAGGCGACGCTGACGACGGGCGAACCGCCCGGGCGCCACGGCATCATCGCCAACGGCCTCTACTTCCACGACACCGCCGAGGTGCGGTTCTGGGAACAATCCGCCCGCCTCGTCGGAGCGCCCCGCGTCTGGGAACTTCCAATGCGGAGTGCGGCCGGCCACGGCACGAGCCGTACCCGTGCCAGGGAGTGCGGAGTGCGGAGTGAAAAGAAGAAGGCCCCGCATCCTCGCAATCCGCCCTTCGACCATGCTCAGGGCCCTGCGGTTCGACCGTGCTCACCGCCCCGAGCGTGTCGAGGGGAGGCTCTCGAAGGGCAATCCGAAATTTCACCCGCCGTAGCCTTGGCGAAGGCGGGCCGAAATCCGAAATTGAAAGTCGCCATGCTCTTCTGGCAGCATAGCCTGTATGTTTCGGCCGACCTGGTGCTGACGCCGAAGCCCGTCCACGGCCCGCGGGGCGAACTCCTCGAGGACTGCTGGTCGCGGCCGGCAGACCTTTACCGGCGCCTGGCGGAGTCGCTGGGCCCGTTCGACCTGATGCACTACTGGGGCCCGATGGCGGGCATCGGGTCGAGCCGATGGATCGCCGACGCCGCGCTCGAGGTCTGGCGCACTGATCGGCCGGACCTCGCCCTCGTCTATTTGCCGCACCTCGATTACAGCGGCCACCGCGCCGGGCCGACGTCCGACGCGCATCGCGCGGCCGCGAGGGAACTCGACGCGCTGGTCGCGCCGCTCCTTGCCGCGGCCGAGGAGGACGGCGCCCGCGCGATCGTCCTCAGCGAGTATTCCTTTGTGCCGGTCCGGCGGGCCGTCGCGCTGAACCGGGCGCTGCGCGAGGCCGGGTTCCTGGCGGTGCGCGAGGTGGCCGGCGCCGAGTACCTCCACGCGGGCGACTCGCGGGCCTTCGCCATGGTCGATAACCAGGTCGCCCACGTTTATTTCCCAGCATCGGCGGACCTCGAGCGCGACGTGCGCAAGGTCCGGGCGATTCTGGAAGGTGTGGACGGCGTCGGGGCGGTGCTCGACCGGGCGGCGATGAGCGAAGTCGGACTCGACCACGTGCGGAGCGGCGAACTGGTGGCCCTCGCCGAGCCCGACGCCCACTTCACCTATTATTGGTGGCTCGACGACTCGAAGGCGCCGCCCTTCGCCCGCACCGTGGACATCCATGCGAAGCCGGGGTTCGACGCGGCTGAACTTTTCGTGGACCCGGCGACGAAGGCGATTCCGCTCTCGGCCGAGCGGGTTCGCGGTTCGCACGGCCTCGTGCCGGACGGCGGCGCGGGATGGGGCGTCTTCTGCACCTCCGAGCCGGCGAAGGAACTGGCCGGCCGACGCTCGATCCGGGCCGTCGAGGTGGCGCACCTGGTGGTGCCCGGCGTCGGGCGGTGACGACGGGAAACCTTCGTCAATGGCCGCACTTCCTTCGGCGGCCCGCGGGCGATAGGATGGAATCCCGGGGATGGACCCGGAAGGGCCTTGAGGGATGAACGAGGTCGAGAAACCAATCCCGGCGCGCCGGGCGTCGCCTCGGCGAAGCCGGGCTTTGCCCGGGCGGAGCCGGGACCGGCGGCTGTGGCGGACGATCCTTCTCGTCGCCGGCGCGCTCGTCGCGCTCCTGGCGGCCGTGGTGATCCTCTTGCCGATGCTGTTGCCTGAGAGTGCGATTCGCCGGCAGGTGGAGGCCGCGCTTTCGGAACGGCTGGGCGGCCGGCCCGTCACGGTCGAGTCGGCCGGTTTCCGCTGGGGCGAAGGCCTGCGCGTGACGGGTCTGAAGGTCGGCCGGCGCGACGGCGGGCCGGAGACGCTTCTGGCGCGGGCGGACCGGCTCCTGGTGCGCTTCAGCCCGCTCGATGCCGCCCGGGCCGCCGCGGGCGGCGACGTGCCCCTCGAGACCCTCCGCGTCGAAGGCCTCGAACTCTGGCTCGTCCTGGAACGCGACGGACGCTGGAACACGAGCGACCTGGCCGGTCCCGGCGCGCCGGGATTGCACGCCCGCTCCATCCAGGTCACCGACGGAACGATCCACGTCGAGAACCGGGCCCTCGGGCGCAGCGTCACGCTGGCCGGCGTGCGCGGCAGCATCGGCGAACTCGCGACGACCGGCCAGGGCTACGTGACGATGGCTGCCCAGGTGCCGGCGCCCGACGGGTCCGACGCCGGACGCCTCTCCATCACCGCGAGCACCAATTCCGTCGACTTCAGCCGCTCCGACGCGCTGGCCGGCAGCCTGAAGGTCGAATGGCAGGACGTCGTCTGGTCGGAGGCGCTCGGCATGGTGCTGGCCGACCCGCGTCTGCGCGGGCTCATGAGCCGGACGACCGGCCGGCTGTCGGCCTCGTTCGGCGGCGGGGCGTGGCAGGTGGAAGGCGCGGTCGAAGGGAACGACTTGGCGCTCGAGTCGCTCGGCGTCGAGGCCACCGTGCCCCACGCCATCCTCGGGTTCCAGGTCCGCCGGGCCGCCGCCGAGGCGCCCCTGAAGGTGGACCTGGTGAAGTTCTCCGCGCCGGGGGTGAACCTGCACCTGGAGGCGGGGACGCTCGGGATAGACAAGGACGGCTCGGCCCTTCGCGAAGTGGACCTGAGGGCGCGGACGATGCTCACGTGGGGCCCCCTGGCCCGGAGTCTGGCGCCGCTCGGGCGATGGGCCGAACGGTTCGAGCGCCTGGACGGCAACGCGGACCTGGTTCTCGCGCTCAAGAGCACGGCGGAGGGTCTTCGGCTCGCCGGGTCGCTCGACCTGAAGGACACGCGGGCGGTCCGGCCGGGCGTCGTGCGCAAGCAGAGGGACCGCGTCCTCGTGCTGGAGTGGGAGGCCGATGGGCGCAGCGATTTGACGGGCTGGAATGTCCGGCGTGTCCTGGTGGAGAGCGAGGCGGGGCGCCTCACCGCCGCCGGCCGGCTGCCTCTGCCCGATTGGGGCGACGAGGAAGGTTGGCAAATCGGCGCGGCGACGTTCGAGGCCGAGGCGCGCGTCACCGACGCGGGGGCGCTGGTGGCCCTGGCGCCGGTGGTTCGGCGGGCGCTCGGGGACATCGAGATGACCGGGCCCCTGGAGGCGCACGTCGCGCTGGCGCCCGAATCCCGGCGCGCCGGGACGGCGCCCGCCTGCCGGGCCGCGTTCCGCCTGGACCTGACGCCGACGGCCGTGCGGTGGCCCGGAGGCGCCGCGAAGCCGGCGGGCATGGAAGCGAGGCTCGACGGCTCGGCCCTCGTGGCGGGCGACGGTCGGCGGGTGGACCTCCAGAAGGTCAGCGTGCACCTCGACAAGGCGTCGCTCGATTGGCTCGGGACGGCCGAGTTCCGCCCCCCCGGCGAGGGCGAAGGCCCCGTCGCCGGACGACTGAGCGGCCAGGTCTCCATCGAAGGCGTCGAGGCCGCCGGCGCGGTGCTCCTGCCCGGGCGGTTCCCGCCCGAGGCGCCGCCCATCCGCGGCAAGGCGGCGCTGGCGGTCCAGGCCGACCTCGCGGGCGGCGCGGTCGAAGGCACGATCGAGGCCGACCTGGCCGAGATCGCCATCGACGCCGGCCAGTACTTCCTGAAGCCCGACGGGCGACCCGCCGGTGCGACGCTGACGGGCAAGTGGACCCCCGGGCCGCCGGCGGTCGGCACGGTTCCGGCCGGCCCGAGCCGCCTCGAAGGCGAGGCGGTCCTGCGCCTCCCCGGGACGCGGGTCCGGTTGACGGGTCAGAGCCAACTGCGCGTCGCCGCGGCCGATCCGCTGCCGGCCGGAAGCCCCGGCGCGCCACCCGCGCGGGCTCTCGTCGTCGAGGCGGGTCCGGTCGCGCGGGTCGACGTGTCGGCGGACTTCGACGACCTGGCCCGGGCGATGGAACTCGTGCCGGCCCTCGGCCGGCGGTTCCGTCCCGGCGCGCCGGGATTGGCGGGCGGCGGGCGCGCGACCCTGCGCCTCATCATCGTTCCGAAGAACGTGAACCTCCAGGCCGGCGCCGACCTGACGGAGGCGTCGGTGAACCTGGAGGGCGTCTTGGCGAAGCCGAGGCAGATGCCTCTGGAGGTCCGGTTGTCGGCGGACGTCGTGCCCGGCCAGGACGCGGCGGGCGCATCGGTCTTCCTGTGCGAGACGGAAGCAGAGGGCCGGCTCGGCGAGTCGGCGACACGCGCGAAGGGCCGCTTGGAATTCCTCGCGCCGCCGGGCCTCGGCGCGCTGGAGAGCATCGACGAGATCGAAGCGCTCCTTCGCTCCGCCGCCGTCCAGGTCGCCGTCACGTGGGAACACGACGCGGCCCTGCGGGAGGCGGTCCCCTTCCTCGCGCCGCTCTACGACTGGTGCAACCTGGAGGGCGCGATCGCCCTGGCGGCGACGATCTCCGGAACGCCGGCCCGCGGCACGATCCACGTGGACGCCAGCGCCACCGATTGCCGCATCCTCCAGTCCCGGCGCGCCGGGATCGTCAAGCCGGCGGGAGTCCCCGCGACGGTCTCCCTCGACGTGCGCTACGGCCAGGTGCCCGGCGAGATCCTGCTCGATACCCTGGCGGTGTGCCTGGCCGACGGGAAGGTCGAGGCCGCCGGACGCGCGCTGTTCGATCCCGGCGCGCCGGGACTGTGGGCGTTTCCGATGCCGACGGCCTGGTCGCTCCGCGTGAAAGGGGGCGTCCCGGACGTCCGTTCGGTGGCGGCCCTGTTTCCGGCGCGCGTGGCGGCGCTGAAGGCGACCGGCGGCGCGACGCTGGACGTGGAGGCGTCGGCGGATGCGTTCGGCTTCTCGCTGGAGCGGTGCGAGGTCGCGTTCCGCCAGACGGGCCTGGATTGGCTCGGGAAGCGGCTGCTCCTGGACGGCCCGATTTCGTACGACGGCCGCCGGCTGGCCACCGACGGGCTGCGCCTGGCGGCGGGGCGGTCCGACGTCACGCTGGTCGCGTACGTGTCGGACCCGGGGCGGGCGCCGCGGGGGTCGCTGTTCATCCGCGGCAAGACGGTGGCCCTGGAGGAGGTGCAGGCGCTGGTGGAGGAGACGAGCCGGCGGCTGGCGTCGTGGGCCGCCCCGCCGGGGCAGGCGGAGGCGGCGGTGCGGACCCGGATGGACGACCTGTCGGCCCGTCTGGCGCGGCGGCTGCGCGGCCTGCTGGGCCGGGCGGACGTCTCCGGCGACATCGCGCTCGGCGAGGTCACGCTCGCCGTCGCCGACCTGGGGGCAAGTTATACGCTCGGCGGCTTCGAGGCGGAGTGCGCCCTCAGCCGGCGCCGATTCGATGTCCCGCGCTTCGCGTGCACCCTGAACGACGGGACCGTCTCGGGGAAACTGGCGATCGACTTTGCGGCCGAACCGCCCGTCCTCTCCGTGGCGTACGCGGCCGAGGAGTTGAAAATGGGCGACAACCTCAAGCCGTTCATCGACCGCACGTTCCCCGGGATGGAGGTGTTCGGGCTCTTTACCCACACCGAGGCGATGACGCAGGAGTTGGCGAAAGGATCGGTGCCCGTCGGACGAGGCGAGACGGTGCTGACGGACGGCCTGCTGAAAGGGCCCGCCGCCCCGGACTACGTCACCAACCTCCTGCCGGGCCTGAGGCTGACGACCTACCATTTCAAGCGGATGAGCAACGTCTTCGAGCACTTGCCGAACGGCGACACCGAGAACCGGATGATCTTCGACGGCCAGCAGTACGACATTTTCATGTTCGGCGTCACGCGCGCGGGCGGCGCCATCCATTACACGCTCGGCGTGGACCTCTCGGTCAGCCTCGGGTCGAAGGTCTGGAGCCGCACCCTCGACCAGGGGAAGATCCCTCTGATGCACTACACGGGGCGGATCGTGGGGGCCCGGTACGTCCCGCCGGGGCCGGAGATTTCCTACGTCCTGCCGCACGAACTCGCCTACGACCTGTTCATTCGGCGAAACCTTTTGTTCCAATTGCTCGCGCACCTCGGCGAAAAGCCGCCCGACCTGGGCAATCCGCCGCCGCCGCCCGGCCGCGGAGCACCCACCCAGGGACCGTGAATGGCCGCTCACGACATTCGAACGTTCATCGCGCGGCTCGAAGCGGCGGGACAACTGGTGCGCGTCCGGGCCGAGGTCTCGACGGACCTGGAGATCGCCGAGATCGCGAGCCGCCTCGCGGCGCGCAACGGGCCGGCCGCCCTCTTCGAGAACGTCGCCGGACACACGATGCCGGTCCTCGTCGGTGCGTTCGCCTCGATGGAGCGGATGGCCTGGGCCCTCGGGGCCGAGCGCATCGACGAGGTCGCCGAGCGAGTCGCTCGCCTTGCGGCCACGGTTCCCTTGGCGGGCCCTGGGCCTCGCCGAAGGGCGGGCGGCGCGAGCGTCGCCGCCAAGGTGAAGGCCCTGCCGAAAATGCTGGAACTGGCGCGTCTGCGGCCGAAGACCGTCCGCTCCGGCCCGTGCCAGGAAGTCGTCCGCACCGACGACGCCGACCTCGGGCGCCTGCCCGTCCTGCGCTCGTGGCCCGGCGACGGCGGGCCGTTCATCACCCTGCCGCAGGTGGTCACGGCGGACCCGGATGGAAAACATCGCAATGTGGGAATGTATCGGCTCCAGGTGTTCGGGCCGCGCCGGCTCGGGATGCACTGGCACCGCGACCACGACGGGGCCCGCAACTACCGGGCGTGGGCCGAGCAAGGCCGGGCGATGCCCGTCGCCGTCGCGCTCGGCGGCGACCCGGTTCTCACCTACGCCGCCACCGCTCCGCTGCCGTACGGCATGGACGAACTCGTGTTCGCGGCCTTTCTGCGCGGCGAGGCGGTCCGCGTCGTGCCCTGCAGGACCGTCCCCCTGGCCGTCCCCGCCGATGCCGAAATCGTCATCGAAGGAACCGTGGACCCCGAGGAGCGAGCCCGCGAGGGCCCCTTCGGCGACCACACCGGCTACTACACGCCGGCCGACGAGTATCCCGTGATGCGCGTGACGGCCGTCACGCACCGCGCCGACGCCATCTATCCGGCGACCGTCGTCGGGCGATTCCCGAAGGAGGATTGTTACCTGGCGAAGGCGACCGAGCGGATCTTCCTCCCCGTCATCCGCACCGTCGTGCCGGAAGTGGTGGACATCAACCTGCCGCTCTTCGGCGTCTTTCACAACTGGGCGTTCGTCTCGATCCGCAAGACCCGGCCGGGCCAGGCGCGCCAGGTCATGCACGCGATCTGGGGCCTGGGGCAGTTGGCTTACACGAAGTTTCTGGTCGTCGTGGACGAGGGCGTCAACGTCCACGACACCGACGAAGTCTTGTGGCGCGTCGGGGCCGAGGCCGACCCGCGCCGCGATACTTGTCTGGAGACGGGGCCGGCGGACGTCCTGGACCACGCGGCCCCGGCTCCGCCCGGGTCCCGGCGCGCTCCCGGCGCGCCGGGACCGGGGCGACGCCCGGCGGTCGGCGAGGGCGGAAAACTCGGCATCGACGCCACACGCAAACTCCCCGAAGAGGTCGGCGGCCAAGCATGGCCCGAGCCCCTCGCCTCGGACCCCGACACCGCCGCACGCGTCACGCGCCGCTGGCAGGAATACGGCTTTGACTAAGCGACTTCAGATAAGTTTTCTGCGCCGGGTTCGCCGCGGGGCTTGCCCC
>Ga0315293_10007275_pt1 | contig 10283 bp, 8 predicted proteins | sample YL17G13_20_MG_FD_203071 | JGI IMG/M metagenome (GOLD analysis project Ga0315293, IMG submission 203071) | Sediment microbial communities from Yellowstone Lake, YNP, Wyoming, USA - YL17G13_20 | ecosystem: Environmental > Aquatic > Freshwater > Lake > Sediment | place: USA: Wyoming | collected... | reverse complement strand
ATTATAAATGGCGTTGAGCAGGAGCCGCAGGAAGTCCAGTTGGGTGAACTGCCGATAATGGTTAAATCCAAACTGTGCTCGCTTTCAGGCATGTCCAAAGATGAGCTCGTGGAAGAAGGCGAGGATCCCGATGACCCTGGCGGGTATTTTATAATAAACGGCACAGAGCGTGTTATCGTTATGGTGGAAGAGGTTTTGCCCAACCGTCCCATCATCGAAATCAGGGGTGGCCTTGAGACCGCCCGCGTGAACAGCGAGGCATCCGGCTTCGTGCAAAGGCATCTGGTTGAAAGGAAGGACGGCATAATCAGCGTGTCATTCGCGAACCTGAAAAAACTGCCTGTTGTGGTGCTGCTGCGCGCTCTCGGAGTGGAGACAGATGAGGATGTCATAACAGCGATAACAAAAAAGAAAGAGGAGCAGCAGGAAATTTACTTCAACCTGTATGAATTCGACGTAAAAAGCAAGGAAGAAGCACTCGAGTTCATCGGCAAGAAGCTGAAGATTCCCCAAAAGGAGTACAGGGATAAACGCGTTAATGACATACTTGACAAATACCTGCTTCCGCACCTTGGTCAGACTTCCAAGAGCAGGTATGAGAAAGCGCTCTACCTTTCAACAATCATGCGCAAAATCCTGCGGGTCTCGTATGAAGGACTGGATGAGCAGGACATCGACCACTATGCATACAAACGGCTGCGCCTGGTCGGCGATTTCATGGAGATTTTGTTCAGGTCGCTGCTCCTTGGAAAATACGGCCTGGTCTCAAGAATAGTTTATTCTTATCAGAAGCTCGTGAAAAGAGGGAAGATGCCTGCGATAAAGTCGATTGTGGAGAGCGATTATCTCACAAAGAGGATAATTTCGCACATGGCTACCGGGCAGTGGGTCGGCGGCCGCACTGGTGTGTGCCAGCGTCTTGAGAGAACAAACTACATTAGGACCATTGCCCACCTAAGGAACGTGATATCGCCGCTGTCTTCTGCACAGGAGCACTTCGAGGCAAGGGCTTTGCACCCGACACACTGGGGAAGGCTGTGCGCAGAGGAGACGCCAGAGGGAGTGAACATAGGGCTGAGAAAATACCTTGCTCTGTTGGCAGTGATATCTGACACAGCAGGCGACAAGGACAGGGATATGATATTCAAAACTGCTAAAAAGGAAAGCATGGACAAAATAAGCGAGTACACAATTTTCATGGACGGCCGCGTTATCGGCACGACTGACAAGCCGGAGCGTTTTCTCGAGAGGATAAAGGAGAAGAGAAGAGCTGGTGCGATAAACCCGCACATAAGCATCTCCTTTGATCGCTTGTTCGATGAGATAAACATAAACACGGATTCAGGCAGGCTTGAGAGGCCGCTTATCATAATAAATGAAGGAAAATCCCTGCTTAATGACAAGGTTCTCGAGAGGATAAAGAAAGGAGAGACAACATGGAATGACCTGATGAAGGAGGGCGTTGTGGAGTATGTCGATGCAGAGGAGGAAGACAACTATCTGGTCGCGCTGAATGAGGAAAACATAAACAAGGAGCGCACGCATCTTGAGATAACGCCCGCATCCATTCTCGGACTGTCTGCATCGCTTGTTCCTTTCGCGCCGCACAACAGAGGAGACCGTGTGAATTTTGGCGCAAAGATGAGCGGTCAATCCTTGGGTATATATGCTGCAAACTTTGGCACGAGAACAGACACAAAAGCAGACATACTCATTTATCCACAGAAACCGCTGGTGAACACGCAAATCGGTGAGAATCTTGAGGTCTGCCAGGGGCAGAACGTCGTGATTGCGCTGATGTGTTTCAATGGGTTCAACATGGACGACGGTATTATATTGAACAAGGCATCGCTGGAGCGCGGGTTCGGCCGCTCGTTCTTTTTCAGGAGCTACGTAGCTGAGGAGAAGAAATACTGGGGCATCGAGCGCGACGAGATTCGCAAGCCCGACAAATCCGTTACCGGGTACAAAACAGAAGAAGCGTATGCAAATCTTGCAGACGATGGCATCATAAACCGGGAGGTTTGCGTGACCTCAGGCGACGTGCTCGTTGGAAAGATTTCTCCGCTGCGGTTTTTCGGGCCACGCGAGAGCTTGATGATGGAAGTAGAAAACCGAAGGGAGACGTCTGAAACAGTGAGATACGGTGAGGGCGGGGTTGTTGATAATGTTTTTCTCACAGAGACAGTGGCAGGCAACAAGCTTGTGAAGATAAATGTCCGCTCTGAGCGCATTCCGGAACTGGGAGACAAGTTTGCTTCCCGCCACGGGCAGAAGGGTATTATAGCGCTCATTGTTCCGGAAGAGGACATGCCATTTACAGCAGATGGCATCATACCTGATGTCGTTTTGAATCCGCACGGTATACCGTCCAGGATGACCATCGGCCAGTTGCTGGAGATAATCACTGCGAAATATTCTGCTCTTGCCGGTGAGTGCGCAGACGCGTCTGCATTTGAAGATGCAGTGGGCGTTGATTTTGAGAAGAACATACGGAAGGCGCTGGAAAAAATGGGATTCAGCGACGACGGCAAAGAAATGCTGTACGACGGCGTGACCGGGAAAAGATACGAAGGCCAGATACTGACAGGACCTTGCTACTATCAGAAGCTGCACCATATGGTTGCAAACAAGATTCATGCCCGTGCACGCGGGCCGGTTACACTGCTCACGAAACAACCTACTGCAGGCAGGAGCAAGCAGGGCGGTCTGCGTCTTGGTGAAATGGAAAAGGACTGCCTGATTGCGCATGGTGCTGCGCTCCTGCTGAAGGAAAGGTTTGGCAGCGACAAGCACAAGATACCGATATGCCAAAAGTGCGGGCTGGTCGCGATAGACGACCGTGTGAAAGGAAAGCGCTACTGCCCGGTGTGCGCAAAGAGCATCATAATCGATGTGGAAATTTCATACGCATTCAAGCTGATGTTAGACGAGTTAAAATGCATAGGAGTGTATCCGAAGATAATCACTGAGTAACCAACTCCTTTTCTTTAGAAGAAAAGGTCTTGGTGAGCTCCAAAAGAAATATGCGAACTTTGTTCGCGTCTATAGTGAGTCACGAAGTGACTCGAAGGGAGGGTCAGGAGAGAACCTGAACTGGGGAACCGTAGGTTCCGCGGGTGGTAAAATGAAGGTAAAAGCAATTGAGTTTGGATTTTTTTCGCCGAAGATGATCAAGGAAATGGCAGGCGTGAGGATAGAACACACGGAGCTGTACGACCCCGACGGATTCCCGATAGAGGGCGGGCTGGCGGACTTACGCTTGGGTGTGGTCGACCCTGGTCTGCGATGCAGGACGTGCGGCGGAACAATCGGGCAGTGCCTTGGTCACTTCGGGTATCTCGAACTGACGAAGCCTATTGTGCACCCGCTCTACGGCAAGAAGATATACATGATACTCAAATCCATCTGCAGGAAATGCGGGAAGCCGCTCGCAGAGGACAACGAACTGCATAAGATGAAGAGCCCGCTTAATGAATTATACAAAAAGCACAGAAAGACCTGCCCATACTGCGGCGAGAAGCAGAAAGATATCACGTTCCAAAAGCCTACCAGCTACCGCGAGGGGCGCGACGAGCTCACATCAGAAGAGGTGCGGCAGAGACTGGAAAGGATTGCTGACGAGGATGTAGCGAAGTTTAAGATAAGAGGGGGAAGGCCTGAGTGGCTGATACTTACCATACTGCCTGTCCCGCCTGTGACTGTGAGACCATCAATCACGCTGGAGACCGGTGAGCGCAGCGAGGACGATTTGACGCACAAGCTCGTTGATGTTGTTCGGATAAACGAGCGGCTGAGAAAGAACCTCGAGCTGGGCGCGCCGGATTTCATCATTGCAGACATCTGGGAGCTGTTGCAGTATCACGTTTCTACTTACATAAACAACGAGATTTCAACGCTGCCGCCTGCACGGCACAGGAGCGGCCGCGCACTGCGCACGCTTGTGCAGAGGCTGAGCAAGAAAGAGGGACGTTTTCGCGGTAACCTCAGCGGAAAGCGCGTGAATTTCTCTGCGCGTACAGTGATATCACCGGACCCGATGATATCAATAAATGAAGTGGGTGTTCCCGAGGAGATTGCAAAGGAGCTGACCATTCCGGTGAAGGTGAACAAGGCAAATCTTTCCAGCCTGAAAAAAATCATCGCGAACGGGTCGGGCAAGCATCCGGGAGCAAATTATGTTATAAGGCCAGACGGCATTCGCAAGAAAATCACGGATGAAAACAACAAGGTGATTGTAGACGAGATTGATGTTGGTTATGTTGTGGAGAGGCATCTGACTGATGGTGATACTGTATTGTTCAACAGGCAGCCGTCGCTGCACAGAATGAGCATGATGTCGCATCGCGTGAAGGTGATGCCTTACAGGACGTTCCGGCTGAATCTCTGCACGACCATCCCGTACAATGCTGACTTCGACGGAGACGAGATGAATTTGCACGTGCCTCAGACAGAGGAAGCGCAGATAGAGGCAGAGATGCTCATGAGCGTTGAAAAGCATGTCAGGTCGCCAAGATACGGGCTGCCGATTATCGCGTGCAAACAGGATCACATAACCGGCAACTACCTTCTGACAAAGAGCGATACCAGGCTTGATAAAAAAGAGGTTGTTGAGATACTCAGCATGCTCGGCATGGAGATTCCAGATGACCTGAAGGATGATTATACAGGCAAAGAGGTCTTTTCCATGATTCTTCCGGATGATTTGAATGTTGAATTCAAGTCATCGTTCTGTTCGGGCTACGGTTGCAAGGGCTGCGACAAGCAGGAGTGCGAGCACGACGCTTATGTCGTGATAAAGAACGGGAAACTGAAGAAGGGAGTGATTGACGAGAACGCGCTGGGCGAGCAGAAGGGCAAGCTGATAAATGTGATAGATTATTATTATGATTCCGAAACCACAAGGAAATTCATCGACAATGTGTCCAGACTCGGGCTCACCATGGTCTCGCGAAAGGGGTTCAGCATATCGATAAGCGACATGGATGTTGTGGACAGGGCTGACAAGAAAATCGAAGCCATTGTTCAGGAATGCGATAACGAGGTCAAGGCTGCTATAAGAAACTACAATTCCGGGAAGTTACAGAAACTTCCTGGCATGAAGCCGCGCGATGTTCTTGAAAATTCGATAAGGCAGGCGACTGGAAACGCATCGCGCCGCGCATCAGACGTGATAAAGTCGAGCATCGAGATGAACAATGCTGTTATAATGGCGCGTACAGGCGCGAGAGGAAGCTTCGTGAACCTCACGCAGATGTGCGCATTTGTCGGCCAGGAATCCATGGAAGGCCAGAGGATAAACCGCGGCTTCCGTGACCGCACGGTCTCTCATTTCCCGAAAGGAGACCTCGGCTTAAAGGCGCGCGGGTTCGTGGGAAACAGCTATAAGCACGGACTGGACCCGATAGATTTCTTCTTTGATGCCATAAACTCAAGGGAAAACCTGATGGACAAATCTCTGCACACCCGTCACTCTGGTTACATGGAGCGCAGGCTGGTCAACGCGCTGCAAGATTTGAGGGTGGAGTACGACGGCACGGTGCGGGACAGCAAGGGCAGGATAATACAGTTTTTGGTGGGCGAGGACGGCATAGACCCTGCGAAATCCGACAACGGAAAGGTAGGAGTAGGAATGGTGACGAAATAATTAAAAAGGTGTCTTCATGATAATCCCAAAAAAAATTTTAGATGATTTCGAGAAGTTCTGTGAAAAGAACAACATAACAGGAAAGGAAAAAGAAGAAAAGTTTGAGCAGCTGAAAAAATCGATGCACAAGAGCGTATACGAGCCCGGGGAAGCAGTCGGTATAGTGGCCGCGCAGAGCATCTCTGAACCAGCCACGCAAATGACAATGCGCTCTTACATCCTGGCTACGCAGCGCGACCGGCTGAGCAAGGTCACGCAGGGCCTGCCACGCCTCATCGAGATATTCGATGTCAGGAAGACATTTGAGAAAAACACGATAATCTATCTGAAGCCCGAGTACAATACAAAGGAGAAGGCAAGAGAGGTTGCCAACAAAATCAAGGAAGACAAGGTCGAGGACATAATTATTTCTGACTCAATAGATCTGATAAACATGAGGCTTGAGTTCGAGCTGAAGGACGAGAAGGACAGAGAAAAAATCGAAAGCATGGTCGCCAAGCACATAAAAGCTGACGTGACCTACAGGGGCAATAAGGTTTTTATCAAGCCGAAAAAGGATGACATAAAATTGCTGAGGAAGATACGCGGCAAGGTGATGAAGGCTCACGTTGGCGGAATAAAGGGAATAGAAGAAGTGGTTGTTGCGAAGGACGACGAGGAATGGATAATCCAGACCGCGGGGACGAACATAAAGAAGATACTTCGGCTCGACGAAATCGATCCGCAGAGGACAACCACTAATGATGTTCATCAGGTTTTTGAGGTGATGGGCGTCGAGGCTGCCCGCAATGTCATTCTGCAGGAAGCGAAAGACGCTCTGGATGAGCAGGGGCTGGATGTTGATGTCAGGCATCTCATACTGCTGGCGGATGCTATGACAGCTGACGGCGACGTGAAGGCTGTAGGAAGGTACGGTGTCTCTGGTAGCAAGGTGTCTGTTTTGGCGCGCGCAAACTTTGAAGAGACCAAGAAGCACATAGTGAACGCATCTTTTTACGGAGAGAAGGACGAGTTCGATGGTGTTATTGAGAATGTCCTGATTGGCCAGCTTGTTCCTGTGGGAACAGGAATGGTTGAATTGGCTGTGGACGTAGAAAAGATGAAGTCATCCATCAAACCTAAGAAAGGGAGCGATGAATAACATGTTTGCACCGACTTCTCTCGAAAACAGAAATTTGCACGGTGTTTTCAAGATGAAGTCATCTATAAAACCTAAGAAAGCGGAGTGAACAAAATGACTTCTTTCAGACACATAAATTTACATGATGTTTCTAAAATGAAGTCGTTGATAAAAGGAAAGAAAGCGGAGTAATGATGAACATGGATTATGAGGTCATTGACAAACTGCCGGCGAAGAAAAGCGTGATAGGTACCAGAGAGATACTGAAGGCTATAAAAGCAGGCAGGGTCAAGATGGTTATAGTGGCAAAGAACTGCCCCGAAGCCCTGACGAAAAAAATTCCATCAGAGGGCATCGATGTAAAGATGTTCAACGGAGACCAGGCCAATCTCGGGACAAGACTCGGAAAGCCTTTCCCGATAGCAATGGCCGGTTTTGAGTAAGAGTGGTGTTTCCGAAAGTGTACGGTGGAACATCTTGAAGAAGAAAATCTTCTTCGAGATACTGAAATGCTCGCATTTCAAGAAGTTTCACCGTATCTCAAAAAACATAAATTTGTATGGTGTTTTTTAAGATGAAAGTGACGCTAGATACAGAAAGCATAAAGACAATCAATCTCTTTCAGAACCTGACAGGCTCGCATGTTCTTGACTTCATGTCTGAGGATGGTGAGCTTTATTTTGTAGTTTCTAAGGGGGAATATGGATTGGTTGTGGGAAAGAACGGGAGCAAGATAAAGAATGCGGAAAGGGTTTTCAAAAAACCAATCATGATATTTGAAAATGCACCAGACATGGAGAGTTTTGTAAGAAACATAATTCCGGAAGCGCAGGATATTAACATCACCGGTAAAGAGATATCTGTCCGCGTGAAGCCAAGCGACAGGCCCAAGGTCATTGGCAAAGGAGGCAAAAAGATAAAAATAATAAATCATTTTCTTAAGCGGCTTTATGATGTCGAGAGCTTGAAAGTTAAGTGATAGGAATTTTAATAATTGCTCGCATTAATTATCACTATGCCAAACCCGAAAACAAGATATCCATCTAACCGCGAACTATACCGCGTTCTCTGCCCTGAACTGGGATCGCTGCGTACAATTGGCCACATTGTCAGGGCAGCTCTCGACCCAGACCACATGAAAGCAGTGGTTCTCAGGGAAAAGGAGAAAGCTGAAGTTGAAAGAGCCATCATTGATTATGCACAGCAAATGGGTGTGTCGCATTTTAGCGAACAACAACTAATCGATGATTATCATAGCATATGCCCGAACACAGGAATCGAATGTCTACGGGCATCTTTTGACAGCTTGCTCAGAAAAGAATATTTCAGACGAGTTGAGAGCAAGGTACCTTCTGGGTTATACCGAAGAACGCACATGAGATACCGCTCTCGGATTGACAGATATGTGGAATTGGCAACGAGAATGGGGGTATATGAAGAAGTTGCTCGTCAGGGGGCGGATGAAGCAAGTAGGAGCGGCCCTAGGAATTTTGACGTCTAGAATCTGCAGTTTTTTGGTTTAGGTAGCACATCGACTATTTTAATAATTTTCGCTACAGTTAATTGAAGTGATTTTAGTTTATTATGAGTTACGGAGTAACTCTAAGGGAAAATCAGGAGAGAACCTGAACTGAAAACCAAGCCCAACCCGAACTGAAGGTTCGTCAAGCACTGGGTTTTGCGGGTGGTCATATGGGTGAATTCGGAGCGCGAAAACTGAAAAAGGACAGGAATCGCTTTAGCATAAAGAAAAAGCGGAGAAGAAGCTATGTCAATCCCCTGGAAGGCTCGCCTCAGGCCCGTGGTATCGTGCTGGAGAAGCGTATAGTGGAGCAGAAGCAGCCGCACTCCGGGCTGATAAAGTGCGTTCGTGTGCGACTGGTGAAAAACGGCAAGGAAATCACTGCATTCGTCCCAAGAACGGGCGCGATAGAGCACGTATCCGAGCACGACCAGGTTGTGGTGGAAGGCGTGGGTGGCTCGCAGGGCGGCGCGGTCGGAAGCATGCACGGCGTGAAATGGCGCGTTGTAAAGGTCAATGATGTTTCTCTTGAGATGATAAGGACAGGCAGGAAGCAGAAACCAGTGAGGTAAGGGTTTAAATTTCATTATTGAACGGTAGGCGGAACAACAGTGATGAAAAATGCGAAGAAAAACGGAAAAAATAAAAAAATTCACAAGACACGTCGGCGTGAAGAAGGAGAAAGAGAAAAGGAAGTTTGATGTCAAGCTGTTCGGCAGATGGGACAGCAACATCGAGGTTCACGATCTCAGCATCAAGCCATACCTCAATGTCGACGCGAGGTTGCTGCCGAGAAGCGCTGGCCGATTGAGGAGACCGTTCCACAAGTCAAAGGCGCATATTGTCGAGAGGCTTGCGCTGCACGTAATGGTGCCGGGGCACGCTGGAAGGAAGCACAAGATAACCTCAGGCCCATTGGCAGGCAGTTCTTATAATGCTCTCCAGAACGTTGAAAAAGCATTGGAGATTGTTGAGAAAAAAGAGAATAAAAATCCGGTCGAAGTGCTCGTACGCGCAGTGGAGAACGCAGCACTTTCAGAGGAGATTATTTCTTATCAGATGGGAAGCATCATGGCCCGCGAAGCGGTTGTCACAAGCCCGCAGCGCCGCATAGATAAAACACTACGCTTCTTCGCACAGGGCGCATTTCGCAGAAGCTTCAACAAGAAAAAATCTTTTGCAGAGGCGTTGGCAGAAGAAATACTCATGGCTTACACAGGCTCGCCTGATTCCACAGCAATAAAAGAAAAAGAACGTATTGAGAGAGAGGCAGCAGGCGCGAGATAATTGGCATAGAATCACTCATCGGTAGTTATTTTCTGATATGTTTAGCTTAAATTTTTTAGTAATAAAAAATCTGTGGTGGGTATTAGTGGGAAGATTGAAGTTAATTCCATATATAGCAGCAGTTCTAGCTTTTTCTCTAGGTCAGCCGGGCTGCGGTTCAATTGTTCCTGAAAGACCTTCAATAAAAAATATAGAGATAGTCGAGAGGGGTTCGTATACCCGGAAATATCGGGGACTGACGGTGAGCCGGAATGGGAGATGGGTTTACGAAGTTGGAACCTACGCCCCAAAAAAAATAGAACAAAAGGTTGAGGGGAGCGTTGGAAAGAAAGAAGTTGAGAGACTGTTGGATGAACTTTATAAGAGCAGATTCTTTTCCATGCGAGACAATTACGATAATTCTAATCCTGCAATCAGGGATGTCAGCACCACAGTTACCACAGTGCATTATAATGGGAATGAGTATAGCGTCAGCGCACAGCTCGGTGCCGGGCCGAAGGAACTTCGCAGGATAGACAACGAGCTTTGGAGTCTGAAGAACAATAAACCAGACGAAAAACCAGTAAAATCCAGCAACAAACCCAGGAAATCCAGTAGGCAACCCAGCAAAAACCACAGCAAAAAATAATAATCGATCTTATTCGGTGGGGTGAAAACTTATTAGACTTGGACCATATATTACCGTGGCTTTGTTTGTGGTTTTGTTT
>Ga0315293_10007271_pt1 | contig 10287 bp, 10 predicted proteins | sample YL17G13_20_MG_FD_203071 | JGI IMG/M metagenome (GOLD analysis project Ga0315293, IMG submission 203071) | Sediment microbial communities from Yellowstone Lake, YNP, Wyoming, USA - YL17G13_20 | ecosystem: Environmental > Aquatic > Freshwater > Lake > Sediment | place: USA: Wyoming | collected... | reverse complement strand
CTAAGTCTTCTGCGATGTCTCGGATTGATTTCTTTTCCCAGAGTCCCCGTTGGATTAATTCCCGCTCCTCTATGGATAAATGTTTGTAGTGCATACACTCATTTTACCAGAGCGTTGCACTTACTTGTTGAACTAACGCTCTCTTAAAATCTAGTGTAAAATAATGAATATGAATTATTTTATCGTTACTTTTGGCTGCCAACTGAATAGGAGTGATAGCGAAAGAATTGCTTCAGTTTTGGAAAAAATAGGCTACAAAAAATCTTCAGATATTGAAAGCGCTGATTTGATTTTGGTTAATATGTGTTCAGTTCGGCAATCGGCAGTAGATAGAGTATATGGTTTACTAAACCAAAAATCAAAAGCCAAAAATCAAAATTACAAATCAAAATGCAAAATTATTTTAACAGGGTGCATTTTAAAAGAAGATAAAAAGAAATTAAAAAATAAAGCTGATTTTATTTTAGATATAAAAGATTTACCAAAACTGCCCAAAATACTTAATACCAAATACTCTATACTTAATGCTCCAGACTATTTAAAAATTAAACCTAAATATGAAAGTCCTTTCTCTGCTTTAATACCAATAATGACTGGCTGCAATAATTACTGCAGCTATTGCGCGGTTCCCTACACTAGAGGCCGAGAAATCTCAAGGCCAGCTAAAGAAATTATATTAGAGATAAAAAGTTTAGTTAAAAAAGGATTCAAAGAAATCTGGCTTTTGGGACAAAATGTGAATAGCTATCACTCGCGAATACGCACTAATCTCCCACAAATTTCACGAATAAAAAATAAAAAAAGTAGTGATATTAGTGGTAAATTCGTGCAAATTAGCGACGTAAATTTTGCGAAACTTTTAAAAATGGTAAATAAAATTCCCGGTAATTTTTGGATAAGATTCACATCTCCCCATCCCAAAGATTTTTCTGATGAACTAATTAATGTTATGGCTGAAGGCGGAAAAATAACTGAATATTTGAATTTACCGGTCCAATCAGGAGACGATGAAGTTTTAAAAAAAATGAACCGGCCATACAAAATCAGTCAGTATAAATCAATTATTAGAAAAATCAGGAAAAAAATCCCGGGCATCGCCTTATCCACTGATATAATCGTTGGCTTTCCCGGAGAAACGAAAAAGCAATTTGAAAATACGGCAAAGCTTTTCAAGGAAATAAAATACGATATGGCTTACATCAACAAATACTCTCCACGATCAGGAACAGTTGCAGCAAAATTAAAAGATAATGTTTCTTTAGAAGAAAAAAAGAGAAGATACGAAGTTTTAACTGAGATTCTAAAAAAAACTGCTTTGGAAAATAATAAAAAATATCTAGAGAAAGAAGTTGAGATCTTAGTTGATAGTAAAAAAGATAATGTTTATTTTGGCAAAACTCGAACTTACAAAACCGTAAAGATTAAATCAAGTAAAAATCTGATTGGTAAATTTGTCAAAGCAAAAATAATAAGTGCTTTGGCTTGGGGGCTAGAAGGAAATTTAATCTAAAAATGCAAAGAACTGACTTTTGTCAGCCTTTTTTGTTATAGAATGTATTTGATAAGTTTGAGAAAAATTTTTCGAGCCTTCTCCTTTTTCCTATTTTTCGGGCCGCTTACTCTTCTGTCAAGATTCGCATCATCGAAGCTACTTGTCGCTTTCGACTGTTCTTAAAGTGTTTGTCCCAACAATCAGGACAAACAAGAATCTCTAGGACATCATAGCTATATCTCTGAACTAGTTCAATTAAGTCCTTGGTAGCTTTTTTAGTTCTGCCGCTTGGGTATATCACTAGCAAAGGTTTTGCCGCAATAACTATGTCACCGCAGTCGTCGCACCACATTAAGATTCACCGCTTCCGCTTACCAGAAACCAGACTGCAATAATGTCAGAGATAATCACCGTCCCGCTTAGCAGCCAATAAATCGGCCACAAAGCAGGCATTGATATACTAGCTTCTTTTGCGTCTGTCTCAATAGAGACAAACCAGGGATAGATTGTCACTATGATAGCCAATGAAAGTCCTACTATCAAAAGCAACGAAGCAACTATTTTGTTTCCCATATTATCTCCTCTTTTTTTTATATCCGTTTTTTCCGGCCTACTTCTTTCTCCTTTTTTCAGTTCTTATCATCAATTTTTCAAAGAACCGCAACATAATAATAGCATAAAATATTATTCCTGTCAATAGCTTGTACTAGACGGGTACATAGGTAACACTTTTAGGTATTTAACCTGAAAGTTAATTGGCGATATATATCCCAGTGCTTGGTGGGGTCTTCTGAAGTTGTATTCCACCAGCCACTCGGTCAAAGAATGGTTAAACTTGTTAATGTCTATACTAAAGTTTCCTTGGGCTATGAATTCTTCCTGTAATGTTTTGTTGAATCTTTCTAAAACAGCGTTATCCTTGGGTGTGTGATTTCTTGAAAAATAGTGGTTGATGTTAAAGTCTGAACAAGCTTTATCAAAGTGTTTCAAGAACTCAGAGCCATTGTCTGTCTGGATATTATCTATCTTACCATCTAAGAGGTAATTTAATCTATGGAGGAAATCTCTGCTGTTGTAGGAAGAATGGGTCGTATACATCCTGGCAAAAGCAATCTTTGAGTATTTATCTATGGCAGTAAGGATATACCTCTTAAGATTGTTCCAGTAAACGACTACGGTGTCTATCTGCAAAAGGAATCCGGATATCCTTTTTTGCTTCAGCTCTGTTATTCTCTTTTTGTATTGAGATCTCTGTCTTTTCCTTCTGATTGCTTCTGTTCTTTTGGGATGGTAATATATCCTGTATTTCTCTATGGTTTTCTGTATTTTCCAACAAGAGATATTTTCTCCGTATGTGGATTGATATATTCTGGACAGCTTTTCCTTTCCATACCTTAAATATTGCTTTCTTAGAGTGATTATCCTAGTTTCCTGTTCTCTGGATATTTCTCTCTGTCTTTTTTTCTTCGGAGCTCTGTCTCTTGATTCTAAAGTAGCAAGGTTGTATGGGTTGTATATCTTCTTCCATTTGTGAAAAGTTTTCCTGGAGATATTGAAATGCCGGCAGGTTAAAGATGCGTTCTTTGTCTGCTTGTAATAGTCCATCCACTTGAGCCTGGCCTTGGCCTCCGGACTCAATTGGGGTGGGTGTAAGAACTTCTGGATACCTAAGAGGCCTTTGTAAACGAATATTTGTTGCATATTGATACATAGGTTAAACATTTGTCCTTAATTTTACCAGATTTTGGTAATTTAAGGGTGTTACCTATGTATCTCATCTTCTCCAGAGTTTTGTAAGAATAATATTTTAAATTTATAATCTGGAAAGAGTCGAAAAAATTGACAAAGGGAAAAAGAAAATAAAAAAGGCTTTAATTGAAAATTAAAGCCCAGGCTTACTATTTCTAGAAACTACTCATTTGGTTTCCCGATTCCATCAAGAGCTTTCTTAAATCTACAGCTATCGCAATATCCGTCCTCTTTTCCATTTCTATCTTTTGTAGCAGACTTGTCGTTGCATTCTGTACATTTTTCTTTTTCACCCATATCAAATTCCTCCTTTTATCTTATGCTATGAACTGTTGAACTATTCTAAAATAACATAAAAAATAAATATTATGTCAAGTGTACTCGATATATCGCTTTGTAAAAGTTATAATTAATGAAGTTAATTATCCCCAGAGGTATAATTAAAGAATTGAATCATACTTAGATGCATAATCAAATGATGTCAAAAAATTTACCAAAATTAATCGTTATTCTCGGCCCAACTGCCTCTGGCAAATCAGATTTGGCAATCAAGCTAGCCCTTCGACTAAGCTCAGGGCAAGCTAAAAAGAAATTTGGAATAAATGGCGTTGAGATTGTTTCGGCTGATTCAAGACAGATTTATAAGGAAATGGATATTGGAACTGCCAAACCTTCCAAAAAAGAACTTGGTACAATCCCCCACTATTTGATTAATTTGATTAAGCCAAATCAGGAATTTAATGTAGCAATTTATAAAAAATTAGCTCTTGAATCTATAAAAAAGATACAAAATCAGGGAAAAATGCCTTTTTTAGTCGGCGGAACCGGACTATACATCCAGGCAGTGGTTGATAATATAGAATTCCCGGCAATCCCTGCTAACAAAGCGCTTAGAAGAAAATTAGAAAGAAAAACCGAAAAAGAATTGTTCAAAATATACAAAAAATTGGATTCTGAAGGCGCGAAATTTATTGACAGAAAAAACAAAAGAAGATTGATTAGAGCTATTGAGGTTTCCCAAATTACAAAAAAGCCTTTCTGGAAACAAAGAGAAAAAGGAACTCCTTTATTTAATGTTTTGATGATAGGTATAAACTTGCCCCAAAAAGAATTAGAAAAAAGGATAAATAAAAGAATAGAAAAAATGTTCAGATTGGATTTAGAAAAAGAAGTGAGAAGATTAATTAAAAAATACGGTTGGAAAATTTCACCACTTCAAACAATCGGATATCAAGAATGGATAAATTACTTGAATAAAAAACCTTCTTTGACAAAAGAAGGAGTTAAAAAAAATATCATTCTTCATACTCTTCAATTTACAAAAAGGCAGATGACTTGGTTTTCCGCCCACGGCGGATCCGTCTCGGGCGGAAAAAAAGAGGAAAGAATTCGTTGGATAAAAAATTATCATCAGGCGGAAAAATTAATAAAAAAATTCTTATTAGAATAAAAATTAAACTCTAGAAAATAAAAATAGGAAGAAAAATATTTCTTCTTTTTTGTAGGGAAAGCAATGAGACATTGCTTTTTTTCATTCCTCTGAATAGGTTTTGTTTTTGTTGAAAGCTGCTATCAACAATCGTTTTTTCTTGGAGACAAATCATTTCTGTCTACTTAGGGCTGATGAAGGTGGACCCAGGTCCAAGTGGTTGTACCACAAACAATCTGTATTGATTGATTTCTTGGGAATAGCCAAGTATGTTTTTTGGTCTTAAGTTCTTCAACTCCGAAGATCCAAGGAACTCATCTGAAAGCACGATCCAACAACGAATTGCCTATTACAAAGGTACGAACATTACCTTTCTACAAAAGAAGAAAATATTTTCCTTCCCTTATATTTTAAGAATAGCAATATCAAAATAACGTGTCAACCCCCCACACCTAATCAGGATTTTCATCGAGCATAAAGCTCGACGACAAACGAATTTAGTTATTGAATTCGCATATTCTTATTAGGTGTGGGAGTCAAGAGGAAAAAAAAGGAAGGTGATAAGATGAAATCATCTATACCTTCCTAAGACTAAGAAAGTGTGGCTTTTCAATCATTTTGGACCAAAAGAATTAACGCTATTTAGGGAGAAAGGAGAAGAGTGGTTGCGTTATTATATTCTTTTTGGATTTTCCAAGATAGAAAACCTCACTTTCTTAAAGTATGAAAAGTACCAAAGGTACTATTGATTATATTATTGTAAATTTATATAGAATCTTGGTCAATGATTTTTATTAACATCTCTTTAGCTAAGGCGGGACTAGCTCTACCTTTGGTTTCTTTCATTACCTGGCCTATTAAAAATTGGAGGGCATTTTCCTTTTTTTGCTTAAAATCTGAAACGGCTTTTTGATTTTTCACCAGAACTTCTTTGATAATCTTTTCAATTTCCGATTGATCGGTAATTAAATTAAGATTTTTTTCCTCAATAATGTGAGAAGGATCAGCGCCAGTTTTAAACATTTCCTCCAAAACCATTTTGGCAATCTTTGAAGATATTTTTCCATCATAAATTAAGCCGACAAACTCAGCGAAATTTTCCGGATTTATTAACCCTATCAGATTACGAGATTCACGAGCTCTATTTAATGGAGTATTCCCTAATAAACCCTGCAAATCAGAAATCAAATAGTTCGATGCCAATTTGATAAGATTTGAAAGTTTTTCGTGGACTAAACGAGGTTGTAATTCGCTTATCACTTTCTCAAAATAATCACCTAAATTTTTATTACGAATAAAAATTTCAATACTATTTTCATCAATCTCATATTCTCTCTTGAATCTATTTCTTTTTTGCTGAGGAAGCTCGGGAATTGTTTTTTTAATCTCATCAATATCTTCTTTTTTAAAGTAAAGCGGAGGTAAATCTGGTTCTGGAAAATACCTATAGTCATAGGCTTCTTCCTTTTCTCTCTGACTAAAAGTAAGATTCCTGGCATCGTCCCATCCTCTTGTCTCCTGAATGATTTTTCCCCCAGAATTTAAATTTTTTGCCTGTCTTTCAATTTCATAAGCAATGGCTTTCTCAACTGCTCTGAATGAATTAAGGTTTTTAATTTCCACCTTTGTCCCTAATTTTTTATCTTCAGAAGATAATGAAATATTCACTTCCACTCTTAGCTCCCCTTTTTCTGGATCAGCGTTGGAAATATCTAAATAGCGCAAGATTAATTGCAATTCCTCGGCAAATTTTTTTGCCTCTTCGCTGCCTGTTATATCTGGTTCGGTTACTAACTCCATTAAAGGAATTCCTGCTCGATTAAAATCAACTAAAGAGTATCCTTTTTGATGGATTAGCCTGCCTGTATCTTCTTCCAGATGCACCCTTCTTATTTGAATATTCTTCCCATCAATTTCCAAGAAACCTTCTTTACAAATAGGAAGGTCGTATTGAGAAATTTGATAACCTTTTGGCAAATCAGGGTAAAAATAATTTTTCCTATCGAATTTCGAAGTTTCTGGAACTTGGCAATTGAGAGCCAGTCCGGTTTTGATTACTTTTTTAACAGCTTCTTCGTTAATTACCGGCAAGGTTCCCGGGTGTCCAAGACAGGTTGGACAGATTAGCAAGTTAGGATGACGCTCATTTGAATCATTAGAACAACTACAGAACATTTTACTTTTTGTATTCAGCTCCACGTGTATTTCAAGGCCAACGATAGGTATGTACATATTTAAATTTGATTAATATATTTTATAACTTTATCAATGCATTTTTTAGGTGATTTATTTATTTCTATTTCCGGAAATCTAAATATCCTATATCCATTTGCTATTAAAATTTTGTTCTGTCTTCTATCTTTTTCTTTCACTCCTTGTTTTTCTGCCCACTTACTATTGTGCCAAAATGTTCCGTCACAATATATAACTACCTTATGTTTTGGTAGGTAAAAATCTACTACTGTTCTTTTTAGAAGAGGAAATTGCTTTTTATAATAGATATTCCTTTTTCTTAACTCCCTTTCCATTTTTAACTCTATTGAAGTAATCCTATTTTTAAATTCTCCAGAAATTAATTGCCTTATTGCTCTCATTCTGCTTTTTTCTTTTACTTCTTTTGTATGATGTCTTCCATAAAAAGGATTAAGTTCTCCAACATACCGTCCAATTAATGATCTGGCAATTTTCTTCTTAACTTTCAGTGAGACTACATGTCCTTTTAATGCTCTACTTATTTTCTTCCTTACTTTTAATTTTCTAGCAGGATTTTTATCTCCTACTAATTTTCCCTTCATTTTTTCACTTCTTTTCTTTCTTGATTTTAGATTTCTCATAGGGTTTCCCTCCCCTTTCATTCTCTCGCTTAATATTTTATTTCGAACTTCCATTTTTTCAATAAATTTAGTGTTCCTCCAAAATTTTTTCCCTATCTTACTAAGTTTTCTTCTGGTTTTTACCGATAAATGTTTTCCTTTATTCCAAGGAATCAGCCCTTTATGTGATGCGCTTAATCTCTCTTGCCAAATTCCTTTTTTAATTAAATCTCTCGGTGCCGGCATATTTAATTATCTAAATAATATAATCGCAAAACGTCTTTGAATTAGTTTTCAATTCGACATGTATCTCCAAACCGATAATTGGCAGATAATTCATAAAATCCCGATTTTATCTATTAACTATTCCTCGCGATTAAAAGATACAGACTTTTCTTTTTTCACCATTGGAACTCCATAGCTTGATCCAATAATATCCGCCCCGGCTCTTCTCATCAGTTCTAAATCATCAAGAGTTTTAATATTTCCTGCTGCTTTTATTAAAAGTCCCGGAGCAGATTCGCGCATTAACTTTAAATGCCTCGCCTTCTCTTCTAACTCAAAGTGGTCCAAAGGATCTTTCTCAGTTGATGTCTTTACGCAAATAGCGCCTGCCTTTTTCACAATTTGAGAAGATTCTTTTATTTCCTCATCTGTCAAATATCCCGATCCAATAATTACTTTACTTGGCAAGATTTGGCAAAGTTCTTTCAAATCCATGAAAACTTGATTCCACTTTTCATGTTTCACTGCTGGAATATTAATTACAATATCTAATTCATCGGCTCCGTCTTTTTTAGCTTTCTTACAAATTAAAACTCTTTTTTGATGAGTACTGTCTCCTATTGGCGGATCAATTAAGGAAATAACTTTAATTTTTGTTCCATTTAATTCTTTTTTTACCAATTTTATCCATTCAGGACGAACGCAAACACCTCTAAAACCGTACTCTTTAGCTTCTTTGCAGGTTTTAATTATGTCCTTTTTAGAAGATTTTTTTTGAATATTCGTGTGGTCGATAATAGTAGCAATTTTCATATTATTTGTTTTTTAAAATTTTTCTCCAGTTTCTTTTATAATATTTGAATTTATTTTCGAAAATACTCTTAGGAGTAATTTCTATTCCCAAAAATTTAATTTTTTCTTCCAATAATTCATGGATTCTCTTTTGATTTTTAACCTTACCAATTTTTTCTAATTCTAAAATTAAACCGTAACCTTTTGTATCATCAAGAAAAACCTTAATATCCCCCCATTTGTAAATCATTCTTTTCCTGAACCATCTTATTTCTTCTTTATATCCTAGTTTTTGAAATAGTTTCTTAATTTTTTGGAAATCATCTCGATCTAAGACAATCTCTATTTCTTCCCTAGAATCATCATGAATTTTTCCTTCTTTAAAAATTAAAAAGGCCTGTTTTGCGTTTCTTCTGAGCCGTAAATCTCCTTTTTTAACTTTAAAGTAGATAGTTTCTTCATTTGTGGAAGCTAAAAACTTAGATTTTTTTCTTAATTTTTTAAGTAAATTTTTATATTCAGTCCTATCAATAAAACTTCTGGCTTCAATCTCAATATTCCTCATATATTTTTTAATCTTAACAAAATTAGATATAGAAAACAACAAAAAAATTGAAGCCTGTGGATAAAATCATTGATAATTTTTAATGTCAGTGTGATAATATATGAAAGGTCAAAAATAAATTAATTAAAATAATATGATGCATAATAATATCAAAAAGTTTATCTTATTTAGCTCTTTTATGGTTCTCTTTTTTGCTCTGGGATGTATAGGAATTGCTAAAGCCGCAACTCTGCCCTACAAATGCCCTGATCTTAACGGAGACCAACAAATAGACATTACTGACCTGACAATGATAAGTGTGAACCTCAATGCCTGCACTGGAAATGTAAAGTACAGTGCCTTAGCCGATGTTGATGGTGATAGCTGTCTGAATAATATCGATCTTAATTACATACAGCAATACTTCGGAAAAGCTCTAAAAGATGTGGAATCTTGTTCTAAATGCCCTGATCTTAACGGAGACCAACAAATAGACATTACTGACTTGACAATGATAAGTGCCAACTTCAATGCCTGCACCGGAAATGTAAAGTATAGTGCCGCAGCTGATGTTAATGGCGATGGCTGCCTGAACAATACTGATCTGAACTATATCCAGAAATACTTCGGAAAGAAACTAACAGAAATTGGGCAGTGCGGCGGAGTTCCAGTACTGAGTATCGAGGCAATAAGCGCTCAGATTGTCGCTATCCAACGGGAAATTGCTGCTCTTCAAAACCAGGTAGCAACTCTGCCCTACAAATGTCCGGATCTTAACAACGATGGTTCAATTGATATCCTTGATGTTGCAATGATAAGCGTTAATTTCAATGCCTGCACTGGGAATGTAAAGTACAGTGCCGCAGCTGATGTTAACGGTGATGGCTGCTTAAACAATACTGATCTGAACTATATCCAAAAACACTTCGGAAAGAAGTCGACAGAAGTTACTCAATGCCCAATCCCAATTACACCGATTATCCCACCAATAATTCCTGTTCCTGACACCAATTACAAATGTCCGGATCTTAACAATGATGGTTCGATTGACATCCTTGATGTTGCAATGATAAGCACAAACTTCAATGCCTGCACTGGAAATGTAAAATATAATAGCTCAGCTGATGTTAACGGTGATGGCTGCTTAAACAATACCGATCTGAACTACATACAGAAATACTTCGGAAAGAAACTGGCAGAAGTTACTCAATGCCCAATTTCGCCGATTACCCCACCAATAGTT
>Ga0315293_10007270_pt1 | contig 10287 bp, 8 predicted proteins | sample YL17G13_20_MG_FD_203071 | JGI IMG/M metagenome (GOLD analysis project Ga0315293, IMG submission 203071) | Sediment microbial communities from Yellowstone Lake, YNP, Wyoming, USA - YL17G13_20 | ecosystem: Environmental > Aquatic > Freshwater > Lake > Sediment | place: USA: Wyoming | collected... | reverse complement strand
CGTAAATTAGGTTGTTTTGATACAACACTTTACCACAAACCCTATATAATTACAACAAAAAAACGCACCTTTGTATCATTATTTTTTAACAAATGTAAGCTGCTGACTTTTTACGAGACCATCATATGTGGTTAAAAGAACTTTTTCGGTGTGAAAAGGATCACAGTCGACTGTTGACAACCGGGCATCTCTTTATCTATGATGAACTCGTAAAAAGTCATATTCCGTATGTCGTTCATGCTTCGACAAGCTCAGCACGAACGGAATATCAATAGGTTACACCGTTCACCCTGAGCCTGTCGAAGGGTGATGCTGACTTTTTACGAGACCATCATCTATCGTAAATCTAAAAACTGATCGTCTCTTTGGAAGATGCTTTGTCTAAATTGGTTATGGAAAATTAAAAATGTCAAAACAAAGAGCATCACAACGATACTTCTGTTTATTTGCTTGGTTATGGGCTGTGTCCACTCACCAGCCCCTTATAGACCAACCAATTGGATTAATACCCAGATTAACCTGAAATCTGTTGCAGATCCCCCAGACCAACCCTTGCTTCAAATAATCATTATTTACGGGCATTGGTGGTGCCACCACTCGGCTTTGCGGCTGGTCTGCCCAGATCGACCAGTTCTTTTTTGGGATCCTGGTGGCAGTTATGGCACTATTTTTTCAATGGATGTTAGAAGCAAAGATCTGATACAGATAAACCCGCCTGATCTGGAAACGTACTTACAATATATCTGGAATTTTAGCAGCGTCGAAGTGGAGGTCTTCGAATGGGATCTGAAGCCAGAGTATGCCCAGGAGCTATATGATGTGCTACTTAGGGGCACTGATAAAAAACACCCTGTTGGTCGATTCACAACTACAACCATGGGGTTGTTTTGCAGCGTTTCGCTGAGCGACTTCCTGCATCGATTTGGAACCAAAACGATGACCGTGCCGAAATCTTTCTTCTTTCCTCACGATCTGGCCCGGGTGCTGTATATTCAGTCACCCAAGCGTGTACTGGCATTTCGTCGTGGGAAACAGATCCTGTATACTCCTCCTCGAATCACTTCGGGTGATTCCAATTCGTCGCAAATTCTTAAGTAATAATTAAGGTTGGGTGAGTCGGATTAGGTGTTATGGAAAAACTATTTTTTCAAGGGCTTTGATTCTCGCCTCTAAGGCGTCAAATCTCTTCTCCAGATCTGCATAAGAGAATCTCATCATCGAACCCAATCCCTCTTTGACATCAACAAAACCTTCTTTGATCTTCTCTTTGATGGAGGCGATCTCTTCTGTCACCTGCTTAATCCCTTCTCTGAGGCTCTCCATTCCCTCCTTTAACCCACCCATATCTGTGCTGGTCCCCTCCTTGGTATGGACCCAATGGGTTTCTCCCTCCTCCTTGAGTTTTTGAAGGAATAATTCCAATTTCTGAATCGATTGATCAATAGCAAATTGGGTCTCGGCTCTAAGTTTATGAATTCCCTCTCTGAATTCCTCCCTTATCGGATCGATCTCCACTTTTCCTTCTTTTTTTACCTGCTCAAAATCGACCTTGACCTCCTGTCTCCACTCGAGAATCTGGTTTTTATTTTCCTCTCTTAATTGACGGAAGTTTGACTTCATCTCTTGTCTCAGTTTCTCCATATCCTCTTTCGTAGATAATCCCAATAATTTTCTATCCAATGTCTCTTGATCCATTTAGTCTCTTTACCCCCTTATGGATGTATTTCTTGAATATCATAGACGCCTTAGAATATCAATCCATTTTTCTACCCATTTTTTTCTTGACAAAAAAATTATTTGTGGTATCTTTCACAACGCTTTAATTTACCATGTCCTCAAGCCATTCTTACCCATATATTTTTTGTATTAAAAAGAGGAGAAAAACTTTAGAAAAATCTGAAGGTTATATAAACTCCTCTTATAAAATGGAAAGGGGGTGAACTTAACTCTCGTTTTAAAAAATTTAAGAAAGGAAGGTGAAAAATTTCTATGAAGATTACTCGTAGAACTTTTTTGAAGATCTCAGGCGCCACGGCTGCCGGAACAGTGATGGGTGGCCTGGGATTCGACTTGTCTCCAGCTGAAATTTATGCCCAAGAACTCCGGATTAAAGGAGCCAAAGAAACCACCACGGTCTGCTGTTACTGTTCGGTCGGATGTGGAATTATCGTCTCCACCGATGCCAAAGGCAAAGTGATCAATTCTGAAGGGGACCCGGACAACCCTATCAACGAAGGGGCGCTCTGCGCTAAAGGGGCTTCACTCTATCAGATCGCTGTCAATGATAATCGACTCAAAAAGATCCTTTATCGTGCTCCATACAGTAATGCCTGGAAAGCGGTCAACTGGGAATGGGCACTGGATAAGATTGCAGCCAATATTAAAAAGAGTCGGGATGCAAGCTTCATGGAGAAGAATGCCAAAGGACAAGTGGTGAACCGGGCGAATGGCATTGCTTCGGTTGGAAGCGCAGCCCTTGACAATGAGGAATGCTGGCTCTACTCAAAGTTCCTCAGGTCACTGGGTCTCATCTACATTGAGCACCAAGCCCGTATCTGACACAGCCCCTCTGTAGCGGCTCTGGGAGAGTCGTTCGGACGTGGTGCAATGACCAATCATTATATCGATTTCAGAAATGCAGATGTCATTCTGAATATGGGTGGCAATGTTGCTGAAAACCACCCGGTCTCTTTTAAGTGGATCCAGGCAGCCCGTGATAAGGGAGCCACCTTTATCCATGTGGACCCAAGGTACACCCGTACCTCGGCCAAGGCAGATGTCTTTGTCCGACTCCGTTCAGGAACCGATATTGCCTTCTTAGGCGGGATGATCAAATACATCCTGGACAATAAACTTTATGACGAATTTTATGTCTTAAATTACACGAACGCATCCTTTATCGTGAACCCAAAGTATAATTTTGATGATGGCCTTTTCTCTGGCTACGATCCGCAGAAAAGGGCTTATGATGCTTCAACTTGGGCTTTGGAGAAGGATGAACAGGGAATTCCAAAACGGGATATGACTCTCCAGAATCCACGTTGTGTCATCCAACTTCTCGAGAAGCACTATTCACGCTATACGCTCCAGAAGGTCACCGAAATCACTGGAACTCCTTCAGCCGATCTGGAAAAAGTCTATAAAATTTATAGCTCAACTGGAGCTCCGGATAAGGCGGGGACTGAATTATATGCCATGGGTTGGTGTCAGCATACAGTAGGTGTGCAAAATATTCGAGCCATGTGCATTATCCAGTCTCTCCTCGGGAATATGGGTATTGCTGGTGGTGGAATCAATGCTTTACGCGGTGAATCGAATGTCCAAGGTTCAACGGATGCTGGCCTTCTGTTCCATATCTGGCCAGCTTATTTACCCACTCCACAGGCTCATCTAACAACCCTTGCAGATTACAACAAGACCACCCCTGCTTCCAAAGATCCTCGAAGTGTCAACTGGTGGAAGAATCGGCCAAAATATGTTGCAAGCTATCTCAAATCCTTATTTGGAGAGAAGGCCGCAAAGGAGAACGACTTCGGATATGGTTGGATGCCCAAGCTTGATCAAGGCCAAGACGCATCCTGGCTGAATCTATTTGACGAGATGTATAAGGGAACTTTCAGCGGCTTCTTTGCCTGGGGCATGAACCCGGCCTGCTCGGGTGCTCACTCCGGCAAGGTTCGTCAGGCCTTAACCAAACTAGACTGGATGGTCAACGTCAATGTCTTTGATAACGAGACCGGATCCTTCTGGAAAGGTCCAGGCATGGATCCAAAGAAAGTCAAGACAGAGGTCTTCCAGTTACCCTGTGCAGCCTCTATGGAAAAGGAAGGCAGTATCAGTAACAGCGGCCGCTGGATGCAGTGGCGCAATAAAGCCTCCAATCCCCCCGGTGATGCAAAACCCGATGGGGATATTATGTATGATCTGTTTAAAAAGGTTCAAGCCCTTTATAAGAAAGATAAAGGGGCTTTCCCTGAACCCATCTTGAATTTGAAGTGGGATTATGAAACCAATGGCCATTTCGATATTCATAAGGTGGCGAAAGAGATCAATGGTTATGATCTTACGACCGGTAAGTTAATGCCCAATTTCGTTGGGCTAAAGGATGATGGGACCACCTCTTGCGGCAACTGGCTCTATTCCGGAAGTTATACAGAGGCTGGCAATATGGCCGCCCGTCGAAAGAAGACCGATCCAACTGGATTAGGGCTCTATCCGGAGTGGTCATGGGCTTGGCCAGTCAATCGAAGAATCATTTACAACCGGGCCTCTGTGGATCTGGATGGAAACCCGCGTGATCCGAAACGGCCCTTGCTTAAATGGGATGCAGCAGAAAAGAAATGGATAGGCGACGTTCCTGATAATGCCGTTCCACCTATGGGCACTACTGGGGCCTACCCCTTTATTATGAAGCCTGATGGAGTGGCCTCTCTCTTTGGGCCCGGATTAAAAGATGGACCATTCCCAGAGCATTATGAACCTCTGGAATGTCCGATTGAGAAAAATTTAATGTCCAGTCAGAGGATTAATCCGGTCATCAAGATCTTTGAAGGAGGGCCAGATAAATTTGCCACCTGCGATCCAAAATATCCTTTCGTCTGCTCTACCTATCGGGTAACCGAACACTGGCAGACCGGGGTTTTGACCCGATGGCTTCCCTGGCTTATTGAGGCTGAACCTCAGATGTTTTGTGAAATGAGTTTGGAATTGGCAAAACTGAAAGAGATCAAAAACGGTGATCGAGTGATTGTGGAAACCCCTCGAGGAAAAGTGGAAGCGGTGGCCATTGCCACGTCGCGGCTGAAACCCTTCCAAGTGGCTGGTCAAACCGTTCATCAGATTGGAATTCCCTGGCATTATGGCTGGGTTCATCCTAAGGACGGCGGGGATAGTGCAAACCTGCTAACTCCTACTGTTGGGGATCCCAATACTATGATTCCGGAATCCAAGGCCTTTATGGCCAATGTTATTAAACTAACCAAAAAACAACCGGCCAAAAAAGGCTAAGGGGAGGTGATCTAAATGACAGAAGGAAAATCATTCTTTATCGATACAACTAAGTGCACCGCTTGCAGAGGATGTCAAATCGCCTGTAAGCAATGGAATCAACGGGCAACGGAAAAAACGATCAATCGGGGAAGCCACCAAAACCCCCCAGACCTATCCTTTAACACATGGAAATTGGTCCGATTCAATGAGATTTCGGGGGATAAAGTAGAGTGGTACTTTTTCCCGGATCAATGCCGCCATTGCGTCTCCCCCCCTTGTAAAGAGGTAGCAGATGGGAAGGCAAAGGGTGCCATCACCCACGATGAAAAGACAGGGGCGATCGTCTTTAATCCTAAGGTAAAGGTGAAACCTGCAGATTTCAAGGAGATTCGTGAGGCATGTCCTTATGATATTCCGAGATTCAATGCCGGTATGGGAATCATGGGAAAATGCACGATGTGCTTCGATCGTACCAAAGAGGGAATGCTTCCAGCCTGTGTGAAGACCTGTCCAACCGGAGCCATGAATTTTGGAGATCGAAAGGAGATACTTGAGAAGGCAAATAAGAGATTGGCAGAGGTGAAAGGTAAATATAAAGACGCCATGCTGGCCAATCCCGATGACGTTCGGATAATTTATCTCCTTACGGATGATCCCAAGAAGTATCATAAGTTTGCTGTGGCAGAAAATACGATCGGGATCACAAGGAAGATGGCTCTCAAACGCCTCTTTCAACCTTTAAGCGGCCTTCGACACATGATTGGATAAAACCCTGAATAAAAGGGGGGTGTTATCAGGGCTTGTTTCGATCAGGATTTTCGAAACAAGCCCGTTTTTTTCCAATGTTTTAATCACCAATGAACGATTAATCAATAATATAAACCCCTCCCCCTCAGATGGGGGAGGGTTAGGGTGGGGGTGAATAGAAAGATCCCCCTCCCCTCTTTCCCCTTAAGCTGTGAAAAAATTCAGGAGAAGGTCGGGCAGGGGTATCTTCAAAGTTTTACAATTGCGGATCATTTGAGAGAATAAGGGTAACAAAACGTCGTAAGCAGGCCACACTATTAAGGTTTTCACATCCCCTCTGCTTGACGTCATAAGGTGCCGCTGTAAAACTTCTACGACATCCCCGCCCAACCTTGAGGCTTTGAGTGATTTTTTCACAGCTTCCCTCCCGCCAAGGGAGGGGAAAATTTTGGGGAAATTGGAGGAACTTTTGGAAAAGCTTACACATAGAATTCAACAGATTAAAAAGAAAAGACCTGGCTACGGAGAAATTCTGGACTTCTACCAAAAGGTCAAAGAGGCACAAGATAAAACAAAGGCTTCTTTAAAAATTGATCCTGTACAACTCAAGAAGGAATGGAAGGAACTCTTAGCTAAAGAAGGCTTCTCATTGATTCAGAAAGAAGATTTTCCATTGGATATCGAGGCATCCGTCAAACTCTTTCAGGCCCTCTGTCAGATCGGAAAAGAGGTAAACCCTTATATGGCTGAACAGGTGGGAAAGATCAAAGAAGCTCTCGACAATAAAAAAATAGACTTGAAGAACTTATTAAAGAAAGGGGTAAAGGAACAAAGGATTGAGCAGATGGCTAACGAATTTGGATTGGATAAAAAAGTATTTTCATTTCTAATTCAGAGCAGCATCAAGCCTTCGATTGAAACAGGAATGGAACAGTTTCGAAGTCAACTCGATCCTGAAACCTGGCTCAAAGGATATTGCCCTATGTGTGGCTCCCTTCCCTCCTTAAGTCTATTGAAGGAGGAAGTGGGAAAGCGGTATCTCCTCTGCTCCTATTGTGGCTATCAGTGGAGAATCGATCGATTGTTCTGCCCTTTCTGCGATAACAGAGAACAGGAATCTCTCCATTATCTCTTTGCAGAGGGAGAGGAACCCTATCGCATCGATCTCTGTGACAAATGTCACCAGTATATCAAAACGATTGACTTTAGAATAATTGGAGAGCCTGACCCTTCTTTAGAAGATCTTGCCACCCTCCATCTCGACATCTTGGCCTCCCAAAAGGGCTATAAGAGACCGATCCCCAACCCCTGGGTTACCTGATAGATTACGTATCTCGTGTCTCGTAATTCGTCACCCCGCTTTGCTAAGGGGGGATTTGTCATTGCGATCCCGAAGGGCGTGGCAATCTCAAGTTATTTGTAGCGTCGGCATTTATTGCCGACGATGCCTTCTGACTTCCCCTTCCCTATTCAGTACGTGCCCCCGAAATGAAGAAATGTCACAAAAAATAATGAAAAACACAATGAATCTTTAATCTGTGGCATTGGTTTTGCGATATTTAAACTAATAAATTTACCAAAAACTTCGCCCTAAATGGCATTTCATGGACTGAAGTCCATCCTTCGTCCAGATGTTTTGGAGGGCAGAACATCCCGAAGCCTACCCCACAAACCGATTTGGGGGTTCGAAGGTAATCCTTTTGGCACACCCATCTACGGTCTCAAGACCCGTGGCTTTATCCTGAGGAGGGTAAACTCCCATCCACCTTCACCTTACACCATAAGGAGGAGTAAATAATTGACAGGGATGTTTTTTGAGTGAAACAACGGATCCTAAAAGGCGAGGGAAATATGAGTCACCAATTTGAAATAGACTTCTTTCCACAAAAATGGGATGAAAGGCTGGAAAAGGTCCTCAAAGATTACAGGGACTATTCTCTCACCAACGAACACCAAAAGTCCTACAGCGAATTTCTTGAAGCCCCACTCAGAGAAATTTTGATAATTCAGGAAGATTTCGCAATCTACAAATACCCTGCAATTGAGCGAGCGATTAAAGCCCTTTTGAAGGACTGGAAAGTTCTGGATGTAAGAAGATTTAATGAAAATGAAAAAGAATCTGTTCCTCTATATCTCCAGATGGAAGTGGAGAAAGGTTATCATGAATCATTACTCGAAGACGGAATTTGTTATTATCAAAATCTTACCAACAGGAGGAAGTTAATCATACGATTTGGAGTGGAGGCTAGTTTTGAGGGGGTAAAGTACTCTGTTCGAGTTTTCTTTGTAACGAAGAAAATAGAGGAAACTTTTTTAAGAAGCTTTATACAGGAAATTAGAGATTGGATCAAAGATAATCATTACCTAAAAGGGAAGAAGGTGAAACCAGGTGGGTCGTTGTTAAAGATTGGCAGAAAATATACCTTCGATGACATTGTTCTCAGCCAGGAAATTATGACGGAGATCGAAGAGAATGTTCTCGATTTTTTTCAAAACAGGGAAGCTTATATACGGAATGGGTTACCAAGAAAGAGAGGGTTGATTCTTTATGGAGAGCCAGGAACTGGAAAAACACTTCTTGGAAAGGTTTTATGCTCTCAGATCGATTGTACTTTCATCTGGGTTACACCATCAAAACTGAGTCTGCCAGTCGAGGTGTCTCATCTTTTTGAAATGGCAAGAGAACTTTCACCAGCCATTATCTATATGGAGGACCTGGACTTCTATGCCTCGAACCGGTCTGAATACGGAGGAGGAAATATCAGGCTTTTGGGAGAGATATTGAACCAGATGGATGGGTTTGAAGAGAACGGCGATATTGTAGTAATAGCAACCACAAATGATATTGGGTCAATTGAGCCAGCCCTTAAGGATAGACCAAGTAGATTTGATCGGGTCCTTGAACTTAAGCCTCCGGATCTCTGCGGAAGAAACAAATTATTGAGAAGGCTTCTCCCTCTTCGTGATGGGACGAATGAAATCATCGAAAGCGTTGCTCAAAAAGCAGACGGTTATAATGGGGCCCAGATCAACGAATTAGTGATCCTTACAAAGAAAGAAGCTCTGAAGTGTGGAGACATAGATGATATGGGGATAGCCCAACTTAAGATGGACCATTTTGAAACCGCCCTCACCCGCATGAAGAAAAAGAAGGAATTCTTTATGGGATTTAAAGGCGGTTAAGTGAGACATTTAGACCTAACCTGCGAATTTGACACGAAGGGATGGTTTGTGATATTCGAAAGAGATATAAATATCAGAAAAACAATGCAGTTATCATTGTTTGTGGGAATTTAGGAGTCCCACAATATGGAATTTTAAGGGAAAGTCTTAAACTGCATTATTGCAAGACTTGACCCTATTTCTACTACATTATTGCAAGACTTGACCCTATTTCTACTATGAGGAGTTTAAGAGACCATGTTAACAGACTTGTGGGATAGATTCCTCAAGGCTTTTCAAAGCGAATTGAATATGTGCAAACAAACTCGCTTTGAAGACGCTTGGAAAAGTAAAACTGATCGTACATATTTTTATATAACTGATATATTGCCCGCCGTCTCTAAGGGTCTTGGATTAACGCCAGTTTTTGAGTTGTTCAAAGTTGACGCTGCTCTGGCTATAGTCGGTCCAAAGGGAACTAAAGTACCGCAAATTTGGGTTGAATCTGAGAATGATGCCTTCAATTCCTCTCATGAAATAAGAAAATTATGTAGCTTGTGCGCTCCACTTAAAGTGCTTATCACATGTAGCGAATGGGATGAATCCCCTGGTGTTTGGACACATGGAGGATCTAGAACCAAATTATTGAATGAATGGAAAGCAATCATTACAGATCACGCAAGCGTGTGGTCGCAACCGACACTCATTGGCGTTATCGTTGGAGAATGGACCAATCAGAAACGTATAAGGTTCTACTCACTTACATTCACTCAAAACGGTGATGTTATGAATGAACACGTATTTTTCGAGAAAGTCTTTCTCTAACACGAAGCCACCGCTGAAAAATAGCGACAGCGTCTATTATTTTGTTTTTCGTCGCCTGCCATTTGATAATCTCTTTAACTCTTGACTGCGTTTCCGCCCCAGTTTGCTCATCGTCGGCAATAAATGCCGCCGCTACCTTTTCTTTGTCTAAAAAACGAAACAATAATTGTTATATATTTGCAAAAATGTCAGTAGGTTTGTTGGGATTCAATAGGACACCAGGGTCACATCATCATTTGTCAATTTGAAATGATATCAAAAAAGATGCTCCCAATTATACACCTCCCTTTCCCGAAAAATATAATCCCGGGAAGTCGAAAGCTTGACCCATTCGGCGGCACCAAGCCCAGCCTTTAAAGGGGGTAAAGAAGCGCCGCTCAGGGTCAACCCTGAGCAAGCCACGGCCTTCAGGCCGGGGAGTCGAAGGGTTGACTTTCAAATTTAAAGCTGCTAAGATTCTTTACAGTAAAGAAGTAAGTCTGGAGGACTCTATGCAAATTACTCGAATTAGCCCTAAACACCAAATTACAATTCCGAAAGAGGCCTTTGAAAAGCTCCATCTGG
>Ga0315293_10007269_pt1 | contig 10289 bp, 7 predicted proteins | sample YL17G13_20_MG_FD_203071 | JGI IMG/M metagenome (GOLD analysis project Ga0315293, IMG submission 203071) | Sediment microbial communities from Yellowstone Lake, YNP, Wyoming, USA - YL17G13_20 | ecosystem: Environmental > Aquatic > Freshwater > Lake > Sediment | place: USA: Wyoming | collected... | reverse complement strand
GCATTCAATCGATTGGAGAGCCTATGTCCACCAAAGCTACCGTAGAGAAACTGGTATCCCTGTGCAAGCGCCGCGGCCTGGTCTTCCAGAGCAGCGAGATATATGGAGGCATCGGCGGCTTCTGGGATTACGGGCCGCTGGGCGTGGAGCTGAAGAACAACATCAAGCAGGCCTGGTGGCGGGCCGTCGTGCAGGAGCGCGACGATGTCGTGGGCCAGGACGCCGCCATCGTCATGAACCCCACGGTCTGGCGGGCCAGCGGCCATCTGGACACCTTCGCCGACCCCATGGTCGACTGCAAGGAGTGCAAGAAGCGCTTTCGGGCCGACGCCCTGGTGGGGGCAGCGCCAGAGAGCGCCCACGGCCACGAGGCCGCCGCCAGGGTTACCCGCTGCCCCGAGTGCGGCGGCGAGCTCACCGAGCCTCGTATGTTCAACCTGATGTTCAAAACCTACGTCGGCGCGGTGGAGGACGATGCCTCCGTCGCCTATCTGCGGCCGGAGACAGCCCAGGGCATCTTCGTCAACTTCGCCAATGTCCTCACCGCCACCCGCAAGAAGCTGCCCTTGGGCATCGCCCAGATCGGCAAGGCCTTCCGCAATGAGATCACGCCCGGCAACTTCATCTTCCGCGACCGCGAGTTCGAGCAGATGGAGATCGAGTACTTCGTCAAGCCGGGCACGGACGAGCAGTGGCACCAGCACTGGGTGGAGGAGCGCTACAACTGGTATCTGCGCCTGGGCATGCAGAAGGAGAACGTGCGGGTGCGCCAGCTAGACCGCGACGAGCTGGCCCACTACGCCAAGGACACCTACGAGGTCGAGTATCTGTTCCCCATGGGCTGGTCGGAGCTGGAGGGCATCGCCAATCGCACCGACTTCGACCTGCGCCGCCACGCCGAGTTCAGCGGGCGCGACCTGGAGTACTTCGACGAGGAGACGGGCGAGCACATCGTTCCCTTCGTGATCGAGCCCTCGGCCGGGGTGGACCGCCTGTTCATGGCCTTCCTGATCGACGCCTACGATGAGGAGGAGGTGCGAGGCGAGACGCGGGTCATCCTTCGCCTGCACAAGGACCTGGCGCCGATCAAGGTGGCGGTGCTGCCCCTGAGCCGCCAAGAGAAGCTTGTGCCGCCAGCCAGGGAGGTGTGGGCTCTCGTGCGCAAGCACTGGATGAGCCAGTACGACGACGCCCAGAGCATCGGCCGGCGCTATCGCCGCCAGGACGAGGTGGGCACGCCGCTGTGCGTGACGGTCGACTTCGACACGCTGGAGGACCAAGCGGTGACCATCCGCGAGCGGGACAGCATGGAGCAGGTGCGGGTGCCCATCGCCGGGCTGGTGGACGCGCTGCGGGAGCGGCTGGAGGAGTAGGAGGAGAAGATGGGCAAGCTTCGAGAGCAATACATCGTCGACGGGAACGGCAAGAAGACGGCGGTGATCATCCCTGTAAAAGAGTACCGGCGGCTGCTGGAGGACCTGCACGACCTGGCGGTGGTGGCGGAACGCCGGCCAGAACCCACCATCAGTCTCGATGAGGTGAAGCGCAGCCTGCGAGCCGGGAGATGACCCTTGCTCACCAAGCTGACCGTCCGTAACCTCAAGCGCTTCGGTGAGGTGGAGATCGAACTGGGCAATCCGGTCGTCTTCATCGGTCCCAACGACTCTGGCAAGACCACGGCCCTACAGGCGTTGGCCCTGTGGGACATCGGGGTTAAACGCTGGAACGAGAGGCGGAAGGGGAAGGTGGCGCCGGAGACGCGGCCAGGGGTGACTATCAACCGTCGCGACCTGATTGCGGTGCCCATCGCGAATGCGAATCTGCTGTGGCACGACCTGCGTGTGCGTGATGTCCGAAGGGTCGACGGGCGACAAGAGACCAAGAACATCCGGGTCGACATCACTGTGGAAGGGATCACCGATGGGAATGCGTGGAGGTGTGGCGTGGAATTCGACTATGCCAATGAGGAGTCTTTCTACTGCCGGCCCCTGCGACTGTCCGAGGAGAAGAATCCCGCGCGGATGCCGGTGCCGGAAGCGGCGGGGAAGGTGCGCGTGGCCTTCCTGCCGCCCATGTCGGGCCTGGCCGCGAATGAGAAGCTACAGGTTCCCGGAGCGATCAACGTCCTTCTCGGCGAGGGGCGTACGGCGGAGGTTCTACGCAACCTTTGCTACCAAATCCTGATGGGTGAGGACGGGGCGCGGAAATGGAGCCGCGTGCATGATCAGATTCAGGCTCTCTTCGGCGTCAGCCTTGACGACCCAAGTTATATCCCCGAGCGCGGCGAAATCGTCATGACATACCGCGACCGGTCGAAGGTGCGCCTTGACCTCTCGTCATCGGGGCGAGGATTACAGCAGACCTTGCTCCTCCTAGCCCACCTGATGGTGAATCCTGAATCCGTTCTCCTGCTTGACGAGCCGGATGCCCATCTTGAGATCCTGAGACAGCGACAGATCTATCAGCTTCTCACGGAGGAGGTCCGGCAGTATGGAAGCCAGATCATTGCCGCGAGCCACTCGGAGGTGATCCTTAACGAAGCGGCTGATCGCGATGTTGTGGTGGCGTTTGTCGGAAAGCCTCACCGCATCGACGACCGCGGAAGCCAGCTGCTGAAGTCGATCAAGGAAATCGGCTTTCAGGACTACTACCAGGCTGAGCAGACGGGATGGGTCCTGTACCTTGAGGGCTCAACTGACCTTGCGATTCTTCGCGCATTCGCTGAGACGCTTGGGCACACAGCAGCGGCCGCCGTGTTTGAGCGACCCTTCGTGCACTACGTGGGTAACCAACCGCTGAAGGCGCGGGACCACTTCTACGGACTGCAAGAGGCCAAGCCGGACCTAGTGGGGTTCGCCCTGTTTGACCGTGTCGATCAGCAGCTCCAAGTGCGGCCGGAGTTGGATGAGCGAATGTGGCTGAGGCGCGAAATCGAGAATTACCTGTGTCAGCCGGAGACGCTGCTGGCGTATGCGGAGGCCTCGGGTCGTGAGGCCAGCCTCGGCCCCCTGTTCGACGCAGCAGAGTCTGAGAGGCGCCGCACGGCCATGCAGGAAAGCATCGAGGACCTCGTGGCCCCGGCGGCGCTGCGCGACCGATCGCATCCCTGGTGGGTGAGGACCAAAGCGAGCGATGACTTCTTGGATCAACTATTTCCTGCCTTCTTTAATAGGCTCAACCTTCCGAACCTGATGTCCAAGACCCACTACCATGTGCTGGCGCGGCACGTACCGCGTGACCTGATCGACCCGGAGGTGCATGAGGTGTTGGACGCCATCGTAGCAGTAGCTGAAGCGGTACATCCTGTGGGGGATGACCAAGAGGAGCGGTAACCTACCGCAGCAACCTCATGGAGGTGGCGATTCGGCCAGCCTGCACCTGCCAGAACGCATAGTCTACAGCCGACATGGGGCCCGTGATCCGTACCCCGCACTCTGCTAACCTGCCCCTGGCGTGAGAGAGGACTAGGCGTGGTTTCTATCACGGTCTACGGCGGGGTGTGCACCATCGGCGGGAACAAGATCCTGCTGGAGGACGGCGACGCCCGCCTGTTCTTCGACTTCGGCACCGACTACAAGGTGCGCGGCCGCTACTTCGAGGAGTACCTGAAGCCGCGGCCGGCGGCTGGCCTGCGCGACGTGCTGGAGATGGGTCTCCTGCCGCCGTTGGAGGGGCTGTATCGAGATGACCTGCTGCCTCCGGGCGACCCCTGGCAGCGCTACCGCTCGCGGCCAGGCTACCGCCCCCTCGACCACGTGGACGGCGTGCTCGTCTCCCATGCCCACCTGGATCACACGGGCGCCATCTCCTTCCTGCGACCAGACATCCCGGTCTTCGCGTCGGCCATGACCGGCGTCATCGCCAAGGCGGTTCAGGACAGCGGCAGGACCTCCGACTTCGAGTCGGAGGTGTGCTACGTCACGCCGCGGGTCGTCGAAGGAGAGCGCCTGACCACCGCTCCCTGGCAGAAGGTGCCATACGTTCGGCGGCCATTCCGCTTCGCCGACATGAGGGAGCCATCGGTGGAGGTGATGGACTTCTGGGACCGCGCTCCCGGCAGGGGCCGCCAGATGGGTAGGGAAGAGTTGTCGGTGGGCAGCGACCAGGTGGGAGGACTGCCGGTCAGGCATTTCCCGCTGGACCATTCGGTCTACGGAGCCACCGCCTGGGCGGTCGAGACCTCGCGCGGGTGGGTGGTGTACACGGGCGACCTTCGGCTGCACGGCGCACGGGGGCAGGAGACGCAGGAGTTCGTGGCCGCGGCCAGGGGGCTGCGCCCGCGGGTGCTGCTCTGCGAAGGGACGCGTGCCAAGGAGGAGCCACCCGAGGCCAGCACGTCGGTGCGAGAGGAGGACGTGCGCCAGTCGGCGCTGCAAGAGGTGCGCACAGAGGATGGATTGGTGATAGCGGACTTCGGCCCGCGCAACATCGACCGGCTGCTCACCTTCCACCACATCGCTGAAGCGACCGACCGCCTTCTGGTCATCCTAGCCAAGGACGCCTATCTGCTCGATGCCATGCACCTGGCCTCGGCGGGGGTTCCCCCGCTCGCGGAGTGCCCCCGCATCCGCATCTTCTACGACATGAAGGCCAAGCGCGACGCCTGGGAGGAGCGGGTTTGGCAGGCCCATTGGGACAAGAAGATCACACCGCAAGAGGCCGCCGCCGACCTGGATCGGCTCATCCTCTGCTTCAGTTTCTGGGACCTGGACAATCTCATCGACCTGAACCCCAGAGGCGGGAAGTACATCTACTCCTCCAGCGAGGCGTATACAGAGGAGCAGATGATCGACATGGATCGGCTGCGCAACTGGCTCCAGCACTTCGATATGAAAGGGATGGGCCTGCCCTACCGCCGTGACGACGGAACCTCTGACGTGGAGCACCCGACTCTGCACGCATCGGGCCATGCGCCGGGCGCAGACCTGGTCGCCGTAGTCAAGGAGATCGCGCCGGAGGTCCTAATCCCGATCCATACTGAGCACCCGGAGTACTTCGGCGAGGCCCTGCGGGGTGAGCCCATCGATATCAGGGTGCCGGAGTACGGGGTGCCCATCGTTATTGACTGACGGCTCGGGCTCATTGCCCCGCGCCGAAGGAGGGGGCCATGGAGGTGCTCATCCTCATCCTGCTGGTGGTGGCAATCGCGGCGGTAGCGTTCGTGCTGTGGGAGAGCAGGGAGAACCGCCGCACCCTAGAGAGCCAGCTCTCGGCTCAGCGCAACGAACTGGCGCAGAGCGTCGGCAGCGTCCAGCAGGCCCTCCAGCAGCGCATCGAAGGGATAGACGATCGACTGAACAAGAGCCTCACCGCCAGCAGCACCACGATGCAGGAGATCGGGAAGCAGCTCGAGGGCGTTCGGAACAAGGCCGATCAGATGCTCGAGGTGGGGAAGGACATCTCCTCGCTTCAGGACCTCCTTAAGCCGCCAACCCTGCGAGGCGGTTTCGGCGAGACGTTGCTGGAGCAACTCCTGGCCCAGATCCTGCCTCAGGCCCATTTCACCATTCAGCACCGCTTCAAGAGCGGCGAGGTCGTGGATGCCGCTATCCGTCTGGGTGCAGGCATAGTGCCGGTGGACGCCAAGTTCCCCATGGAAAGCTTCCATCGCACGCTGGCTGCACCGTCGGAGGAGGAGCGAACGAAGGTGCGACGCGAGTTCGTGCGGGCGGTCAAGGGCCACATCGACGCCGTCGGCAAGTATATCCGCCCCGATGAGGGCACCTTCAACTTCGCCCTCATGTACATTCCGGCAGAGAACGTCTACTACGAGACCATTATCAAGGACGAGTTCGCCTCTGCTGGCGGCAGCATCCACGAGTATGCAATGCAAAAGGGGGTCATGCCCGTTTCGCCCAACAGCCTCTACCCCTATCTACAGGTCATCGTTCGCGGGCTGAAGGGCATGCAAGTAGAGAAACGGGCGCAAGAGATGGTGGAGCATGTCGAGCGGCTACAGGGAGACTTCGGCCGCATTCAGGAGGAGTTCAGGATCCTGGGTGGACATGTTCACAACGCGACCAGAAAGTACGACGACCTAGAGAAGATTGTGGGCCGCTTCGGGGACAAGTTGTCTCTCCCCCTGGAGGAAGAGTGGCAACAGCTCCCGCTGGGAGAGGCCAGCGATTCGCCCGAATGATGCGGCACGCATCCGGGCGGGGGCGAACCGCAGCCCATCCGTGACCGCTATCGCCGGAAGGGCAGGCGCACAGAACGAGAGACCGCCCGAGGGCTTATCCCTGCGGGCGGTCTGGCGAGATCGCCTCAGGTTATGACGCCGGCTTCAGTTGGTTGACGCGCGACCTGACCGGGCCCTTGTCCTTGAACCAGTTGGCGTTGATCTCGGCGTACCCCTGCCAGTTGTCGGGCACATCGTCCTCGGCGAAGATGGCCGTGACCGGGCAGGCGGGCTCGCAGGCGCCGCAGTCGATGCACTCGCTGGGGTCGATGTAGAGCATGCGGTCCTGGCCCTCGTCATACTTAATGCAGTCTACCGGACAGACCTCGACGCAGGCCTTATCCAGCACATCGATGCAGGGCTCACAGATGACGTATGTCACTAGGCCGCCTCCTTTTGGCAATAATAGGCTGAGGGAATTGCACCAATCCTCTGCTTGCCCCGATGTTACCCAAAAGGGGGACGGCAAGTCAAGGGGAGGGGGAGGAGGTTGGGGGACACCCCCAAACCCCCGGCAGAGGGGGCAAGCCCCCTCTGCACTGCCCTTCTCTGAACAGACGGCCGTCGTGCTGGGGTAGACAGAGGGAAAAACGGGTGGTCACTCGATCTTTGCTCCCTTCTGAAGGTTGTGGCGGGCGCAAAGGATTCGGACATTCTCAGGCGTGAGGCCCGTGCCGCCCTTGGAGAACGGCAGGTCGTGATCGAAGTGGAGTTTGTCTTGTGCACCGCAGAGGACGCAACGGCCTTTGTCACGCTTGTACACGACTTGCTTTACCCAAGCAGGAATGACTCTCTTAAATTCGTCCACTTGGCGCCCCTGCACAATGTCGTCGGGCGCGTCTGAAATCCCCATACGGAACTTGAACACCTTGCGAGTACCCACGTCCTTGTGTTCGTAACCGACCAGCTCGAAGAGACCCTTATCCGACCAAATGCCGGGACGAAGCTTCTCGTAGACTCGGACCAGTGGCTTGCTCGTCTTGTGCAGCTCGACGGCCCCTGCAAACTTGGCGTTCTCGGTCGGTTCACCCGATGGCAGCGTCCAAGGCTGATCCACCGACTTAGGATCCGTCCCAGACTCTCGTCTTACGTCATGTCCTTCATAGATGAGCTCGTTCCCGTCCTCCGACAACGAATCCTCGTAGGGAGCCCCAGGCCGTCGGGACATAAGTACGACCGAAACCGCCGGTGGCTGTCGAAAATGCATGCCCCGCTGCAAGGAACCCTTTTCTCGGGCGCACATCTCCCAGTAGGTCAGGATCTCGTCCCGCATCTGATTCTCTACTCCGCCGCCACCTTTTCCCGCTCCGCGTGCCTCGTCAGTATACCGCGCAGGTACTGGCCGGTGAAGCTGGCCTCCGCCTGGGCGACCTCCTCCGGCGTGCCCTCGGCCACGATCTCGCCGCCGCGGTCGCCGCCCAGGGGCCCCAGGTCGATGATGTGGTCGGCGCTCTTGACCACGTCCAACTGGTGCTCGATGACCACCGCCGTGTTGCCGGCGTCCACCAGTCGATGCAGCACCCGCAGGAGGGCGTTCACGTCCTCGAAGGAGAGGCCGGTGGTCGGCTCGTCGAGGATGTAGAGGGTCTTGCCGGTGGCCCGGCGCGAGAGCTCGGTGGAGAGCTTCACCCGCTGGGCCTCGCCGCCGGAGAGGGTGGTGGCCGGCTGGCCGAGCTTGATGTAGCCCAGGCCCACATCGCGCAGGGTCTCGAGCTTGGCGCGAACGCGGGGGAAGGCCTCGAAGAACGGCAGGGCCTGGTCCACGGTCATGTCCAGCACCTCGGCGATGTTCTTGCCGCGGAAGGTGATCTCCAGTGCCTCTCGATTGAAGCGCTTGCCCTTGCAGACCTCGCAGGGGACGGTGACGTCGGGCAGGAACTGCATCTCGATCTGGATGTAGCCCTGGCCCTGGCAGGACTCGCAGCGGCCGCCGCGGACGTTGAAGGAGAAGCGGCCCGGCTTGTAGCCGCGCAGGCGCGACTCCGGCACCATGGCGAACAGCTCGCGGATGGGGGTGAAGGTGCCGGTGTAGGTGGCGGGGTTGGAGCGGGGCGTGCGGCCGATGGGCGACTGGTCGATGTTGACCGCCTTGTCGATGTGCTCCAGGCCGCTGATGCCGTCACACTCGCCGGGGCGGTCGCGGGCGCCGTAGAGGAGCTGAGCCGTCTTCTTGTGGAGGATGTCGTCGATGAGGGTGCTCTTGCCGGAGCCGGAGACGCCGGTCACGCAGATGAACTTGCCCAGGGGAAGGCGCACATCGATGTTCTTCAGGTTGTTCTCGCGGGCGCCGTGGATGACGACGAAGCGGCCGTTGCCGGAGCGCCGCTGTCGGGGAAGGGGGATCTCCTTCGCGCCGCTGAGGTACTGGCCGGTGATGGACTGGGGGCAAGCCAGCATGTCCTCCAGGCTGCCGGCGACCACGATGTTGCCCCCCTGCTCGCCGGCGCCTGGGCCGAGGTCGATGATGTGGTCGGCGGCGCGGATGGTGGCCTCGTCGTGCTCCACCACCAGCACTGTGTTGCCCAGGTCGCGCAGGCGCTGGAGGGTGCTGATCAGGCGGGAGCAGTCCACGGCGTGCAGGCCGATGGACGGCTCGTCGCAGACGTAGAGGACACCCATGAGGCTGGAGCCGATCTGGGTGGCTAGGCGCAGGCGCTGGGCCTCGCCGGAGGAAAGGGTGGCGGTGCCCCGATCGATGGTGAGATAGTCCACGCCCACGTCCACCAGGAAGGTCAGGCGAGAGCGGATCTCCTTGAAGACCTGATGGGCGATGGTCTGCTCCCTCTCGCTGAGGATGGTGTGCGGTCCCTGGAGCTCATCCACCCAGGTCAGGGCCTCCACCACGCTCATCTTGGTGATGGCGTGGATGTTCCTGTCAGCGACGGTGACCGCCAGTGATTCGGGCTTGAGGCGGGCGCCCTTGCAGGCCGGACAGGGGTTGGCCGCCATGTAGCGCTCGATCTCCATGCGCACGTAGTCGGACTCCGTCTCGCGGTGGCGGCGCTCCAGGTTGGGAATGACCCCCTCGAAGTTGCTGTCGTAGTACTGGGTGCGGCCGAACTGGTTGACGTACTTGATGGTCACCATCTCGCCGCTGCCGTAGAGGATGCGGTCCAGGTGCTCCGGTTTCAGGTCTTTCACCGGAACGTGGGTCGAGAAGCCGTATTTGTCGGCCACCGCCTCGATGAGGCGATAGTACCAGGTGGCGACAGTGCCGGCGCGCGACCACGGTTGAATGGCCCCCTGGGCCAGGGTCAGCTCCTTGTTGGGGATGACCAGCTCGCGGTCGATGTCCAGCTTCACCCCCAGGCCAGTGCAGACGGGACAGGCGCCATGGGGGCTGTTGAAGCTGAAGTTGCGGGGGGCGAGCTCGCCCAGGCTGACGCCGCAGTGGACGCAGGCGAAGTGCTCCGAGTACAGTCGCTCCTCAGGACCGACCTCGTCCTCGCCCCCGATAGACACCTGGACGATGCCACCGCCCAGCCGCAGGGCCGTCTCCACCGAATCGGCCAGGCGAGCGGCCGCGCCCGAGCCGTCGCCTTCCGGCTCCTCGGTGATCACGCGGTCGACTACGAGCTCGATGGAGTGACGCTTGTTCTTATCGAGAGGGATGTCCTCGGCCAGGTCGTAGATGCGGCCGTCCACGCGCACCCGCACGAATCCCGCCTTGCGGGCGTCCTCGAAGACCTGGAGGTGCTCGCCTTTGCGATCACGCACCACCGGCGCCATGATCAGCAGGCGGCGGCCGGCGGGCAGGGCGAGGATGGAGTCGACGATCTGCTGCACCGTCTGGCGCTCGATGGGGCGGCCGCACTGGGGGCAGTGGGGGCGACCCACGCGGGCGAAGAGCAGGCGCAGGTAGTCGTAGATCTCCGTCTGGGTGCCCACGGTGGAGCGCGGGTTGCGGCTGGCCCCCCGCTGGTCGATGGAGATGGCCGGGGAGAGGCCCTCGATGTAGTCGACGTCAGGCTTCTCCATCTGGCCCAAGAACTGGCGGGCGTAGGCGGAAAGCGATTCGACGTAGCGACGCTGGCCCTCGGCGTAGATGGTGTCGAAGGCGAGCGAGCTCTTGCCGGAGCCGGAGACGCCGGTGATGACGACCAGCTTGTCG
>Ga0315293_10007268_pt1 | contig 10290 bp, 6 predicted proteins | sample YL17G13_20_MG_FD_203071 | JGI IMG/M metagenome (GOLD analysis project Ga0315293, IMG submission 203071) | Sediment microbial communities from Yellowstone Lake, YNP, Wyoming, USA - YL17G13_20 | ecosystem: Environmental > Aquatic > Freshwater > Lake > Sediment | place: USA: Wyoming | collected... | reverse complement strand
AGACTTTCCAAGCATTACAAGACGTTGTGCTGTGGCCTCTTCATATTCTATGTCTAAAGATGATATTGGATCGTCAAAAATAAAAGGCGTCTTTGCACCGCGCCCTTCAGTGTCAGCAAGGAAAGCAGCTAATGATACAATACGTGATTCCCCATCGCTAAGTATATCCGACGTTTTTGCTTCCATTTGCGCATTCCTCAAGAAAATGCGATGATAAACACGTCCGACTTCTGCTCTCGTTTTTTTTAAATCCACCGAAAGACGGTCTGCCTTTAGTTTTTTTAGCTCATCTTTAAACCTCTCAATATATGCATTAGTTACTAATTCATCAGTTAGACTAGATTTTCGACGGGATAGAGCCATAGTGTTTGTAATATCATCTGCTGCGCGTAATTGCTGGATTGTGATCATACGATCGATCTCATCGCAAATTGCAGTTTTTTGTTGATTAAGCCATTTTTGCGCAGCAAGTTCATTACGTTTTATTTCAAGTTCCGCCCTATTTTGTTCAATTGCATCTTTTTCATAGGAACGCGCTTGTTTTAACAGGTTTCGACTAATTTGTACAAGTGGCGTTAATTTGTTTCTCATTGGAAGTTGTGATATTTCGTTTATTTTTTCTGTTCCATATAGTTTGTTTTTTCTTTTAATAAGTTCATCCATATAATCAATAACTACTTTTTGATTGTCTTTAACAATCCCCGCTGCTTCCATCATTGTAATAAGCGCAGCAGTAGTTGGCATTTCCATAAATGAATTAGCAATGTTTTTTAGTTCCTGTTCAGCATGGTCAGCAATCTTTTGGAGTTCACCTTTGATATATTTCTCAAATGACCCTATACGATCTCGACCTTCTTCGAGTTTTTGTTGGCATAGAACACAACGCGCATCATCATCAGTATTTGGGAATTCTTTGGTTTTGTAAGCGTATTCGTGAGAATATTTTCGTGCTGCTTCCCAAAGCATACGCCAGGTCTCGGAACCAACCCCTTCTAAGGGTGCTTGTTTGAATACTTTTTCTGCATCCTCATCAGCAACTCTGCGCTTGGCCTTTGTCTCTACCTTAGCTTGCAAATAACTATTACACCTTGCATCAGAAAGATCGGAATAATATTCTTTTAGCTCAGATATAAATTTCATAATTTTATTCTTATGTGCGCGAATCGCTGCTGCTTTAGCTACGGGGTTGACTTCAGCAAGCCTTTTATTAATATTAACAAGATCGGCTTCATTTTCTGGTTTCCAATCAGTTTTATTATCAACTTCACTTTTAGTTGTTTTGGCCGAGATCTCCTCATACCATGTAGCACTTGATGTTGCCCTATATTCAGCGGGGAAGATTGGTTTCTTCGATACAATAGTTGCGATTTTTGCTCTAATACGTTGGCTCATGGATTCACATACAATAGTCAATTGTGTAAATATACGCAAAAGCCACGGCTCAAATGCAACTTCATTTTCTTCATTTACATACTCAAGACCGCAAGCTGCATCGTAGACATCAACTCCCAATAGTTCAGGCAATGGTTTCCCAACCCATTGAGAAGTATTGGTTTGTGTTTCCTCGGTAAAAGTAAATTTTGCAGTTTTTGATTGGGCAGCAGTCTTAAATATATCGGGTAAAAGTATTCCAGCGCGTCGCGATCCACAAGCGTGCTTTATTAATCGAACATAACCAGATTTTCCAGCCCCGCTTCCACCATAAATAATACATAGTTGATTTTTCCCAAATTCTAAAGGTTTACTAGGGCTCAACGCATTAACCCCCTTTACATCTGAGATAGATTCAAGTCGAAGGGGTTTTGTGGCATCTTGGACACATAGTGCGCCTGCTGGGATGCCAGAAATGGTTATTGTTTGTTTATTTGCCTCAGCATTACATATCGAAAATAAATCCGTATAATCTTGTTCCGTGAGCCCCCCATTTTGGATAATTCTGCGAGCTGCATCCTGCAACCATTTAGGTCGATCTTGAAACCATTTTTCCAATTCCTCTATTTGACTTTCGGGCATGTATATATTATATCAGACATTGAGTATACCAATAAAGGCGCTTAGCCTATAACCTTCGGAATAATGCTCCAAAGGGCAAACAGGCAATGCCGCTTCTTAATTTTATTGACAAAGCGAAAAGCAATATCGCTGAACATTTAATCCAGATAATATTTATGCGTATTTTACTATTTATTAGTACTGCTAATAGCTTTTTTATAGGCATGTCTAAATGACTCAATAATGGGAAATGCTGCACATTGACGAGTTAGCTCCGCCATTTTCTTAAAATCCGGTTTCCCATTTTTAATTGGGGATATTAACTCTGTCTGCAACAATCTTTCCTTCCCGAATTTTCTTGCATAGACATATCTCCAACGTTCCCTGTAAAGTAAATATGATATATAATATAATGAGTCGATGTCTATTTCGTTTTCAATTTCTTTTTTTGGTCTTATCATGGCAACCTTATAAAATGCATAAAAATCATATTCTTGAACAAAGCTTGAGCCGGTGCTTCCATCTGTTGCAACCGTAATAACGGGCGGGTGGCTTTCAGTCTTTGGTTTTTTCCATTCAGTCACCCCATTCATAAACTCACTTGTTGATACTATTGGAGTGTTCCCTTCGTCTAAATCTTCAATTTCTTCTGATCCGCCTAGCTTCACATCAAAATATTCTGACATTTTGAACGAACCAACTTTTATCCCCTTAAGAGATAAACTGCTGCTAGTAGAGAATGCTTTGGGTGAAGATTGAATCCCAAATATTAAGGAAGGATTATATCTCTGCAAGATTCTGCTACCATAATTTACATAAAAAGAAGCTTGCTTTCTTATGCTATCTTCATAACCTCGAATAAACTCCTCGTTACAATGAGGAGCACTTTTTATAAACGCCTCTGGCGACCACTCTTTTGAGTGACTTGATATAACATTATAGGCGCATAATTCTGGCTTATCTGACTTATTTTTATATGCCATAAGGAGTTGTTCAAGTTGTGATCCTTCACGGGGGATTCTTATATTTTTTTTCGTTTTAAAACCATCATTAGTAATTTTGCAAAAGAAGACATTTTTATTGCCATGGGGAGCCCCCTTTTGTAGCACAATTATTGCCGTATTAAACGATGAATAAGGGTTGAACAGATCAAAAGGAAGTGTGGCGACATAAAGTAACGTATTGTTTTTTAAAATTCCTCTGTGCCAATCTTTTGTATTAACTAGCAACGAATATGGAATGATACTTGCAAGCACCCCTCGATTTTTGATGCTTAATAATGCACGATCAATAAAATCTGTTGCAGGAGTATCTGTTTTTTTATGAGGAAAAGGAGGATTCATTAGAGCACAATCTGCTTCTTTTGAGGGATATTTTGTTAATTTAAAACAATTGCCTTTGATTATCCCGCTCTTTCCATCTCCCCTAAGAATCATATTGGTAATGCATAAGGCTGCTGTTGTTGGTTCAGACTCAATCCCATACAAATTATCTCTAACTTTTTTTATAGCTTCCTCATAAGGCAATCTCTTCTTTTTAATCATTCTGTTGAGAGCACCTATTAAGAACCCCCCAGTCCCACAGGCAGGATCAAAAACGATGTCAGTTGGAGAAACATCAATGATGTCACACATAAAAGAGATTATATGCCTTGGCGTGAAATACTGCCCAATCGTATTTCCTCCGGTATAACGGAAAAAAGTCTCATATAGTTGCCCTAAGTAATCGTGTTCTTGAAGGAATGATCGTATATTTAGCTTTTTTAGTATGTCAACAATAATCCAGGCTTTTGCAGCCAACTCATCATTTTCATCATCAACACGCAAACTATGAGACAATTCTGACTTACCCGCTTTTTGTAGCGCTTGTTCTGCATTAGCGTTAATTTGTTTTAATACAACATCGGGGCTTATTGAAACATCTCCTTTCCATAGTGCCAACATAAAAGTAGCTACATAGATCGGCCGGAATTCATCTTTAATTTTACATTGACGGAAAATCTCATTTAGTTTATTTGCTTGTGAGGCGAGCACTTCTTCAGATGGATGTTCCGGGTCAACTGAGATGCGGTTTCTTGTTTCAAGGATATCCGATGTTTGTTTTTGCGATGGAATCCAATCGATAGGAGCACCATTTAGGGTCAACTCCTTCCATCCAGAAGTCGTTTTACGAAGAACGCTTATCGCACAAATCTCCTTTTCCGCTCCCGCTACTCCGACAGCTAACACCTCATAACCCTTATCTAAGCAAGCCTCCCCATAATGAGTAGCATCCTTTATCGCATCACTAATTTCTTTTGATGTTGCCTTTGTTTCTATTACAAGGATTGGCTTAAGACTCTCGGATGATTCAACCAAAAGGAAATCTGGCCTGCCTGGGCCAGGCCCAGTTTTTGATTTACCCACAAATACCTCTGACAAGTTAGGATATTGTTTATATTCATTTTCTTCTAACACTTGGCCTCCGCTTGAAAGAGGGCGAAGATTCCATTTGCGAAATGATAAAAGGTCTCTAGTAACAGCTCTAGCTCTTTGTTCGGACAATCTTTCTTTAACCATATACCCCCCTTTCAATTATCATATACATGTAAATATCGCTAGTTTGGCTATCCTTAAAATGTTTATTCATATTCACCGATATAGCGCATTATACCTTTTTTTATTAAAATAAATCGATTGTTCGAGATTTTTTATTTATGAATACTGATATAAATCCCAACCAAAACAGCAGTTGCAGTTACAACCTTATACCAATTATCTTCCCAAAAGTCAGGTTTTTGGCTCACCTCAACAGAAACAATATCACCGTTCTTGATCTCACCGGTATAATTCCTGCCCGCCATTGCCCTTGCCTCATTAATAGACTTAGCTTCTTTTACATCCCAAGTGTTCTTTTTAACATCATGCTGAATCACATATATAGGACGCGGAATCAAATAAACCACCACCTGCGGGTTTTTGATATATTTGGCAAATTCGGCGGAAAGATACGCATTAAAACTAGTAAGCGTTTGACCTTGGGCCGTGACTCGCCCCAATAAAGGGAGCGAAACACTGCCATCTGGAGCTATTACCTGTTTTGTGTCTAAATCCTTTTGCCCGACTATCTTTATTTCAAGCTGATCATTAGGAGCAAGCATATATTCTGATGCATAGGAACTTTGACCAATTATAGGCGTTAAAATAAAACCCATCATCAAGAACATACATATTATTTTTTTCATATTTTATCTCCCATTAATAGACATTATAATGGGAATTCTCCTTCCTCTTCAGTTTCAGTCCCCTCCCCCTCCGTCAAAGCTTTGATGTCTAAGCTATTGATTTGCGGCAGAGAAGCCCCAACTATACCTTGCATATCACCATACATTCTTGCGGTGTTATTAAGAACCTTTTCAATCTGTTTTTCTCTCTTTGCCCATACACGGACCATAGAGCGCTTTTCCTGATCTAACTCATTTTTCATTGCTACAAAACCTTCAACTATTGCTTCTACTTTATGTCTAAATTCTGGCCCGGAAATATAATTGTAAATAACTTCCATTTTTTCATTCTTCCCAACAGAAGCTTGTTTAACGGATGAAATTTGTACAAGTTGTATCCTAAGCGCAGTAATAAGGCCGATCACCGAAGAATAATCAGACACCCAAACACCATTAAGATGAGCGAAGTTGCTTACATCTTTGGGAAGAACAGATGTCATGAGCAGAGCTATTTCCGCATTTACTTCTCTCTGATCTTCCTTTAGTTTTACTATCCACCCATCACTCCATGCCTTGGTCTGCTTAACTTCCAAAATAATCGTGCCACAATATTGTCCTAATTTATTGTTTACTTTTTGTAGAACATCCGCGCCCCTTATACCTTTCGGCACTGGCTCTATTAAATCGAGCGGGAAACTTGCCTTCAGCAGTTCCTCCAATTCAAGTTCAAAGACCTCTCCCTGCGTCTGTTGCGATCCCTGGTCAGCCTTTCTTTTTAAATCTTCTATCTGGTTCCTCATATCACTAATTTGTTTTTCTTTTTCTAAGTCTTTTAACTTATGTTCGTCGAACACTTTCTTTTCGGCTTGTTCTCGTATTTTTTGTCTTTCCTCATCAAGTTTCCTGGCAACGTCCAATTCAAGGTCCTTTTGCTTTTCCTCAAGCTCTTGGCGTTGTTTTCTTAAGTCCAACTCCGACTTTTTAGCCTCTTGTAACTTTCCTTCAATTTCATTATTTCGATCTTGCAAGCTCTTCAACTCAAGAGCGCTTTCTTTTCTGGCTTCCGCCTCTATATCTTTTCTTAGTTTTGCTTTTTCCTCGGCCAGCCTTTGTTTTATTTGTTCGTCGATAGACTGCCGCTCGCCTTCTAATTTAATTTTTGCAGAAAGCAATGCCCTCTCTTTTGTTTCAAGCTCTTGTTCCTTTTTTAACACCTCGGATTGCAACTCTTTTGTCAGTTGATCTCTGATCGGCCGCGAGATTGCATCTGTTAAAGTAATATCTTTTTTACAATATGGGCATATTATTGATTGCTCTGGCATAAACATTCCTCCTACTGTCTTATATATACCTCTCCCGAAAAGACAAACCTCCTCGCCTTCATCTTAATCTTAAGTTCCTCTATTTTAACACCTATTTGATTTAATTGGCTGGTTAGCTCTGTAAGCTGAACCTTTTGCTTTTCTGCTTCTTCTTTGCTTTGTAATAATTCCTTGCCAAGAGGGGTGAGCCCCTTGCCGGATTCGATCTCCCTTATCTGGCTTCTTACTTTTTCGGCCTGGGCATATAAGCTTGAAAGCTCGGCCAAATCCTTCTTCTTTTGCAGGTCAAAATATTCGGTTAAAGCCAGTTTCTCGATTTGCTCCCTTGAGGCAAAGGATAGGATCAGGTCGTTCCCCTTCTGCTCCATGGTCCTATAAGCACCAGGAAAAGGCGGAAAGGTGATCTCCATCCCTTCTGGAAGATTAACTGTGCCGGACACCAGGGCCCCTTCGGGAATCTGTGATAAAAGGTATTCACGGCTCTCGTTCTTAAACTCTTTCTTTTCCGTCTTAATGGGAATACTGGTCTTTTTGACCCGAACATGAGAAGCAAATATATCCGCGGCAAGCTCATCGCTAAGGGTATAAACACTACCGTTATAAATGATCACCAGCCGCTTATTACTAACGTCGAGCACTTCCGCCTTACCAGCGACCTGTTCCCTGGTTTCACCCATAATACCCTTAAAATCAAGATAGGCATGGGTCTTGAGGGTTTTAAACTCCTCGATAGCGGATCCCGGCGTTGCCAATAGCCAGCGCAAGGAACTGCCTATGCCATATTTTGAGATGGGAAAGGCCAGAAACATTAGGGCAAGTAGGATAAAGAATATAAGAACTTCTATTCTGGACCCTGATTCTGGCCGGAATTTCGGATTTCTGGGGATAACATCTCTCCCGGGATCAGGCCAAAACATCTGTGAGCCGCGACGATTGAGCATGTCCAGGATTAAATGTGAAAAATAGCTTATTGAGAAAGCGGCTATCCAGCGTATAGGGAGATCACCCCACCCCACCTCCGCAATAAGTGGAATAAAACTGATAATCCCTATAATAACCGCAAACATAACAGTTGAGATGGCCCACCCTATCAATGAATGGGTAATTGTCCGGTGCCCATATCTGCGCTCAATCGGAGCAGATATTGGGTAGAATATCCTGCCAATTATTGACTTTGGATGATCTATATCCGGGATTATCGCTCCCAGAATAGCAAAGAGGATTATTGTCCAGTGGAGTCCCCACTGCACGCCGAAGACCGCTAAAATTATTAGCGTTAAAAAGACGCCAAAAACGCTATGGGTTGGGGCTAGCATTTTTATTCCTTTTCATCCTTAATGAAATAAATATGTTCTATATGTTCGCCACAAATCTCGAAAGCAATTGCCTATTGCAAGCACCATTAATGCAATATTTCCTACAAATGATAAAGATAAGGGACAATTATTCAACATAAGGGCTTCTTTAGGATAAATTAACTTATAATATTTGCCAAATAGAAGAACAGTTATCATTAAAATTGAAAATGTGATGTTGTTGTTTGCCCAAAAGTCAAGATAACGGCTACACTTATTGCCTAATTTAATTGTTCTTTTATTAATTAATTTTAACCAAGCCCAATTAATAATTAATAGCAAAACAAAGCTGTAAAAGAATGGGTAATTAATGATAGTTTTTGTGCCAACATTGCTACACATTAAATTAAATAAATATGCATGCGCGAACAAAATAGGAATATCAAATAATAATACAATACGATAATAGTTAGCTTTATATATTGGTTTTATATTTGCCTCATAGATATTGTTTATTAAATATTCAACATTTTTCGACGGGGCAAAAAAGAATCTAGTCAAAACAAGTAAGCTTATTATCGTGTAACATAAATATAAAACACTTAAGTTGAATTCTCTGAATAATGTTGCTAACCCAACAGCCAAGAATAATGAATAAACTATCTCTAATATGGAAATGAACTTTGCATATTTTACTTCCCTAGCCATATTTCACCTCATCCTAAACGCAAAAAACCGTAAAACCATTAACATCGCCGTACCAAAACCAGCTAAAATATATGCCTCAAAACTATGAGTGCCAAGAGCAAAAAACCTAAACATGATGGCTATCCCCCAGAGGACCACAATGGCAGCGGTCCAGTCACGATAATGGATACCGGCCTCATGATAGACCTCGCGTATCCTCTCCCTGGTTACCACTGGCTCATGGCTGACTTGATGGATCATATCAACAATGGCTAGAGGAAGGCCGTTCGACAAAGATAACACCCTTGTTTCCAGCATTTCGTAATCGCTGATAGAAAGGTTCTGAGTTAAGTATTTGATCAGCTTCTGGGAAGCTTCATGGCTAAGATTATTAAGCTTAATCTGCTTAAATTTGAACCATAACTGTTTGAGACGATCGGCAGCGCCTCGACTTCGCTCGGCACTAGTATCTTCGATTGCCGTAATAATAGTGAAGTTATCAAGTAATCTGATCAATAAATCAGCATCCGATGCCCTTATCCTTTCGAGGTTATCAATAATCAGCAGTCTAGTTTTAGCTTTCGATACAATATTGGAAATTAGCAAGCTGGTAATTTCCTGAAGCGAGGCCCTCGCTTTTACCTGCTTTTTCCAGTCAGGATTCAGCTTATCTAATATTTGAGTCAGTAAGAGCTTAATCGGAACCGGGGAATCGATAAAAATGGCTTCCGGGTGCAAATGATTGATGTATTTAAGGATGTGGCTTTTACCTATGCCGAGAGGCCCTATCAATAAGGTTGAATTGCCCTTGGAGATGTTAGATTTGATATCTTCAATCACAGATTCCCGGCCGAAAATTACCTCTTCCGGAGCGGGAATAATGGGGCCTTTGATAGCGGTGGTCGGTTTGACTACTTTTGGTCTGGTTGGGAATATCCGGCTAATCGTTTTGGCAAGTTTGGAGCGAGTATCGATGTGTTCAGGTATCTGCGGGGCCGGGGATTTGGCGGCTTTGATGTAGCGATTGATGGATTCGGGGTCCGTAATGCCGAGTATCGCCGAAGCTTTGTCTATTTCAACCTGTTTTGAGAATAACCTGACGGCAAAAGTATTGCGGAGTATCTGGGAGTTGACCCTTCTTTTGATCCCCGCCTGGCTCGCATACTTGCGGACCAGTTTATCCACTGCCCTATCGGAAAGTTCTTTGACCTTGCCCTTGGTAGTTATAAAGAAAGCGTTATTCTTAACATCGGGCCGGTCTTTTGACCATCTCGCCAGCGCCTCATATGACTGTTCATCAAGCGTAATATCCCGCTTTCTGTTTCCCGGGACGTAAATAATGCGCTTATCCCAATCGATCGAATTTACTTTGAGGTCAATTATCTCGCTGAGGAATAAACCGGCATTGAGGAAAAGGGTAACGATAGCATAATCGCGAGTATCATCAATTGCCTTAAGGAGGGCGTTTGACTCATTGATCGTCAGATATTCAATACTCCCCGGCATACCAGCATTATAACCCCACTGGTGCGACTTTTCCAGCTTTTGGTGCGGTTCATCCGCATAGTTAGTGAAGGATAACCGCGCACTCATTTTTTATTGAAATAAGGCCGAAAATGAGAAACCTCACAAAAAACGAAAAAGTTGGGCGTGGCACGGTTGTGAAAGAGGTATTGGTTGAGAGGAAAGTTGGGAACATTATGGTGGGGCGGAAATTTTTAAATCACAATTGCACTGGGGATGGGGGTGGCGGAGGTGGAGGGGTGGCGGCGGTTCCTCCCTTAATCCTTCC
>Ga0315293_10007266_pt1 | contig 10291 bp, 13 predicted proteins | sample YL17G13_20_MG_FD_203071 | JGI IMG/M metagenome (GOLD analysis project Ga0315293, IMG submission 203071) | Sediment microbial communities from Yellowstone Lake, YNP, Wyoming, USA - YL17G13_20 | ecosystem: Environmental > Aquatic > Freshwater > Lake > Sediment | place: USA: Wyoming | collected... | reverse complement strand
TTTCTGTGCATCAGCCGTCTTCTTCCCTACATTTTCATTTATCATCTTTTGAATCCTCCTTTTGCGATTCTAACTCTTAATACTATGTCTTTAAATAAAAAGCTTTTGGTATCTAAATTTTGAAGTACCATAAAAGACCGTTGCTGCGTCTGGGAAAAATATGATAAAAAAGAGATGAAAGCCGTTAAATGTACACGGCTGTTCCGGGCTCGACGTTGATTATCTTTGACACCCCGCTCTGGAAGTATATTCTCTTGGGGTAATTGAACTGGCCGTCGAAAACCCTTATGTCGTGGTACATATTTCCTATAACGCTAAAGCTGAAGCTTCCATCTCCTGAGGTCTCCTTGCCTATATAAACCTCGTCTAAGTAAACATCGTAGCCCCGCATTCCATTGGACTTGATGGTCACCGACACGTCTCCAGAAGCTAGTCCCGGTGTAAGCTGGGGGTTGTATTGTGGGGATCCGGTCAATATCGGCCCCACATAAGACACAGCTGGGCTTGTTGATGGCACCATTGACCCTGGCTCTGCCTGGGCAAACACATCCACGATGACCACGTTGCTGGGCTGGTTGTTCACCACAAAGTATAGCATGTGTCTTCCCACCTGATCGGCATTGAAGTTCATGGTGTTATAACCTGAGTAGAACTGGTAAGTTTTGTACTTTAGAGTGTTTGTGTCGGTCTGAACTATCTCGTAGAAGCCCGTAGGCCCTTCAACTGGCGCGTAGGCTACCAGCTGCAGCCAGGTTCCGACTGGGCTTACCACATACTGTGTCCAGTTTGTTGCTCCCCGGACCCAGAGTTCATTGATCCTGGATGGTACTGTGGACACATACTGGGAGTACGGCAACGCCTGGCCAGTGCCGTAGTATATCTTGGAAGGCGTTTTCTGCGTTATATCGAACTGTGCAGGGGTGCTGATTATCCCACCCACTACAGGCGTACCGGAGGTTACATAATACTCTCTGAAGGGCGAGAACGTGATCTCGCTATACCCTTGGCTGTAGAAGGAACCACCCGTGCTGTACCAGGGGAAGTTGGGGTAATATCCGCTAGAGATTGTGTTGGGGTTAAGATAATCTCCGCCTAATCCCACATTATCATGACTGTTTCCTTTGTTCCCATCACTGTCTCCTATGGCACAAGAAACTCCCAAGAATATGATAGCAGTAATGACTATCAATTTATTTAGCATATTTTACCACCTACTACTGTAAAATTTGATTTGTTTAAATATATAATTTTTTTCATAACAATATCTGACCAACATGCTAGAAGTAGACCTTTATCATACCAAGACTGCGCATGTACGTGATTTATTTCGATGGCCTTATCGTATGCTTTAAGCGCTCCCTCATTAAGGTTATGCCGCATGTTATTGCCTAACAGAGATATGTGAGATTGATAGTGGTAAGGCTCGATGGCTGAAATGTACCTACCATCAATCTCAAATCTTTGTGTCAGAGATGCATTATCTCTAAGATATTGTATGTACTATTGGCGTCGTTGACCCTGCTGGAGCTTTGGCAAACACATCCACAACGACCACATTGCTAGGCTGGCTGTTCACCACAAAGTATAGCATGTGTCTTCCAACCTGGTCGGCATTGAAGTTCATGGTGTTATAACCCTGGTTGAACTGGTAAGTATTGTACTTCGAACTGATTGTGTCGGTCTGGATCATCTCATAGAAGCCTGCGGGTCCTTCAACGGGTGCGTAGGCGATTAGCTGTAACCAGGTTCCGACGGGGCTAACCACATACTGTGTCCAGTTTGTTGCTCCTTGGATCCAGAGGTCGTTGGTCTTGGATGGCACTGTGGATGCATACTGGGTGTATGGCAACCCTACACCGGCACCGTAGTACACACGGGAAGGCGTTTTATTCGTTATATCGAAACTGGTAGGATTGCTTATTATCCCACCCACTACAGGCGTACCGGTAGTGGTATAGTACTCTGTAAAGGGTGAGAACGTGACGTCGCTATATGCTTGGCTGTAGAAGGAACCACCCGTAGTGTACCAGGGGAAGTTGGGGACAGGCGTATCGAGCCACTGTAACATGCCAGCCAGCCCCGGATCAGAATTTGTACGGCTGGACACTTGACCCATGTTGGGGCTAATCCAATCTCCGCTAGATCCCATTGAACTCCCACTGGCACTTTCGCCTAGGGGGTCTTCCTGTGCGCATGCCTGAAACGCAAGGCAGACGAGCGCCGTCATACACATCAAAATTTTGCTATATTTCATTTCAACACCTACTATTGCTTAAACCGGCTTCTTAGATTTCCAAATGAACTCAAAGTCTTAAGGGGATGGAAAGGCAGATAGCGAAAGAATGTCAAAAGTCTTTTGAATCCCATCTCGGATCTGCCTGAATTATTTATATATTGTTTATTTCAGTGCCTCGGCCATCTTATTTCCTATGTGAGGCTTTCGCCTTTTCCGTATCAGTTTTTACATGTCCCGTCTTTTTCCCTATATCAGCCTTCGCCTTCTTGGCATCAGGCTTCTTCTCTACATTATCATCTATCATTTTTTGAATTCTCCTTTTGCGATATTCTAGATCTAATAGGATGCCATTGAATAAAAAGCTTTTGGTATCAAAATATTAAAGTGCAATAAGCTATGCGCATACAAAGTTCAATAAATTAAAGTGAGGACTCAAAACCACATTGAACCTATCCGAACCGACGGCCAAAAAAGAGGGGCTGGCATGAGCACGGATCTCTTATCCTGAAGCCCCCTCTGCTCTCCATACGATATCTTTAAATTCAAAGATTTTAGATTTTATACCTCATGGTACCAAAACATATATAAGCATAGGAACTCAGATAGAGCATTATGCCTAAAACTACATTGACCTTATCCGAACCGGTGGCCAAAACTCTGAAGGTCTACACCGCACAAACCAAACGCAGCATGCATGCTCAAAGCCAGGTGGTCGAAGAATCATTAATCGAGTTCTTCAAGAGGCACGGTGTTAAAATCGAGATATAACTATCTACCGAGGACCTTACTCTCAAGGCGCTCGGTCATGGTAATGAATATAATTTTATAAAATTATTGGAGCGGATCTATCCTTCGACCCACTCAAATCCCGGATCTTTGATCTTATTGAAATTCTTGATGATCACTGCTGCGTCTTTCCTGTTCAGCTTAGCGTCCATCATCTTCTCGCACACACAACGCAGCGCCTCTTTTTCCTTCTTTAGGGCATCGCTATCTCCGGTTTTGGGAGCCAGTCCAGACCTCTCAAAAAGGTGCTCCTTCTCGTCCATGTGTGTGGTCATACCCCATTTGCTGAACATCTCAGAAGCATTATCCAAAAGATGTTGATCAAAGCTCTCGGGAAGCCTGCAGCCCTCTATCTGCCGCATAAATTCTTCCTTCTTCAAAATGATCACCTCAATCTATTAATTTATCTATAGGATTTAGGTCTTTCTCACCGCATTAGCTATCTTATTTGCGTCTTGGGCCGGTAGCTAAAAGATCAAATTAGTTTCCATTGAGGCGGTGGTGCATCTTTCTCGCCAGGACCAAGAAAATGGGGATAATAGTCCCCAGCATGAACAATATTTTTATAAGCTTTTTTACCATAATTCGTGTCACCTAAGCCAAATATAGCCTTTTAGAATATAAATAAAAATAAGAGGTTCTTAGCGTCTTCTCCTCAGAGCTATGAAGGTCACTGCCAGGAGCCCGGCCACGGCAAAGGTTGCCTCTAAGCCAGGAGTCGTGGTAGTCGTAGTTGTTGATTTAGTCGTACTTGTAGGCTCGGAGGAAGGAGTCGTGTTGGTCGTAGTTGTGGTTGATTTGGTAGCATCAGGGCCAGTAGTCGTGTTGGTCGTAGTTATAGTTGATTTGGCAGCATCGGAACCAGGAGTCATGTTGGTCGTAGTTGTAGTAGATTTAATTACATCCTCTGCTGCGCTCAGAGCCAGCAGCATCATCGTGGCAATAAGCATGGCCACTAATATCTTTTTCATTTCAAACCTCCTTTTCTCATGTGATCGCTATGAATCACGTCTGTTGCCCCTAAGCATTATCCATAATGTGTTTAGGGGCAAGTAATACGCAATCCTAAATTCCAAACGTATGGAATGAGCCTCCAAATATGAGCGATAGTACCGCCAGGATGATGAATACTATTATTAGCCATTTGGCAATATCCATCGATATGCCGGCACCACGTACTCCCAATACTCCAAGTATCAAAGCTATTACAAAGAACACTATAGCCAAATAGAGCAAGTCCGCCATTTCTGTACCCCTATAAATATTGATGATTGGTTATACTCACCATTGTTTATTTCAGTGCATCCGCCATCTTTTTTCCTATGTCAGCTTTCGCTTTCTCCGCATCAGCTTTTGCATGTGCCATCTTATTCTCGACATCAGCCTTCGCCTTCTTAGCATCAGCCTTTATGTCAGCCTTTGCATAAGCCGCCTTCTTCTCGACCCCACCATGCCCGAAATTGGCCTTGATCTTCTCCACATCAGCATTTACATCAGCTTTTGCATGTGCCATCTTGTTCCCTATGTCAGACATTGCTTTCTTAGTATCAGCTTTCGCCTTCTCTGCCCGATCATTTGCCATTTTTTGATCCTCCTTTTATGAATCTAAATCTAATAGGATGTTATTACATAAAACGATTTTGGTACCTAAATTTTCAGATACGTAAGATATATAAACACGAAGCCTCATTATGGAGAGCGATGCAAAAAACTACATTGACCTTATCCGAACCGGTGTCCAAAACTCTGAAGGTCTACACCGCACAGTCCAAAAGCAGCTTGCGGGCTCAAAGCCAAGTGGTCGAAGAGGCCTTAAAAGAGTTCTTCGAGAGGCACAATGTGAAGATCGAGGAGTAACCAAGTAAGCGAACTGGAGGGAGGCGCAAGCAATGGCTCGACGCAAGGACCTGCATGCAGTAGATCTCGATACGTATATTTCAAAGAATAGTCGATTCAAATCTTTCGTCTATGACCGCAGAGAGATTCGGACTATCGCAGATAATTTAGGATTCAAAACTGATCGTGTACGTACCGAACTCAGAAAGCTAGGCTACTGTCTAATCAAGAACAACAATGGGCGAATGGTCTGGAAAAGAGATGGAGTGTGCATATGAGGGCGAGGCGTAAAATCAATGCCTAGCTTCTTTGACCTTCTGATTTTGCACGTATACAACGAGTGGCACATAAAAATATAAGTGAGATGTCCGGGCTCTCAGATGGCATCCCGCTCTTCTATGGATTGTGCGGAAATTCTTTGGGAAATATCGGAAATGATGCTTTGAAGGATCTTAATTGCCCAATATACTTCCATACCGATGAAGCCGACAAACAAGTGGGTGACTGCATAGCTGTAAGCCTTGGGCGGTAACAAACGATGCGAGGAGATTTGGAGAGAATCCCTGGCGCAGGCATATTCTTTACTCCATGTGGGTATTCAATTAAGGCCTTACATTCGCGTTATCGGCATTTATATGAAGCTCTTGTAGCGTCTCATAAATTGCAGCTAAAGCCCTATTCTGAGCTGTCAAATGGTCTAAGATTACACGGGCCTCTTCTTCAGCTTTCTCATTGATCAAACAGTGTTGGCGTGATTCGATCCTGTCACGTCTTTCTTGAAGGTTCTGACTGATCAAGATGATCGAAGCGGCATAGGACGCCAGCAGAGATAGAACCAGGTTCATCAAGATAAAAGGGAAGGGGTCCCAATGGTAACGCCAACCTGTAACATTCATCAAAATCCAAAAACCAAATATGACGGTCTGCAAGAAAATGAATTTCCATGATCCAACCGTCTCCGCAACCCAGTCAGCAGCCTTCTGGCTAAAGGTGAGTTGTTCTTCAAAAAGCTCGATGGCATCGCAGACAGGAGGGTGTTCATGTTTATACGGTTCAGGAAACTCTAGCTTATTCGAGGGCATAAAGGACAAATACCAAAAGAACTTTTTATAGATATCTCTTCGATTCATTATGCGTTCCAGTTCTATGCTCACGTGCTGGGGATTCCTACTGCGTTTTATCTAAAGAGCTATTTATGATTGCCTTTAAGAGAGCCATTGAGAAAAAAATGACTCATTGTGGCGAGTCAGATCACTCTTGGTTGAGTGATCCAGCATTTTTGACCGACAGATATATAGTCCAGAGAACACTTCAATAGGTAGCTTCATTGCATTGATTCAAAAAAATTGTTGAGATGTTTTTGTGGCACGATCGATTCTTGAAATCGATACAAAGGGTACGCAGATTAAATGAGATTTGGAAATAGCAGAGACGGCTTCGATAGAGGTCCACAAGATATAACCAACGTGACCTGTTCAGATTGTGTATGTCATACCCAGGTTCCCTTCAAACCAGACGGATCTCGGCCTGTATATCGCCAGGAATGCTACCAAGAGAACAGGCCGTCTAGGTAGCCAAGGCGACATTAAAACGAGTTGATTATAATATTATCACTTCGGTTTAACAGAAATACAATCTCCATGAAGTGCCTCTGCACCCGGTTGAAGTTTCTCTTTGAATGCATAGCAGTAGATATGACTCAATCTGTTTTCAGAGACGAGACATATCCGAGTGGTATCGATAACAGAAACGATATCTTAAACCTTCAACCAAATCAGAGAGCTCAAATCCCAATAATCATCAAGAGGTATAAATGTCATTTAAAAATCTAAATATCATAGATCCGCTTCAGCGCGCACTGGCCAAAGAAGGATACACCATACCCACTCCGATACAGATGCAGGCCATACCGCATCTATTGAAGGGCAAGGATCTGATGGGCATCGCCCAGACGGGCACGGGCAAGACCGCAGCATTCGTGTTGCCCATATTGCAAAGGATGTCTGAAGAGCTCAAGGTTCCCATTCCAGGAGCCCCGCGCGTACTTGTGCTCGCACCGACAAGAGAGCTCGCCGCACAGATAGATCAGAGCTTTGCCACCTATGGTCAGTTTCTCCGGTTCAGGCATACAGCAATATTTGGTGGCGTCCATCAAGGGCCACAGGTCAGGATGCTTTCCCGAGGCGTCGATATCCTCGTCGCCACACCTGGTCGGCTGCTCGACCTGATGAATCAAGGTTACATAAAGCTGAAGGGTGTCGAGTTCTTCGTTCTTGACGAGATAGACAGGATGCTAGATATGGGTTTCATCAAGGATGTGCGCAAGATCGTCTCGGCGCTGCCACTGAAACGTCAATCACTCTTCTTCTCGGCCACCATGTCGCAGCAGACAGGCGAGCTTGCCGGAAGACTCCTCACGGATCCAGTACGTGTTGAGGCGGCTCCCCAGGCGAGCACGCTCGAGTGCATCAAACAGCGTGTTTTCTTTGTGGATCAGAACAACAAGTACCCGCTGTTGCAGGGGCTTTTCAAACAGCAAGATCTGGATCGCGTTTTGGTGTTCACTCGCACCAAGCATCGGGCGGACAAGATCGCGCTCATGCTCAACAAGAATAAAATCAACGCCGATGCCATCCATGGCAACAAGTCGCAGAACCAGCGCACCAAGACCATGCATGATTTCAAATCTGGCCACTTACAGGTGCTTGTCGCAACTGATATTGCTGCACGCGGCATTGACATCGATGACATATCCCATGTTATAAATTACGATCTGCCTGTCGAGCCTGAGAGCTATGTTCATCGTATCGGTCGTACGGGGCGCGCAGGAGCGAAAGGCTTTGCATATTCTTTCTGCGCAGCAGAAGAACGGAGCTTCCTTCGGGACATCGAGAAGCTCACGAGAGTGAAAATAGAGGTCATGGAGCACCAATATCATTCAGAACAGGCAAAGAACGCTGTGGGTGCGGCGGCAGAGCCGACCCCGAATAGATCGAGGGGTTTGCCGAGAAGTTACAGACAGGAGAGCATGAGTGGATCAGGTCCTCGGAAGTCACATCAGGTCAGAGTCGCTAGATGGTAGAAGGCTGCAAATCCAATCGAGGCTATTTTATTTTCAAGAAATAGCCAATTATTTCTCTTTATAGATTCTGAATTTGTCAATGCAGAATGCATAGTGTTAGAAACGCCAAATGGCATGACGGAATATCTGATGAAGACTGCCATTACCAGAATTGTGCAAAGGAAATAGAATAACACAGGAGTCCGATCAGTCAGCTCCCTGCTCGGCCAGATACGCACGGGCCTTCTCGGGATCGCATGCCAGCTCATTGATTCGCTGCTCCGACATATCCCAGAGCATATTATCCAGCTCGGTCTCCTCATCTCTCTTCTGCCACCAGGAGAGGCAGGTTTCAGCAGCTAGCCCGCAGGCGTCCTCATCCGTCAGATGGAGGGAGGCACAGAACGCCTCGCCTACGCATTCGCCCACCGGTGCTCTAGTACAACGATCACATGTCATATCGGCTCCTCATTTCGATTTGCTGCATTCCTTAGGTCCCAATCGTCGGTGTCTGCCCAGTCCATGCCCCGGAATGGACACGAAAGAACGTTTGGATTCGCTAAGATGCTTTTCTGTCCCCATCTCCTGCGCGCCCGGCGGCTGCCGCCCTGGTTTCCTGCTATCCTTCCTGTCTTGCACTCCCCTAAAATATGCCCGCATCGTGGAAAGATGCAAAGCGAATCATGCCGCAGCGGGAGATGATTCAACCGAGATCCGATCACAGAAGGCTCTTATCTGCTCTTTGCTCATACTGTTCTTGGGCACTATGAGGACGCGATATCCATCACTCTCCAGCCTATTGGTCATATCCCGGAACATGCTCATGGCCTCTCTGGTCTGCCTGCTCAGATTCGGCATCTTCAGAACGACTACCTTTGCCGAAGGGATAACAGCGTCCACGACATAGCCCCATCTTGTCGGGCGGTGCATCAATACCACAACATCTCTCCGCACCAGCTCCGAGACTATGTTGTCAAACTTCTCCATCTCTGGGACTTTGGATCGCTTCATTTCAGATTCCTTCGTTCATCGAATTCAAATCATAAATATCGCTTTACAGCTATCTGCCTACCAGATCAAGCAGTCTTTCATAATCTCCGACTGGAAAGCGAATCGATATCGATAATGCTATTCCACAATGTTCGGAGGCGTTCAATTCCACCGTACCTTTCTCTTCATCGATGTATTCTCTGGCGTCATGAGGATGTGCGGTATATTGCCAGCCTCCATTCGCACCCATTATCCTGGAGTATAGCCAATCATCGGCATCAGGGCTATTTACGGGATCAAGGCCCAACATTACGCGGTTTAAAAATGCTTCTACATCTTCCGTCGAGATGAACTCAATCCATATAGTGCCTGGCTTATTCTCTTGACAGGAATTGCAGGTCTTAATTCCAAAATCCCAGATGGCTTTGAGCAGAGTGGCTATTCCTTCGTCCACCTCGATCGCCAGGTTTGATGATGGATCATAGATTGCGATCTGCTTGTGCTCAATCAATTCCTTTTGCTCCCCTGGTGCATGATTTGCCTGCATAAGCCGTCTTTCTCTCAACTATTATCTTCTGTCCTCGATCAGTGTCTGCTTGCCACCTAAGCCAGATCAGCTTTCCAAGAACTGCATGAACCTGCTAGGAGTCAAAAATTTGCAGGGCAACTTCGTGCCCTGCATTACCTGTTCCGCAATTGCGGATGCAGTCTGGTTAAAACAGATCGATTAAGTGATAATCAAATCGGTTCAGTATCTTCTGGCAGGTCTTGCGGGCCTGTGCTTCTGATAGCACTCGCTACAGTAAACGGGCCTAGTTCCGTCCGGCTTGAAGGGGACCTGAGTCTGCTTCCCGCATTCCGAACAAGTTACGTCTGTCATCTCTCTTGGACCGCTGTTGTAGCCGCCTCTGCTGCTACCGCTGCTTTCATATTTTCTTTCAAACATTTAATTCACTTACCTTTTGTATCGATTCAAAGAATCGAACCTGCTACAAAAAACATCTCAACAAATCTCTTTGAATCGACGCAAATGCAGCACCTTATAAAGGACGGATCTGGATGATATACCTGTTGGTCAAAATGCCGCGGAACTATGTCTCTGCTGTCTTATCAATCCCCATGCCAGTTATTACGCGAAGATAGCAGCTATTCCAATGATTTGGAGGCCACAAGATGGATTCGTCGATCAGAGGGGCACTGCCACCAGGCCGTCGTCTCCGGTCGGATTTGTGACCAGCTCGCCGGAAGCGTTGATCGAATGACCTACCGGCACCTTTCCCCAGCTCCAGAGGCCTCCTGCGGTCTCATTAGTGGAGTTGGTCTGATTGGTGGTATTGTTGGCGATCGTCCCCAGGAGGGATCTGCCTATGTCTCCGCTGAGC
>Ga0315293_10007265_pt1 | contig 10291 bp, 10 predicted proteins | sample YL17G13_20_MG_FD_203071 | JGI IMG/M metagenome (GOLD analysis project Ga0315293, IMG submission 203071) | Sediment microbial communities from Yellowstone Lake, YNP, Wyoming, USA - YL17G13_20 | ecosystem: Environmental > Aquatic > Freshwater > Lake > Sediment | place: USA: Wyoming | collected... | reverse complement strand
CCAGTAGTGAAAGTTCGACTCGCTTTGCGATATGAGGTTTTCTTACAGAAAACCTTTGTCGAACTTCTACTACTGGGTTTATACTGATTTTATTGATTGAATTTATAAAAAGTTTAACGAAGTGTGATCTGGAAAAAGAGAAAGTTCTTTAATAAAATATAAAAAGGAAGGATTTTCACTCCGACAAATGGAGGGTTATAAATAACTCTTTAACTGTCGGAGTGAAAAAGATGGAAAGAATCATAAATCTAAAGAAGATCGATCGTGGAAAAAGCTACATACACGAAGCGCTGAACGTACCAAAAGAAGAATTGCATCAATGCATCATTGAGGTCAGAAACTATCCTGATTCCGTATTTAACCCGGAAGCAGGAAAACTGGGATTCACAGAAGAAGAAATACTCATAGCAGAAAAGAACTACCACAAAATAACCGAATTAGTTGCTGCTCTTTGGCAAGGAAAAAAAGAAGAAATCACCATTCGTGAATTTGTATTAACAATGGTGATGATAGAAAAGACCCTTGCTAATGCCCAACATGAGGAAGAATCGTTGGAAGATTCGTCGGGAGACGAGACAATGAAGATACTTAGCGAGCTCTTAGAAAATAGCGGACTGATAGGAAAGGTCGTGAATAAATCCGTCGATAGAGTAACAGAACGCCTAATGAAGCTCGTCAAAGAGAGCGGTGCTGAAATCTTAAGAGACACGCCCGCATGTGAACAATGGAAGAAGGAACATGATAGTGACAGCAGAGGATGTCCAGGCTATCTAGGATGCGCCAAGATTCTTATATTGCGTGAACTCCTATTCCAGATGAGCTCGCATCCAACACGTTTTGCGGAAAGCAAGATTCAAAATGCAATCTGGCTTGAAGCGCTAAGTGAAACTTTGGTCGCGGCGACAAAAATCCTTGCAGCAAAAGACATTAACGAACTGGAAAGATTCCTCGAAGAGCTAAACCCTACTTCAAAGCAGAAAACAAAGATAAAGATTGACTAGACATCCATGAAAAAAATCATTCTTTCCCCTTTCCTTTTTTCTTTTTTGAGCTTATAATATTTTATTGTAAACTGAAAGAAGCCCAGCACTAGAACTTAGTTCAGTGCCGGGTAAGAGAAATGCCCAGTAGAGAAATTTCGGCTTGTTTTGCGAAATAGATTTCTAAAGAAATCTGCCGAAATTCTTCTACTGGGAAACAGTTCTTTCAAAAGTAAAAAAGAAGAGGAAAAACTGCCCCCATAAAAGTAAATAAGATTTATTTACTTTTATGGGGGCAGAAAGTATGAACTATCAAATGCCAGACCTGTCAAAAATTGGAGGATACAATAGGATCCAAGTTCCACCCATTGTTATTGAACCGGAAGGCAAAGAAAATCTGATGAAAATTGTAGAAAAAATCATCAAAAAGATGATAGAAATATCTCCTTGGCAGAGATGGCCGTCCAAAGTTCCAAAGAAAAAATTTTTATCAGAAAGAAAAATCAACCAATTAGCGAATAATCTGATAAAAAACAAAGAACTTTGTCTCAAGCCAGCCTGCCTTGTGCTAACGATGAAAAATGGAAGCATATCGCTTAATGTTACCAATTGGATTAATCGCGGAAATCATGGAGATCCTCGTCCTTTAACAGATATTCAACGGTTAGAGCAACTAATGAAAGATACAAAAACAGAGATCGGAGATATCGTAAGAAAAAAAGAAATAGATGAAGCGAGAGAAGAAGAAAGAATCTCAAGAAAGAAAGAGATAGAAAAAAAAGAGCAAGAGAGAGAAGAAGCGACTCCTGAAGAAACAAGAGAAGTCATTTATCAATTGACAAGAGAAAATTGGATACCTCCGAAAGATTTTAATCATAAACAAAATCAACCAAATTCCTTTTCTTTTTCTTTTTTGAGCCCCCCTCTTTTTTCAAAAAGAGAGGGGTTGGAAAAAGAAGCTCTTTGATAAAATTATAGAAAAAGAAGTTTTGATTGAGGGAATTGTTTTTTATTTTGGCAGACCCTATTAGAAAAGGCGAGCTTTTTAACGGGGTAAATAATTCCCTCAATCAAAAATTGAGGAGGCGAAAAAAACGGCAAAGAAACAAAATGAAACCAATCAAAGTAAATGGAAAAAGAAGACAACTAAGAAAAAAATACTGACAGAGTATGTTGTTGATCTGCTAAAAATCGAGGAAGAAAAAATGGTTCTTTGTCCTAAATGTAAAAGCGTCATTGATCCGGATGACAAAACTGAAGATAACTACCATATAATTGAAGCTTTCGTCGTAAATAATAAGCTAACCGGAATCCTGCTGGAATGTGTCCATTGTAAAAACCAAATCCGACTGATTGGTTTTCATATACTGAAGAAATAAATATCTCCTACCTTCTTTTTCTTCTTTTTTGAGCTCATGACGAAGTCATGGTCTGGGAAAAGAAATAGTTCATTAAAATAATCATAATATAGAAGGGAATTTCACCTTTGCAGCAAGGAAATCATTCTTGGTTTTCTGACTACAAAGGTGAACTATATGAACCTAAGAAAGATAATGAGTAAAATCCTCTTTTGGAAAAAAGAAAAGAAACTGCCGGAAAGAAAAGCGGAATTGCCAAAACCAGTTCCAGAAGTATCAATAGGATTCGGAAATAGAACGCCAGAATCTTACCCATATTCGTCTTCGGTCAAAAAAGAAATAAGGACTTCTGCGATTCGCACTCAAAACGAAGCGCGAAATAACTCTGTCAAACCATTGAGAGGAATGCCTAAAAATCAAAATCATCACCAATCTAAACTTTGGAACAACAGAGGACCAATAGAAGAGAAAAACGACTAATGATCAATTCCCTTTCTTTTTTTTCGAGCTCACTTCGCCATAGTTTACAGCGAGTTCACCACGAGCTGCTCAGTGTAAACTTCATTAAAGCGAATTGGGTTGGAAAAAGCCCCTCTCTTTTTGGAAAAAGAGAGGGGTAAAACAAATCAAAAAACGCCCGACCGAAAGGTATAGAGCGTTTTTTGGATTGAATTTGCGAATTAACGGATTAACGCATTAAATAATTCGTCAATTCGCAATTCTTTGATTATTTAATTTAAAATTTACAAATTTTTCTTGTTTTTTCTATAAATTTTTCTGCTTTATTTAATAATTTTTCCGCATTTATTTTGCTATAATCGCCATAATAATCTGCGGCTTCTCTTAAATTTTTTGCTTCCAATAATGCTTCAATAAAAGATACTTCTAATTTGTCTGATTTAACATACAATTCTTTGATGGCTTGAATTAAACAATAATGGCTATGTTCCCTGTAATTTTTGAAATATAATAATGCTCTTGCAGAATGAAACATTGAATAATACATTTGAATAACCGACCAGCGATAATTTTCATCTTCAAAACTTTTTTGCGCTATTCTTAAGTCTTCTTCGGCTAATTTAAGTTCTTTTGGGGCTAAGCTTTTCCCTCGGGAAAATTTTTTAATTCTGTCGCTTTTTAGACAATCGTCAAAATTTTTAATCATAATCCAAACAATTTAATTCCTTGTTTAACTTCTTCATAAAACTCCGGTTCTTTAATTTCCAATTCGCTCCATTGATTCGGTGTTTTTACCACCGGCTTAATTAACTTTTTTCTTTTATGCTGGGAAATGATTTTTTCAATATCTTCTGGATTATGCGTTAAAACAAATAAATCAATATCGCTGTTTCGCGTCTGCTCGCCGCGGGACGCCGAACCAAATAAAATAATTTCTTCGCAGTTCTGCTTAATTTTATTTATTAAGGGCAATAATTTTTCAATAACCGCCGTTGTTTTCAATTGCTTAACTAAAGGATTATCATCGTTAATCCGATAAAATTTCATATTACCTTTTTGTTCCACTTCTACAATTTTTTCTTTTGCCAGGTATTTTAAGGCATTATGCGTTCCGCCGAGACTAATATCTAATTTTCCGGCAATTTCTTTGCTGAAAAATTCCCTTTCCGGATAATCTCCTAAAAAGATAATTATTTTTTGATGATTTTTTGTCAGTTTAACCATACCAGGTAGTAGAAATTCGACTAATTATTATTAATGTTTAATTACTTTTATTTTCCTTCTTTGAATAAAAATATTCTTTTAGCATTCTTTTTAGTAATCGACTGCCTTGATTTGTTTTAAGATACTTTTCCCGACGTTTGGCATCTTTCTCATTACGATAAGCTTCGTAATGTATTAATTGCCAGGGTCTGTATGGCTTTGTTGAAAAATTTAATCCATGGTTATGTTCCGTAAGCCTTTTTCTCAAATCTACAGTATAGCCGATATATAAATCATCAGTTTTGGTGCTTTCTAAAATGTAGACATATCGGAATATAATTGCAGTCGAATTTTCACTACCTGGCATAAAATTGAAATTCTTTTCATTTTTTTGAAAGTACTTTCAGTTTAAAACAAGAGAAATAGGTTGTCAACCCCTCTCTTTCTAAAATCATTATTTGTGAAAGGGAGGGGTCAACCCGCTCCACCGCTTGCGGTAGGACTTGTTTGACTCCGTTCAGGGCGGGCAGGTCCATACCTGCTTCGCTATTAGAAGCAAGGTTTTACAGAGGACATTCCTCTGAAATAGTGGTGGGTGTTGGAGAAAAACGAACCAAAAACGCCCTATACCTATTCGGTCGGGCGTTTTTTGGATTGAATATTAAAAATTCTATTAAGGAATTGTGATATCAGTTACTAAAGGCGCTGGCGATTCTGGAGCTGTTTCAGATGGAGTAGTTTCTGCTGGAGTTTCTGATGGACTTGGCAACTCAGTTGTAATTTCTTCAGGAAGAATCGCAGGAGGAATTTGTTCTTCAACAGCTGGAGTTTCCGGTATTACAGGAGTTTCTTCAGGAACAATTGGTATATCTGTGGTGGTTGGAATAATTGTTTCTGGATTTTCTTCAGTTACTATTTCTGGCGTAACCGGTTCTTGTGTTGGAATTTCTTCTTGAGGTGTTTCAGGAGATGACGGTTGATCAGATGGCGCAATTCCTCCACCCGAACCAACTACTGTTACATCTATTGGTGTTTCTGTCGGTGGTGTTTCTTCTATAGGAGTTGTCTCTTCTTCCAAAGCTTCTTCTTCAACAATAATATCGTCTCCTTCAGTTGGCGGACAGAAATCGCAGTCCGACATATCCCAGCCAGTAAGGCCCTCGCTATTTGTGGCTTCAACTTTTATCCTGGCTTTAGAAGACACTAAACTTGAGTCATTGGGAATTAGCCATTCATAAATTCCAGTATTAGTATAATTATTAAGTATTTGGTAGAACCAACTTTGGCCGCTGTCTTTTGAATACCACATATTAATAATCAGATTTTCGCTGTTTCCCCATGGGTCAACAGCCAACCATTGCAGATTATAACTCTTTCCAAGATACCAAATCTCACCGCCATTAGGAACAATAACTTTAACCTGCGGATTATTAGTTAATGCGCCCGGAGTAGGATTAGAAAAGTCAATAAAGTCATCGGCCATATCAGTGTCAAAACCATCAGGATCCCTGCCTAAAGAATGGCCATCTGGTAAATCGTAAGGAATTCCACCACCATCCAAAGGAGGCGCAGGATTCCAAATACTGATATCTCCTTCATATGCCATCTGGTCAACAATATTCCCGGAAAGATCTTTCAAAATAACCCTGTCCCCGTCATTAGCCAAACCATTTCCAATTAAACTGCCCAATGTAATTTTGATTACTGAATCAGGAATATTCCAAAAACTCCAAGTTGAACTATTTTTGGCAATCACTGCAAAACCATTGCCCGGAATTACTGGAGAATTTGGTATTATGTCTTGGCCGCCATTATCTTCTATAACCCAGCCCGAAATATCTACTGGTTCGGGTGTCGGATTATAAATCTCAACCCATTCATTCAAAGGATCGCTTTCAGTGACAGTGCAGGCTGTTCTACTGTCTGCATCATAATAAACTTCATTAATTACTATATGAGGTTCTGGCCCGCCCGTACTGCAATCGCAGTATTTAATTTGTTCAAGAGTATTAAGACCATCCAGTATATCTTTCATTATTTCCAAAACCGAATCTGGCGGAACAGGATCTTGAATTAATAAATTATCAGCTTCTGCAGCTAATTGATTTAAAGTTTTTCCCTGGCTTTCAACATAATAATCTCCGATTCCGAAATGGGCAATATTAAATTTCATTGCCAATAACTGCCCTTTCAATTTATTTCGCATTGATGATTCGTAATCATCGAAAACCTGATTAACTTTTGCAACCGTATCAATCATTTCATTGCCTAAAGTCTGGGGCAAATGAGGTATATAAACGCTTGAATGATTCTTCCAATAGCCTTTTGATCTGATTTCTGAATAATGGCAGATTTCAGAAAAAATAACATTTGTAATTTCTTCTATATCGTTAAATCCTAACCCGAATTCTAAATCATTTCTTATTTGAGATCCGAAAAAGATAAAATTAAACTGGCAGGCTTCTCCCTGAACTCCCTCCGGAGCATCAGGAGGTAAAATTAAAGTAAATTGCCAATTATCGGGTTCTTCAAATACTACCGGGCCATAAATAAAATCAGTCAATTTCCCGGAATACAGGATCTCTCCGCCATCCAATCTTGCTTCCAAGTTTAAGTACGGACAAAGCAAACCGGAAAAATTATCAGCCCTGACTTTGTATTTTGGTATATTTCCATTATTTAAAAATGTTATGGTTCTTGTTGATGGTTCGTTGTTTGAAACGCAGACAGGTAAAAAGTCTGATTCCGAATTAAGCTCAAAATCCAAAGTTCCGGCAGTAAACGAATTTCCTGAGGAATTCTCAATATCGTTTAAATAAGCAAAAGTACTAATAACAGCTGAGAGGCCGAACCAGTTCAGGGAAACAATAACCATCCAGCATGCTATTTTTACCAAAGCTCTTTTTATTCCATACCAAAAATCTGAGAAATTTATTTTCTTTTTCTCAATCCTGATAGCTACTTTTTTTGCCACCGGTAAAGGCGGGAAAACGTCAATTATATCTTCCGGTGGAAAAATTTCAATAACTTTAACCTTTATTTTTTTCTTAGCTAACTTTTTTCTCATTTATTTTTTCTTGCTTATCTTTTTTAACTTCTTTAACGATATTTTTTACTTCATCAAAAATAATAAGAAGTGCCGGCACAATAATAATTAAAGCAAATCCTACGGGTTTTTTGGCAAAATTAATGGCATATCCAATATAGGGAACAGAAAATAAAATCTTGCCGATTATATCTTCTTTCTTAACCTCTCTCGGATCCGGCCCTTTATTAGCATCGCCTTTTGTAATATAAGAAACAACGCCATCGGTAGTTTTTATATCGTAAATCCTGTGGCTAGTTGGTGCTTTTGTCTTACTCATTGGACCGAAAGCGATAACATCGCCGATTTTGTATTCTTTTACTGGCATAACCATCACTACGCTCCCCATTTTAATCGCGGGTACCATTGATTCTGACTGGACAACCATAAACTTTATATTTCCCGTAATCGGGAAAACCGAAACAATCAGCAATAATGCAATCACCACAATAAATGCTACAAATATTGAATAAATTACTTTAAAAATTTTCATTTTTCCCTGTTTTTAAATTATGGGCAGTCACCGCCATCCCAGTTACAGGCTTCATTATTACACACTAAATCACAGTAACCATCGCCAATCCAACCTGGAAAACAGCCTGGGTTGCAAAGACAATCTTCATCAACCTGCCCATCGCAATCATTGTCTAAACCATCGCTGCAAATCTCTACCGTGCCTCCTGTGTTATCACTACACATTATTGCTCCGGCTGAACAAAGAGATGTTCCTTCCTTACATAAATCAGAATCTGGACCATCGCAGGCCACACCCACTAAGGGATCTTCGGAACCGTCACTTGATGCTGGATCACAGTCATTATCCACCCCATCGCAGATATCTACTATTGAGCCCGTGTTATCACTACAGATTAACGCACCTGCTACGCAAGAGCGTGTTCCTTCCTTGCATAAATCTGAATCAGGTCCATCGCAGGCTATACCATTTTGGGGATCCTCACTTCCGTCACTTGAAGCCGCATCGCAATCGTCATCCATTCCATTACAGAGATCTACCGCACTTCCTGTATTATCACTGCAAACTTGTTGACCAGCCGAACATATATAAGTTCCTTCTTTACATAAATCAGAATCTGGACCATCGCAAGATTGACCAGCCCATGGATCAATAACGCCCCCATCAACTGCTCCATCACAGTCATCATCCAAACCATTACAGAATTCTTCAGCTCCCGGATTAATATCTGGATTACTGTCATTACAATCGCCCTCCGCCACCGTATAACCATCGCCATCTGCATCTGGTAAACAATCCGCTGGGCAATTTTGGGAATTTTCATTAGGATTGCAAAGACCATCGCCGCAAGTTGTTACCCCACAGTCCCCGCCATCCCAGTTACAGGCTTCGTTATTACACGCTGAATCACAATTACCATCACCAATCCAAGATGGCTCGCAACCTGGGTTGCAAAGACATCCTTCATCAACTGCACCATCGCAGTCGTCATCTAAACCATTGCATGTTTCCGTTTGAGGTGTGCATGGACCTGATGGCGTACAAACAAATTCAGGCATATGTCTTGATTGTACAGCAGTAAATAGCACATCGCCTTCTACGCTGTCTGTTTGAATAATATTGCTTGTTTCAATAGGTACATTCCATTTTACACCAAGACAATAAGTTTGGTTGCCGAATAATGGGCCTGTTCCGGTATTTGAGTCTGCAATCGGCCAAGTTCCAGCTGTTGCTTTTTGATCTCGTGTTAAAACTGTTTCATTTGCATCTAAAATATTATCGCAATTTGTATCTTTCCAAACCGTAAAGAATAAATTGTCCTTCATTTCGCCCTCTCCTGCTCCGCAGGTTGTGTCAATATCGGACTCCGGCTTTTCGCAGCCATTATCGTCGCTGGCTAAATTTTTAATCTCGGCACACATCCAGGCGTCGTTGTTGATTACATGCAAGCTTATCGTGTCTTCTCCATTATCTCCCGGTTTTACATCTAAAAGATTAAAGAAAAGTTCCCCATCTAAATCTTTTTCTTGCCAAGTGCAGAAACATTGATTTTCTGTTATTTGGGGCGTTCCGTTCCAATAACAAGGCGGCACTCCGTCAATGCAAACACATTCTTTTCCATTATAATGGCAGGTGTTGTCAATTTTCAGATTGAATTTTCCTGCTACGAATTTATTTCCAACAGATGTTTCAACGTCCTGGAAATAGGCAATCGTTCCGCCGATTACTATTACGGCAACTACGCCGATTATCGATAAACTGATTATTAATTTCTTTTTGCTCATAAGATTTACCTGCCCTCCTAAGTTTTCCGAAAGGAAAATTTTGGCGGGTTTATTTATTATTTTAAAACCTTTACCCCCACACCAAACGAGTTTATATTTTAACTTTTAGTTAAGCTCGTATGGCATAGGGATAAATTTCCCTAGCCAACCCCGACACCAAAATTCGTTCTGGTGTGGGGGTTTATTGATTACCCCACCTCCACAAGTGATGAGGTAATCCGAAAGATTTTAATTAAGTATTACGGTAGTGTTACGTTCGCACAATCAAAATCTCCATTATTTCTCTGTTGTTCTGCGTAGGCAGTAATAGAAGCAGTCAATATATCTGTCTGAGCTATATCGCCCATTGTAGAACCATCACAGACAATATTGTTACCAACCAAAGATTGCGTTCCTGCGCACCAAGCCAAACCAATATATTTGGTATTAGATTCTGTAAGCGATATCTCACCTATTGCCGTAGCAAAAGGAGAATTGGGGCCAGCGATTGTTTGCTCTCCTGGTTCATACACGCCATCATTATCATCTTCCCAAGCGAAAAACTTAATGAAAGATGAAAGTTCTCCAATTACAGAATTGATATTATCGCCTGCTGTAATTTCCGGATCAACAACGGTTTCTTCCGCATCAACAATATTACTGGCAATCAAACAAGCAAAAGCGTCGTTGTTATAAGCATGCAAGCTTATAACGTTTACACCATGATCTCCCGGTTTAACATCATCGAACATGAAGAATTTTTCATTCTCCAAATCTTTCAAACCCCAAAGCTGGCAATGAGTTCTGAAATATTCATCACCGCACTTGCCGTCAATTGAGAATTTGTAGATGAGACCGGCTGGATTGGTATGGTGAGTACTGCCTGCTAAAGCCCAATTCTTAACTTCAAACTTCAAGACGTTATTGCCTTGCGCTATATTGGCGATAATATTGACTGCAGGAATATG
>Ga0315293_10007263_pt1 | contig 10292 bp, 12 predicted proteins | sample YL17G13_20_MG_FD_203071 | JGI IMG/M metagenome (GOLD analysis project Ga0315293, IMG submission 203071) | Sediment microbial communities from Yellowstone Lake, YNP, Wyoming, USA - YL17G13_20 | ecosystem: Environmental > Aquatic > Freshwater > Lake > Sediment | place: USA: Wyoming | collected... | reverse complement strand
GCTTGATTGTATTGCTTGATTGTATTGCTTGATTGTATTGCTTGATTGTATTGCTTGATTGTATTGCTTGATTGTATTGCTTGATTGTATTGCTTGATTGTATTGCTTGAAAATTAAAAAAAAATAAAAAATAAAATGGATAAAATATTCATTTTTTCTCTCGCGGATAATTATTATATAGTTGTATTATAACATAAATTTATAGAATAACCCAATATGAATTATATTGTTGCGATACCTTCGTATAATAGATCAGATATAATTTCAAAAAAAACATTATCAGTGTTAAAGGATGGAGGAGTAAATAAAGAAAAAATATTTATTTTTGTTGCAAATAACGACGAATATAAAAAATATTTACATGCATTACAATCATATACAGATTTATATAATAAAATAATAGTTGGTAAGTTAGGTATAACCCGTCAACGCAATTTTATTAAAAAATATTTCAAAGAAAATCAACGCATTGTATCAATAGACGATGATATAGAGGGGTTATATAAATTAAATAATTCCACACTTGCAAGAATACAGCACGTTGATACATTTTTTAAAGAGGCGTTTGAAAGATTAAATAGAGAAGAGTTATATATTTGGGGAATTTATCCTGTTAGGAATCCATATTTTATGCAAAACACAGTTACTACTGGATTAAAATTTATTATTGGAGGACTGTACGGATTTATAAATCGAAAATTATCGGATTTGGATCCTTCGGCTGAATCGGAAGGTAAAGAAGATTATGAACAAAGTATTTTATATTACAAAAAAGATGGCGGAGTTTTGAGATATAATAATGTAACCATAAAAACAAAATTTTTGGCAAAGGGAGGATTAGGTGAATTGGATAAACGGTTTGAAATTAATAAAAAATCAGCAAATTATTTGGAAAAAACGTATCCCGATTTAGTTTCAATTTTTCATCGTAAAAATGGAATGACAGAAATAAAATTACGAAATATGAAAACGATAAAACCGATAAAAACAGTAAAAACAAAAACAGTAAAAACAAAAACAGCAAAAACAAAAACAGTAAAAACAAAAACAGCAAAAACAAAAACAGCAAAAACAATGAAACGACGCTAAACGGTTCTAATCGTTGAGTATTTTTTTAATTGTCTTGTTATGTCGTAGCATATACTTTTTTGTTTTCCCTTTTGATCGATTCCATACATTATGACGTAAATAACATACAATAGATAATCTAATTGTTTTTTCAGAAGAGAGTGAATCTGTAACAATCATCGGCAAATTTGCATGCCATTCGTGTACATCCATAAATAAAATATCCCCAGTTCTTACATTAACGCCTATACCATATTGCGGAAAACATGTTTCGGCACCAGTATATTCCCCACCATGTTCTATAACTACCAGATTACCAAATCCTTCAATATCATCACCTACATCTTTATGTATTGCGGTTTGAAAATTAATATTAGTAGTAATTGTTGTAAATGCGGTGTTTGGAATCTTAAACGCTGTCTGATTTGCTTTTTTTCTTTGTTTTTCGTAATATGATGGAGCATATTTTTTATACAAGGTATCTATATTTTGTATTAATGGAATTATATTTTTATGGTTTTCTGGAAATTCGGAAGTAAATTTGGTTTCTCTAACTTCTAATGGAAGTTTAATATTACGATCTTTAAACGCGCGTTTTTGGCTAGGTCCCCAAATATCAAAATATCCTAATATATTTGTCATAATTTTTGGATTTTTAATAATATCGTATTTTTTAGATCCACTGGTAGCACCACGATTACTTGAGGTGTGTTTTGCAAAATCAATAACATTTTCATAAAATAAATTTATATTTTTCATAGTTAATTTATCTTTTCTAAATTTCAACAGTAGTTTTCCATCGGCTGTATATACATCCGAATCTCTATCAATTATAGTATGAATCATTGCAGGTGTAATTTTTTTGCCTTTTAATTTATCCATTTTTTCATTGGATATTATTTTATCAATATGATACACCATTATATTTCCAACCCTTTCCTTTTTAATTATATTTTTCATTATTATATATGATAGAATGAGAATATTATATAATCAAATTCATTAACTCGGTATATTCATTGAAATTATCATAGTACGAATATCCATTGATTTCATCGATTTTATCTGCAGGTATTTCAAACAATTCTTTTATTGTGAATACACCCACTCCCCTATAACATGGATTATTATATACGGTCATTGTAAACTTATCCGCATAATTTTTTAATATATAAAACACTACTTTCCAAATATCGCCTGTCCACGGTTCGCCATATTTCAAAATATTATTCTCGTAATAATGTTTATTCGGTATTTTCAATTGTTCATTGTAATTCGCGGGCAAAATATCATCGAGCATCATTACACCACCAACACATATTATTTTAAGACTATTATTAATATCATCTAAAATATATTCGGCTTGATGCATCCCATCAATAAATATCGCATTGAGTTCGCCTGGCTTTATATCACATGTTTCAAAAAAATCATTGGATTTAGCAATAACGAGATTTGGATCTTCGAATTTTGGATCAGGATCAACGCCGATTTTCCGTCGATTGAAGTGGACATGTTGGAATGTGGTGCCATATTCAACCCCAATTTCAACATATAAATCTTCGGGTTTCGTATGTTTATTTATAATTTCATATCTATTTGTCATTTGGGTATTATATTTCACTAAGGTAATTGGTTTTATTGATAGTGTCTGGTCTGATGAGTGGTCTGCCTGGAATACCGATTGAGATTGCATTGATTCAACTATCGACAATCCATCATTCGATTCTTTCAAAATCTCATAATTATCACAACTGCGATAAATGGTATGAAAAAATGCTTCCATTTCATCCATAGTCACATCATTCATATAATAACATTTCATTCTTGAAAAATCCAATTTATCTAATGCCGCACATAACATTGTCGTATCATGTTTAATATCCAATACGATAAAATCATATGTCTCTATTTTATATAATTCGCGAATCTTATCCAGATTCTTGTATAGCCAATTAATATCCAAAATACAATATTGTTTCGTAAAATTCAAATTTATCAATTTATTGCAATATTTTGGTTGATATTCTGGCCCACGTTTCCACAATTTAACATGATTATCTAAATATGATTCATTTTCGTATGCATCCAATTCTTTCATACGAGCATGTACTTTATATACGTCATAACATTGACGAAACAAATTGCCGGGAGAAATCCTATTAATTTCCGAATTACGGATCAATGAGAAATTGTTATTACCTTCGTTCATATATTGAACATATCCAATTTTAGGTATTTTTGCCATGGTCGTATTGACTGCCGTTCTAATAAGTAATTCATGATCATCACAAATCGGTAAAAATTCACAATAATTTCCGATTTCGTGTAATGTACTTGCACGCCAAATCCTAGGATGGTTTGGAACAGAAACAATATGCGATAATGTAATATTGTTTATTTGAGGCGTATTATATACAAATCGCCATTTCCCCAAGAATTTCTCGCAATAATATCCACCATAACCTTTACTTATGAAATCACTATATCTGAAATTCTCGCCGTTTTCATAAATGTTAATGAAATCGGTGTATACAAACCCAACACCCGTGTCGGATTCAAATACTTTAACCGCATCTTTTAATGTATCAGGTAAAATTTCATCGTCGTGATCGAGTTCTATTACATATTGTCCGCGGCATAGAGACGTTGCTTCATTCTTGACATTCCCGATATTCCCGCTATTCTCGCTGCGTTTATATAGACGAACCCGGCTATCATTTTTAAATAATCGTTTTAGAAAATTAAAATGCGCATCTGTCGGTGAATCATCGAGAATTACCCATTCCCAATCACGATAATTCTGGACTTTTAGACTATCATATGCTCTATGTATTTTCTCATAGGAATTATAACATGTTGTCATCACCGAAAATCCTGGGCGGGTTAATTCGTGACGTAATGTAATGTTATGCATATAACAAAAATTTACTCCTGAATTAAATGCATCTACATGCGGCAATGTCGTATAATGGATCCATCTTTTTCGCATTCTTGAAACAATCATACTATTCACATCATCGAAATATTCAGTTTCAACTGGACCTAATGTAACTAACAAATGATAACTCGAATCGAATAATTTTAATAATTGTTGTTTTGAATCTGTAATTATATGTATATTGCAATTAAACGCTTCTTTATTTGTCTCGAAATATGTATCCATCGTGGCGGCATACTTCTTGTACCGAAACACGATAATATTCGGGTATTTCATTTGTATAAAATTGGTAAAGCGTTTTTAAATACTTTGCCATGATATTGTTATATCATAAATTGGTAGCATTGACCAACTCAATTAAACATTGTTCGATTTCACTGGTGTCATACTTCAAATATATTTGCTGCACTTCTGCGGGTGAAATGATGCCGCTTTTCATATTTTCAAAATAATGATTGTATTGTGTGAAATCTATGTTTGTATCGCGGTATTTATGTTCAACCATTTCTCTAATAATTTTAACAGATGCGTTTATGAAATTCAATGTATAATCAATTCTGCCTGCTCGTAAAAAAGCCTTATCTATTTTTTCAATATGGTTAGTTGTAAAACATGTCATTGATTTATGACGTTCATTTATTCCGTCTTGAAAATTCAATATAAAATCAAACGATAATTCATCTACCGGTTTTATTGTTTTGATATATTCTTCCATCTGAACTTTAAATTCGGGGTTGGATGCTTTTTGTGGTTGCATTGATGGTACTGCTGTTGCTATTACTGTATTTCGCGATTTAAGTACATTGTCAGAATTTGCATCGAAATCTTCGACGATAAAACATAAATCTTCCAGATCATATACCTTTCCATTAATTTTTGTGGAAAATGCTTCACGGAAATCGGTACAGGTTTTTAACAAAGACCATCGTATCAATACTCCTATTCTTCCAGTCCGATTCAAAATTCCGCGAATTGTACACGATTTTCCGCAACCTGGTTCGCCATATAATAAAATTCCCGCTTTGAATGTAATCCCGCTGTCTTCGTATACTGCTTCATATTTCTGCTTATCTTCCGGCGAAATATATTTTGAAAATTGATCAATATATTTAATGAAGTTAGATTTATCTTCAAAGAAAATATTTTTATCAAGATGTTTATTACTTTTGAAATTAAATTGTTTATATACCGATTTGCCTCGTCCATCTTCATCTTGTTCCGTTTTGATATATTCGAATATCGGTGTTTTATTTATATTTATTTCTTTTTCGTATTCATTGATACAAATATCGATAAATTGTTCAAGTATTCGTAACTTATTTAGTTCTGGTGTTGATAATTTATATGCATAATTTTTATTCAATGATTTATTAGTATTATTGTTGCTGCTATTATTATTATTATTATTGTGACTATTATTATTATAGTTGGGTTCTTTTTCGGGTATAGTAATAATAATTTCAATGTAAATATTATTTTTTTCACAAATAAGAAATTTTTGATTTTGAGCGGGCAAATATATAAATTCATTATTTGGGTTTGTATTTATGTCTCGTTCTAATGGATGTGATGAATTATATATAATTTCAGTAACATTTGACAATTGTCTCGACTTGAAATTTATTAAAAAATGGGTTAGTGAATCGAATTTAATACTATGTATTGTTTTTGTTGTTTCTTTCAATCCATAATTATAAGTATATGAAATTTGTTTATGTTGTGGTATCATTAATGAACTTTCTTTTGATACTAACAACCCAAATATATATTTTTGTATATTTTCCGTATTCATCAATTTGAATACGAGATATAGTAGACCTATTATAAATAAATTGTTTATATTCATATCTATTTTTGTCGTGATTTCATTTAAGATTTTTGAATAAAGTGTTATTTGTAAAATATGTAATGGATCCATTATGTCTTGATAATATGGTCGGATTGTATTTATATTGTTTGTAATATGTATTTTACAAAAAATTGATTTGAAAACTTATTTAAGGTTTATTGTAACTCAAACACATCAATGTCATCGTATAACGAATTGTATAATTTTAAATGGAAGCCTGTTGCATTAGCAACACGCGGCGAAAAATGCAGAATGATTGGTACTCATATTGCATGGTTAGCACATCATAAACAAATGTTTATGATTTGTCCGGATACCGCGGATATTGATCGACGGTTTGAATATAATGACGAACTCTATTTCAATTCGTTTCATGAAATCGTGGCGATTCTCAAAACATTTTGTCTCGAGGAACGTTCGAATATATTGACTAATGTATTCTTGGAAGTGACCGCACAATATCCGCATTGCGCTGAATGGATAAAGTATGTTCACGTTGATCATTTTATCGCAGATGAATCGGTCGAATCGACGTGGCCTTTTTGGCCAATTGAATTTCTGTATATCGCGCAATTAGATATGTTGATGTCACGTGATCGCAAATTCACCGCGCAATTTTATTTATCCGATCCTTTATTGTATTACGGACGCTGTCCATGTAGTCAATGTGGGAGCGAGTGGACTGCCGAAAAAAATCGCCGGGATGCAAAACCGCGGGTTGTTTGTTTGACTCCGGTTCTTGTTTCTGGGAAAAAATATTTGAAAGAGTATGATTGCGACGACGTTTATGATGCTTTTACACATCAATATATAGGCAAATGGTCGTCTATTGATACTACTTCTAGTCCGCGTTCTCAATAATGTATTTTGTTTGTTTTGCTTTGTTTTGTTGTTGTGTATATATTGTATTTTTTTGTTGATATAATATATAATGGATTCATTGTGTAAATATCGCGATGCATTGGGTATACCCGGTCAAGGTATTCATTCATACCGTATTTTCAATATCGCAATTGCAGATGTAGTTATGACGTTAATTGGTGCAGTTTTCATATCATATTTATTCAAATTATCATATATTCGCAGTGCTATTTTATTATTTCTTTTAGGAATTGTTTTGCATCAAGTTTTTTGTGTAAGAACTACTATAAACAAAATTTTATTTCCTTAATCTTCTAGATTTCTTAGTTTTCTTATGGTGACGTCTTGTTCTGTGTATTTTTTTATTTCTTTTACGCGTTAACCGTCCTTTTCCTGGAAGATAACCTATTTCATATTTAGTTTGTTGTAATGCCAATTTATACGCTTCTTTAAAATCCTTAGTGTTTTTTATTGCTTTCGTGGTTGGCTCGGCCATATATTTTTTAAATGCAATGGGTCCATTCTGCATATTTCTGGAGATAATATCTGCTTGAGTTTGAACCGGAGTTTTCTCGTAAATACGATTAGTAAAATCGTAGGACATATTATATAGTAATCTAATATTTTATTTTTATTTTATCGATGAAATTAAAAAAAATCGTTTGAATTTTTTGATTCTGTCTTTCGTATATCCATCACTTTTTCGAATCGGTTGCATTTGAAATCCGTAAACGTGTAATATTTGACGTACTAAATTCAATAATGGAAACTTTTGTTTATTTTCTGCATCTTTTTGTAAACTCGTTAATGCGGTTGAACATAATATTGTTTTTAGTTCAGAAAGATATTGTTTTATTTCGGTTTCGTATAACATATCATTAAGTAATTGTTCTCGGGGTACTTCTTGATTTTGTGGTTGATCAATTCCTACTTTATCCAAGATTTTTTTACTTATTTCGTCCATTTTGCTAAATAAAAATATTTTATTTTCGTTGTTTTATTTTGATTGATTTTTGGTCGGTGTAATTTATAATAAACCAAATGCAGGAATAGAATACGTTTCCCCTCGCTTCACGTATTTTGCAATTATTTTTGGATTTATGTTATTACTTACAATATCTTCTGCTTGATATACGTTCATGTTTTTATCAATATAATAAATAATTCCTTGAATATCCTGTGCCCAAACTTCGATTTTCAAATGGTTTGGTTCAATATCTTTATCCACATCATCATCGATAATTCCATGTGGAGTTCCTTTCAAATGTGTTCCGCAATATTCATTTTCGACCTTTTTGCGGCGGGTACATTGTTCGCCACTTGCTCTATTCGCACAACATCTATCGAAAACCGGGACGATATTTTTAACTCTTTTTCGTTTCATGAAATCTTCTTTCAAAAACTCTAATCTATCATAATCATAAATGTATTGTAATAAATGATTCATTTGTTCATTTTTTAATCCCAATTCGATCGATTTATCACGAATTCCATCTTTAAATGTAATCATATACATATCCAACTTTTTATTGATTCGGCGGTCCATTTTATTATTGTATTGTATTGTAGTTTTTGGATTTGATTGTTTAATTATAATATAAAAATTTTTAGATCAATTTTTTATATTATTGAGGTTGACGTGGCTACCGATAATATGCGATTATCGTAGTGTAGTCATTTAGAGGACATTAACGCGAGGGGAGTGGACCTTTCCAGATGAGTTGATCTTATTTTCATCATCGGGTAAAACCTGGTCAATAACGAATCTGATTAAGTACTTGCGATCCTCAATTGCGACAGCATTGGCAGTGTCGCTAGATGATTGACCGAATAGCGATTGATTAGATGCCGGCTGCATTGTGAGTATGCATTCCATCACATCGCCGGGTTGGACAGGAAGAGCCCATGTATCTGTTGGCTCGTCCGTTTGAACGAGACAGTAGTCTGCCGAGGTAGGGTCGAATCTTCCTGGAGCAAGTGCCATTATTTCGTGGTACAATAGGTAGCATAAACTTTGACTGCCCGACGATTTCAACTCGCCTGAAGTATATTGATCCGCATCAGTAGAAGATGCTATCAACATTGTTTCGACAGACCCAATAAAGGTAGTATCATTACCCGGCAATTCCGCTGCATAAGCCTCAACCGAAGTATCCGAAAACAAATTGCATGCAGATGAGTTACCAAAGCATTGGTATCCCAAAAATCCGATGTAATCAGATGCAATGCGGTTGTTGGATGCATCTGCATAAGATCTAGTCTCAACGGCCACCGCACTGTTAAGAGCCGAAGTCATAGATGTATCAGATAAGATGGGGTGTGTTGGACCGGTGATGGAGGGTATAGTAGACCCAAAGTTGACAGAATTTTGGGCGACAACGCCGCCATATCCAGAACCAAGGCCGGCAACATCCATAACTGTTCCGTGTGCAAAAGGAGCAAACATATGCTGAGTGATGATAGATTTATCAATGTTGAAATGAGTGATCTCAGTTCCATCTACATCGTGGGTCTTGGTGAATGTAAACGCGCTCCCGAAGTCAGCCAATTCGATGTTCACGATCGCATTGTACGATACATCGAGAGGACTGAAGGCGTCGGCAGTTGAAAGAGTACCTGATAGGGCGAACGTCTGACTCCAAACGTCCAAGTTGAAAACGCAACCGAGGGTGTCTGTGTTTGCCATATTATATTATACACTAAGCTAATTATTTTTACAAAATTTTTGATTATAATTAATCAATTAAATGTACCATCACTTGGATCATCTACTAACGCAGAATATTCGCAATTATATAATGTATCCTGAATATTTCCAATTTCCGGATTTTCTTCCATTTCCTCATTATTCAGATTGGACGGTGGATGTTGAGGATTTGTTCCTGCAATAATTTGCGCTAATTTATCAGGATCAAAAATTAAATTATCCGGAAATCCGTATAACTTAATATATTCTATATATTCTGTACGAATTGTAAGTAATGGAACTTTAAATGTTACATCTTTTAATATACTAAATCGGTTTTCTAAATGTTCGAGATATTCTTTTAATAATGCCCTATCGTGAAGTATATCATACCCTTCTTTATATGTAACTAATCTTTGCTGTAAATTTTGTAATAATTGTGTTTGAATTACACATTGTCTTAATCCCGTTAAAGTATAGGTAAGTGATTTTCTTATTTGTTCGTAACATGGATAATTTAGATTTTGTAATTTATATAATCCTACTGCTAACGCATTATAATCATTCATATCTAAATTTTGAATAACATAGCTAAAGTTTCCTAATGCATAAGCTTGCAATATCTTGGTGATTTGTTTAAAACATGATGATAATACTAAATCACAATAAATATTTCCTCCCCCATTTCCACCTGTATTGTTATTGTTATATGTAAACATCGGTTTGGGTTTTCTATTTGCATACATTTATCTATCAACGTAATTTGGGTTTTAATATATCCGCGCATTATTTTTTCAATTCTCCTAGATTCAACTTTTCGGTTTCTTGGGTTTATACGCACGTTTTATTTTTATGGTTTGAACTTCTTTATTTTCCTTAACTTTTTC
>Ga0315293_10007261_pt1 | contig 10294 bp, 22 predicted proteins | sample YL17G13_20_MG_FD_203071 | JGI IMG/M metagenome (GOLD analysis project Ga0315293, IMG submission 203071) | Sediment microbial communities from Yellowstone Lake, YNP, Wyoming, USA - YL17G13_20 | ecosystem: Environmental > Aquatic > Freshwater > Lake > Sediment | place: USA: Wyoming | collected... | reverse complement strand
ATACAAATAATACTTTTAAACATAAAAACACCTTGTTGATTGTTTACAATACTTTAAATTATGCAGAAGAGTCTGCACATATTTTTTTACGACTGATTCAATGGCGGCTTTCGTACATATAGGAGGATTAGGGTACTCTTTCGAGGACAGCATTTGAAGAACAAATCTGGAGATCTGTTCCATGCGAAAATCTGTAACCGATCCAGTTAAAGGATTTTTATCAGTACCTTTAAAATACTGACTAGCTGGTGGGTTGACTGCCACAGACGGAGACACAACACATTTGTGAATATCATATAAAGACTGGGCTTCAATAGAAATTGTTATTTTTCTCATGATGGCCACCATGTATTAACATAAGAGTTATACACACCAAATTTCCAGTAAGCAATCTGAACTGTGTACTTACCACAGATCAGCTGAATCCCGAAGAAATGGTTTGTGTATTTACCTCGAAGAATAATGAGTTTCATATTACGTTCCTCTGTAGTCTCTGACTACAACACCTTCTGTTTGCTGCTTATTGGCGGTACCTATACATTCGATAATACTTTCTTTGCTATCTGTCCAAACATTTGCACCTTCATCACCAGGATCATCGGCAGCCAATTGTCGAGCTTTCTTAGCAGATGATGATATGATAATAAATTCAATGGCTTCATCATAGCCCCATTTTTCACTATCTGGTCGTGCTAAGTGGAAAATTTTCATGCTCTTGTATTCTTTCTGAATATCAATTAAAACATAGCTTCTGAAGTCGGGCTCAATACTTCCCAGACAATGAAGTCCTTAGCATTACCGACATAGCTGTAGTTATAGGTATCAGGCATGATCACATCTACAGAGTCACCCTGTTTATAGACGACTTTGTATTTTTTACGGACTATGTTTTGAGATTCTTTTGGGTACATGAGTACAAGATTCGGTGAGCTGCCGATAACATTGACATACAGAAGTTCTGCACTCAAAGCCATGGTGACATCGTTGTCACCAATTTTAAGAGGTCGATCGACTATTGTATAGTCCATTATAGGGCTCCTATTTTTGAAGTATGAAAGTCATAAATCTTCTGGACAGTAGCCTGAATTTTTGACATGCGACTGGATACGGCAGGAACAGTTACACCAGATTCAGCAGCGATTTCTCTAAGACTGAACCCGGCCAGCTTCTGTTTAAAAGTATGCTGGAGATTATCAGGAAGACGTTTCCTGATGACATTGATAATATCCTGAGTCTCGTAATCATCATCCTCAGTATCATCAGGGATAGTCCAAGAAGCATCTTCATCTGTAAACTTTCTTGAAAGGGAATCAGGATTTATCCCATTAATATCCTCAAACAGTACCTGCGTGAGGTCTTTACGACCTTTTACGGTCTTCTCCCGTATCAGGGCCTGACTGATATGACCGACTGTATATCGTATGTGGTTTGTGATAAATGTATTTAACCGTGACTTTTTAGGGTCAAATTTAGTCATGATGTCGGGATCAGCTATCGACAGCAGGTAGATCACCTGAGAAGTCAGCTCATCCAGTTCAATTAAAGAAGAGTAAGGACGAACAGCTGCCTTCAGGTAGATGTCGATCTCTTTTTTATTAAGAGAATACAAAGACATGAAGCTCGGAGCGTATGACAGGATCATTTTAGTCCCCTTCCATTTTAGTCAGTTCGTTTATCTCGTCCCGTACTTTATCTAAATAAGGATCTTCGGGTCTGGCTTTTGGAATTTTTCGTGGCTTATACTGCGTATGTACTTTTGATTCAGCCAGGTATTCTGATATAGATTCGAGAAAAGTTCCAGTCTTCTTTAAGGCTTTACCTAAATAAATCAGACATACACCAAGACCAATTATCGCAAATAGAAAAAGCATGGCTTTCTCCTTCTCTGGGTCTGTATCGATCGAACTGAGTTTTTTTAATCAGTGCAGAAATCTATAGCCTTTACTCAGCACATAAGTCAACAAGCCGTCGTTTAAATTTCTTTCACAAAGCATGCATTTAAAACTGAGTCTGGTTAATATAACATGCAATCTAATAGCTGTCAACTACTTTTTTTCGTAGGGGTTACGGAATGGCTGAAGCCCCTGCTCAGAGAGTCTGTAGGTATCATCCCAGCCCTGTTCTACGAAGTTGAATTTAGTCTCTTTTGTCCCGGTAAACAATACATTGAAACAGCTTTCGATTCCAGGGGCACAGAGAATAACCTGTATAGCTTCAACCCGATCAGGATGATTCTTCAGGCTGGTAAAGTTGCCCATAGCTTTGTCAGACGGGAGCAGATAACTTTCCAGAATTATTACTATGGCATCGCTTTTCGAAGCAGCCTGCTCAACCAGGGCGGCTGATTCCATTGAGTGCATTTTGTCTGTGGTATCAAGAGAGACAGCTTCAAAAGTATTGTTTTTATTGTTGAGTTTGAAGCACACCGGGTGCAGCTGACCGTCTATTGAAAGCACACCTTTAGTTACTCCGACAAGCGTATATGCAAATTCTTTGTAGTCATTAGCATTCATGTTTTACCGCCTTTGTGAGAGAAAGCCCTCGGCTTCAGCCATGGGGATGAATCGAACCACTAAATAAACTTGACTTCTTAATTTTCATAAATTAGCTTCTTTAAAGATTTAAGGTCTCATCAAAGCTGAAAACGCTGGGTGAGAATAAAAAACTTTAAATCTAATTTAGTTCCTTGCTTCAACTTAATTGTTGATTCGGAACACCTAAGTTTTGTTAAGAACCCAGACACGGGCTGGTGTCTGTTGAGTGACCCTCACCTTCGCCGTAAGGCAGTCGTGTTGGTCAGGACTCATGGAAGCCCACGACTTTAGTCGTGGGAGCAGTCACCAATCCGAAGACGCCATACAGCGATAGGCTTTTCCTGTCCCTTGGCTATATAAAGAGGTACATCCTCTCTAGCCATTCTGAGAGCATATAAAACATCCGGGAATATCTTGAGACGTTCAAGGACCATTGCAGAGTTCATAGACCCAGGTTCAGACAAGCCGTCCCTGAGTAAGCCCTCATTCATGAAGTCTTCAAACAGACCTGCAAGGGCCCAGTAGGTATCTTGCTGATCCTTGATCTCAAAATACAGCTCAAGGATCTCTTCAGGTGTGTATTTCGTCTTTTTCCCCATCATCAAGATTGTCAAGAGGTACTTCATCAACGTCTTCAACATCATCATCAGTTATAAGGTCAATGGCTGCAATGTCATCGTCCTCAGAAAATACAAGCTCCTCAGGATTGTCCTCATCTTCAGATACGCCGTCAAAAATAGTATCGTCTTCTTCAAAAGTCATATAATAGCTCCTTCTATTATTTTAGGTTACGGATTCGGTACTCCTTGAGTTTGTCATCAATCAACCGATCATAGACAACCTCGGTACCATCACTGTATGTCAAAGTATCAGTTCCAAAAGTAGCCTCAATACTGTCCAGTTCTTCCTTGATACCAGCAAGCTGTTTAACATCAAGTTTTCCCTGGGCATATAGATGGCCTATCCTGGCCGGCAGTCCTATTTCCGATACAATCTTACCGATTATATCGGCTGTAGTTGAAGTAACATCAATCTTATGTTCAATCAGATAGATACAGGTACTGGCATCGAAACCAAACTCGTGCGCCTTCTTTAAAGCCGTAGCAATCTTAAGAGTATTGCGGTCCTCAACTTCATCTGAGAGCAGGTATGTAACCAGAGACTCAGGAAGTTTAAGCCCGGAAATTTCTTCCCGCAATTCTGCTTCTACATCATCAGCACGAATTTCCAGCTCATATGCTATCAGATCGTTCTCGAAAGTTCTCAAAGAGCCGGCCGAAAATTCAGGGTAGTATCTATTGATTGTTGAAAGGAACTGGTTCTTCTTGAACCAGGACTCATTCTTGATCAGCGTCAACTGTCCCCGAATATACTTAAGAAAATTGCCCTGTATTGTATCATTTTCATCGAATATCGGAGGAGCCCAACGGAGACTGACATCCAGAATTTTACCTCTACGCCAGTTCTCAAACCAATCAAAATAGTAAGCGTTGTTCTGGTCCCTTACATATTCATCAGGCTTATCAACCTTACGCAGATAGAACTGTACCATAGGATCTTTCAGGTCCTCGGAAATTCTCTCATACCGGTCTTCACGATTCTGCTGTTTCCGTTCTACTCGATCTTCAAGGCCTTCTCTGTAATGTCCAGAGCTCTTAACCTTGAAAGGATGAAGTAGCCAGTCCAGAGCCTCAATGATTGCGGTGATGATAAGTATCCAGACTACATACATCACTGCAGCATTAAACATCTGCTCACCACGGCTTTTAGGTGCTTTAGGTACCGGTTTCCACCGATTGAGTGAGGCATCTGAGGCATCGGATTTCCACTGATTCATAACCAGCTCCTTTTACTGTCGCATGGGATTATTTTCCCAAGAGCTATACTTTTCAACCGTATAATCACAGGTCTTGATTCCTACAGCCATAAGAAAAGCAACAATGACCAGCCGTATAAGAACCCCAAACCATACTGTATTTACTCGTTTCTGTTTGGCCTCTTCATTCAGTCTTTTCTGAAAGTATTGCTCGCCTTTCATAAGATTCCTTTCCCCAGTAAAAACAGAGCATACCTACCAGGATAAAACCTATAATAACAAAGGCATCCACATAGATAACGAACCACATCGGAATTAAAACTTTAACTACACCGAATGCTTCTTTGAAGTAGAGCTGTAAAATAACGTTTATAACAATGAATAGAAAAATCATGATCTGTACTACTGATTTTTTTGAGGACGCTTTCATCTCAATTCTCCTTTAAATAGCGTTCAAAATCTTTGACCACATTACCCATAGGAACACGATCGGTTCCTCGTTCCACTGCAAAATAAGATTCACAGCCATACTTCATAGAGAACGTTATGGCAGTTAAAATAGACAGAACAAAGAACAGACGTAATATTCTTGACGGGTATCTGTACCGGACCTGAGCTTTTGGCTCAGATACCGGTACAGACACTTTGTCTAATTTCGGTGTTTTGATTTTCAGAGAAACCTGGTTCAGAAATTCTCTGTCCATATTATTACCCTTTCTTTTTCCAACCCTCTCGGGTATAAACAATACCCAGGTCTTTCTCAATCAATTCTTTTTCCCGTACACCCATTTTTTCATGTGGGTCAACTTCAAAACGTACCTTACCCATAGAATCAAGATCACTCAGACCGAACTCTGAGAGTATATCGGAACGATACTCATTTAAAGCAAAATCGTTTCCATGAGCAATGATCCAATCTCCCTGACGTAGAGATGGTTCTATTACACGGCCTCTTGGTACACCTGTATAAGCGTCAGATACACTGATCTTTTTAAAGGACCGTTCCAGCATTTTAGTTACATGATCAAAAAGATAAAGATGTAAAGACTCAGACCCCTCTTCAGAGACTAAAATGTATTTGCCGGGTTTTTTAGCATCCGGGACCATGTAGAAAATACCTGGACGGGGATGTTGTGCTTTTTTAATTAACATTAAGTAGCTCCTTTGTTTTTTATTTTTAAACTCTTAAGAGGTAAAATACTGAATTTCACAGCAGCATGTGTAACAGCATCCGCACATCTCCGTATCTGTTTTAACAGAAGAGGATCAGCACAGGCACCGCAATAAGCCGTGTTATTTATAAGTAGTTTTGCCCTTTTAGAGCAATCAACACATACACCTTTGGTTATAGCTTTTATTTCCATAATTTCACCTCATTTTAATAGACTCTACAACAGCCTTTATCTCAGCATCACTTACCCAGGCACCCTGAAACCTCTCAGGCTCAGTATTACCGGGAAGTAGTGCCAACATATCCCCTTTACCTATCAGCTTCTCCGCTCCATTACAGTCCAGGATCACTCGAGAATCTGTCATGGAAGCAGTCTGAAAAGCTATACGTGAACTGATATTGGACTTGATCAGACCAGTAATGACTTTTACAATAGGTTTCTGTGTGGCTAATACCAGATGTATCCCCACTGCCCTGGCCAACTGAGCCAGCCGGACAATCTTGTTCTCAAGCTCCTTGCCTGAGCACATCATCAGATCAGCCATCTCATCTACCACAGCCACTATATAGGGCATGAGCCTGTTGTCTGTGTTGTAACTCTCAATGTTCCTTACACCTACATCACTGAGAAGCTTGTACCTGTTTTCCATCTCCTCTATAAGAGAATCAAAGACAGTCACAGCATTAGCAGGATCCGTAACCACATCTCTCCACAGATGAGGAACATTTTTATACATAGAAAACTCTACCCGCTTTGGGTCGACAAGGACAAGGCGGCATTCCGTAGGTGCCTTTGAGTACAATATCGAGAGCACTATGTTATTGAGACACACCGACTTACCCGACCCGGTAGTACCTGCAATGAGCAGATGAGGCATCTTAGTCAGATCCACAGTCTTAGGATTCCCGATTGCATCAACTCCTAAAGCAATGGGAAGTTTCATTGTAGTACCGTTCCAGGATGACAGGACATTCTTAAGTCCTATAGTGGAAGGTATACTATTGGGTACTTCAATACCTACCAAGTCTGTGCCGGGTATAGGTGCCTGAATACGAATGTTCTGGGTCATGAGTGCCAGAGCCAGGTCTTCAGATACATTCCGTACCTCAGCCAGACGAACACCCCGGGCCAGTTTAATTTCATACCGAGAGAGTACAGGGCCCTTTCGAACGTTAATAACTTCACCTTTGAGATTGAACTCTGACAGTTTATCTTCCAGGACTCTGATATCGATACGGCTGTTGGAAGCTGTTATAACATAATCATTTAGCAAAGACAGAGAAGGTAAATGATACTCGGATTGAATAGGTGTATTGGACTTGCCACAGCGTTTGAAAGCTTTTATAGCTTCCAGTTTACGTCTCAGAGAAGCAAGTCGTGTATCAGTTGAGACCATATTTACTCCCCTTTAAAGTCATTATACAGTTTTTCCGGATAGTTATTAAATAATAATCTTTTAATCGTTAAGAAATAGTTTTAAACTAAGGCTGATATATGTTACAGTCAATTACTATGTCCATCCGACTTGCAGCAAAGACATTTAAAACTGCGGCTGATCTTACTATGGATGAAGCAGAACAGCTGTTTGAAGACCTGCGTAAATTTACTGAAGATACCAATCATTTTACTCGTCAAGGCCTTCTGCTTACCCAGAAGGGACAGAGAAATCTTAAACAGATTACTCATGGCCTGATTGTTACAGCAGATAATTTTGCAGACACCGTTAAGAAAGCTGTTAGGTTACTTGCTCTGGCTGCTGCAGGAAATCCTGCTTTTGAGTATTTAAAAGGATACCTCGATAAACGAGTACTCCCACAGCTTCAATTCCTTGACCCACATCAGCATATGAAACCTTATGAAACCAGTTTAAGTCAGATCGAGAAACTTATCGATAGTGTTTCTAATGCTTTACAATCACGGGGACCTTCTATGGGACCAAGACCTCCTGAGATGTCTGGAAAAGCTATTAAAGACCAACTGGAACGTACAAAAGATATAGGTGAAAATACACTGACACCTGCACAGATCAGAGATATTGAAGATTCCAGACCGACAAAGAAACTTCCTATTGCCCGTTGAAAAACTTTCTCATCTCTACCAGGAACTCACTGGCATTGCCATTGTAGTATGTTTCATTGGCCCCGTAGATATCAGTATCAGTTGATTCTATACCCTGCCAGATAAGAATAGGTATGCTGGGATCTATTAAGTGTATTTCCTCTGCCGCTTTTTTCCCCGAACAGTTATTGGTAGTACTTTTGGAGTAGTTATAGGCACAGATAAGAATGGCAAGTTTTGATATCTCATTTAACTTGGCCAAGGCAAGAACCTGTTCAAAATTAGCCGTGGCTAATACATTCAGCCCCCTCAAAATAAAGGGCACTTTATCTATAAACCCTGAAAGTATAACAGTTTGCTTAGACATACTAAGGCCTCCTTAGATCAGTCTCTCTTATAATCTATTGATAATTATAAATAGAATATGAAATTATTTATCGACATGGACCAGGTCCTTACAGATTTTGCTCAAGCAGTGAGCTTCCTGGGCCCCGATGCCACTCAAGGGTTACCTGATAGCGCTTCAGAAGGTCAGAAACAGATCATGTATGATGCCATAGAAAAGGCTAAAGAATCTTTCTGGTCAGACATGCCTTGGCTGGAATCAGGTAAACAGTTATGGGAAATGATCAAGACCTATCATCCTGTTCTCTTATCCAGTCCCGGAGAGTTCCGCTATGCTAAAGCAGGTAAACAAGTGTGGGTTGCCCGGGAACTTCCGGGCGTGTCTCTGTTCCTGTCTAATGAGAAGTGGAGATATGCGGATTCAGAATCACTGCTCATAGATGACTCTAATGAGAATATCGATGCTTGGAGAGAACAGGGTGGTTTAGCTATCCTTCATAAGGACGTAGCCACCACTGAGAAAGAACTGCTTGAGCTGCTCTGGAAGAAACCCTACCTGACTTTATGAGCTAATACGAAATAGTAATACCCTAAAGGCTCTGTCATGGTTGGTGGCACAAGAAGAAAAACATACTGTCCGGACTTTGCCTTAAAAGAAACACCTGCAGACTCACTGCAAGAGTCGTAGACATTGAGACATTGAGCAGTGTCACAGGTAATCATTTTATTTTTCGAATTACTAACCAGTATGCTCATGTCCATTGTAGGATAACCTACTGCCATGGCCATATATTCTTTGTCCCCTAACATAGCTGTTTCTACGGACGGTATCCCGTATTGTATCGATCCTTTTGATACTCTGTCTATTACCATACCTTTTAAATGAGGAAATAGCTTCTTTTCAAATTTTGATACTTCATTGTAACACTCCAGAGAGGCTTCAGGAGATAATGATGTGGGCTCATACCGGATTTCAGGTACTGAGCAGCTCATGAGTGCAATAAGAAGAACGATAAGTATTCTCATTTGTTTCTCCATTTGTTTCGGTCTCGGTAAAGAAGACCGTTGTTACGTAAAATGTAATTTATATAGGCTTGTTTAAGGTCAAATATATAACCTAACTCTCTCTGAGTGTATATGTCCTTTTTATACATACAGCAGATTAAGTCGTCCCTTATTTGTTTCTGTCTCTTTTGCTGTATCTGTTTCTGTCTCTGAGCTTTGATCTTTTCCCGGGTCTTCAAACGTTTTTGTTTCGTTAGAACAATACCGCGATCGGTTTCTTTCCAGGGCATTTTCTTATACGGGATACGGTACAGCTTTAAGAGTTGCCGTGCCCGTTCCCTGGTTATGCCCATTGCCTTTGCTATTCTTGTCGGGTACTGATATTTTTCGAACATGTCAAGCATGTATTCTTTGGTTCTTTTAAGATTTTTCATCTGCATAATTAGTCATGTCCTATAAGGAGAAAGAAATAGCCTCCTAATTCGCAGCTCTCTTCCACACGGGCTGTTATTTCTATGACATAACTTCCACATGTCTCTGGTTTAAAATCAGCCATCACTATTCTTTGGTTAGCTGCCTGAGCAATAATATGTTTCATGCCCATGTCCCAGACATATATCTGAAGTTCTTTTACACACCCATCCTGGCCTATACAAATTAATCCGTATTTGAATAGGGAAGACATTTCTTTTAAGACGATTTTTTTGCTGTGCCCTGTGATCAGATCGATATCGATCTTGACTATTTCCAGATCTTGATTCATATAATCTTTAATAAAAGAACCCCCCTCACGCAGGATTTCTGTGAGATGGGCATGAGAAGAATCATTCTCATAGGCATAGACTGTCATTGACAAAAAGGCAATGATAAGAATGAGAAGTTTCATACGACATTTCCTTTCTTTAAAGGGAATAGCCCGTTGTACGGGGATAAGATCTCTGCAGCCTCAGACGTTTCCTGTATTGCAGAACGACCCCCGTTACACGGGGATAAGGGGACACTCGTGCTGAAATTCATCGGTCGGTAAGAACGACCCCCGTTATACGGGGACAAGATTAACGGACGAGCAAATTCGTTATTTTTTAACGGAACGACCCCCGTTACACGGGGATAAGGAAAAATGATGAACATTTTTATTGGACTGGTAGGAACGACCCCCGTATAACGGGGACAGGTCTCTGCAAGTCAGAGGTCAATTGCAATACGAGAACGACCCCCGTTACACGGGGATAAGGGACAATAAAGCACTTTCCGTTGGAGGAGAAGGGAACGACCCCCGTTACACGGGGATAAGAGCTTTCTTGAAAACCACCGGAGCAATTCAAAATAACGACCCCCGTTACACGGGGATAAGAATGAAGGAA
>Ga0315293_10007260_pt1 | contig 10295 bp, 21 predicted proteins | sample YL17G13_20_MG_FD_203071 | JGI IMG/M metagenome (GOLD analysis project Ga0315293, IMG submission 203071) | Sediment microbial communities from Yellowstone Lake, YNP, Wyoming, USA - YL17G13_20 | ecosystem: Environmental > Aquatic > Freshwater > Lake > Sediment | place: USA: Wyoming | collected... | reverse complement strand
GGAAAAAAGAGATCATCAAAACCTGGTACCGGCGCTCCACCGTCATTCCGGAAATGGTCGGCATGACCATGGCGGTTCACAACGGCAGAAAATTCATCCCGATTTTCATCACCGAGAACATGGTGGGATTGAAACTCGGCGAATTCGCCGAAACCAGAACGTTCCGCGGCCATACGTCGAAAGACAACAAAGCCGCCAAGGTGTAGGAGGTCGCTCATGAGTGAAATCGCTGTGGCCAAAGGAAAATATTTGAAGATTTCCCCCCAGAAGAGCCAGTTGATCGTCAACCTGATCAAGGGCAAGGACGCCGGCGAAGCGTTGACCATCTTGAAGTTCTCGCGGCGCAAGAAAGCGGCCGGCATCGTGATGGACATCCTGCGCTCGGCCATCGCCAACGCCCAGGTCAAATTCCCGAACATCGACGTCGACAACCTCTATATCGCCAGGACGCATGTCGGCCAGGCGCCGTACCTGAAGCGTTTCCGGCCTGCGCCGCGGGGCCGGGCCATGCGCATCCTGAAACGCTACGCCCATATCAGCTTATACTTAGACGAAAGGAAGGGGAAATAATGGGACAGAAAACACATCCGTTCGGTTTTCGCTTGGGGTTCAACAAGAGCTGGCTTTCGCTGTGGTACGGCAAGGGACAGAATTACATCGACCAGTTTCATACCGATATCCAGATCCGCAAGAGCGTCAAGGAAAAATACAAGCACGCCGGGATCGCCTCGATCGAAATCAAGAGGATCGCCGATACCATCCGCGTGCAGATCAACACCGCGCGGCCGGGCATCCTGATCGGCAAGGGCGGCTCCGGCGTCCAGGAACTGAAGAAATTCATCAGCGGCATCACCAAGAAGACCATGGACAAGATCCTGGTTGATGTCATTGAGATCCGCAACCCGGAATTGGTCGCGCAATTGATCGCCGAGGGCGTGGCCTTCCAGATCCAGCGCCGCATCTCCTACCGGCGCGCCATGCGCAAGGTGGTTGATTCGACCTTGCGGGCCGGGGCGACCGGAGTCAAGGTCAGGGTTTCCGGCCGCCTGGGCGGAGCCGAGATCGCCCGGGCCGAATGGTACCTGGTGGGCAAGCTCCCATTGCAGACGCTGCGGGCCGATATCGACTACGGCTTTACCGAAGCGTTCACCGATTACGGCCAGATCGGCATCAAGGTCTGGGTATACTGTGGCGACAAGGAAAAGGAGCGCTACCGCAGGCAAGAGATCGAAATAGAAGAAAAAGGAGAATAGCCATGTTAATGCCAGCGAAAGTCAAGCATCGGAAAGTTTTCCGGGGCAAACGCCGGGGCATCGCCACCAAGGGAAATAAATTGGAATTCGGCGAATTTGGCCTGCAATCGATGGAGAACGACTGGATCACCGCCAGGCAGATTGAGGCCGGCCGCATCGCCATCAACCGTTTTATCAAGAGGGGCGGCAAGCTGTGGATCCGCGTGTTCCCCTACAAGCCGGTCACCAAGAAACCGGTCGAGGTCCGCATGGGCAAGGGCAAGGGAGATCCGGAATTCTGGGTGGACGTCATCAAGAGGGGACGCATCCTCTATGAACTGGAAGGGGTGAACGAGACGTTGGCCAGGGAAGCCATGAAACTGGCGCAACGGAAACTTCCGATCAAAACCCGGTTCATTTCACGGCAGCAGATAGGAGCGGGGCTATGAAGGTAAAAGAAATCAGGTCCATGGCGCATAGCGAGATCGAGAACAAGCTGGACGAATTGAAGGGCAAGCTTTTCAAGCAGAAGTTTCAGAAGACCCTGGGGCAGGCGGAAAGCCCCTACAAGATCAGACAAACCAAGCGAGACATTGCCCGATTAATGACAATACTGAAAGAAATGAGGTCCCAAGATGGAAAAGACGCCTAAGAAAGAAAAAATTGCCCGCACGCTGCAGGGCGTGGTGCTGTCAGCCAAGGCTGAAAAAACGGTTTCGGTAAGCGTGGAAAGGGTCGTCCTCCATCCCGTTTACAAGAAGATCATCAAGAAAAAGACGAGTTTCCTGGCTCACGATGAGGAAAAGAAATGCAAGCCGGGTGACCTGGTAACCATCAAATTGGTCCGGCCCATCAGCAAGAATAAACGCTGGCTGGTCATCCATGTGACCCAGATCACCCAAAAAGAAGAGGTGCCCCAATGATCCAGATGCAAACCAAGCTGAAAGTAGCCGATAATTCCGGTGCGAAGGAAGTCATGTTTATCCGGGCCCTGGGCGGCGATGTCGGCAAGATCGCCAAGGTCGGCGACATCTTCGTCGGGTCGGTGAAACTGGCCGAACCCAACGCCAAGATAAAGAAGGGCGACGTGATCCGGGCTGTGATCGTCCGCTCCAGCAAGGAAATCCGCCGCCGGGACGGTTCGTATATCCGTTTCTCGGATAATGCCGCGGTCATCATCGACAAGGCCAACGAACCGGTCGGCACGCGCGTTTTCGGTCCGGTGGCCAGGGAACTACGCGAAAAAAAATTCATGAAGATCGTTTCTCTGGCCCCAGAGGTAATTTAAATGCAAAAATTCAAATTGAAGAAAAACGACACGGTGATCGTCCAAAGCGGCCGCCGCCAGGATAAGAAAAAAACCGGTAAGATCCTGCGCATCGTTTCGGAAAAAAACCGGGTAGTGGTCGAGAAGGTCCACCTCATCAAAGAGTACGTCCGGGCCAACCCGCAGAAGAACATCAAGGGCGGCATCGTCGAGCGCGAAGGGGCCATCCCGATCGCCAGCGTGATGTATTATTGCAAGGAATGCGAACAGGGCGTCCGCATCGGCTACCGCATCAGCGACTCCGGCAAGCAGCGCGTCTGCAAGAAATGCGGCGTCGTACTGGATTAGGAGTGAATTATGAACCGACTTTATGAACGGTATAAAAAAGATATACGGCCGGCCCTGATGAAGGAACTCAATTTCTCCAACCTGATGATGGTCCCGAAACTGGATGCCATCGTGATCAATTCCGGAGTCGGCGAGGCCACCCAGAACATCAAGATCCTGGACAAGGTGATGGAGGAATTGAGCGCCATCACCGGCCAGAAACCGTCGCTGCGCCGGGCCAAGAAATCGATCGCGACGTTCCGCCTGCGCGCCGGCCAGCCCGTGGCGGCCATGGTTACCCTGCGCGGCGAGAGAATGTATGATTTCATGGACCGCTTCGTCACCGTCGTTATCCCGCGCATGAAGGATTTCCGCGGCATGTCCAACAAGTCCTTTGACGGCACGGGCAACTACACCATTGCCCTGAAGGATCAGCTGGTTTTTCCGGAAATCAATTTCAGCAAGGTGGATAAATTGAAAGGCATGGGGATCACCTTTAAAACCTCGGCCAAAACCAACGCCCATGGCTTGGCCCTGCTCAAACATTTAGGCGTCCCTTTCAAGGAATAAGGAGGAAAGCGTGGCAAAACTATCATCCGAAGTCAAAGAGTTGAAGAAGAAGAAGTATAAAATCCGCTATCGCACGCGCTGCCGGTTGTGCGGCAGGCCGCGGGCGGTCTATCGCAAATTCGAGCTGTGCCGGTTGTGTTTCAGAGAGTTGTCATTAAAAGGAGAAATCCCGGGTGTGACCAAGGCATCCTGGTAAGGAGATAAAATGGCGCATACAGACCCCATCGCCGACATGTTGACGCGAATGAAGAATGCCATCTTGACCGAAAAAAAAGATGTGGCCATTCCCCTGTCAACCATCAAGCTGGATATCGCTAAGATTTTGAAAGAGGAAGGGTATATTGCCAATTTCCGGGTCGACAAGACCAGGCTGCCCAACCAGCTTTTCGTGGAATTGAAATATAGCGGCAAGAAACAGAACGTGATTGAAGGACTGAAGAGAATATCTAAGCCCGGACGGCGCGTCTACACCGAAGTGGACGGCATCCCCCAGGTGCTCGACGGCCTGGGCGTGGCGGTGATATCCACTTCGCAGGGGATCGTCACCGGCAAAGAGTGCAAGAAACGCAACATCGGCGGCGAAGTCCTCCTGTACGTCTGGTAGGAGGAAGCATGTCGCGTTTAGCATCCAAACCAGTTGTTTTTGAAACCGGAGTCACCGTCAAGGTGGAAGGCGCCTGGGTCAAGGTCAAGGGGCCCAAGGGCGAGCTGTCCGTGCCAGTCCCCGAGGGCATTGAAGTCAAGGTCGAGGGCGGCAACGTCCACGTCACGCGCCGCGACGACTCCTTTAAGGCCCTGCAGGGGCTGACCTGGAGCCTGGTGCGCAACGCCGTCGTCGGCGTGACCAAGCAGTTCTCGCGCCAGATAGAAATTGTCGGCAAAGGCTGGCGTTCCACCGTCAAGGGCAAGGTGATCAACCTGCAGGTCGGCTATTCGCATCCGGTCGATTTCGAACTGCCTGCCGGCGTCTCGGCCACCCAGGAAAACCCGGGCAGCTTTACCCTGTTTTCCCACGACAAGCAGCTGCTGGGGCAGGTTTGCGCCAATATCCAGAGCATCCGGCCGGTGGAGCCGTATAAATTGAAGGGCATCAGGCTCGAGGGCCAGGTGCTGAGACAGAAAGTCAGAAAGGCGGCGGGAGTGTAACCATGATTACTGCGAAATATAAAGTTAAAAAGATCAAGACGAAAAGGCTGCGCAACGCCCTCAAGGCGAAAATTAAGGGCACCCAGGAAAAACCGCGGCTGATCCTGGTAAAAACCAACAAATACCTCTATTCCCAGGTCATCGACGACGCCAGTCACCAGATCCTGGCCACCGCTTCCACTCTGGAAAAGGATCTGCATGTCAAGCTGAAGAGCGCCAAGAACAAGGAAGCGGCCAAGCTTCTGGGCGAAACCATCGCCGCCAGGCTGCAGGAAAAAAATATCACCGCGGTCGTTTTTGACCGCAATGTTTACACCTTTGCCGGTCGCGTCAAGATCTTCACCGACGCCGCCCGTGAAAAGGGAATCCATTTTTAAGGAGAGGCAACGTGCAGCATTACATGGATAGCAACGAACTGTTTCAGGAAGAAGTGATCTCCATCCGCCGCGTTACCAAGGTCGTCAAGGGCGGAAAAAACCTCAGATTTTCGGCGGCCGTGGTGGTTGGGGACAAGAACGGCCAGGTGGGCTTGGGCAAAGGCAAGGCGCGCGAAGTGCCGCTGGCCATCAAAAAGGCCGTCGCCGACGCCAAGAAGAACATGGTCAAGGTGCCCATCATCAACGAGACCATCCCGTATTTTAAAATCGGCGCCTACGGCGCTTCCAGGGTCGTCATGCGCCCGGCTTCCCCCGGAACCGGCGTCATCGCCGGCGGGGCCGTCCGGGTGATCATGGAACTGGCCGGAGTAAAGAACATCCTGACCAAGATACTGCACAGTAAGAACTCGATCACCGTGGCCAGAGCCACCATGAACGGGCTGCAGAAACTACTGAGTCCCGAGAGCTTCGCCGCCAAAAGAGGCAAGAACAAGGAGGATTTATGGCAGTAAAAAAGAAGGCGGAATACCCCCGCCTGAAAATAAAACTGGTAAAGAGCCTGATCGGCCGCTCCGATCGGCAGCAGGCGACGGTCAAGGGCCTGGGCCTGCGCAAGATCGGCTCGGTGGTTATCCGCGAAAAAAGGCCGGAGATACTCGGCATGATCAACAAAATCGGATTCATGCTGCATGTGGAGGAGATCGAACATGATCAATCTAAGTAACCTGAAACCTGCCAAGGGCGCGGTCAAAAACAGGAAGCGGGTCGGGCGCGGGCCCGGTTCCGGCTATGGCGTCAACGCCGGCCGGGGCAACAACGGCCAGAAAGCGCGTTCCGGCTACCAGCACAGCCGCGGTTTCGAAGGCGGGCAGATGCCTCTGGTGCGCCGGCTTCCCAAGCGCGGATTCACCAACATTTTCAAGAAGGACTTCAACATCGTCAACCTGGTCGATCTGGATAAATGCGGTTTGAGCGAAGTCAAGATTCAGGATTACTTCGATCACAACCTGGCCCGCAAGCGCCGGGCCGGCATCAAGGTCTTGGCCAACGGCAAGCTGTCCCGCAAGATGACCATCCAAGCCCATCAATTTTCCCAGGCCGCCCTGGATAAGATCAAAAAGGCGGGGGGCAAGGCGGTTGTCTTTCAAGGAGAAGCAAATTGATCAGATTCATCAGAAATATTTTCATTATTCCTGAACTGCGCAAAAGGGTCATCTTCACGCTGCTGCTTCTTGCCGTCTACCGCATGGGCTCGCAGATCGTCACCCCGGGCTTGAATTCGGAAGCCCTGAAGCAGTTTTTCGATCTGTTGAAGGGGACCTTCTTCGGGTTCATGGACATGTTTTCCGGCAAGAATATTTCCCGGATGACCATTTTCGCTCTGGGGGTGATGCCCTATATCAGCGCCTCGATCATTCTGCAGCTGCTGCAAGTGGTCTGGCCCTACCTGGACCGCATTGCCAAGGAAGGCGAGCTGGGCAAGAAAAAAATCACCCAGTATACCCGCTACGGCACCGTGCTCATCTGCCTCATCCAGGGCGGCGGCATCGCCATCGGCCTGGAGCAGATGAATCCCAACGGCATCCCCGTCGTCCTCAATCCCGGTTGGGGCTTTCGCCTGCTGACCGTGCTCACCATGACTACCGGCACGATATTCATCATGTGGCTGGGCGAACAAATATCGGAAAGAGGCATCGGCAACGGCATTTCCCTGATCATCTTTGCCGGCATCGTGGTCGGCTTGGTGCCCGGGGTGGGGAGCACACTGGAAGGAATGAAAACCGGAGACATGAGCCCGCTGAAGCTGCTATTCCTTCTGGCGGTCATCATCGTGGTCATCGCTTTCATCTGCTTCGTGGAAATGGGGCAGCGCCGCATTCCCATCACCTACGCCAAGCGCATTCAGGGCCGTAAAATGATGGGAGGGCAAAGCACGTTCCTGCCCCTCAAAGTCAACACCGGCGGAGTCATCCCCATCATTTTCGCTTCCTCGGTGATCACTTTTCCGGCCACCATCCTGCAGTTCATCAAGCACCCCATCGCCCAGAAAATCACCCAGCAACTTACCTGGGGCATGCCCTTGTACAACCTCTTGTACATCACCTCGATCATATTCTTCACCTATTTTTACATTTCCATCATCTTCAACCCCGCCGATGTTTCCGACAACCTCAAAAAGTACGGCGGCTTCATCCCCGGCATCCGTGCCGGCAAGAACACCTCCGATTATATCGACGGCGTCCTTTCCAAGCTGACATTCATCGGCGCCATCTACCTGGTCCTGGTCGCCCTGCTGCCCGAGTTCTTGATGACCGGGTTCAAGGTAGGGGCCCTGCCCTTTGTCGGCGATTTTCTGGAAGCCAACTTGCCGCGCTGGTTCTACGAAGGCTTGAACGTGAAGTTCTACTTCGGCGGCACTTCGATCCTGATCGTTGTCGGCGTGGCCATGGACACGGTGCAGCAGATCGAGTCGCAGCTGACCATGCGCAATTACGATTCTTTTTCCCGCAAGGGCAGGATCAAGGGACGGCGCGCATGATGCGTTTGATCCTGTTCGGCGCGCCGGGTTCCGGGAAGGGGACCATGGGGGATTTCATCCAGCGTGATTTCCTTTTCCCGAAAATTTCCACCGGTGACATCCTGCGCAGTGCCGTCCAGCAGGACAGCGCCGAAGGCCGCCAGGCCAGGAGTTTCATGGAGTCCGGCGGACTGGTGCCGGATGAACTGGTAATCGAAATGGTACGCCAGCGCCTGAGCCGCGGCGACCTGGGCACCGGCTACGTCATGGACGGCTATCCGCGTACCCTGATTCAGGCCGAGGCTCTTTCGCGGATTGCCTGCGAAAGCGAAAAAGCCATTTTCATCGAAGTGAGCGAAGCCGAAGCCGTCGAACGCCTGCTTTCACGGCTGACCTGCAACAACTGCGGGGCCATTTACAACCGGATGACCAAGCCTCCCAAGCGCGACGGCGTTTGCGATGTGTGCGGCGGCCGTGTCGAAAGGCGCGCCGACGACAACGAAGAAGCGGTCCGCCAGCGTTTCCGCGTCTATACCGAGCGCACCATGCCGGTGATCGACTATTACGACCACAAACGCGTTCTGGCGCGTATCGACGGCGGCGGGCCGGCCGCCAGAGTCTATGAAACGCTCAAAGGGTTGATCGCATGATCATGCTGAAAACGGACCCGGAACTTGCCTTGATGCGCGAGGCCAACCGCATCATCGCCGTGATCCTGAGCGAGCTGGAGGGGAAGATCAAGCCCGGAGTCACTACGCTGGAACTGGACCAATGGGCGGAGCAACGCATTCTCAGTCTCAAGGCCAGGCCCGGTTTCAAGGGCTATCCCGGCCGGAGCGGGGCTAAACCTTTCCCTGCCACGTTGTGCACTTCCATCAACGAGGAAGTGGTGCATGGCATCCCTTCCGCCCAGCGCCGGCTCAAGGAAGGGGACATCATCGGCATCGATGTCGGGACCATTTACAAGGATTATTATGGCGACGGGGCTTACACCTATCCGGTCGGAGCCATTTCCGCCGGCGCCCGCGACTTGCTGGAAACCTGCAAAAAAGCGCTGCAGCTGGGAATTGAGCAGGCGCAGCCGGGGAAGCACCTGGGCGATATCGCCCAGGCCATCGATGATCACGTGCGCGCCCGGGGCTTCGAGGTCGTGCGCGACCTGTCGGGGCACGGCATCGGCCGCCGTTTGCATGAGGACCCCCAGGTGCTGAACTATTACGACGGCCAGCGCGGTGCGAAACTGAAAAGCCGCATGACCCTGGCCATTGAACCGATGATCAATGCCGGCACGTTTGCCGTGCAGACCCTGGACGATGATTGGACGGTGGTGACTCGCGATGGCAGCCTATCCGCCCATTACGAACATACGGTCGCCTTGACCGACAACGGCGCCGATATCTTGACGAGGATATGATGGCCAACAAGGAAAAAGATGTCATCGAAGTCAAGGGCGTAATCGTGGAATCGATGCCCAACGCCATGTTTCTGGTGGAACTGGAAACCAGTCATCATCGTATCACGGCGCACCCATCCGGGAAAATGCGCAAAAACAATATCCGGATTTTGCCGGGAGACAAGATACTCTTGGAGATATCGCCGTACGACATCACCAGGGGACGGATTATTTACAGGTTTAAATAGGAGGCGCAAGTGAAAGTCAGAGCATCGGTAAAAAAAATTTGTACGAATTGCAAGATAGTCAAACGCAAAGGCGTGGTGCGCGTGATCTGCAAGGATCCCAAGCACAAACAAAGACAAGGATAAGGAGGCAAAGTGGCTAGAATCGCCGGAATCGAAATCCCCAATCACAAGCGGGTGGAAGTTGGTTTGACCTACATTTACGGCATCGGTCGTCCCAAGTCCAGGTTGATACTGGAAAGTGTGAAGGTCGATTTGAACAAGAAGATCAAGGATCTGACCGCCGAAGAGTTGAGCCGGATCCGCAAGCATATTGAATCGGACGAGATGGTCGAAGGCGACCTGAAAAAGAAGGTCAACCAGGACATCAAGCGTCTGATGGACATCAACTGCTACCGGGGCCGCAGGCACAAGCGGGGCCTGCCTGTCAGGGGTCAGAGAACCAAGACCAACGCCCGGACACGCAAGGGCCCGCGCGGCTCGATGATCAAGAAGAAGAAATAAGGGAGGCAGACGATGGCTCAAAGAAAAAGCAGTACCAAGACGAAAAAGAAGGAAAAGCGGACGATCGATCACGGCATCATGTTCATCCACTCCACGTTTAACAATACCATCATCACCATCACCGACCCCGACGGCAAGGTGCTGGCCTGGGCTTCAGGCGGGATGGTGGGATTCAAGGGTTCCAGGAAGTCAACACCATTCGCCGCCCAGCTGGCCGCGGAGAAGGCGTTGAAGGATGCCGAGAATTTCGGTCTGCGCACGCTGGAAGTCCGCGTCAAGGGGCCAGGCGTCGGGCGGGAAAGCGCGATTCGGTCGATCGGCGGCACCGCGTTCCAGGTGAAATCCATCAAAGATGTCACCCCGATCCCGCATAATGGGTGCCGGCCGCCGAAAAAGAGACGCGTGTAAGGAGGAACAAAGTGGGAAAATATACTGGGTCTTTATGTCGTTTATGCCGAGCCGAAGGCAAGAAATTATTTCTCAAGGGCAGACGCTGCCTGAGTGATAAATGCGGGGTGGAGCACAAGAACTACCCGCCCGGGATGAAGGGTTCCCGGGTAAGTTTCCGCAAGAGCCATTACAAGCTCCAGTTGCGCGAAAAGCAGAAGGTAAAGCGCTTCTACGGCGTGAGCGAGAGGCAGTTCAGCAACGTTTTCGCCGCCGCCGCGCAGAAAAAGGGAATCACCGGCGAGAACCTGCTCAAGAATCTGGAGTTG
>Ga0315293_10007259_pt1 | contig 10295 bp, 9 predicted proteins | sample YL17G13_20_MG_FD_203071 | JGI IMG/M metagenome (GOLD analysis project Ga0315293, IMG submission 203071) | Sediment microbial communities from Yellowstone Lake, YNP, Wyoming, USA - YL17G13_20 | ecosystem: Environmental > Aquatic > Freshwater > Lake > Sediment | place: USA: Wyoming | collected... | reverse complement strand
CGGCTATTTCGACAGCTTCTGGGACCTTTTCGCCAACCTCCCGTACGAGACGGCGCGCCACGTCCCACGCTTCATCGCCACCCTCCTCATTGTCGGTGACCCCAACAAGTACGGCTTCTCTCTGCCCGTTCCGGACCCCTCCCTCCAATACGAAACGATCCGGGTCAACGCCGCCGTCAAGCTGGCGACTCTCTCCCAGAACCTGGCCCTCGACCAGGCGTTCCTGGTCACCCTCAACTCCGAGCTGAGGCACGATTCGACGCCAAACTACCCCTATGACCTCCGCGTCCCGGCGGGCTATGGGGAACAATGCCTGGCCTGCATCGCCTCTCTGCCCCAGTTCATCCCTCCCGACGTCGTCACCGACCGCCACATTGTCCGGAGCGGCGACACCCTGGGCGCCATCGCCCAGCGCTACCGCACCTCCGTCGACGCCCTCGTCCGCCTCAACGGCCTCCGGAGCCGGACCATGATCTATCCTGGCCAGGTGCTCCGCGTCCCTTCGCGCGGAGGCGTCGAAACGGCGTCCACCGTGCCACAGGCGAAGCCGGGGGAAACCGTCGCCTATATCGTCCAGAACGGAGACACGTTATTCCAGATCGCCAAGACCTTCAACACGACCGTGGACAAGGTCAAGGCCGCCAACGGCCTCGTCTCGGACATCCTCGTCGTCGGCCAGAAGCTCGTCATCCAGACGGGCCGCAACCAATAATCCTCCCTTTTTCCGTTTGACATCCGATCTATCCATCTGGTAGCGTGAGCCAGCAACGAGGAATCTTTTCCCGGTTTCGAGGATCGTCCGGGGGCAGTGAAGGTCGCCCTGAAGCCCCCCGTAGCGGAGGGGGAGCCGCCGTTTGCGGCGGGGGAACCGTCGGGACCGGTGCCTGGGGGGCCGGGGGGAGAAGGGTGACCTTCGTCGCCTGGCCCCGGTGACGAGCCATCGAAACCGGGAGATGAATCAACAAAGGAGGGCACATGCGCGAGCTCATGACAGCCTTCATTCTCGTCGTCCTAGGAGCATCGGCGTCTCCGGCTGCTCCCACCGAGAGCCGTTTCCCGGCCATTCTCGACGCCAAGTTCCAGGCGGCGGTCCGCGACGCCGAAGCGGGCCTCGACGGCATCCTCGGGCTTGCTCTGAAAGACCTCAAAACGGGGAAAACCTTCCTCATCAACGAGCGCGAGGTCTTTCCCCAGGCGAGCTCGATCAAGATCGCTATCCTCCTCGAGGCCTTCAAACAGGCGGAGGAGGGACGGCTCCAACTCGACGAGTTCATCGCTCTCGAAGAGAGCCGGAAGGTCGCCGGCTCGGGAGTCCTCTTCTACCTCGGCCGTCCCAGCCTTTCCCTCTCCATTCGAGACATCGCCGTCCTGATGGTCGTCCTCTCGGACAACACGGCTACGAACCTGCTCATCGACAGGGTCGGGATGGAAGCCGTCAACAAGAGGCTGGACGACCTGGGCTTGGCCAAGACCCGTCTCCGGCGAAAGATGATGGACCTCAAGGCCGCCGCCGAGGGCCGGGAGAACGTCTCGACGCCCCTCGAGATGATGACCCTTCTGGAGAAGCTCTGGAAGGGCGATGTCCTCAAGGAACCCTACCGGAAGGACTTTCTGGAGATCCTGGCCATCCCCAAGGACAGCCCGCTCAGAGCGGGAGTCCCCGAAGGGATAGCAGTCTCCGAGAAGCCCGGCGAGCTCGAGGCCGTCAGGTGCGATTCCGGGATCGTCCAGCTGACCGGGCGGCCCTACGTCATCTGCGTCATGACGACCTACCTCAAGCACGACGCCGACGGCAATCAGGCCATCACCAGGATCTCCCGGCTCGCCTACGAGCACTTCTCGCGGCTCGAACGGTCGAGCGAGATCGGCCGGATCGTCTCCGACAAATAGCCGCGAGCCGGATCCGCTCCTGAGGCCGGTATGCTCCTCAGCGAAGTGTCCGAGAGCGGTTTTACCGTTTATTCCGCCCCCTGGGCCATTGACGGAATAGGCCAATCCGACTAAAATAATAGGACTAAGAGTTGGTCCATGTGGATCCAGCAGTCCTTGAACCGTCTGAAAGAGACCTAAAATGGCTGAAAATGCTAATCTTGCAGGTCCCGACCTATCTGGCCTGAGGATCGAAGAACGGGCCCGGACGGCCGGCAGCGGCCGCAGGAAGCGGCGCATCATCGGCGTGTCCGCAATCGTCATACTGGTCGCGGCAGGTTCCTTTCTGGCGCTGAGGACCAGGGTCGCTGTCGTCGGCGTGGCTGAAGCGCGGCCGGCCGGCAACCCGGCCGCGGCGGCGCTCTTGAACGCCAGCGGCTACGTCACCCCCCGCCGCCGGGCCACCATCGCGGCCAAGATCACGGCCCGGGTCGTCGATGTCTACGTCGATGAGGGGATGACCGTCACCGAGGGCCAGCTCCTGGCCAGGCTTGACGATTCGGACGCGGCGCGGCGCCTGCAGGCGGCCAAAGCCCAGCGTGACGCGACGGCCGCCCAGATCGACAGCCTCAAGGTCAACCTGGCCAACGCGGAGCGCGAGTTTCGCCGTCAGGAGGAGCTCCGAACCGACGGCTTCACCAGTGTTCAGGCCCTCGATCTGGCGCGAACGACGGCTGAAAGCCTGAGAGCTCAGGTCGCCGCCGTGGGAGAGCAGGTCAAAGCGGCCGAGGCCCAGATCGCCCTGGCCCGGCAGGATGTCGACAACTGCATCGTCCTCGCGCCCTTCGCCGGCGTCGTCGTCTCCAAGGACGCCCAGCGGGGCGAGATGGTCTCCCCGATCTCGGCCGGCGGCGGCTTCACCCGGACGGGGATCGCTACGATCGTGGACATGGCCTCGATCGAGATCGAGGTGGACGTCAACGAATCGTATATCGCCCGGGTCGACGCGGGCCAGCGGGTCGAGGCCGTGCTCGATGCCTATCCGGACTGGCGCATCCCGGCCAGGGTCCGGACGGTCATCCCGACAGCCGACCGTCAGAAAGCCACGGTCAAGGTCCGGATCTCGTTCGACAAGCTCGACCCCCGCATCCTGCCCGACATGGGCGTCAAAGTGTCTTTTCTGGCGGGAGAGCAGGCGGCGGGGCAAGCGGCCGCGAAGGCCGTCATCCCCCGCGAGGCGGCGCGCATGATTGACGGCCGGTCTGTGGTATTCCTTTTCCGTGATGGCGTCCTCGAAAGGCGGGCGGTAAGTCTGGGGACTGAAACCGGCGCCGACATCGAAGTCACGGCGGGCCTCTCGCCCGGGGACAAGGTCGTTATTGAGGGGCCCCAGAATTTGCGCGACGGCCAGCGGGTCAAGGTCAAGTGAGCCTAAGGAGGGCAAGATGGTGAGGATCGACGGAAAAGGGAATAGCGCCGGCCTCGTGCGAGTGCGCGACCTCGATAAGATCTATCGCCGTGGCAACGAGGACATTCACGTTCTCCAGGGTTTGAACCTGGACATCGATGCGGGTGATTTTGTCGCCTTCATGGGCCCCAGCGGATCCGGCAAGACAACTCTGCTCAACCTCCTTGGCGGTCTCGACCTGCCGACATCCGGAAGCATCACAGTCGCCGGCGACGAGATCACACGCATGTCGGCCGGCAAGCTCACAAGCTGGCGCGCCCGCCACGTGGGGTTCATTTTCCAATTGTACAACTTGATCCCGGTTCTGAATGCCTTTCAGAACGTGGAACTGCCCCTCCTCCTGACCAAGCTGTCGCGGGCGGAGCGCAAAAAGCACGTCGAGACCGCCCTCGCGGTCGTGGGCCTCGCCGACCGCATGAAGCATTTTCCCCGACAGCTGTCCGGCGGACAGGAACAGCGAGTGGCCATCGCCCGGGCCATCGTCGCCGATCCGACCTTCCTCCTGTGCGATGAGCCCACCGGAGACCTCGACCGCAAGAGCGCCGATGAGATCATGGACATCATCGACCGGCTTGCGAAGGAACACGGCAAGACAGTCCTGATGGTCAGCCACGATCCGCGCGCGGCCGAACGGGCCCGGGTCGTGCTCCACCTGGACAAGGGCGTCCTCATGGAGGCGGCCAAGGCCGGGGTCGGCGCATGAAATCGTTCCGGCTGGTCTGGGCCAATCTGCATCGCAAGAAGATTCGGACGACTTTAACCGTCGGCTCTTTCACCGTCGCTCTCTTCCTGTTCGGACTTCTCGCAGCTGTCCGGATCGGATTCCGGGGCGGGGTAGACGCCGCGGGCGCCGACCGGCTGGACGTGATCAACCGGGTCTCCCTGATCCTCCCGCTGCCCTTTTCTTACCGGGATCGGCTCCTACGGATTTCCGGCGTTTCGGGCGTCACTTACGCCAATTGGTTCGGCGGCGTATATCAGGACGAGCGGAACTTTTTCCCGCAGTTCGCCGTCGATAAGGACACGTGGTTCGACGTTTACGCGGATTACGCCGTCTCCCCGGAAGGGCGGGAGGCCTTCCTGCGCGATCGTCAGGCGGTCATGGTCGGGCGAAGCTTGGCTAAACGGTTCGGTTTCAAGGTCGGCGACAGGATCCCTCTCCGGGGGACGATCTGGGCCGGGAACTGGGAGTTCAATGTGGCCGGCATCTACGACGGCAGCCAGCCCGATGCGGACACGAGCGGCATGTTTTTCCGCGCCGACTACCTGGAGGAGCGGCGCGCTTTTGGCAAGGGGACCGTCGGCTGGTACGTTGTGAAGATCGGCAACCCGGACGACGCTGTTCGGGTAACCAAGGCGATCGACGATCTCTTTGCCAACTCGCCCTTCGAAACCCGGACCCAGACGGAGAAGGCGTTCGCCGCCTCCTTCGTCAAGCAAATGGGGAACATCGAACTGCTGATCATGTCCATCGGAGCCGTCGTCTTCTTCACCCTTCTTCTCGTCACCGGCAATACCATGGCCATTTCCGTCCGCGAACGGTCCGGCGAACTGGCCGTTCTGAAAACCGTCGGTTTCTCGGACGTCCGCGTTTTGAGGCTCATCCTGGCCGAGGCGGTCCTCATCGCCGGACAGGGCGGATTCATCGGCCTCGCCCTCGCCAAGCTCGTGATCCCCGGCCTGTCCCGCGCCCTGCCCATGCTGGGCGCGCTGTATGTTTCGCCCCTCACCTTCGGCCTCGGTTTCGTCCTCGCCCTGTTCATCGGGACCGCCGCGGGCGTGCTGCCGGCGGTCGGCGCGATGCGGCTCAGGGTCGTGGACGCCTTGCGGAGAGTGTGACATGGCCATCCCCGTCGTCTACAACGTGCGCAGTGTGTTTCAGCGCTGGTCCTCGGCCATCGTGGCCGTTCTCGGCGTCGCCGGGACCGTGGGCGTCTTCGTAGCCATGCTGGCCCTGGCCCAGGGCTTCCGGGCCACGCTTGTCGCCTCGGGGTCGCCGCGGAACGCGATCGTCCTGGAGGCCGGCATGACCTCCGAGATGGTCAGCGCGGTGGCCCTGGAGGATCTTCGGACGATCGAGAACGCCCCGGGCGTCGCCCGCGACGACCGCGGACCACTCGCGTCAGGCGAAGTCGTGGTCATCGCCGCCTTCCCCCTGGCCAGGACGAACACGGAAGCCAACGTCCAGGTCCGCGGCGTCTCGCCGCGGGTCCTCGACGTGCGCGACAACGTCCGCGTCTCCTCCGGACGCTTCTTTCAGCCGGGCCTCGCCGAGCTCATCATCGGAAAGAACGCCATTAAGACCTACGAGGGTTTTGTCCTGGGAGGCACTGTCCGTTTCGGCGGCGGCACCTGGAAGGTGGTCGGGATCTTCGACGCCGGCGGGAGCGCCTTCGATTCCGAGATATGGTGCGATGCCAACGTTCTCAACGAAATCTACAAACGTCCGACGAACATCTTCCAGTCGGTGACCGTCCGCCTCGAATCGGTTTCCGCACTGACTCGCTTCAAGGACTCGCTGACCTCCGACCCACGGCTGTCGGTTCAGGCGGAACGGGAGACCGATTACTACGAGAAACAATCAAGAACGCTGACGGGCCTCATCCGGATCCTCGGCCTTCTTGTCGCCCTCGTCATGGGCGTCGGCGCCGTCTTCGCCGCTCTGAACACGATGTACTCGGCCGTGGCCGAGAGGTCCCGCGAGATCGCGACGATCCGAGCGCTCGGCTTCAGGGGCGGGGCTGTCGTATTCTCGTTCGTCCTCGAATCGCTGTTCATCGCCTTCCTGGGGGGCATTCTGGGCTGCCTGGCCGTTCTCCCCATGAACGGCTTCACGACCGGGACGATCAATTGGCAGACTTTTTCCCACCTTGCCTTCGCCTTCCGCATCACGCCCGGCCTGCTGGTCAAAGGGATCGGCTTCGCCCTGATCATGGGCTTGGTGGGCGGTGTCCCACCGGCCGTCCGGGCCGTCCGAAGGCCTGTGGCCGTCGCCCTGCGTGGCCTCTGACACGGCGGGGTCCGGCCGACGGCGGTCTTTCGGATCCTTAGGTCTTGGGCGAAGCGGACAAGCCGCGCTTTCCGAGCCTCGATCCCCGACAGATAACCGCGGGCTAGAAGAGGTCGCCCTCCACGCCGAGGCCGGGCTTGTCGTCGAGGACGAGCCTGTCCTTGACCGTCCGGACGCCCCGGAACGGGTCGTTCGAAACGAGCAGGTTCCCGTCGAGGTCGGCGTGGTCGAAGAGCGAGGCGATGGCCGCGCCCGCCGAGATCCCCAGCGAGCTCTCGATCATACAGCCGATCATCAGCTTCAGCCCCAGGGCTCTAGCCATGGCCGCCAGCCGGACGGCCTCCTGGACGCCGCCGCACTTCATGAGCTTGATGTTGACGCCGTGGAAATAGGGGGCGATCCGCGGCAGGTCAGAGGCCTGGATGAGACTTTCGTCGGCGAAGACGGGGATCTTGACCTTGTCCTTGAGCCAGGCGTAATCTTCGAGGCGGGAGGCGGGCAGGGGCTGTTCGACGAGCTCGACGCCCAGGCCGGCCATCCAGTTGATCATCTCCAGGGCCTCCTCCTTGGTCTTCCAGCCCTCGTTCGCGTCGGCCCGGAGCGGCTTGGCCGTGACCGCCCGGATGCCCTCGATGATCTTCCGGTCGTCCGCCGTCCCGACCTTGATCTTGTAGACGGAGAAATCCGCGGCGTCCCGGACCTTCTGCTGCATGACCGGCACCTCGTCGATGCCGATGGAATAGGTCGTCGTCACGGCCTTATCCCGGCCGAGGCCGAGGAACTTCCAGAGTGGGACCTTGAGCCGATTGCCGACCCAGTCCAGGATGGCCATGTCCAGGGCGGCCTTGGCCGCGTGCTCTCCCGGCCCGACGGCGTCGACCTCGCCGAAGCGCACGGCGTATTCCGAAAGGTCCCTCTCGAGGAGGGCGCGAGCCTTGTCGATGAAAGCCGCAGCACTCTCCGCGGTCTCGTTGTAGCGGGCGATCGGGGCCGCTTCGCCGAGTCCGACGACGCCGTCCCGCTCGATACGGACGTAGGCATTGCGCCGGGTCGTCCAGGTCCCCCGGGACAGGCCCCAGGCCTGCCGGAGCTTGAGCTCGTAGAGTTTGACCGTTACCCGCGTCTTCCCCTCCGCGCCCACCCAGACATCGCGGACAGCCGGGCCGGGGGCGAAGAGAGAGCCCGCCGCGGCGGCTCCGGCCAGCCTCAGGAATTCTTTCCGTTTCATAGCCTCACCTCTCAGCGGCATTATAACCCCAAACCACCGATAAGCGCTCCACTATCATCTGGGGATTCCGGGACATAACCCTTTTCTCTTGAAAAGGGATCGTGTCCCAGGAATTCCGTACCCAGTCCTATCGGCGGTTTGGGATTTTTATGCCGGGTCAATTTTGGTATGATAAGGTTTCGAAAGGAGGTCCGAAGATGATTAAACCGCCGACCTTCCTGACCCTGCTCGTCGTTCTTACCGGCCTCGCCTTGCCTGCGGCCCAGAAGCCCGCCGACCCGGCCGCGGCCGCCGTGATCAACGCCGTCGAGAACATGCACAGCCGCTCGACCTCATCGTCCGACGTGGTCAGCCAGGCCCTGCTCGGCGACAACGTCCGGATCCTCAAGAAGGAGAGGAACGCGGACGGCGAGGACTGGTACCGGGTCGAGACGCCCGATACCTACAAGGGCTGGATCGTCTCTTCGGCCCTACGGTTCCTCAAACCGGGCGACAAACCCTACGCCTCTTCCGGGATGATCTTCGTCGTCACCGCCCTCCTGGCCAACACCTACCGCGAGCCGGACGTCACCAAACACAAGCCGGTCAAGGTCGCCCCGATTAGCTCGCTCCTGGAGGTCGTCGGGGAACGCGACGCGCGCTGGCTGGAGGTGAACCTCCCCTGCAACACGCGGGCTTGGATCCAGCGGGGCGACGGCGAGCTCGGCCAAGCCCCCCACGCCTGGGCGAGGAAGTCGGCCGAAGACATGGTCGCCCTGTCGAAGCGCTTCATCGGACTCCCCTACTTCTGGGGCGGGACGTCCCCCCTCGGCCTAGACTGCTCGGGTTTCGTCCAGCTCATCTACAAAATGAGCGGCTTTCCACTTCGGCGCGATGCAGACATGCTGTTTACCCAAACCGACCTCATCGCTGTCCCGCCAGGAGAAGAGGCGGCGGGCGATTTGGTCTTTTTCACAAAAAGCATCGGCCACGTCGGCATGATGATCAACGCCGAGGAGTTCATCAACGCCACGACCTGGCAAAAGCCTGTCGTCCAGATCTCCCGCCTCGACGAGCCCCACTGGAAAGAGATCTACCAGGGCACGAGGCGGGCAAAAAAATAGGCCCAGCCATCGCCGGGCCTATTCTAGAATGACCTTCGGCCGGCCTACTTCGATGACGACTTCTTGGCGTCCTTGCCTTTCTTCTTCGTCTTCTGCTTGAATTCCGTCCCGACGAGCTCGAGCATGGCCATCGAGGCCCCGTCTCCCATGCGCTTGTCGAGCTTGACGATCCGGGTGTAGCCGCCCGGCCTCTCGGCGAAGCGGGGCCCGAGCTCAGTGAAGAGCTTCTGCACGGCCGCTTCCTGGGTCATGTAGGCCAGGGCCTGGCGGCGGGCATGGAGGGTGCCACGCTTGGCCAGGGTGATCATCTTTTCCGCGACGGGGCGGGCCGCCCGGGCCTTGGCCAAGGTTGTCCGTATCCGCTCGCGATCGAGGAACGACGTCACCAGGTTGCGCAAGAGCGCCCGGCGGTGGGCGGTGTTCCTCCCGAGTTTTCCCTTCTTGACCTGGTGCCTCATGCCTCGGTCTCCTTCTCGGGCATGCTTTCTTTGATGTCCGCCAAGATCCTCTCGACGAGCCGGGGGTGGAGTTCGATGTTCAGCCCGAGGTTCAAATTGATCAGGGTCTCCTTGATCTCGGCCAGGGACTTGCGGCCGAAGTTCTTGGTCTTGAGGAGCTCGTCCTCGGTCTTCACCACAAGCTCATAGATCCTTTCGATGCCGGCCGAGCGGAGGCAGTTGTTGGATCGGACCGACAGCTCCAGGTGGTCGATCGTCTTGGCCAGGATGTCGGCCTGGAGCAGGTACGGGATCTCCTTCTTCGACGTGGCCGCCTCCCGTTCGAGGGGCTCGTCGACGATGTTCAGGAAGATCCCCAGGTGGTCGCGCATGATCTTGGCTGCCTGGGACAGGGCGTCCATGGGCCGCAGGGCCCCGGTCGTCCAGATCTCCAGGGTCAGGCTCTCGTAGTCGATCCTCTTGCCGACGCGGGCCGGCTCGACCTTGTAGTTGACCTTGAGGACGGGTGAATGGGAGGAGTCGAGTGGGATGTAGTCGAGGCTCTGCTCCTCGTCGAAATTCTGGTCGGCCGGGATGTAGCCGCGGCCGTTCTTGACGATCATCTCGACCTCGAGCGTCCCGTCGGTGTCGAGGGAGGCGATGGGGACGGTCTCGTCGAGGATCTCGATGTCGGTGTCGCGGGCGATGTCGGACGACTTGGCCAGGACGGGGCCGGTCTTCTTGAGGGTCATCCGCTTCGGCTCGTTCCCCTTGAGCTTCAGGGGGATGCTCTTGAGGTTGAGGATGATGTCAGTGACGTCTTCCACGACCCCGGGAATGGTCGAGAACTCGTGGAGAACGCCTTGGAGGCGGACGGCCGTGATGGCGGCTCCGGTGACCGACGAAAGGAGGATCCGCCGCAGGGCGTTACCCACGGTTACCCCGTATCCACGCTCGAACGGCTGGGCCTGGAAGCGCCCGTACTGCCCGGTCAGCGTGTCGAAATCGCACTCCAAGTTCTTGGGTCTCTGGAAATTCATTTCTGTCATGTGACCTCCTTTAGGAGATGTTCTCCAATCGGTCCGGGGACCTTACTTGGAGTACAGCTCGACGATCAGGTGTTCCTCGACCGGAAGGGTGACGTCCTGGCGCGTGGGAAGCGCGCGGACCCTCCCCTTCA
>Ga0315293_10007258_pt1 | contig 10297 bp, 4 predicted proteins | sample YL17G13_20_MG_FD_203071 | JGI IMG/M metagenome (GOLD analysis project Ga0315293, IMG submission 203071) | Sediment microbial communities from Yellowstone Lake, YNP, Wyoming, USA - YL17G13_20 | ecosystem: Environmental > Aquatic > Freshwater > Lake > Sediment | place: USA: Wyoming | collected... | reverse complement strand
AAGGAATAGTGTAGCAAATTCGGGTCAGACTGGGTGGGCGCCGCCTGCGCCAGGGCCTCGAGCTCGGACGCCAGTTCTGCGGGCACCTGGGCATCAAGCTCGTGGAACGGCGCCAGCAGGACCCCGCCGTTGTCCAGGTTGCCGGCGAGCACCTCGCCGGGGAACTCGCCCTCGACCACGCGGCGGATCGCCTCGGTGACCATCTCCTCAAAGCCCCTCTCGGCGGAGGAGAGAATAACGTTCGCATACCGTGGGTAGGCCTCGGACCAATCCACATCAGCGCCGATGATGTAGACCCGCCCGCGCCCCTGGGCGGCCCCGACCGAGCCTAGGATCGCAGGGCCGGTGACCGGGAAAAGAATGTCCGCTCCCAGGTGGATCAAGTCTTCGCTCGCCCAAAGAGCCAGGGTCTCGTCATCGAATGAGTCAATGAAGAGCCCTGTCTGGAACGCCGGGTTGCGCCCAAGGACGACGACCTCGGTGGCGTGCACCTGGTTGTAGTACTCCACGCCTCGCGCGAAAGCGTCCATGCACTTGGTCACGGCCGGGATGTCCGCGCCGCCGAAGGTGCCCACCCGGCCCGTTTCGGTCATGCCCGCCGCCAGGTAGCCGGCGAGGAAGGAGACCTCCCACGTCTTGAATTGGATGCCCAGGAAATTGGGCAAATCTGTGTCGGAGAAGGCGTCGAGGACGAGGAAGTCCGTCTCTGGGTGATCGGCGGCGGCCGTCTGCATGGCTTCATCAAAGGGCCAGTAGGAGACAATCAGTTTGCAGCCCTCATCGAGAAAGGCCTGGATGCGTTCGGCGACGTTGGCCTCATCGGTGTCCTCAGCATAGGCGCCATCGACGCCAAAGGTTGCCTGTGCAGCTTGGATCGCTCTCCAGGCAGGCGCGTAGTACACGCCCGCGATTCCGTCCGCCTCGGCGAGCAGGCAAACCCTGACGTCGGAGGCCGCAAGGGGTGCGGCAGTGCCCAGGCCGCGGATCCAGGCCCCGACGAACTGGTCCCAGGTGACGAAGACGGCCGCGCCGAGGGACAGCGCCGCCAACCCGACGGCGAGGGCCAGCCGCGCCTTCCTGGAGAGGCGGATCCCCTTCCACTTCCATTTCGGGCGTGCGCCGCGCCGGGCTTCAATGGCCTGGAGAAGCAGGCGTGTGGCGTCTTTGTAGGTCTCGTCGCGAGCGACGATGCCCTTGAGGATCGGGATCGCCTGGTCGAAGGCTTTGCGGGCGAGGGCGGCCTGCGCTTCGGCGTAGGTCTGCGCCAGGGCCCGCGCCTCCTTGAGGCGCTCGATCTCCGCCTGGGCAGGTTCCGGATCGGGGGGCTCCAGGCTGAGATACTCCTGCCAGGCGGCGGAGGCCTCGTCCCAGCGTTCGGAGGCGGCCAGGCTGCGGGCTTTCTCAGGAAGGGATTGCAGATGGTCGGCCCGCTGGGAGGCGCGTGTCTCACGGAGCTGTTCGGTGAGGGCCGGGTCTTCGGGGGCGAGCTCGAGGGCCTGCTCCAATGCGCGGGCGGCCTTCTCCCAGCTTCGCGCCGAGGATTCCCGGTTTGCGGTCGCCCTGAGCGAGGCCAGGATCTTGGCCTTCTTCTCCTCCCGCACCTCCCGGTGGCGGGCTTCGAGGGCCTGATCTTCGGGGGTGTAGCCGATGGCCTCCACGAACGAGGCGAGCGCCTCTTCGTCGCGGCCCTCGGCGAGAGCCTTTTCCGCGGCCTGGCGCGCAAGGTCGGCCATGCGCTGGCGGGCCTCGCCGTGCTCGGGATTAATGGCCAGCACCTGCTGGAATGCGGCGATCGCCTCTTTCGAGCGGCCGCGCGAGAGCGCCTGGTCGCCGAGCGCCAGGCGCGCCTGGCAAAGCCCGGCCCGGGCGGCCACGTCTTCCTCGTCGATCGCCAGTGCGTGCTCGAATTGGGTCACCGCCTCGGCGAAGCGCCGCTGGCGCAGATGGACTTCGGCGAGGCGCACATGGGCACCGAGGTTGTCGGGGTCGATCTCAAGCACCTGACGGAAGCTCTCGAGAGCTTTGTCCTCGTGGCCCGTATCCAGGTATTCGAGGCCGATCTCGAAGTAGCGGCTAGCGATCGGGTTGCGCTCGACGAGCTCCTCGCGCACCTGCTCCAGAGGACGATTCTTCTGGAGCCACAGGCGCATCAGGTGGATGACGAACCGGTTGTCGGCGGTGAGGGCGTCTTTCTCGCGCAGGTGGAGCAGGGCGGATTCGAGATCGTGGTCGGCGAACCGCACGCGCTGGCGGTGGAGGGTCTCGGCCAAGGCGCGAGCGTCAACCCGGCCCTCGTGGTGGGCCAGGCTCGCCAGGATCCACTTCTGCAGGTCGGAGGCCTCGTCCCACACGACCTTGAGGTTGACGGTGCCGCGCTCGACCACATCCTCGAGGATGCCCTCGACATCGGCTTCGGCGATGCGATGGGCGCCGGTCTTCTGGCACAGCGAGAACAGCTCGTGGCACAGGAGCTGGGTGAAGTAGGGATGCCCGGAGGTGATGCGGACGATGCGCTCGACGGCCTCCGGAGCGTAATCCAGGATGCCCTGCACCGGGAGCGTGATCAGCCGGATCGCCTCCTGCCTCTCGAGGAAGCTGACCTTCTTGTAGAGGGCCGTCTTGAAGAACTCGGTGTAGGAGGCCTGCATGTTTTCGAGCTTGTGGCCGGAGGAGCCGATCGAATAGATGAAGTTGAGGCCCTCACGCCCCATCAGCCGGCGCAGGATTTCGACGAGAGCCTGGCCGAGGGTCTCGCGGACCTCGGGCTCCTGGAGGGTGTCGAACTCATCGAAGGTCAGGAGAAGGGTGCGGTCCCCGAGGCGGGGCCGAAGACCGGGGAGGAAGTGAGTTTCCAGGTATTCCGGGTCGTGGGTGAAGGCCTCGCGATCCGGGACCTCGGCGCTGATCCCCCAATCTTGCTTGAGGACGCGCACGATCTCGCGGGCGAGCCACCACAGGAAGCGGTCGGGGCTGGTGCGGGTGCGGCCCTGAAGGTCGAAGAAGACGGGGATGTAACGGTCGGGCAGGCGGTGCGGGAGCTGTTTGAGGACGGAGGTCTTGCCGACTCGGCGCTGGCCGTGGAGGACGAGGATGTGGTCAGCGTACTGGCCGGAGAGGCTGCGCTCAATCCAGGCGAAGACGTCTTCCCGGCCGAAGAACATCCTGGCTTCGGTGACCGGGGCGCCGGCGATGTAGGGGTTAAGCAACTGGTCCACACGCGCCCTTTGGGAGCGAGTACCGGGTCTCCCGAACTCCTGGTCAGTGGCCGGGTTGCGTCGGCACGGACCCGCAGTGCGCCACAACGACCCCCATCATAGAGGCGGTGGCAGGCCAAGTCAACAGGCCGATGCCCGAAAACCCCAAGCGTGCTATCCTGTCACAGACACCTGCCTGCCTCCGTTGCAGGTACGGAGTGCAAAGCGTTCTCCGACGAGTCCTATCTGCTTTGGCCGGGGAGCAGCCCCGGCCCTGATCCTATGGAGCGAGGCGACCATGGAACATCGAAACACGCTTAGCCCGGTTGTCGTACTTCTTCTGCTGGCGGCGGCCATCGCCCTGGCCGGATGCGGCCCCGCCCTGGACTGCAGCATCACCGACTACATCGTCAACACGACTGCCGACACCAACGATGGCGTGTGCAACGTCGCCGACTGCTCCCTGCGCGAGGCGGTGCGCAACGCCAACGCCTGCCCCGGCTGGCAGACGATCACCCTCCCCGCGGGCTCCTACACGCTCTCGATCGCCGGGGCCGAGGAGGATGCCGCCGCCACCGGGGACCTGGATATCACCGATGATGTGACCATCGTCGGCGAGGGGGTTCCCTCGATCAACGGCGGCGGCCTGGATCGGGTGTTCGAGGTCTTCAGCCCGGCGGTCGTGCGGATGGAGACGATGATCGTGCTGGGCGGCGAGGCGCAGCTCGGGGCCGGCATCCGCAACCACGGCCAGCTCACCCTCGACGGGCTTTCGATCCAGGGGAACACGGCGGTGGTCCCGCCGGGAGGCGCTGGCCTTTCCAGCGGCGGTGGGATCTTCAATGAAGCCGGCACGCTCACGCTCCTTTCTACGCAGGTCTTCGAGAACAGCGGCGACGCCGGTGGAGGCATTCACAATTTCGCCACGGCCACCCTCGTGGCAACCGATCTCTTCCTGGGAGGGAACACCGCCATCCTCGGCGGCGGCCTGTGGAACAACATGGCCGCCGAGGCCACCTTGAACGACGTCGAGATCCGCCTGAACACGGCCGGGGAGAGCGGCGCGGGCATCTACAATGACGGCCACCTGGAGATCAACCTGGCCACATTCGAGGAGAACACCGACGCCTCCCAGGGCGGCGGCCTTTACAACCAGACCGACGGCGAGGCCTTCCTCTATGACGCCTGGTTCACCAACAACTCGGCCGATCAGGGCGGCGCCGTCTTCAACATGGGCCTGCTGCATCTCTACCGCAGCAGCCTGACCATCAACACGGCCTTCGGCGGCTTCGGCGGCGGGGCTTACAACGAGACCACGGGCGCCTTGCTGCTGCGCAATGTCACCATCAGCGGCAATATGGCCAACCCGGCGGTGCGCGGCGGCGCCGGCGTGTACAACTATGGCGGTGAGGTCCGCGTCGAGTTCGTCACCCTTGCCTACAACAGCCCCGATGGAATCCTGAATGACGGCGGGGGGATGGTCGACATGCGGAGCAGCGTGCTCGCCTCGCATGCCCTGGGTAACTGCCTGGAGGTGGGATCGGCGGGCTACAATCTGGAGGACGGCGTCAGCTGCGGCCTGACCGAACCGAGCGACCTGAGCGGCGTCAGCCCGTTGCTGGCTCCCCTGGACTTCAACGGCGGCACCAACCTCAGCCATGCACTGAACCCGGGCAGCCCGGCCATCGACAGCGGCACCCCGGACCTGTGCACCTCCGAGGACCAACGCGGCGTCTCCCGCCCGCAGGGCGCAGGCTGCGACCGCGGCGCCTACGAGGCGGAGGGCCCCTCCACCCCGACCGCCACCCCTACCCCTGTCCCGACGGGTCCCGGTGCGGTGACCGGACGTATCTGCTACCCAAGCGAACACATCCCGCCCATGACCGCCTACTTCCAGGACGTCGCCACGAACGCGGTCACCACCCTCGGGATCGGTCTGAACCAGGGAACGTATGCCATCGACTTACCTCCGGCCACCTACCTCGCCTACGCCTGGCTTCCTGGCTTCACCATGGGCGGCTCCTACTCCCAGGCGGTGCCCTGCGGCCTGCTGTTCTCGTGTACCGACCACAGCTTGCTCCCGTTCGGCGTGACGGCCGGGGCCACGACCGCTGACATCGACATCTGCGATTGGTACGGCGGGCCCGGCTCGGTGCCGCTGCCTCCTGGGGAGTCGCCCATCACCCCGACGCCAGTGGAGGCTACAGCCACCTTGATCCAGAACGCCTTCTGCCGCTATGGCCCGGGGACACACTACATTGCCAGGGCGACTTTCCTGATGGGGGAGCAGTACCCCGTCGAGGGCAGGAGCCCCGCGGGTTTGCCGGCCTGGTGGTGGGTGGCGCTCCCCAACGGCCGGGGCCACTGCTGGGTGTCAGACATCACGGTGCAGCTGCAGGGGCCGGTCGAAGGGCTGCAGGTGGTCAACAGCCCGCCGATTCCCGCCGCGCCCACGCAGTTGAGCATCCTCCGGCAGAGTTGCGCCACCGGGCAGATGTACCGGGTCATGCTTCAGTGGGTCGATGTGGCGACGGATGAGACTGGATACCGGGTCTACCGCGACGGGACGGTGATCGCCACGCTGCCGGCCAACTCAACCAGCTACACGGACAACCCGCCCCTCGGAGGCCCGTACACGTACGCGGTCGAGGCCTTCAATGCCAATGCCGTCTCCGATCAGGCAACGGTCCAGGCCGAGGCCTGCCGCTAGGAGGGATTTCGAGACGGGACGGGGAGACGACGATCCCTGATCATCATTGGGTGTGCGAGAGGACATGGCGCCGATGGCTGTGTGTATGGCCATCGGCGCTTCGCGTCCCGAGGCGGACCATCTTCGGTGGGCGACGAGATCACCCTCGTGGTCGGATCACGGAAGAGGCGATCCGGGGATTCAGGGGGCGACCAGGGTACACACGGCGTAGTTGGCGTCGCGGTAGATCTCGTGCAGAGAAGGACACACTAGCTCGAGCAGGTATGGGCCGAGGACGACGTGGGTGACGCCGTAGTTCTGGCGCATCTCCTCGAGTAGACCGCAGTCCACGTATTCGGGTCGGTCGCGGTAGAACCAGTCGGCGTGGCGCGCCCTCTCGTACCACTCCAGGACCTCGACGTCGCGATAGGGAATCGACTTGAAGTCCACCACAATCGGCGCGCCGGTGAGCAGGCGGAACTCCTGAAGCTTCGGCGGGATCAGATAGACATCGCCTGGTGCTAAGGTCGCCTGAACGAAAGCCATCATCGGTCGGGCCGCATCCGCCCGATTGCGGTCGCTCTCCAGCTTGAATCGCACGATGCCTGCAAACCCAAGGACAAGGACCGTCGCCAGGCTGAGGGTTTCCAGCCATCGGAGCCGGCCCGTGCCACGCCGGGCCAGCCAGCTCGGGCTCCGGGTGGCCAACCAGGCTGTGAGCAACGCGGTCGCGAGCGGCACCAGGATCACGGAGAGACGCCACGGGAAGAGCAAGGCCAGCGTCAGGCTTCCCGTCAGGATCTGAAGAGCGGTGAGCGCCAGAGCACCCAGGAAGGCGAGGAGGAGGATGGGGAAGAGGCGTGATCTGCGGGCGAGGACGAGAGCCGCGCCCACCAGGACGAGCTTGACCAGAACCGTAGTGTCCATCCACTGGCTCGGGATGGCGTGATGGGGGATGCGGTACTCGACGAGCACTTGCTGGGCCTCACGAGAGACCTGGGCTGAGGTCGGCCCCAGCGCCAGAACGACGTAGACGGTGATGGGCAAGACGAGGAGCAGGGCGACCATGCCCAGTGCCAGAGCGTTCTTCAGGTTGCGCATTTCACGCCAGGTCACAAAGAGGTAGGCGAGGGTGAGAACTGCCGCGCCAAGCAGGTAGGTTGGGTGAAGCGTTGCTGCGGCGGCGGCCGCGGCGACGGCCCAGTACGGGTTCCTCCGGAGGAAGAGATCGAGCGAGAGCAGGAGCAGGACGCCAAAGCAGCTGGGCTGAAAGACAGGGCCGAGCAGGCGCTGGCCGGCGACTCCCCCATCAAAGAGATACTCCCACTCGGCTCCAAGGAGACGCGAGCTGACAAAACGGAGCGCCGCCGAGTGGAGGACGACCATCAGCGCCAGGAAGACCAGGCGGGTCGTTGCCGTGCGTCGGATTTCGAAGAGATGTGAGGCGATGTCGAAAAGGGCGAGAAGGTAGATGCCAAAGAGGACGAAGTAGTAGAGGTAGAACACGAACGGGTCCAGGTACCGGTAGGTGAGCTCGATGAGCAGGCTGAAGACCGGCACCGAGTCGACTGTGTTGGCCAGCCAATCCTGTGAAAGGTAGCCCTGCACGGCTCGCGCAGCGCCGTGCAGGAAGTACTGGTTCTGATTGGAGCTGTACAGGGGCGACTGAGCGTAGGCCAGGCCGAAGAGCAGGCTCCACCCCAGGAAGGTCAGCGCCGGGCGGAGCCAACGCCGAGCCGGGCGAGCCGGGATCGGCGGGCGTTCCAAGCCACTCGAGACAGCCAAAGGCGTTCTCCCATGCCCGATCGGCCAGGCGCGCCGATCGCTGGTGCGGATTATACGCCTGGGGGCGTAGACGCTACGCCGCAAGGATTGCTCAGGAGCCGCGAGCGAGGGAGGTCAGGAAGGCAAGGGCGGCGAACCCGGAGCCGGCCAGGAAGGCCGCACTGACGCCGTGGAAGAGGGCAAGAGATGGGTCGCTCGTCTGGCCGAGCGCCAAGACGGTGGTGAAGATCGCCCCGGCCACGCCGACGCCGATCACCATTCCGACATTGCGGGCCGTTGCCAGAACCCCCGAGGCGATTCCCTGTCGGTTGCGGGGCGCCGAACCCATCAGGGCGCTGGTGTTGGGGGAGATGAAGATGCCCGTGCCGAGTCCGGCGATGGCCAGAGAACCGGCCACGGCCAGCAGGGACGACTGGGGACCCAGGCGAGAAAGGAGCAAGAGGCCGGAGGCGAGGATCGCCATGCCGAGCGAGCTGGGGAGCCGCGAGCCGATCCGGTCCGACAACGCGCCGCTCAGGGGAGCGACGACCGCCATCACCAGCGGCTGGGCGGTGAGAATCAGCCCGGCCTGGGACGGGGTGAGGCCGCGGCCCTGGATGAGGTAGAACGGGAGGAGAAAGACGATGCTGTAGAGGCAGATGTAGTTGAGCACGGCGCTGGCGACCGAGGCCGAGAAGAGGCGCCGCCGGAACAAGTCGAGGTCGAGCATCGGGTACGGGACCCGGCCCTCGACGACGACGAAGGCCGCCAGCAGAAGTCCGGCTGCGGCCAGAAGGCCGACGATGGGCAAGGAGGTCCAGCCCCAGGCATGGCCCTGGTTCAGTCCCAGTAGCAGGGTCACCAGTCCCAGGAGGAAGAGAACCGCCCCGGCCGGGTCGAAGCGCTCTGCCCGGTCGGGGGCGGGATCGCGGGGGATGAAGCGCAGGCTGAGCCAGACGGCGATGAGGCCCACCGGGACGTTGATGTAGAAGACCGAGCGCCAGCCCAGCTGATCCGCGAGCCACCCACCGATCGAGGGGCCGGCGGTCAGGCCGAGGTAGGTCATCGTGGCCTGGAGGCCAAGGGCTCGGCCGCGCTCCACGGCGGGGAAGTTCTTGGTCAAGATCGCAGGTGCATTGGCGAAGAGCATGGCGGCGCCCAGGGCCTGCAGGGCGCGCCAGGCAATCAAGGCAGCGACGTTGGGCGCCAGCCCGCACATTGCCGAACCGAGCACAAACACGGCGAAGCCCGAGACGTAGACGGGCTTGTGACCGCGCAGATCGCCCAACCGGCCCACACTGAGCAGCAGCCCGCTGACGACCAGGAGATAGACCGTGACCACCCACTCGATGGTGGCGACGTCGCTGCCAAAGGCACGGCTGACGACAGGCAGGATCGTGTTGACCACGCTGCCATCCAGCGCCGACATGAAGCTGCCGACGCCGATGGCCAGCAGGATCAACCACTTTCGGCTGCTACTGCTTGGCTGCTGGGGTTGCGACATGGAGGGGGGCATGGGTTCATCAAGTGGCTGGCGGCCGGAGCCGGAAACGAATCGGATAGGCTGGCTGAGGTGTCCTTACCCCGCGGCGGCAGTCGGTTTCCGGGCCCGGATCTGCAGGAAGTAGGCCACGACCTGGGCGTCCTGGATGTTGGGGTGCTGTTGAACGACCTCATCGCTCGGACGGGGCTCGCTGACGCGTTCCAGATTGAAGCCCGCTTCCAGCAGCAGGTTCAGCCACTGGCTCAGCGTTCGCGTGAAATGCGGCACCTTGAACGGTGGCAGCCCCTTCCTGATATCCGGCGGCGTGGCGCTAAAGAGCCACTCGGTGATTTCGCCTTGCAGGTTCGTGAAGTAGTCGCCAACCTCGAAGGCGTAGGTCCGCCCGTCTGCATCCCGCAGGTTCCGGCGGCGCGGGGTGTCGAAGCACGGGTGGGTGATCGAGAACTGCAAGAATCCGCCCGGTCTCAGGACGCGATAAGCCTCGTCGATCACCCGCTCGGTCTCCGGTATGTCCATGAAGCTCATCAAGGCGGTGGCGAAATCAAAGGAAGCAACCGCGAAAGGCAGCTCGACCGCGCTGGCCACCTGGTAGCGGATGCCGATCGGATCCAGGTCCTCGGATAGCTTGGCCTGGCGGACGAAGGCTCCCGCAATGTCGAAGGCCACGACCCGCGCGGCGCGCTGCGCCAGCAGACGGGTGTTGTAACCCTCCCCGCAGCCGATGTCGAGACCCCGCAGGCCGGCGATCGGCGGCAGCAGTTCCAGGAAGGCCGGGGTATTCAGCTGATCGCGGTAGACATCATAGCCGGCTCGTGCCAGGCGCGTCCACACCTCGGCGTTCTGGTTCCAGTATCGTCGGGCCTGTCGATGGTCCATCGTCACAATCCGAGTCCTGGGTGACTACATGCCGCGGATCAACCCGCCCGGCTGGCAGGTCCGGCAGAAGTTGGTCACCCGCTGGTTGGCGGTGATGGCCGAGATGGTCGTGCTGCAGCGCGGGCAGGGCTGGCCGCCGCGCATGTGAACGGCGAAGAAGTCGCGGGGCTTGAGGTGGACATCATCCCCCATCTCCTGGCGGACCTTGGCAGTCGCTTCCTGCAACGTCGTCCGCATCGCCTCAAACACTCGCCCAGTCTCCTCGGGAGT
>Ga0315293_10007256_pt1 | contig 10298 bp, 10 predicted proteins | sample YL17G13_20_MG_FD_203071 | JGI IMG/M metagenome (GOLD analysis project Ga0315293, IMG submission 203071) | Sediment microbial communities from Yellowstone Lake, YNP, Wyoming, USA - YL17G13_20 | ecosystem: Environmental > Aquatic > Freshwater > Lake > Sediment | place: USA: Wyoming | collected... | reverse complement strand
CGTGCGGGCGGCGCTGGAGGCTGTGCAGGCCGACGGCCAGTGGCCGGACGAGGCAGTGGAGGCCGCGCAACGGGATTTCCGGGCGCTGGCGGAGGCGGAGTGGAGGTCCATCGAGCAGGCCCAGGCGCGCCTGGCACAGGCGGAACGGAGCACGCTGGAGGCGCAGGCGGGGCGACTGCTGCTCGACGCGGCGCTGGTTGAGCTGGCGCTGGGGCAGCAACCGGACCTGTTTGGCCAGGAAGCGTATCCGGCGGCGTTCGACGAGAGCGCCGTGGTCGGGCTCAAGCGGCACGGATATCCGTGGGGCACGCTGTTGAAGTTGGTGCGCTCGCGCATCCAGGCCCCGCGGCCCACCGATCCCTTCTTCGTGGAGATCCAGGGAGAGGCGGCGGAGTGGCTCAGGCGGCGGTTCGGCACGCTGGAGCAGCGCGCGGGGCAGTTGGTGGAGAGGATCGCCGGTGGCAGAAGATAGGGATCAGAAGCGCTCAAGAATGGCTGGCCGCGCTGGGTCGTGCACTGCCAGCCGGCCGGCGATGGTCTCAACGCCCTCAAGTACCTCGCTCCCTACATCTTCCGCGTCGCCATCAGCAACCGGCGCATCCTGAGAGTGGAGGATGGCCGGACCGTCACACCGGCCGGAGAGCCGCCTGGTCTGGCATGTGACTCGCCCCAAAGCCGTTCGCCCCGGGCCGGATGGCGCTTCACGTGCGCGGATGGACTGCCCCTGGCTCAGTCCGCGGCGCGTTCCCCCAAGCGTTGTTTTGCCTTAATCCCCAAGTGGGAGTACAATTTAGTTACAGGTCAGTACGACCGGCTTGGTTTAACACAGCGCTGCGCGCCGCATGAATCCTATTCGTTTGCGGCTGATCCCCTCATTGCGCGTCAGCCAAAACTACCGTAGTCTATCCAAGGAGCAGGCGGTGGTAACTAACGATCTTCTGAAACAAGGAATTGCTGCTCTCAAGGCAGGCCAGAAAGCTGAAGCTCGCAATCTATTGTTGCAGGTTGTAAAGCAGAACAAACGCAACGAGGTAGCATGGTTGTGGTTGAGTGGTGCAGTAAATACAGATAAGGAACGTCGTATCTGTTTGGAGAACGTTTTGGCTATTAATCCTGACAACGAGGCAGCTAAGCGAGGTCTCGCATCGCTAGCCACTAAGGAAAGTATAGAGCCGGTGGGTGCAACCCCGTCACCGGCAACACCAGTAAAGAAGAGAGGTAACAACAGTCAAATCAAGCTGCTCATAGCTCTGTCCGCTTCTATTCTATTGGCCATCGTAGGCATTGTTGTAGTTCTTTCGCTAACGAGAGTCCTGTCCCCAATCACGGACGTTGTTGAACCTAGTGATCCCAAACGCGTGGCACAACGCTTTTTCGAAGGGGGAGCACAGCCCGATGATCTTGCTCCTGATGGTAGATATGAGTCAGCTAGTCTTAAGGGTTACGGCAACGACCCAATGGCCTGGCTTGCAGGAGAACTAAGAGGATCGTCAATAGACCCCTTCAACGACATGTGGGCTGTGCGCTCCGATGCACGCACAGACTACGCGTTGGAAATCCATAACATAATTGTGCGAGATAGCTTGCGCCCCAACAGCAAAGAGGTCACGATCATATATACTGAACGCTACAATCAGATACAACCACCTTGGATGTCAAAACCGTTAGGTGAGGTAACCAGTGAAGACATGAAGCCTGTTCCACCAGAGCAATGGTATTTGACGGGAAAGTACATCGTACGCGATCAAGTAGCTTTTTTCATAGTAGAACAACTGGATGACCGCTGGGTAGTCTGGTGTGCTGAAATTGAACCGAGTTCGGATTTCTTACCCGACATATGCACCTATTGAGAGAACAAGTTGAGGAGGATGCACGATGAGAGTAGTCTTTTGTGCCAAAGATACCAAAGGGAACTATCGTGTCACTGCATATGGAACGTTAGAGGATCTTCCAGAAGATGGAAATATGGGAGAATATGCTCAGAAGGAATTGTCATTCACGATAGAGCAAGAATTTGGCGATGTGCAGCCCTTTGCTGAACGCCTGCCAACGGGGATAATCAGCGCAACGGCAAGAAGAGAGTTTTATGAATTCGAGGTAGTTTCTGGCACGGGCAATACTGGACGTTTGAAGATCCTGGCTTTAGCCAAAGAACAAAGTTGTTTGCCTGCCGACGCCCCTTAGATTAAAAGCGGTCTATACGTTGGTCAGGCCAGCCGCATAGTTATGGTCGGCGGGGCGGTCGCCCACCCCGCCGCCACTCCCGAACCGGACGTGAGACTTTCACCTCATCCGGCTCTTCAGTACGTGGGTCTTTGTCATAGACACCATTTGCCGTGTACGCGGTCGTGGCAGTGGCCGTGGAGCAGCACCAGGTTGGCATAGTGATTGTTGTTCCGGTTGCCGTCCTGGTGATGGACTTCCAGGATGTCCTCTGCCGCGAAGCGTAGCCCACATTGGGCACAACGGCCTTTCTGCTGCTTTAACAACCTGATCACCCGTTGCGGTTTCTGCGGGTCTTGGCCCAACCGTTGGCTCCAATACGGCCAGTCGCCGTCGCAGGGGCTTTTGTCGCCGCTGACCCTTCGCTGCGCTCAGGGCAGGCTCTTGACGTGCCGGACAATCGGCGTGTCTTCGTGGCGGGCCAGGGTGCTCGTCCCGTCGCTGAAGGCGTCTCGCGTTCCCTGGCGTTGCCAGTAACGCTCGAAGCGCCAGCCGGGAGACTTGCGCCGGTGGCGATATTGCGCCCATTGGTACAGTTTGTGGCAGACCTGGCCATCTATCCGGGCGAAGGCGCGCTTGGTGACACACGCGCGATAGTACAGCGCCCAGCCGCGGATGATGGGATTGAGGGCCGCGACGAGGGCGGCCTGGGGTGCGCCCCGGTAGCGGCGGATGACGCTCTTGATTTCATCCAGGTGGCGCTGAATGGCCTCGTCGCTCGGTTTAATGAGCGTCTTGATGCCCGGCTGTCCCCGGAAGGTGCGGGTGTGATACTGGCCCACCCGGTACTGCCGGACGTTAAAGCCGAGGAAGTCAAACCCAACGCGGCCCTCGTGCTCGTCGAGCGTATGGGTCACGTGGGTCTTGGCGCTGCTCAAGCGCAGTCCCACCTCGGCCAGCCAGGTTTCGGCGCGCGCCTGCGCTTCCAGCAGGGTCGCCAGGTCTTCACACAGGATGACAAAGTCATCGGCGTAGCGGATCACCACAATCCTGTACCGTCGAGAGACGGCGGCGATGGCGGTCTCGAAGCCGTGCAGCGCGACGTTGGCGAGCAAGGGGGAAATGATACCCCCCTGCGGCGTGCCCGCTTCCGGGAACAGGAGTTCGCCCTCGTGCGGCTCGCAGTTTAGCCCCTTTCTACCCCGCTTCTGACGCTTGATGACCAGTCGCGCGCCAGGGGGCAGTGCTGTCCCTCATCCACCAGAGGGGTAGGAGTTGATGTTTTGCGCTAACAGTGCTATCATCGCACCTGCTTGGACACATAGTTGTCAAAGTTCGTGGCGGTCACAGACCGCCCGACCCTTGCCGCTCATCTCCCGCGCTTATCGGCGCGGTTTCGAGCGAACGGGTCGCACACCATGGCGCGCAGCCGACGCGCTCCGCTTCGCTCCGCGCGCGGCTGACGCTATCCGTTAGCCGCCCCGACGATTTTGGTGTGGACTGGGGACGCAGAGGGGTGGGGCTTGGTATCAGGTTGACTAGCTGGTCACTACGAGTATACTTGGCTTGACAGAACATCCGTTTGGCATGGGTAAACAGGCTTGGATGCAGAGAGCTTGCAATGAGAGAATTCCACTCATATCTTGACCGTCTTGACTCATTAGTCTCCCAGGTTGGAAGGGGCCTAGACTATTCAAACTATGCAGAGATAATTGATGACGTGCTTGACGGTCAGCCTGCCCGTGAACTCCGAAGGGTTGTTCCCTTGGAGGATCTGAAGGCAAGCGGAGCCTTCTTCTCAGGCTCCGAACTATCGCAAGCAGCTCTAAACTACAGTGTCAGAACCCTAGGAAATCACTCCGTTGTTCTGGATCCAGCTTGCGGCACCGGCGACCTCTTAATCGCCTGTGCTCCCTGGCTTCCAAGGGGTGATGATCTCGCGAGCACGCTGCAGATATGGGGAACACAGATTGCTGGTTGCGATGTCTACCCTGAGTTCATCCACGCCACCAAAGCAAGGCTAGTGCTTGCTGCAATGCGCGAAGGCGTACCCTTGGGTAACAATCAGTTGCCTGAGACCGATGACTTATTTCCAAGGATAGTGAGGCGGTCTGCTTTAACAGAGACAGGTGTCTACAAGATCGCAACACACATAGTCCTCAATCCCCCGTACATATTGACCGTCGCTCCGGAGGATTGCACTTGGGCAAGTGGGAAAGTGAATGCTGCGGCGCTATTCATAGAGGCTTGTGTCAAACATGCGCACAACGGCGCACGGGTCATTGCCATTCTGCCTGACGTTCTTCGAGGCGGATCGCGGTACCAGAGGTGGCGAGAGTTTGTCGAGTCGCGATCTCGGGAACTCAGGGTTGAATTGCGGGGCCAGTTCAGCCAATGGGCAGACGTTGATGTCTTTATTCTAGAACTCGAAGTCCAATCGGAGTCCAATGGCGACCGCAAGATTCGCTGGAAGCAACCTGCTAACCCAGCCAAAGGGTGTATCGGCGACCGGTTTGATGTTCACATCGGACCGGTTGTGGATTTCCGTGACCCGAAGTGTGGGCCTTGGCATCCTTTCATCATGTCACGTGGCATACCCCCCTGGAACACAGTGGACACCGTCTCGCGTCGTAGGAGGTTCAAAGGGAAGGTGTTTTCGTCTCCATTTGTAGTGGTCCGTCGAACTTCGAGACAGGATGATAAACAGCGCGCAATTGGCACCATCATCAACTGCGCAAGGCCTGTTGCTGTAGAGAATCACCTAATTGTACTGGTGCCAAGAGACGGCACAATTGAATCTTGTCGGGAACTACTCGATGTGCTCAAGGAACCCAAAACAACTCAATGGCTGAATCAGCGAATTCGTTGTCGACATCTGACCGTCTCATCGTTGAGGGAAGCGCCTTGGCGGGTTGATAAATATGAGTAACGCTGAGATCCGATTCTCGACAGACATTCTTCGTCGGCTCGGAGAGGAACTGAACCCAAGTCCTGACCGAGGCATTCTTGAGCTAGTCAAGAATGCTTACGATGCAGATGCACGCACTTGCGCAATAGAATTGGCCGATGTAGATCGTCCAGGTGGAGCCATCAGGATTCGTGATGACGGCGACGGGATGGATCTTGATGGAATCACAAACGGCTGGCTTGTTCTTGGTAGATCGACGAAAAACGTCAAGCATCGAACGCGGCTGGGGAGGATTCCATCGGGAAGCAAGGGTTTGGGCCGTCTTGCAGCTTTGCGCCTTGGTGAGATCGCAGTAGTGAGTACCCATCCCAGAGATCTCCCAGTCCAGTATTCCGTACGGATTGATTGGGACAGATTTGATCATGCTGATCTTGTCAGTGATGTGGTACTTGAAATCGAGGAGAGCGCGCGAGACCTAGGTCCCGATCACGGTTCTGAGATTCGAATAGAGAGATTGCGCGCGCGCATCGGTCGGGAGGCTGTAAAGAAACTGGCGCGAGCACTAATCCTGCTTGCGGATCCATTTGGCGATGATCCAGTAGGATTTCATCCTATCCTCCTGGCCCCCGAATTCAGAGACCTTGAGAAATTGGTCAGGAATCGCTATTTTGGAGATGCGGATTATCACTTGATCGCAGAAGTGGACGAGCAAGGGTGTACAAAGGCATCTGTGGTAGACTGGCGTGGTAGTGAGCTTTGGTCCACGAGCCACGATGGACTCGCCGCGAACCGCGGGGGTCGCCCCTATCAGTGCCCACCAGCCAAGTTCGATCTCTGGGTGTTTCTGCTATCTGGTGCCAGTTTTGCGACTCGCCCGATCACACTTACAGAAGTCCGAGATTGGCTGGTTGCATTTGGCGGCGTCCACCTTTACCAGAACGGCTTACGTGTCATGCCCTATGGAAACCCAGAGAATGACTGGCTGGAGATGAATCTGCGGAGAGTTCGCAGTCCCGAGGAACGTCCAGGCACAAATACAGTCATCGGGCGAGTGACTGTCACTGACGAAGACGAGATTCTGGTTCAGAAGACAGACCGCTCTGGTTTCATCGAGAGCGAGGCGTTTCTGGAGTTAAGAGCATTTGCCATAGATGCCATGGAATGGCTAGCCGCCCGCCGTATGGATGCCGCCCAGAAACGACGTGCTCAACAACGGGCAGCTGCTCCTCAGGAGTCGCACAAATCGAAAAAGTATGTTGAAGAGGCGATAGACAAAGCCCCCCCAGAATCACGAGTACCTATACAGCGGGCATTCAGAGCTTATGACCGCTCCAGAGAGAAAGAGATGCGAGAGCTCCGCACAGAGGTCCAACTCTACCGTACATTAAGCACTGCCGGCATTACAGCCGCGACCTTTGTGCATGAGTCAAGCAGCCCAACCAAAGTGATTATACAGTCAATAAAGGCGATCGAAAGACGTGCACAGCGAGCACTCGCTTGTCAATATGAGGAACTGCTGAAGCAACCTGTGGAGACCATCAACCGAGCTGTTGAGTCTATGGTAGCTTTTGGCAGTGTAACGCTGGGATTGACCAGGTATGAGAAGCGACGGGTGGGACGCGCTGAGATACACAAGACGATTGGATCTCTGCTTGAGACCTTCAAGCCGTTTCTAGATGACAGAGAAGTGAAAGTGGATACGGAATTCTGTCAGGGTAATCCATATCTTCGCGCCAGCGAGGCGGCGATAGACTCGATCGTAGCGAATCTGCTCGATAACAGCTTGGCGGCATTTGAGCGGGCCAGAACTACGCAACGGCGAATTGTGGTGCGTACTATGGTCGAGGCCGGCATGTTGACACTCAGCGTGCTGGATAATGGCCCGGGCATAGAGGGAATCAGCATCAGGGATATCTGGCTGCCTGGCAAGACAACCAAACCTGATGGAACCGGCCTTGGTCTTGCGATCGTACGTGATACCGTACTGGACCTTGGCGGAAGAGTTGATGCCGTTGCTCATGGAGAACTGGGTGGGGCCGAGATCGTCATAGGGTTACCGATTCTTGGGGTGTGAATCATGACGCTCACGATCGGCGGCAGGGCGATCAGTAGTGTTTATATAGTCGATGATGAACCAACGGCCAGGACTGCATATGGGTACTCAGTCGAAGAGCTGAACCTGAGGCCCATACCGGCAGATGGTCCGCTGACCGATATCGATCAGTTCTCTGAATCTATGTGGAATACGGCACAGGCCGTAATCTGCGATTTTATGCTCAATGCCAGGAACTACGCTGTGTTTAACGGTGCTCAGTTAGTCGCCAAGCAATACCAGCGCCAGTTTCCAGCCGTGCTATGCACAAGGTGGGAAATCGCCGAATTCCCCGAGATTCGCAAGTATCGCCGGTACATCCCAGTTCTCCTCAGACCTGATGAGCTTGATCCAGATAGCCTGGTACATGCTCTTGAGCGTTGCATTGAGGAATTCCATGGCCAGTTCCAGCCGAGTAGGCGTTCATGGAGAACTCTAGTGCGAATAGAATACGTTGATCAAGAAAGGGGATACGTTGGGGTCATCATTCCTGGCTGGGATCCACAACAAGGTATCAACTTGCTTCTAAGGGATCTACCGGTTGAAGTTCAGAATCGTATCGCAAATCAGAAGCGATTCCACGCCTGGGTGAATATAGGCGGGGAGGCCAATGAGGATCTGTATGTCGAGGAATGGGAACTTGATTGAGAGAGGCATCGACATACCGACTGAGCGGACACTCACAGTCATCGATGTGGGACATGGGAATAGCGCTGTCCTCACTTGTGGTGATACTGTAGTAGTTATTGACGCGGGACCCAAGGGAGGCCTACTCGAATATCTACTGCAGCAAGGTCTTGAGAGCATTGACGCCGTACTGATCTCCCACGCAGACGAGGATCATCTTGGCGGCCTGACTGCTCTCATATCTTCCGGGAGATTCCAAATCAATCAAATACGGGTGAACACTGACTCCTCAAAAAAATCCGCCACCTATGATGACGTTCTCTATGCAATAAGCAAGATGAATAACGTGGGCGATTTGGACTTTGAACCAGCCCTGACTGTGAACTACAAATTCACTCTTGCTGACGGGATGGTTTTTGTCGATGTCCTTGGTCCAAGCACGTATCTCGCCGGCAAAGGCCCTGGAAGCACCGATAGGCATGGCCGAAAACTACGCTCCAACTCTGTAAGTGCTGTGATACGCATCTCTGCAGACAACAGGCCCATAGCCCTCCTCCCTGGCGATCTTGACGAAATTGGTCTAGATGATCTCTTGGATAACGGCGTGGACCCAGCAGCTCCCATTCTGCTCTTTCCACACCATGGTGGAAGAGCAGGGCCTGCCGAAGCAGGTGAAGAATTCTCGCATGCTCTCTGTAAGATTGTTTCCCCATCTGTGGTGGTGTTCTCGACCGGCCGGAAAAGGGCCCATAATCCCAGACCAGAGATTATACAAGCAATACGCAGAGCCTTGCCAGACGTGAGAGTTTTCTGCACCCAGCTTTCGGAATACTGTGCTGCCTCTACCCCAGAGAAAGATCCGCCGCACTTGAATAATGTGTTCTGCAGGGGCCGTGAGCGCAAGGAATGCTGTGCCGGATCTATAATCATCGATTTGAACAACCCTGATGATATTCTCCCGCTTTACGCTGATGTTCGAAAGTTCATTTCAGAAGAGGCCCCCACGGCTCTGTGTCAACAAGGCATCTGAATCGATGACAACACGGGTGACTACCATTGCCTCATGCGTCAGGACCGCATTCTCCTCTGCGTCATCAAGGCTCTGTCCGCCATCATGCCATCGGGCCGGTTGAGCACTTCCAGATCGTCGATAGGTGGTGAAACTAACGATGGATGCTAAAACACCCCATCGAATTGCCATTCTGTAAACCCCCACAGCCCCCAGAGAGTCTGCGGACGCGATCGAGGATTGAGAAGGACGCTGGAAGTGGCGACTAACCTCGGCGTGGAGCCGACGCGGCTTCGCCGCCCGGTTGCGGGGATGGTTGGGCCTGCGGCTGAGGTAACCTCCGGCGGCTCCTTGCCAGAGTCGCCGCGCGGCTCACGCCGTGCCGTTAGTGCGCCAAGCGAAGCTTGGCGTTTCTTGAGGGGTGAGAGTCCCCTCTGGGTAAGGGCTAACCACCCACCCATACCGAGTGTTGCAACTATGGAGGAGGGAGGGCCGGCAACTGCCCTCCCTACCGCGACGGCGCCTGATAGGCCTGAGAGGAGGTTGTCCAGTGGCCTTTACGAGCAAGTACCTCGAGAGATGCTATAGCCGCAGGGGCCTGTGGAAGACCAAGAGTACGTACCCCGGAGACTGGTATCTGGCCGGGGACCCGCTCGAACTCCACCTGGTAGGTGAAAGCGACGTTGAGCGGGTGGACTTTCAGAGCGATGCCATTGCCTTTGTCCCCGACGCCGATGACCTGCTGGAGCTTGTCAACAACCAGATCAGAGCTGCCGGTGGAGATCCAGCCACGAAGGCCCTGACCATTCGATACGACCCGGAAGGGTTGTGGAGTCTGGACATTAAGTACGGTGGCAAGTCGACGCATGTGGGCGGGCAGGAGTCGGTGCACTCGCTGCTGTTGTACGCTCTGCATCTGATGGCTTAGCCTGTGGTGTAGCAGTGCGCGACTGAAGCTGGCTATCGAGCCTGGTCTCGTCATTCCGACTTGCGCGAAGGCGCGGAGTCGCTACAATAGCAGGCAGCGGAAGCGATGCCACGGTTCTCCCGCCTCTCATCTCACCTCATCTGCATGCGTCCGACAGCACGGTCGGGATGGCACCGACGGTATTGACCAGTCTTCATTAGCAGTCCCAGGGGTGGAAGCGGTGTAGAGAGCGGAAAATCACCGAGGCGAGCACCAGGATTCCATCCCAAGCCTCGGCAACGCTGCCCAGTGGTCTCCAAGAAGCAAAAGCAACCGGCTGCCGCCTCGCTATAGACCATACGCCTGTAGAATTGTGAAGGTTCGATCGGCTCAGATTCGTCTGGGCCTGTTTAGCACTCTAAAGCCCGGTAGGAAAAGGGAGGTACTATGAATACGAGGCAATGGCTCGCACTATCCGTCGTCTTGGCCGCTGCACTGGCCTGCAGCCTGGGCGCGCCCCAGGCAGGCGTCGAGGAACCGGCGGCGCCCCCACCCCCGGCCGCCACTGAGATCGCGCCTGCACCTGCTTCGC
>Ga0315293_10007246_pt1 | contig 10302 bp, 22 predicted proteins | sample YL17G13_20_MG_FD_203071 | JGI IMG/M metagenome (GOLD analysis project Ga0315293, IMG submission 203071) | Sediment microbial communities from Yellowstone Lake, YNP, Wyoming, USA - YL17G13_20 | ecosystem: Environmental > Aquatic > Freshwater > Lake > Sediment | place: USA: Wyoming | collected... | reverse complement strand
CACATTACCTTTAGTATACCCTTTTTCACAAATGATTCGGTCTATAGTTGGACTATTGGGACCTACTTTATCCTTTGTTACATGAATAGGTATGTTTAATAAAGGACATGACTCAGGTACAATTATATCGTTGTATGTGATATTAAAATCTAGAGTTGATTCTTTAGCTCTACGACGAGCATGAATCAACATAACTTTTCTAGGATCTTTTGCATGTTGTTTTCTTCTAGCTTCAGGACTGCTATATGCAGTTGTATTGACTGTAGTAAGAGAACATTTTTTACATTCACTTCTATAGTAAAGAGTTGGAACTTTTTTACCTGAATCTTTTGTTGTAGGACTAGGCATTCTTACTCTTGAACTAAATAGTGATATATCTAACCAACATTCACATTTTTTACACAATCTGGTGTTATCATCAGAGTTGTAATTTTTTAAAGGAGCTATTCTTTCATGTACCATATACGATGTATTTATCGTCTAAGGTACTAATTATTTATTAGTAATCCAAATACTTGTTAATCCTGACCAATCATAACTACCTTTAGTTCATTGTAAGGACATTCCTCAAATGCTCTAAAAACTTGTTTGATCTGCGGGGTAAATCTTTTTCCTTTTGCAGCATCTTTAAGGAGAGCTATAAGAATCTTATCAAAGTCTTCACTCATGATAAAGGTTTTTAACTTATACCCCCAACCAGAAGGCTTTAACTTTTCATAAAGCTTTATCTTTATGTCTTCTAAATTTATAGTATTTAACAGTTTCATAAACTTTTGTTGTTTAAACTTTTTTTATATCTTTGTGTTATGTTAGAAGAAGCTCCAAAACCAGAAAAGATTAACTATCCTGTTATACCTCATGATGCAATTGTTACAGTTGAATTTTCAGGATTTTTTATTAACCGTATTCAAAACTTACTACTTGGTCATTGCAATGCTATGAGTCAGGAAGATGTTATGAAAGCTTTTGAAGAAGCCAAAAATCTTAAATCATGTAGTACTATTGAGAAGGAGACAGTTGCCATCTTGCTTTGTCTTGTGGAATCTATTGAAAGTTATGCAGTAGAACAAAACAAAGTTCAAGAAGTTGCGTTAAATGCTGAACAAGCTTCTGAAATGTTAGAATATATAACTATCAAACCTCCACAACCACCTAGCGAAAGTTAATACCAACGGTATCACCAGCCTGGAGAATTGCTTCCATTACCATACTCAGTTCCTCTTTTGATGCATCTCCTAAAGATTTGCAGAAAAGAATATTTTCTTCCTTATGTTTTGTAACAAAGCATAGACCTGACATCTTCTTAATCTCTAGCTTCATTTCTTCAAACGTGTATCCAAGTTCTTTTCCAAGTTCTCGGATACATACATGTACCTTGGCCAATTGATCAAGGGTGCCATCATCTTTATTACTTTCCATAAAAATGTTGACCGTCTGGCCAATCTCCATGCCATTAACAAACGCCTCATACTTGGCTTTGCTCTTGGTTGTAGCATTCAACTTATTAGCTTCAGTTTTTATAAACTGTCCATGAAATATGTTATGTTTTTGTGCCTCCATTTTTTTTCTTAGCTTTTTTGTATTCAGCTTTTAGTCTTTTTAATTCAGCTTTTTCTCCTTTAGTTTTCTTAAATACTTCTGCACCACGTGGATCAATTGTTTTCATGGTTTTTAATTATATTAGATAGTAGTATAAATAAATCTTGTAAACGATTTTCATCAATACAAGTTATGGCAGGTATAATTTGACTAGGGGATAACTTAAATCTAACTTTACTCCATAGAGGTATCATCCAATCCCATGATTCATGAAATTTTAAATTGTCTACTGTCAAAGAATTAGCCATGGCTTTAATATAATCTTCACTCATATGATCTTTTCCGCCATGAAGTATTTTCATCATTGTTAAAGGGCCGCCTATTAAAGTTAGCATAGCGCTGTTACATTTGTTTATTTCAGATTGTTCCATAATTTTATTCAATTTTAGCAGTTAACCCATTATCACAAAGGGCTTCTTTGATTGGACAAAGCTTTTCAAAGGGGCCATTCTTTATAGAACACTTACCGTTATTATGTATAATCATTGCACATTGTTCAGCTTGAAGTGCATCGTGCCCACAATACTGTACAAAACAAGTAATCACATGTTCAAAGGTATTATGTTCATCATTATATACTACAATACTTTTTGTTTGCTCTACGGCTTCTTCTAGGAGAACGTCATCATCCTCTTCTAGAAATGGATTAAACGTCATCGCCATTGTGTATAAAGCTAAGCATTTTATTTCTTTCTTCTATGGCTTCTAGCCTTGGCTTATCCAATTCTGTAATAGATTCACCACACATTTCTAGATCTTGTTCAATCTCTTCATAGAAGCGGATTACTTTTTCTAGCTTACGAGCAATGCTTTTGTCTAATTGTTCATTATTTAGCAGCTTTTGTGCATGCTTTAGTATTTCTTTTTCTTTACAGAAATCTTTAAGGTTAACTTTCATTTTCTCCTGGATTAAATAATTTGTCAAACATTGTGTGATTCCAGCACAATTTTACTTGGCTACTGTTGTAGTGTTTAATTTCACGGGTATTCTCATTACAGACTACCCAGATTGTGTTTTCATGTGGACCATAGTCCATCAGGAATAACACTTGGCCATCGCCATGTGGGGTTTCCACCCACAATACTTGTTGTACTTCATGTATTGCCGTCATCTTTTTTTTATTTAATATCTCCTATTGTTAAAGGATTATCTTTAAGGTTCATGTTTATTAAATAATCCTGTTCATCTAAAGATGTTGTCATAGCTAACAGTTTCTTAGTATCATGCATCATTAACATAAATTCATACGTAGCCATGCCAGAAGCGTTTGTAGAGCCTTGTTTATTGTCAATAAGCTCCGCTTCCATTCGTGTTATATGTTTTAAAATACTAAGTTTAAATTGCTTTACTATGTGACTGTCTTCTTTTTTCATGCCTTGTTTTTTAATTAAAAAGAGATGTTGTTAACACCTCTTTTTTTAGTGTCTATTATTTTTTTAGATTCTTCTTTGGCTTCTTCCAGTAATCTTTCTAGCTCATTCTGTGCCCAAAACTGATCAGACTCAAGCGGTATACCAAACCTATTAGCTGCAAAAAATTGGTATGGAAAACAGCTATCAATATTAAGTTCAGCTAATTTGAATCCTAGCTTACCCCCTTGTATTAATAACTTGGCTACATCAATAACTGTATACCAATTACCTTTCTTAACCCATTTGCTTAAAGGTATTCCATCTGGACGATCGCTATCGTCAACGCACACAACTTTAAATGGTTCCATTTTCAGCAGGATCTTCAGTAGATTCTACATAATCAGGATTCCATTCAGGATTAGTTGAATAGTCAGAAACAAATTGGTCTTTTTCATGAGCTTGTTGTCTAAGTTCTTTATGGTAGGCTTCTTCATCTTGATGTTTAGGACTTATACCTAATGATGTTGTACCTAAAGGCATAAAGTCTGAGTCAGCTAAACTTACGTCTACATCTATACCGGCTTCAGTTTGAGCTGTCATAAACAATAATCTGTTTATGCTACCATATTTTGTGATTTTTATTGCTGTTGTTGCCATGGTTTATTATTGTAATCTCCAAATTCTTGCACTAAGATACTGCTTTTTTGAATCACATGAAAAAGTACTTTTAATAGTGTATACTAATTCAGCCTTGTTAGTTTTAGCAATATAATTTTTTGCTTGTAGGAAAAGATTACCTGCAGCTTTTTTAGAATGTGCTACAGCGTTAGATACATATATTGAGTCAAGCTTATTAGCATTTATATTCAACATTTGTTTAACTAACATTAATACAATGTCAGATGTAGCTCTAACTCCTGTAAAAGGTACTTGCTCAATCACAAAAGGATTAACGCTAATAGTGTTATCTACTTTAGATTTAAAATCATCATCTTTTACAAAATCTACATCAGCTTTAGATTTTTTATTTTTAGGAAATAATCTATTATACTTTAATTTTGCTGCGTTTTCTGTGCATTTTAATATTACCGCAACTTCAGCTAACTTTTTATCTTTCATATAGCTTTTTAATAGAGCTAAATTTTTTTTATTCCAATCCATTCTTGCCATTGTTTTATTTTTTAAGTTTATAAATAATTAATTTTTGTTTGGTCAAACCCTTCTAATGCTGACTTGACCCATGTTTCATCTACTGTATTCTCATAACACAAAATATGAATCACCGATTGCTCTTTAGGATTAAGCCTTAACAAGCGCCCTATACGTTGACTTGACTTACGCTCATTGCCATAAGCATGAAGAATGATTCCCTCTTTTAGGTTGGGAATGTTTACACCTTCATTAAGCTGCAGTACACACGAGAGCTTTGTGATCTTATCCTCCTTGAATGCTTTAAGATTTTCATCAGAAAGCGGATTGTTACTGTGATAGCTATTAACACATAATCTATCAGCTTGTTCTTGTGTATTAGCAAACACAATAGTTTTATTATTACTTAGAACAAGTAATTTTTCAGCAAGTTGTTCCTTGCTTGGGAACTCCATCATTGCTTTCATTCTCATGACCCGCATAATTTGAGTCTCCTTGGCAGTACTAGCACTATCTATTCTATTAGTCCAATAATTGTACGTGTCACGCTCCGAGGCATACCATTGCTTTCCTTGTTTACTTGTCATTAACATTGTCTTGAGCGGGTTTAACCTAAGCATGTGCACTGTAATTCTGTAATCATTTAAAATGTTAGCTTTAACAGCTTCATCTGTCAGATATTTATAGACAACAGGACAATACTTATCTACCATTTTAGCTGCTATAGACTTCTTGTATTTAGGAAGAGTTCCGCTAAGCCCAATTATTTTTCCCGTAAAGTTATTAAGCCACGGATCATGCTTTTCTAATAATGAATGACATTCATCTAAGTAGACTACATCATAGTCATAACTTTGTTTTGTTATAGATCTATATGTTGTAAATTCCATGTGCGGGAGCAAATGCCCGAGCCCATGCTCTTGTGTTTGTGATTTCCATTCTTCAAATACAGCAAGCTTGGGAGCTACTACTAAAAACTTTGCATACTCTGTATAGTTTTCATTCATGTGACGCAGACCAAGAAGAGTTTTCCCTCCTCCCATAGTTATTCCTGCAGCACCACGGTGTACTCTTAATAATATTGCTAAAGCTTCATTCTGTATTTCACTTTTACTTTTTGCCATTATGTTTAGGCTTTTAAATTAACATCCGGTAATTGCATTTGAGAAGCTATTGTTACATCTACAAAAGCAACTCCTGATTTAGGAGCGCCATGTGGAGCAAACAATGCATCCGCTACTTCTTGTTTAACAACCCATATGTTACCACTTCTATATGGGTTAGTAGCATCATCAGTTTTGGCTTCAACAGCTCCAATTAATATAAAACCTTTTGTTTTCATATCATCACATTCTTTACACCATTCCTTGGACCACTGTATGATTCCGTCTAATCTTTCAATACTCTTAGCTTCTTTTTCAGATAACTTTGTATTCATAAGAATAGAACTATCCATTTCTTTAGTGCATACTGGGCAAAGCTGATGTACTAGGGCAATGCCTAATTCCTTTTTTGTTTTCATTAGTTCCAATTGTGTTTTTGTTTTAATTCTTTTTCTAACCATTGATTCATCTCACTGTAATTTTCTTGAAGCAAATCAGTAAACATGCCGTCAATCATAGCATCTTCTTTTGCTGTCCAATCTTGGCTTTCAAAGTCTTCAAGTTCTACAGGATATACATCTCTGTTGACCTTGATATAGTTTATAGCACACTCATCATGTGTTTCAAAATGCATCATGATTACTTCTATTTTATCTTCACTAAGGCCAGGTCTCATGCTTGGGTCTACATAGTTACCAGACTCATCAAATATGTTATTCATTTCAGAATCAGAAAGTATTTTGGCCCAGCCTTCACTAACAAAAGCTATTGCTATAGGTTTCATTTCTGCATTGAATTCTTTAATTATTTCTACAGCTTTTTGTTTTTCACTATCTGTATTAAATAAGGTATGAAGGTTTTGTAATACTGCTACCATTAATTTATCATCTTTAATAACTAGGGCATACATTATAGGATTGATTCCTCCATTATCATGAAAGGTTTCTTTGACCATTTCTATTATACCATATTTAAAACGCTCCAGCTCTTCTTCATAGCGTTCTTGTATTGTTTTCACACTCATAAATTTTTGATTTAATTATTGTTTTATTTTCTTAGGACTAACTGGTGACAATGATAAGCTTTTTTATCAAATTATTTATCAAGTCTGTTAATACTAAAGCCAAGTTCTTTGGCTTCTAGAGGTCGCATTTCTATCCAATAATGACAACCTCTGCATAATGATAACCAGTAAGTTTGATCCAATAACAAGTCTCCTATTCTACCTTTCATATGATGGACGTCAGTTGATATCTGCATGCATACTTGTGGTAAATGTGCTTGACACATAGAATATTTTGTTAAAAATTCTTTTCTCAGCTTGCTATATTCTGCTTCTTGTTTTGATCTTTTAGGAGAGCGTTGAGGCAGCCTTTTTTGTTTAGCCGTTGGATTAGGCTTGGACTTAGCTGAATGAGCACTCCAGCACCGCTTACAAAAACGCTTGCCTCCATCATTTTTCCAAATGATGTTTAACTCCCCACATTGATTACAGATTTTCTTGTTGAGCTTCATCTGATTTAATAGCTTGTATATCTTTTGTTGTGGATTTCTTGCAAATAAGCACACCATTTCTGAATGTCTTATTTAAAATGGTTACTGCAGATCTGATCTCTGTAAGATCATTATCTTGTTTCATCATTTGTTTTAATAAAGCTTCTTCAGCTTCATTCTCAGGAGCAAAGAGTAAACTTACTCCTCCGTTTACTATAAATTCTACTTGCATTTTGTTTCTAGATTAAGTTGATAAAAATTGGCTGGCAGTATGCCTTCCTGAATTAGTTTTTCTATAATTTGTTTTTTGGTTATACCAAGATCTCTAAAAGAAATCTTAGGAGAGAAGTTTTTGTCTGTATCAGCAGATGTCTTCACTAAATATGCGGTGAATTCTGTCTTAGGAAATATAGCCTGGAAGAATGCTGTGCTCCAACGGTTAACTACTGTCTGCTTCCATACATTAATTAATTCTTTTGCTCTTTTATGCACTTTGATAATACGCTTGCGCTTTTCCCAGTGCATTTCTAGGATTTCTTCAGGGCTATAAACGGATAGACCAAACAGTGCTCGGTTATACAAGAAAATCTGATAGTTATTAAGCTGGTTGTCTAGACCATACTGCTTACCATTCAGGTTATTTCCACTTAACTGATAGTTACTGTGTTTTCCGCTATATTCAATATTATTTGTTTTTCTTTGTGTTTCTAATTGCATGGTAATTATTTTTTGATTTATATTACTTATTTAACTTACTTAAAATAGAAAAAAAAGGGGCTGAAGAGAAATGTTAACATCTCAATCTTCAGCCTCTTTAATTAATTACATTGAACCCAATGTCTCGTTTTCAAGCGTGACATCTTGTTCTGTAAGCTGTTTATAAGCAATACGAATCTCTTCACCATTTGTATGAGAAATTGGATTCTTATTTTCATCAAGGATTTGCACATCTTGTGCTTCAGGATTAGTATTGTAAAATGTTTTACGGTAAACTGGTTCACCGTAGATACAACATACAATTCCTGTACGGCCGGCAATCTTATAATCACGTTCTGGATCACGAGGATTAAAGGGTGTACACTGTTCCTTGAAGATAATATTACCTTTAAGTTCTTGACCAACCTTCCAATCAAATGATTTAAGATCATTAATAAGACCTGGGATTAGAGCGCTTACACGCTTCTTACGAGCAAAACCGCGCTCGTCAATTACAATACGTTCTTGTTCCACACGTATGTGGCCCCATGCAGCATTGTTTTTAGATGGGATAACTACATTTCCTACTGCGTCAGCAGTTACTTTAACTTTTGAGTTCATTATTTTGTTTTTTGTTTTGATTTGGATTTAGCTCTTTTGATAAATGCAAAAAGACAGGTGAGCTATTTTACCTGTCTGACATTATTAATCCGTAATGAGAATACGGCGGTTAATCTAATTTTTCTGTATCTGGAAAGTCTAGAAATTCATCTGTTGATATTTCATCTTCACCCGGATTATCTCCGTGGCTTTTATCCTCATCTTCAGGAGTATAATCTATACTCTTGTCATAATCAGAACTGGGATTTTTTCTTCCTTTGTTTTTAATTGATGATCCATAAAATGGAGAAGTAACATGATCTCCCGCGTTAATACTTATCAAGTACTGGATATCCTGATCAGTAAGATCAAGATAGTCTTCTACTGACAGGTTTATAACTTTACCGTTAGGCAGTTGGTATATCATGTCTGCAAATATAAACTATTTTATTTTGAATGTCAATGACTTGCGATACAATAAATTACAAGTATTACAAGAACAGCAGTAACAAAAGCATGCCAGTAATTAAATGACCAGACTTTTTTTATCTGGTTGTTTATTTCAGTAGCATACATGTTAAACTTATCTAGGAATAAATATTTACGTTTTTTTCTGACGCTCTCACCAGAGGGTGTGCGTTCTTCTTTCTCTTCTGTCATAGTAATAATTTTTTGTTGTTTGTTGTGAGCGGTGAGCTGTGTGAGTTGTGTGAGATGATAGTAAAACCATTTAGTTTAATGATTACCAATTCATACTTTTAAATATTATTCGGTATTAAAGTTTTAAACCGATTGATAAATTTACACCATTTGGCTGTGAATCAAAACCCAATCCTAAATGAACAAACTTTAAAGAAGCATATATACCTATACACACACCTACTTTTGTTTCTTGTGTATGTGTCTCCGAGTCAGCAAGCCAATAATAACCAACTACATTATACCCACTTGTAACATCTTCTGCTTGTTTACTCTTATAAGTATCTGTTTTAGTTTTGTTGATAATCAAACCTCCATAAACTCTTAATATAATCTCATCTTTTTGATACAGCTTATAAGTTGGACCAAAGCTACCGGCAAAGTAATTCAAAGCAACAGAAATATTTATGTTACCCGTTGCTCTATTACCCCAAGTATTAAGCTGATAAATACCCGTGTTTTCTTCTACAGAAACACTTGTTCCTTTATGACCTGTGCCAGAAACATAATAATTAAAAACTCCAAATTTATTTTCCTTTTTTGCAAAATTAAATCCTAATCCAAGAGGACTTGTTGGTAAATTACCTACCCAATACCCTGAAAAATCTCTCTTGAACTGTGAATAAGTAGTTAAGCTAGTTAGCATAAAAACTACGGTAAGTGTTTTAATAAAATTCATAATTTTAATTGTTAGTATTAATTGTTTTAAAAATGTTTATGTTCTTTCTTTTTGGGTTTAAATATTAAACTCTTTTGGTGAGCGCAATTAATACATTAATCTTAGCAGGTATTATTTAAAATAAGGGCATGCCCCATCATAACTAAAAAAATAAACATATCTTTCACACTTTTCTTGAAAAAAAAAAGAGTAGGACAAAAAGCCTACTCTAAAATTTTTGTAAAAACGGTTTTGGGTAAGGATTGCCGTAGTCCTTTATTCTGTTGCCAAGACATTACTGCCTCCGAGTCTTAGTCAATTGTTACCAGCTTGTAGCGGTCAGTCATTACTGTATCCAACATTAATTCGCGAGGTCCGTAGATCTTGCCTTTTAATATTGATTTAAGTATTGACGGACTGAACCCTGAGACTAGCCCTACGTTCTTATCTGTAACCTGTGCAGGTGAGTTACCCATGCGTCCGTTAACATTCCAGAAGACAATCTCAGGCATCTCATATCCAAGTTGGATATATTCTGCTTTGATTCTTTCAAGGTTTGTGTTACGTCCTGCCTCATCAAACTCCATATCAGAAATGATAAGGATCTTTGTAGGCATTTCATCCGCAGGTAAACGGTCACGCTTTGCAACGTCCAAGATAAGTCTGAAGACTGCTTGCAGATTTGTGTTCATGCCCCATTCAGCGTTAGTTAACTGTCTCATTCGCTGAGCTACAGTACCTTGTAGGTATTGCATTTCAGGATTTTTTGAGAAAGTTATAAAGGCATCTTTAAAGATACCTTTGTTACGCTCAGATATATACAGTCCTAAAGAGACTGATACATCCATTGGTAAGCCTGACATACTACCAGACACATCACATACAGGAAGGATCCTTTCTGTGCTGTCCGCCATGTAATCAGGCATAGCATTCCACTGTGCTTCCACTGCG
>Ga0315293_10007245_pt1 | contig 10303 bp, 6 predicted proteins | sample YL17G13_20_MG_FD_203071 | JGI IMG/M metagenome (GOLD analysis project Ga0315293, IMG submission 203071) | Sediment microbial communities from Yellowstone Lake, YNP, Wyoming, USA - YL17G13_20 | ecosystem: Environmental > Aquatic > Freshwater > Lake > Sediment | place: USA: Wyoming | collected... | reverse complement strand
AGATCGGCGGGCACGAGCAGGCCGACGCGGCCCGGTAGAGGCCACCCGGGAAGCCAGCCACCACGAGCGTCGGCGTCGCGACGAACGAGCCCAGCGGCAGCGGGTCGCTCTGCAGCTCACGGCCGACCTGCTCGGTCAGCGTGACCAGGATCACGTCGGGGTCGATCACCGCCGGCAGGACCTCGCAGCGCGCACCCTTGACCTCGAAGTCGCCCGTGCCGGGGACGGTCATGAGCCCGGTCACCGTCTGACCGGCCGGCACCAGGACCTCCTGGTTGTCGAAGGTCAGGAAGAACGGGAAGCTCGGGATCGAGTTCCAGTACATGAGCATGCGGGCGCGCAGCTCCTCGTTCCGCGACAGGAACCGCTTCCCGCGGCCCGTGATCCGAATGTTCACGGGCCCGCTGTCGTTGTTCGTGACCCGGAACGACAGCGAGGCGGTCGCCTGGACGAGCGTGCAGCACGGCAGGCAGCAGTTCAGCTGCGCGTTGCCGAGCAGGAGCGTGTTCCAGATCGGGGCGTTCTGGAAGGTGCGCGTCGTCTGCGTCGAGAGCATTTCGATCGCGACGTCACGCGACGCTATCGCGCCGTGCAGCTCGTTGATCAGGAGGTCGCCGAGGTCCGCCTCTTCGGCGGGCACCGTCATGGCGAAGTCCTCGGCCTGGCCGGCCGGGAGCACGAAGTCGAACGGCTCGGCGCGGACGGTGAACATGCCGACCTGCTCGAAGTCGGGGTTCATGTACATGCGCCCGTTGCGGGAGCGGATCAGCGGCGGGATCTTGGCGAAGCCGTGGCAGTAGGCGCACGTCTGGCCCGAACCGAAGCCCTGGACGACCTTGCTGGAACTCGCGGGCGTGGTCAAGAGTGCGCTCCAGGCTGAAGCGGCGCGGCCTACCGGCCCGCCGAGGACCGGCAGGCCGCGCCTGAAGGAGAGAGTGGAGCCCGTGCCCCACATGAAGGTAGCGCGGAAGCCGTCACCCGCCACTGGCTGAGCTTGGCTCGAGCGCGAGCGCACGCTCGGCGAGCAACGCCCTCCACCTGCCGAAGTCCTTTCCGCCACCAGCTGGCCGGCCGCGCCGGTTCCACCTGGGCTCGATCCAGTCGCAGAGCCAGCGGCGATCCTCACGGCTCCATAGCCACGGGTGCTTGATCGTCAGAGCCCCCTGACGCGCCTCGTCCGGCCGGAGCGCGAACACCCAGCGGTTCTTGTCGACGTAGGGCGCCTCCGGGTGCCGATCTCCGGTCATGCGGAGGTTCTTGAGCACGTACTGACTCGAGGGTGCCCACAGCCAGCCCGACGCGCGGTAGAGCGCGCCGTCATGCTCGGACGGATCGCTGTAGCTGACCAGCGTCTTGACCTCGGTGTTCGCGAGGAGCCACTCGCGGACGCGGGCCCACTGGCTGCTGCCTGCGTTCGGCTCCTTCGACACCAGGCACCAGCGGGACAGCTCGAGCCAGTCACGCGGCAGCGCGGCCGTCATAGGCCGAGAGAACACGAGGGCGCCATGACGGTCGCGCAGGGCGAATGCTCCGCTCTTCATGCTGGCCCCGCGGCGCCCCAGGTAGTGGTGCGCGTCGAGGAACTCCGCGACGTCCACGAGCCTCAGCTTCACCAGCTCGTCCGTCCACGGCTCAGGCGCGGGCTCCAGCTTCACGAGGCACGCCTCGCAGACGTAGAGCGGGGCGCGCCCGCGCACGACGCGCGGGATCGAGTGAGTCGCCGGCGCGGAAGCGCACACGAGGCACTTCTCGCCCGCCTTCTTCGAGGCGCGCTTGATCATGCCCTTCGGGATCTCCGTGCCGGCCAGGCCCATGGCTGTCGCGATCGACTCGAATGACTCGCCCCGGGCTCGCCGCTCGAGGACCTGCGGCAGCGCGACCTCGACCTGGTCGCGCAGCAGGTTCGGAGCCTCGCGTGTGTAGGAAGCGAGCGCGGCCTCGAGCTTCGCCTGCTTGCGCTGGCAGCGGAAGCCGATCTTGTCGCGGAACACGGTGAGGGAGGCGCGGTCAGAGATCACGAGCGAGCCCTGCACGGCCCACTCCTTGACCTCGCGATCGTACTCGTAACTACCGGCCTTGATCCCGAACCCGCCCAGGGCCTCACGGATCTGCGCCAGCCCGGACAGGTTCACGCTGGCGATCGAGACAGAGCGACTCGGCAGCGCGAAGCGCACAGAACCGTCGCCGTCAGCGAACCCGCTGATCCAGGCCGCGAGATCGGCGCCTCCAGCCTTCAGCACGGCCGGAGGGATCGACCAGTCATACGTGCCGGTCTTGCCCTCACAGAACCCGAGGACCTCGCGAACCAGCGAAGCGGAGTAACAGCGCGGCTCCCAGTACGGACGTCTCGGCGGATCGCGATCCACCAGCTTCAGCTGGCACTTGAAGCCGAAGCGCGCTCCCCACAGCCTGTCCACGAGGCTGACGACGAAGCGCGCGAAGCTCTCGTCGCCCTCGGCGTTCCCGCAGTTGAACGAGAGCTTCGTCTCGTTCCCCGTCGTCCGCCCGACGTAGCCGTCAGCGGCCGCCAGGCCTAGCAGCCAGCACGCCTCACGCTCGATCACACGCCCCTTCCACAGCAGCACTCGGCACCTCTCTTCGCGGAGAGTCTACCGTTATGCACTGACGAGTGGTCGATCAGACCCTCCAGAAACGGCGCGTGCCTCCGTCGTGCGCCGAAACGCACGACGGAGGCAAGCTAAGCCTAGCTACTGCAGACGCAGGAGCAGAAGGCCCTCTAGCCGGTGATCCCGCGAAGCAGCAGGCCCTCGAGGACGATCGTCACGTACAGGTCCGCCGTGGGCGTGAACCCCGTGGGCGTGCCGATCACGACGCGGAAGGCCTCGAGCGCGACGATCTCGACCGGGCGGCCGCTGATCGTCACGTCCTTGGCGTTCCCGCGGGTGGGGACGCCGCTCGGGAGCGACAGGATCGTCGTGTCCGAGTGGGTCGTCTGGGCGTACTGGGGCCCGGTCCCGTTCGGGGCCTCGTCAGCCTGGATCGTGATCAGCTCGCTCGAGGCGAACCGGAACTGCGCGAAGCTCAGCTCACGCGCCCGGTTGATCTCCTCGAACACGCCGACGTTCGCCGCGTCCGAGAGGACGGCGTCGAGCGTGCGGATCTTCATGCGGAGCCCGTACCAGTCAGTTCTGTTGCGCCATGCCCGCTTCCGGCATGACTCCCTGAGTTTCCCCAGGGCTCAGACTATATCTTCAACCCCGTGAAGGGTTGCTGCACACTTGGAGCCCGCTTGGGCCCTACTCCCCGAAGGGATAGTCGTTGAACCTTCCGCCGGTGGCCAGCTCGCGCTGACTCCTGGCAGCTTGGCTGCTGATTGCCCAATCCGACCGCTTCTCAGCCCGTCGCGCTCGCACTTCCGTGCCACGCTGTGGGGTGTCGGCTCTAAGGGCGTCCCAGCAGTTCATGCAGTGTTCACTTACCGCTTACGCGGCAAGGCACCCGGTCGAGTGGTGGTGGGCGGCGGGCAGACCGTTCTGCCCCTGGAGGTTGGTGTCGCGGCCGAAGGCCTTCTGCATGAGGCCCGCGGTGTTGAAGCCCGAGAAGTTCACGAAGGTCGTGATCTGGGCCTGCATGGGCACGGCCGCGGCCCAGCCCTCGGTGTCGTAGATCGGCTCCTTGCGGGGACGGGATCCGACGGCACCGACGGCCGGGATCGGAACGACGCGCATGGTCATGTTGTAGATACCTTCTGGCGCCAGTCTCCTGGTCGCCGTTCGACTGTGGCCGTAGCCCAGCGTGCAACATGCACGGCAGGCCTCGGGCCTTGACGCGGAATCGAGGACTACTTGTCAATTGGAATCGAAAGGCAAGAGCCCGGCAGCGAGTGACCGCTGCCGAGCTGGTGCGCGGCTATGAAGCCGCCGCGCGAGGCTCGGAGACTAGAAGCTCTCGCCGGCCGCGCCGACCGCGTCCTTGTCGACCGCAGCGTCGGGCTGCAGCTCGACCCAGTCACGCAGGCCGCCGCCGTACTGGCCGGGGTAGCCACGGAGGTCCTCGATCGGGATCGGCACGCCGCCCGACCCGAGGCCGCCCATCTGGAACGGCTGGGCCGCGCTCTCACCGGCGACGAGGTCCGCCGCCGAGTAGACCGCGCCCATGCCGCCGACGCCGCCGCTCAGCTCCATCCAGTCGGCCATGGACGAGGCCGGAGCCGCGTAGGACCGACCGGAGGCCGCCGGGACCGAGATCCGCGGCAGGTAGGAGCTGACGAACAGGTCGCCCAGGAGCTGGGCCACCGAGTAGACGGCTCCGCCCACGAGCACGTTCCGCCAGCCCTGGGGGCCGACGAGCTTCACGTTCCGCGCCGCGTAGGCGGCAGCCGACAGCGCACCGGCGCTGGCGACGCTGAGGCCGAACCGACCCGCCACGCCGAGCGCGCCAGGCATGTTGCCGAGGCGGCTGAGCGGACCGAACCGCATGAGCATGCTGCTCGCGACGGCCGTGCCCGTGATCCCGACGCCGATATGCGCGACCTGCATGAGGAACGCGGGGTCCTTGAGCGTCGCCAGCTGGAGCTTGAAGCCGAACGCCTCGCCGGGGTTCCGGCGCGAACGCTTGTTGTGCTTCGCGCGACGGTGACGCTTGTTCAGCTTGACCGCGTGCTTCTTGCTGCGGCGGTAGCGGCGCTTCTTGCCGTTCGTCTTGACGAACAGGCCCGCGGCGCTGCGGCGCGCGTGCTTGCGGCCACGGCCCTTCTTGTTGTGCTTCGCGCGACGACGACGTCCGTTGTTGAAGACCTTCGAGACGAAGGACTTCTTCTTGTTGCTGCGGCTGCGCCGACGCTTGTTGGCGAGCGTCCGACGCTTGCCGTTCTTCCGCCGCTTGAGGAACCGACCCTTCGAGTTGCGCGGCGAGTTCTTGGCGGACTTCCGCCTCTTGCCGCGATGTCCGCTGTTGAGCTTCACGCGCCCTCCTGGTGAACCGATCGGCCCGCCGAAACCACCGAGGAGGAGCGTGTCCACCTCGTCCTTCGACGGGCTGAAGCCATAGACCTGTGGAGAGCGGTATACCACACCGCGCCCCTTCCTGAACTTGACCTGCAGGTGCTCCCCGGCGCCGCCCTGCCACTTGGCGGGCTTGGTCGACCAGGACTGCTTGTAGTCAGCCTTGCGAGCACCCTTACGGTACGAGCCGCCCTTGGGCGTCTTGCCGGACCGCGGGTAGAACGCAGGCGCACGGCGCCAGCCCGACCCGCTCTCGCGGCGCATGCTGTCGACACCCGGGACCGGCTTCGCGCCCTTCAGCTGCGCCGCGGACAGCTTCTTGTACCCGCCACGGGGGACGTAGGTGCCGTCCTTGAGCCGCACGCCGCCGAAGCGGTACGAGTCGAGGAAGGCCTCCGCAGCGTTGAGCGCCTTGCGGTTCTTCTTGTCGATACCGCCGGCCGCCGTCTTCGGGAGCCGATCGTAGTGGCCCTTGATCATGCCGCGGCTCAGGTAGCCGACCACCGGAACCTGGAAGTTCAGGGCGTCGGCGAACGACATGGACCTGCCAGCTCGCGGGTGCTTCTGGCCCTTGAGCGGGTGGCCCGACGGGAAGATCGCCGGATAGACGGCGCCCGAGCGGTAGGCCGCCTCGGAGAAGCTGAGCGTGTCTGCCCGCTTCTTGTAGGTCTTGCCCTTCGTGCCCTTCGCGCCCGTGTAGCTGCGCCCGCGGGTGTAGCCGCGCTTGCGCCCCTTGCGGGCCAGGCCCTCGCGCCAGGCGTCGCTCTTGGCCATGCCGCCCAGGCGCGTCTTGTCGGTCGTGCGACGGCGCTTGGCCGCCGCAGAGGCCTTCTTGGCCGCCGCCGTCGCGGCGGCAGCAGCCGCGGTGCGGTAGGCGGCCTGACCGGCCTCCACCTCGAGCACCTGCGCGGCGCGCTTCGCCTTGTTCTTGGGCTTCGTCCGCACGCCGAAGCCGGCCTGGCCAATGCTCTTCGCCGTCACGAACCCCGGGACAGCGATCCCAGCCGCGGTCGCCAGGGCCTTGGTGAGCACGCGTCCGCTGGGTCCGACAGCGCCGGCCTTCTTCGCCGCAACGAGCCAGCTCTTCTTGCCCTTGTTCCGTCGCGTCTTCATTCGCACACCAGTTCCCTTCGCGCCGGGGCCAGGATTCATGAGGACAGGGATCAGCAGCACAGCGTCACCTCGCGAGCGACAGCCTGCTCATGGAAGGTACCTGAAGAACCGCCACCCGCCACAGAGCCGCGCTTGCGCTCGATCAACGCGTCCACCATGAGGTTGAAGTATCCAGACGCCACAGGAGTTACCACTAATCAAACCACCAGTCGCGGATCTGGAACTTGCCACCGATCTTGCGCGTGGTCTTGGTCGCCGGGTCGTAGATTTCGAGCGGCAGGTCCTCGGGGTTCGGCAGCGGCTTCCCGCGCTCGAGGCCCTTGAGGCCCTTGCCTTCCTTGTGCTCGTGCTTCCAGAGCGTGCCGTGCTTGTTGCTGTTCTCCCAGGGGACCATGTAGTTGGTCTCGAGCGTCCTGTGGAGCGCGGCATGGACACGATCGACGGTGATCTCCTTCTTGCCGTCGTCGATCGCGAACAGCTCGACGTGGCCGGGAGGGTGACCGTGGAACTCCTCGATCACGGCCTTGGCCGCGTCGAAGCCCTCGAACCGCGAACGCGCCTCGTCCAGCGTGAAGGTGCGCTTCTTCTCCGGCGCGACCTCCTGGCTGCTGTTCGTGCGGTTCTTCTTCACGCGCTTCGTGGTCCCCTTGGGTGCTGCGACGCGCGGGCTTCTTGCCCGCGACGACTTCACCCTACCGCCGACGCCGCCACCCGCAACAAGGTCCTGACGAGGAATGATCGGCGTCGCCTGCACGAACGTCGGGGAGGTCCCCAGCGCCTGCGCGCCGAGGCTCTTGGCCTCCTCGTAGGAAGCGGCCTCCACGTCCACAGTCTGCGCGCCAGGCAGGCCGTAGTCGCTCGCGAGGAACGCGACCCAGGTGATCGCGTGCGGGTTGTTCCCCGTGAAGAACGCTCCGGCCTGTCCGCGCCAGTACTCGGCCGCAGAGCTGTGCCCGGCCTCCGTGTCCTCGAGGTAGCGGTCACGCGCCTCGAAGGCCAGGGGGTGGACCTTGCGCCCCTTCGGCGCCTTCGGGTTCTTCTTCGCCTTGGCCTCGGCCTGGGCGACGCGCATGGCGCCAGTCGCAATATCAGACGGATCGACGCCGCTCTCGCCAGCTGCGCGACCGACGGCCTTCGCGAACAGCCTCTGCGCGGTCTTGTTCTTCGGGCCAGCCGCGAGGACTCGCTTCGCAGCAGCGACGGCGCCGCGGAAGGCGCGACCGTTCCCAATGATCGCCAGGAGCGGGTTCATGCGGACGGTCCTGGTCGGCGGGCACGGCGGGCACGGGTCACAGCCCTTTCGGCCCTTCGGGCTTCTGGAGCTTGTCGAGCGAGCCTCAGCGCCAGCTTCACGCATGCACCGCTCGCAGCAGTACACGTCCCCGGACTTCGACATGATCGCCAGGTCGCCCACGAACAGCCCGTGCTCGCACCAGTCGCAGAACGTCTCCTCTTCGGACGACGAGATCACGTACTTCCCGCCAGCTGCGCCGCGCGACGGGCCAGACCAGGCGGAGCCAGCTGGGTTCTCCGTGCTAATGTCGCGCGCAGTGCCTGCGCGAGGGCGTTGTGCTTGCGACCTCCTCACGTGATCCCGAACCTTCCAGGCTCATGCCTCTTCATGGACCACTGGTGCCGAAGCTCCTCGTCTCGACGACCCACCCGCAGCTTACGAGCCTTGCCCATGCCAGCCCTGGCCTCGTTCCTCGACGCCTCACGGAGGAAGGCGTAGGACAGCTCCTTCTTGACCTCCGGATAGCCGCCGGAGGAAGACGGAGACTCAGCCACCAGGAACATGGAGCCGAGGTCGGTCTCGACCACGTCACCGTAGAGGACGAAGTGCTTCGGTAGCTCGTTGAACGCCAGTTCCCTGCGCTTCTGGCCGCCAGCGAAGAGATCGTCCTCGTCCTCGTCCTCGTCCGCCTCTTCGTCCTTCACCACGACCTTGGCAGGCTTCCAGCGGAGGCCGACGATCACGTCGGTCGGATCCAGAGGGCGGAAGTCCGTCTCGTCCCCGTCGATCACCCGAACTGCGCGACCGCCGAGGCCGCCGATCGTGGACTCCTTCGGGAGCGGGTTCAGCCTGAGCCAGGCCTGCAACGCGACCTTGTCCACGAGGTCTTCAGCGGCCACGTACTTGTCGTACTCGGGGTGCGTCTTGTTCTTCTTCAGCTTGAGCGCGCGACGCACGGCGTCCGAGGCGAGCACATTGGCGTTCTGCTCGATCGTAGACTTGACCAGGTAGCCAGGAGCCACGTAGACCTGAACGATCCTCCGGCCGCGCCCGCCGTCAAACTCGTCCATGCACGCCTTCGCGTTCACCTTGTTCCCGCTGTACGAGAACGACAGATCGTAGAGACCGCGCCCTCCGACGAGCTTCGGCTCTCGCTCGGTCCTGCTCCAGCGCGTAGAGGACATGAGCGGGCGACCAGCGACCTTCGTGTAGTCGTAGAACACGAGCCTCGGGAACCTGAAGAACAGCCAGGGAGCGACCTCCTCCCACGGAATGTCCGACAGCACGTTCAGGCGCACGAGCCGCAGGACGCGCTTCGCAGGCGGCACGCTAGCGTCGTCACCGCCCAGATACTCGCTGTCCGAGAGCGAGTACCTCTTGAGGGCCTCCACGAGGATCCTCATGAACGCGACTGGTTGCTCGAGCAGCGCCTTCGCCTTCGCGAACTTCGAGTAGTTCGCCCGCATGGAGGCCGCGTTCTGCCCGACGTTGACCAGGCAGGTCTTCTTGCACTCCAGGCTCGCGCCCTGGCAGAACGTCGAGGCCGGGGTCACCTCTTCCGTGGGGACTGGAGGCTCCACACCAGGAGCTGGGGCCCCGGCAAGGTTCAGGTGTGGAGGCAAGAACTGGACTCCGGCCACCGAGCGCAGGTTGAACACCGAGGACTCTGGCAGGAGGTTCAGGCCGAGCGCGACGGCCTGGCGGCCCTTGCGCTTCTGCAGCTTCGCGTTGTCAGACAGCCAGCCCTTCACCGGGCTCGTCCAGTCGCCGAGCTTTATGGCCACCGAGGCCGTGCCCCTGGCCTCCGGCGAGAGCTGCCCGGTCTTTGGATCGAGCTTCCCCTCGCGCTCTGCCACGGCGCGAGCGTGCTCCATAGACGCCTGCGAGGCCTCCACGAAGTAGTCCACCAGCAGTGCGTGCGCCTTCTCAGGAGAGAGCGCGTCGACCTCGGCCTCGGACACGAACCTGGGCAGCCCGGAGAGCCGCAACGCCTCGGACGGAGGGCCTGAAGGTCCGGCACGCGGCAGTCGCCTCGCCGGGTTGGCTGCCCAGGCCAGCCGCTGGTCCCAGGCGATCTCCTCCGGCGTCGGCGCGAGCCATTCGTAGGGGCCGAGCCGTGAGGCGGTATCGGCTGCCTCATACGGGTCCGGCGTCGCGTGGATCGCGACGCCTCCCGGTGTGACGACAATGAACTGCTTGGGCTCGTCCTCGAACACGCCCTACCCGACCTTCTTGCCGCGCCGCTGGCTGCCGGCCTTCTTCGCCGGGCCGGCCGTCTTCATGAATCCGCCGGCGTGCAGGCCGCAGATCGTCTTGCCCGTCACCGTCCAGCCCTTGCAGCGGCGACCGTGCGTGTCGGTCTCGGTGCAGCGACGGTCGTCCGTCGGCCCGGTGCGGTAGGCCCGCTTCTTGCCCGACGCGACCGCAGCCTCGCGCTTCTTGCGCGCCGCGACCTTCTTCGCGACCTTCCTCAGCGGCGTCCGCACACGCTCGGGGGCAGACCCGCTGATCGCGAGGCGACGCGAGCTGGCCTCGACCGGCGCGACGTCGAGCAGGAGTGGCTGGGGCACCTTGTGACCCTCGAGCCAGCGCACGGCGTTCTGCGGCGTGTAGCGCGTGGCGTCGAACATGTACGACGTGATCTCGGTCTGACCGCCGCGGGGGCCCTTCTTGCCAGCGCGACGCCCAATCAGGAACTTGATCCCCTTGTCGTCCAAGGTAGAATCCGCAGACATGCCTGCGCGGGGGCCTCGTGCCCGCGACGTGCGGATCTGCGTGAACTCGTCCGGGTCCGCGACGCGCGCCCGGTGGTAGCGCCCGCTCTTGCTGTAGGTCACGGGGACCTGGCGTCCGCGGACGGTGATCTCGTCGGGCTGCTCGCCGTAGTCGAGACCTCCGAACACGGCCGGGTTCCGACGAGCCGCACGCCCGTGCGCGGCCTCGAACAGGCCGGCCGGCGGGTCGCCGTGGAAGTGGACCCCGTAGCAGCCGT
>Ga0315293_10007243_pt1 | contig 10303 bp, 19 predicted proteins | sample YL17G13_20_MG_FD_203071 | JGI IMG/M metagenome (GOLD analysis project Ga0315293, IMG submission 203071) | Sediment microbial communities from Yellowstone Lake, YNP, Wyoming, USA - YL17G13_20 | ecosystem: Environmental > Aquatic > Freshwater > Lake > Sediment | place: USA: Wyoming | collected... | reverse complement strand
TCAGTGTTCTCCGGTAATACTGGAGCCCCAGGGACTCCTATGAGAACCTGGCCGGAGGTTCCTACGTCCAAACCTTGGGTGAATCGGATCAGTGCTGTGGCAGCCATGCTTCTATAGCCCTCGCATTAAAGGAAATGGTCACTCAAGGCTTCGGGCATAGGCGGCCACGAGCCTCAGGTAGTCCGCGTTAGGGGGTCCGGCTGAGGTTGACCCGTTGGCCATGAAGGATGCCTCGGTCAGGTCCATCCCCTGACTTCGCATGAGGTACCCGATGTGGAAGGCCCCCGTCCGGTCAGCCCCTAGCTGGCAGTGGACGTAGATGGCCGTGTCCACGCAGGTTCCCAGCAGGGCGATGATGGTCTCGACAAAGCCCGCGTAGTCCCACCCTGGAGCCTCTAGGAACTGCTTTGGGTCCACCCCCTCTGGCAAGCCCTCAAAGGGTCGCCAGAGAACCCCACCGGGCCACTGAAAGCCCTCCGTGGTCAGCTCCGTCCCCTGCTGCTTGTTCGGGTCGTACTCTGGCTGCTGCCACCAAGGCCAGAAGCTCTCCGGAAACAGGCCGGGGTCTACCCCGAAAGCCCTCATCAGGGGCTCGAACTGCCCCCTCTCCCCCACGTTGTCGATGATGGGCACCTCGATAAGCCTCTTGGACGTGAGGTCCACCTTGGATGCCGCCTCAATCTCGTTGTAGGCGTAGTGCAGGTCCCCACCCGTGAGAGGCATGTTGCCCCGGATGAGGACGTTGGAGCCCACGGTGTCAATGTGGGCACAGCGGGAGGGGATGAACGTGGAGCCCATGCATGAGGAGTGCCTAGAAAAGGATCTGGACGATACAGGTGGGGGCGTGGCCGATGCAGTGCCGTTCCAGGACCGTCCGGGCAAGAGTTTTCAGGAGCTTTTGGGGACCAGCTCCAGGGCCGAGCTGGAAGCCCTGGTTCAGAAGGCAGCGGAAGATCCGGCCGTTGCCTACGAGCTTCAGCGGCGGCCCAGGGAGACTCTGTTCAAGCTCATTGGCCTCAAGGTGCCGGACCACATCGGCGTCCAAGTCCTGGCTGAGAAGCCCGATCAGTTCTACCTGGTCCTGCCCAAGGTCAAGTAGCTCCTATTTCGCCAGTGACCAGAAGGCGTGAGTCTTCTTGATCATGTCCACGGTCTCCCGGTAGTCACTGGGCTTGGACAGGTATGCCCTGGCACCACGGCCGATACTCCCCGTGAAGTCATCCTCATTGTTCGACGTGGAGTACACAACGACTTTGACAGATAGCCCGAGTCTACGGATTTCCTCCAAGACCCGGAAGCCATGGAGTTTGGGCATGTTCAGGTCCAGTAGGACCAAGTCCGGCTTGTGCTCCTGGATCGATATCAGTCCCGCGTCCCCATCCGAGGCCAGCAGCACTATTAGATCCACCACACCCGCGTCAGCAAGACTTTCCTGAAGAAGTTCCAGGTCGTCTCGACTGTCGTCCACCAGTAGAAGTGTTCTCACGCCTTACGGAGTCTAAAAGAGAAAACTGAGCCAGATCCAGGGGTTGAGGTGGCCCAGACGGTTCCACCCATGCGTTCGACTTGCAATTTCACGATAGCTAACCCCGCCCCTGAGCCCCAATACTTGGAATCAGCCGAAAACAGGCGTCTTCCGAGGTCAAAAATGGCCTTGGCGTATTTGGGGTCGAATCCTATCCCGTTGTCCAGCACGCTGACCGTGACCGTATCCCCGTCATCCACGCACGACAAGTGTATACTGGGGTGGACACCCTCACCCACATACTTGATGGCATTCGAGAGCAGGTTATAGAGCACCGAGGATAGCTGCTTGGTCCCCCAGACCGTCGGTAACCCTGAGTAGCTGATAGTCGCCCCAGCCTCCTCGACCGCCCCATTCAGTAGCTCGATGGCCGCCAGGGTAGCCTCATTCAGATCAATGGGCTCAAGGACAGGTTCCTCCCGCATGGACCTTAGATAGTCCCGGAGGTCATCGGAGAGATTCCTGAGCCGTTTGCTGCTCTCCATGATATTGGAGGAGAGCCACCTACGGCCTTTCTCAGAGAGCCGGTCACCCTCCTTATCGAGCAGCAACGAACTGAACTGTGCGATGGCCCTGACCGGTTCAGCGAAGTCGTGCGAGGCCATGTACGCCACCGCTCGAAGCTGTTCCTCATGTCGAATCTTCTCAGTGATGTTCCTGGCAGACGCGAAGATGAGCCGGGTCTTGGTATCCGATGTAGCCGACCAAACGAGGTGGACTGTTTCGTTGGCCCTGGTGACGTAGCGGTTCGTGTAGTCGTTGACCGAGCCACCACCTTCAAGATGGGCTAGCTCACGGATGGTGCTGTCACGGTCATCGGGGTGAATGAAGTCCAGGATGTTCTTCCCCAGGATGGCCTTCTCGCTGTACCCAAGGAGCTTGTAGAAGTAGGGGTTAGCCCGGACCAACCCACCATCATACCGGCAGATCACGAGTCCGTCGATGGCAGTGTCGAAAAGGGCGTTGACTTCGAAGTTCCGGGTACGACGGTAAAATAAGCTCACCAGGAGCAGAGTAAGAACTGGCAACCACACCCAGGTCACTTGATCATCCCCAGGAATGCCTGAAGGGCTTCACGCCAGCTAGCTCCCGCTACAATAGCGGCCAGGATTCCTACTACCTTCCCCGCGAGCCGTAGCTTCTCACGGATGGTCTTGCCGGTGTCTTTAGCGGCGTCTACCCGAAGGTCCACCACGCTGGTACGCACAGACTCATGATCCTCCTTGAGGCCATCCAGGTCTTTTCGCATGGCCGTCACGGCAGCGTTCATGCCCCCGACCTCTCGGGATAGCTCGGAGAGGATTTCCAGACCGACCATGTGGGCCTTGTCCCGGAGCTTGTCGGGGCTGGCTGGTGGGAGACTGTTGTAGTGGACCTTGAGTTCCTCCTGGGCGCTCTTGGCGTCCCTCAGAAGAGTTTCCGGGAGGCGGATGACCTCTACCCTCGAACTGCCCCTGTAACGACCCTGGATGACCGCATTGGAGATGGCCTGGTACAGTCCCAGGGGTGTCATTGAGCCCTTGGGGATAACGGCATGAACCCCCTTGAGCATCAGGTCTCGGGTCAGATTAGGGTCGTCATTCCCCGTGAACACAATGACAGGAATGTCCCTGATATGCTTACGGAATTCCAGGAACGTCTCGACACCCTGGGTTTCCGTCAGGCCGAGGTCGAGGAGAACCACATCCACGGGTCTCTCGGGCTGGTGCTGGATCAGGTGGATGGCCTCACCAAGGCCACTGGAGGTGACGATTTCACACCGATCCTTGTAGCTTTCCTGGAAGACATAGGCCACGAATTCCCGGGTGGCCGCATCATCGTCCACCAACAGAGCCCGGTAATGGGGCACAGGGGGGAGGTCTTTGGACCTGGGCGTCTTGGGGGCGTCTGAGTCCATTGTCGCTAAGGGAAGTGGACTAAAGGAACCTCAGAGGTTGATCTAAGGAACCTCAACCGTCTGGAGCCTCTATCAGACGCTCCCAGATAGTCCTGGGCTGTGGATACGTCCCCAGACCTGGCAGTGGGATCGGGGGCTCACCAACGCACTCCAGCATACCAGGTCCGATATAAAGGTTGTCCCCGGAGCTGAGCCAAACTGTCCGGTGAAGCTGGCCTGTGCATAGTAGATGGCCAGTGCAACCGGCATAGAGGCCAAAACCTGAAACCAAAGGCCAGGGACCTGTTGCGGCTGCAAACTGGATGTTTGAAATATTGACAGCTCTCCGGGTCGTGAGGGAGTCCTCTACCGTGAACTCGGGTATTTCCACACGGGCATAACCATTGCCTGAAAGCTCAACTCCCTCGGGAGTGAGTAACCCGATGTAGATCCGTAGCTTGAGGTCAGGGTTGAACGCTGGTAGGGGCATCAAGTTGGCGGGGAGAATAGGCACGGTTCAGAAGTGCCTTGCGGCTCCCTCGACCAGCGTCATCCCCTTGCCGCAATGAGGGCACTTCGGCTTGATGGGCTTCAAGGGAATTGACTGGTTGGCCTTGACTGCCGCCTTCACGGCACGGTCAGATACGCCTGGGACGAGCACAGAGGTCATGTTGAGCCAGACGTAGAGGTCGTCCGGGTCCATGCGGAAGCCGAGCTTCTTCTCAGTGGCCTTGTGACAGGCAGCCGTGCAATGGAACGGCCAGAGGTTGAACTGGTTGACCAGAAAGTGCTCCTCGCACCAGGGGATGTACTTCTTCACGCCGCTCGTGAAGGACCACTTCTTACCGGCAGGGGTGACCCAGTGCCAGCCCTTGAGATCCGTGGGCTCTTTGCAGATGGCGCAGGGGACTTTTTTCTCTCGCTTGCTCATTTGATCTTCCGGGCAATCTCGGCACAACCGACGAGCCGTAGGGGGTTCTTGTCCCCACTGTCTCCCATGAAGACCTCACCACCCTGGCACTTCTTGTAAAAGTCCTCGGATGCCCTATCTCGGCCTAGGAAGTATCCCCCCAGGGTGCCGAAGCATAGGCACATCCAACCGATGTAGAGGTAGTTATTCATCGTGTGACCCTACACCGCCGGTCTGATCAGGATGACCTTTCCTGCGATGGTGACCAGGACGCCACGGAAGTTGGGGTCATGGCCGTACCAGCGGTGAACCCGTACCAAGAAAGCTACGAAGCCGAAAGGTGACACGTCGAGATCAAAGACGTTTAACCCGTCGTTGAAGATCACCTTCATGGTTAAGAGGGTTGAAAAGTGAACTCGGCCGGTGTAGGTTGATCCCTCTTACACGGTAAACGTAGGGCTAAAAGGATGCGTCGGGCAGCCCGAGATGATAAGCGTGAGAAAGTGGATGCCCAGAGGGCGTTCAGGGCTCAGTCCGCTCGTCAACGAGCCATCGAGGTAGCCTCCAACGAGGACACCATCCAGGGAGTGCTTGCGAAGAAGCTCCCGCTTTTGGCTTTCCCGGAGGACCCTTTCCTTTACCCTATCGAGAAGAAAGCTCCGAAACTCCTGGAACACCCGACCTACCGACGTATCATCGAGAGGATGGGGGCGACAGGGGGGCATCTCCGGCCTATCAACGACTGGACCCCTCGTGGGAAGGGTTGTGAAACGCTCTACCGGAGCCTTTGTGAGCACATTTGGGCGAAATACCCCATGCCAGCCTTCATCTGGTCAGCGTTCTTTGACAAGTTGGAGTGGCTGGACCCTCTGGTGAAAGCAATCGCTCGGGGGTCTAGCCTGTTCACACTGGCCAAGGAGGGGAAGTTCCCTCTCCCCATGACACGGGGGATGGTTCACGAGTTGATGACCTCGACTCCGGGGGACATCCCATTTACGAAGGCCGTTCGCCGTGTCCAGGTGAAGACCGCTGGGGGTACTCCGAGGTTCTTCCAGGTCTGGGCAGGGACTCGTCCGGGGCAAGTCCTCGGGACCAAGGCTGAGGAAACCTTCTGGGCCTCGGTGGTCGAATGGTTCAGTAAGCAGCCCATGCTGGACCCCACACAGGTGGCACCCCTGGTGGACTTCATTGGCTACCGTCGCAACCACGAACGGGACTTCTCCATGAAGGGCAGAAGCCCCATGGCCCTGATCCGGGGGATGCAGGAGTGGCACGGTGACCTGGCCAAGGTCAAGGCCACGAACGGGGCCGCCTATGAACGTTCAGGGTTCAGGGGTCTGGAGATGGAGTGTTCGGGGGAGGGCAACACCAAGGACATCTGGAGGATCCAGGAGATCCTGTCAGCGAAGGAACTCATTGCTGAGGGCCGGGACTTGCACCACTGTGTCGCGTCCTACTCCTGGCGTGTCGAAGCAAAGCAGGTCTCCATCTGGAGCATGACCTGCAAGCCTACGTGGGAGTCCGAGAAGAAAATGGTCACCATCGAGGTCACCAACGGACCCCGAGCTATCATCCAGGCTCGGGGCCGGTTCAACCGGGCCATCGAGGCCGGTGTAGAGTTCAAGGTGATGCAGAAGTGGGCTCAGGACAACGGGTTGAGTATCAGCATCGGTAGGTGGTGACTGAGGCTCGCACGGCGTGATGAATTTTTCTCCACAGACTCTTTCACCTGGTGTATAGGCCCCCCATGAACAAGTCTGAATTCCTACTCGCCCTCCAAGCCAAGATCCCCACGCTCACCAAGAGTGACCTCTCCAAGGTCCTCGATGGCATGGCTGAAGTGCTGACCGATGCCCTCAAGGCAAACGGTCAGGTCCTCATCCCGGGCATCGTGAAGCTCAAGGTGTCCCTGCGAGCCGCTACCGTGGAACGTCAAGGCATCAATCCCTTCAACAAGCAGGCTGTGACCCTCCCGGCCAAGCCCGCCACGAAGAAGGTCAAGGCCAGCGTCCTGAAGGCCATTAAGGACGCCATCGTTTGATCCAGTTTGGGGAAGACCTGGGGGCTGTGGTCGTAGTCGAGGAGGACAAGGTCTCCGACTACACGACACAGGGCTATCAGCTCAAGGCCGTGGTGTCTGAAACCAAGCCCCACATGGTCTTTGCCCAGCGTGGTCACCTGAATCCCCCAAGCTCCCCTGGATGCATGGGGATGATCACGACCTCCTCAGATACGGAGTACATCCCCCAGGTGGTGTGCAAGTACATCTTGGGCTTACCCAAGGATGAGACGGCCAAGAGGCAACTCGAAGAGATCACGATTCTAAAGAAAAAGTCCGGGGCTCTAGAGAAGCAACTCCAAGAAGCCCTCTTTACGTGCAAGGCTTTCGCTCAGGAACGTGAGAAGTTCACATCGGACAGGTTGCTCCTTGAGGCTAGGGTGAAGGCCCTTACAGAGAATAGTGCCTCAGTGAGGGCCGACCTCAAGAGGCTCTCTGAACTCAGCGAACCCTTGCAACGAATCATGGGGCTGGAGGACTGGATCATCGGCCTGTGCAAGGTCGTGGATGTCCAGTCCTTCGGTCTAACCGTCCCTGTCAGTAGCCCCAAGACCTGGGCTGAGCGACTGGTAGAGGACGACACAGACTTGTGAGCGAGCCCTCTTCGGAGGGCTTTTTCATAGGATTACTCGGTTAGCCGAGACACAAAGAAAGGAGGATCCCATGGCAAAAGCAAAGAAGAAGGTTGCGGCGAAGAAGCCCGCAGCGAAGAAGGCAGCGAAAAAGGCCCCCAAGAAGTGAGGGTGGCGTTGCTGGGGGAGGGGGTCCCCCAGCAACTCTTTTTTCGGTGTAAGGTGAGGGGATGATCGACGATGACGACGTGAGTTTTACGGTTCTGGCCATGTCTGACTCATCGGCAGGGAGCTGGCTCACAGTGCTGATAACCCTGATCGTTGTTGGCATCGTCTGGTCTATCTCGTCCTCGAACAATGCCGAGTGCGAGAAACAGCATTGTGCCCACGGTCAGGCCAAGCTCCTCGAAGGCGAGTGCGTGTGTGTGGGGACTCCGGTCAAATGACTACCCCTTACGAGAAGCACATCGTCAAGGCGTTCAAAGACCTCTGCAAAGAAAACGGTGATGGGGCTTCACCCCATGAGGTCACGCAAGAGATGGACGTGCGGGGGCACCTCTCCAGCATGGACAACGTGCTGGACATAGAAAAGATCATGAGGGGGCTGAGAAACAGGGGCCTCCTCTGATGCTGACGTGGATTGAGCTAGTCCAAGAGGTGGCCACCGAGATGGGGTGGGACTGTGATCCAGAGTACGCGGACTACATCCTGTACGAGTACACAGGCTTCCCTAGCTTCTGGGATGGGGATAACCCCGCTGAGTGTTGTCGGAAGCAACTGAGGGAATACTTTACCTCAAGGGGTGTCCCCCCTAGACCTGACGCCCCCCACAATTTGGGATCACCTAGCCCATGACTGATCCCACCGCCGTAGTGATCCCGACCCGGGATGATAACCTCGTCTTCGCCATGGGGCAAGCCCGGCAGCACAAGAGCAAAGCCTGGCAAGACCTCCTCAAGCAGCACCGTGGTCATCCAAGCTTCTGCACCATTCAAGACATCAGAGTTAGGGAGCTGGGATTCGCTTGTTCCTGCTCTGGCATCCAGCAGGAGTTCAAGCTCAAACTCACTGAACTGAAAGAGCTGCTCCCAGAAGCACGGGAGGCTATCCAGCGGGCCACCTACAATCTCCAGGTCAAGGGGAACAAGGCCCGCAAGAGGAAAGCCCACAAGGCTCTGATACGCTCGCAAGCCCTGCTCTACCGGTATCTCACGAAGGAACAGAAGTGGACCCTTCGTGGAGAGAAATCCTTCTTCGTGAAGGGTAAGGATGGGCACACCTACGAGATACATGCGGCCGGGACCAACAACGTCACACGGTACGAGGATGGCTGGAGAAAGTACAAGTTCTGCGTTGTCTCCAAATACGAGCACCCGATCCCCGTCTATGACCTGATGCTGGCACAGAAGCTCACTCTGGAGTCAGACCCCAGGTCTTTCCTGGACATCGCGGTCACCAGGGACATGATCACGGGTGATCTATGGGACAACGGCAAGCATATCGACAACCCCGATGTTGAGCTTCCCAAGACGTACAAGGAGAGGTTTGGAGACACGAATTGGGAACGCCACCAAGCTGAAGCTGAGGCGAGAGAGGAAGGCAGGGCGTTGGCCCAGGGCTTCGTAGGTGACCTACTCGTCCACGATATCTGCCTGAACACGATAGCGCAGTATGACGCGAGCTACCACCACGGGTTTAGGGGAGTGGGGTTCGTCCTCAATCCTGACAAGGAGGTGGTCCCCAGCTTCGACACTCCCATCCAAGTACCTCACCTGGAAGACCTCACCCACACCGAGGTGGAGGAGTGCATCATCAAGCTGGTTACAGGTGTTCCGGCCGAGACCTACGCTCACGTAGCTCAGGTACAGGGATACTTCCGACGCTCCGATTTGAGTGGCGTCCACGTCTTGATGCACCCCGAGACGGATGCGGACTGGACCCGGAGAGAAACCCCTCCGTGGGTTCCCGGGGCATCGGTACTAGGGGTCCGGAAGATCCTGGACGTGAGGGTGCCCCGGGGCCGTGCCTGGTACTGTGCTGACGCCGAAACCCTGGGCTTCCTGGTTCACTGGTACGAAGGAAACCGGATGGGCTTCTGCATATTCAACCTCTCCGGTGTATGTATTTACAACCCAGACCATGCCGCTCAAGAAGACCAAGAAGAAAGCTCCCGCCAAGGGGAAGAAGCCCGCAACCAAGAAGCGGGCCGTCTCAGCCAAGGGCAAGGGCACCCTCAAGGCGAGGGTCGAGAACCCCTCCGACAATGAGGGGATGATCCTGGCCAAATTCGCCTGGGACCCCTCCAAGCCGACTGATCATCAGGTGATGGAGGGCGTGTTCAACATGCAGCGGGAGAAGGGTAGACTCGTCTACACGACAGACTCTACCTCTACCTGGAAGCCCGTGGCCAAGCTGAACAAGTTCGACGGCACACTTGGACGGATGATCGTTCTGCCACGGCCTACGGTGTACGACCACCTGGAGGAGAATACCAAATGAAGAAGCATGAAATGTCTGTGATGAACGAGCACGGGGACACCAAGGTCTACTGGGATCCCTCGAACCCGGAGAGCGTTCTGGTCGCCTCGGAAGCCTACGCACTCCAGATCAGGCGAGGGTGTCGGGCCTTTGCAATGGTCAACGACACCCAGGGGGAGATCATGGACGCCTTTGACCCGAATGTGTCGTCGGTCGTGTTCGTTCCTCCACTTCAAGGGGGGTGAATCCTGGAGGAGTGGCGGCAGGTAGTCCTCGCACACGGGACCGCTGAACCGGCGTGGCTGCTCCAGACGTTCATCGAGGAGCATGTGCCCCACATCACGAGGACACCTAACATCCCCGAGGACGTGGAGAAGCTGGATAGAATAACGGATCTACTGATTGACCCCTGAACAGTATGGACAAGGTAGCATCCCCTCAAGAACTCAAGGGTGAACTCCATCGGCTTCTGGCCTCAAGCCAGGAGGCGTATCCGAGCCGTGAGAAGTTGGCTCTAGAGCTTCGGGCTCTTGCCGACAGACTGGGCTCCCCTGTGGCCAAGGAGCGAATGGCGTCCGAAGAAGGGGACGCGGAGAAAATCCTCGCCCTTTTCAAGAAGAACTTCAAGTACGTCTCGGTTTCAGGACATGGCGCAAGTCGCGATGTCATTTTCGAGTTCAGGATCGAGGACGGCCTATTCAACAGGAATGTCGGGGACTTCGCCGTGGGTCTGGGGGTAGACCCGAAGGCCGTGAGGCTCCGGTAGTGATCACGGCTCCCTACATGGACCTCGCCACCCGAGTAGCAAAGCGATACGCCCAAGGCCCCCTGGCCATCCCAGGGGTCAAGAGCTATCCCCTGGACGGTGGACCTCCTGGGCTCA
>Ga0315293_10007239_pt1 | contig 10305 bp, 8 predicted proteins | sample YL17G13_20_MG_FD_203071 | JGI IMG/M metagenome (GOLD analysis project Ga0315293, IMG submission 203071) | Sediment microbial communities from Yellowstone Lake, YNP, Wyoming, USA - YL17G13_20 | ecosystem: Environmental > Aquatic > Freshwater > Lake > Sediment | place: USA: Wyoming | collected... | reverse complement strand
CAAAAAATTACTGAATTAAATAATTCAGAAAAAAATAAGTTAAGATTATTACGAAAATTAGTAACTAATATTGAATTAGCCAACCTAGAAGCTAGCTTATAACCGCCGCGCCCCAATCTGCATAATGCATAATTCCACTTGTTTCTTCATAGCCTGTATCTGCCTATTATTTCCGTCGATAATCCCACGTAAATATTGATTCTCCAGCAAAACACTCTTCACCTTATCCCTAATATCCACCGGGATTTTATCCAATTCCTTCTTCTTCATTTTCAATCCAAATTCCAGTGCATTCATATTCATAGATTTCTCCGCGTCTTCCACTTTTTTCTTCGCCCTTTCAATAGTCTTCTCCAATTTTGTGGTGATTTTTATACCCCCACCGCTACTGCAGCCACTGCCTCCCTTATCACACCCACAATCTCCCTCTTCTTTATGCTTTTTCTCCAAATGATTAATGTATTCCCTATCATTCTTTAATTTTGATTGGCAAATTGGACAAATCATAATTTATACAAGATTAATTTTTTGACAGTAATTCCAGAACTCTTATCTCCACTTCCCAACTTATCTCCAATAAAGCGTGCCTTGTTTTTTGCCTTATTTCTTCCACTTTTTCAGGATTATTTTGCCACATATCCGCCACCTCTAGGCACCTCTTTTCCCAAACGTCGGTCGAATAACCACAAACAATATGGTCATCTGGACGAACATAGACTCCCTGGTTCTCAGATATTAGCACATAACAGCCACAATTGATCGCCTCTAATACTGTATTGCTCATACTATCGAAAAAAGATGGGCTAACCAGTATTTTCGCGCGCTGATAGAATTTCTCCAATTTTTCAGGGGTTAGTCCCTCAATATACTCTATACCCGCAACTTTCTTCTCTACTTTTTCACCGGATATCACGCAAAAATGCCCAGGAAGTCTCTTGCGCAACTCATAAAATAATTGAATATTTTTTATCATCCTTTTTACATCACTGACCACACATAAATAGTCAATATTTCTCTCGGAATCCTCCCACTTTTTACAAGGAGCCTGCATTTGCAATAAATTTATCTCCAAAACGCCCACATCTGAAATACCATACTTCTGATAAATAGACCTCGTTAGACGACTATTGCAAAAACTTGGCACCTCATTGGCAATCTTAAAGTTCGACAGGTTTAAATGCTGCAAAATTTTATCTTCTGTCATTGTCTTCCAATCCCTGTCCAAACTATTTTTAAAAAGCCCCGGGATGAAAAAAAGAATCTTCGGATTAATCGCCTGCAATTCACGAAAATCCTTTATTGGAATGTATGATCTCAAAACCATTGTATAATTCAGGCTCATAAAACTCCGGAAATTGGAGTCCTCTATTTTCTCCAATTTCTCCAATATCCGCCATTTCTTCTTCGTATTAAAATTCATTTGAATTATCTGGTTAGAGGAATCCACAGCTATTTTTTCGATTTCTGAGTCACGGTGTTTCAAAAAAACACCCCAAATATTAAACCCCCTCTTCTCCAAATACTTCTTTAATTGAATTGTAAATGTCGCTCCTCCTCCTTTCCCAATCTCGTCATTGGATATAAATAGCAAATTTACCCCATCTTTCCTCCAATGTATGCGTACATTATTTTTCCGGATAAACTTTACTTTTTTTACTATTTCCTCCAATGACTGCCAACTCACGCAATGATTCATTGCCTGATTAGATATTACTGGGACACCAAACATCCCACATTCTTGTGCAGAATTAGCATTGCCATCATAGTTTGTTAGCCTAAGGCTGACAAATGAATTTGCCTGTATTTCATCAATATTTTTAATAAATTCTCCAGCAGATGTCCGAATAATTGGATAAGAAGACACTAATTCTGTAAATTTATCCACCATCTTTTTATTATAAATCTCATCTTTCCGATGATCTTTCCCAATACCATCATAAATAAAAATACTCTGCGCCCGCTGATCCATCTTCCGCAAATAATTGATGTTATTCCAGCAAAATGATACACACACCTTCCTCTTATTTTTCACGCCCAAGTGCTCCAATTTGTCCCAAATATAATCACTCATGGCAAAGTTTTCATAGTTTTTCTCTATTATAAGCTTCAATATCCGGCTTCTTAGCTTTGTTTTCAGCATAATGTCACTACCACCCCACAAAATTCCAATTTTTTTGTCATTATTTTTGTCAAATGCCTCCAGGAGCTCCAGATCTGCGTAATTATATAGCCCAAAGCACAGAAGGTTGGTCTCATTATTTTGGCAATAGTCTAATCCATAGGCTTCTTTGAGCTTATTTTTCAGATGGAGTAGGTCCTGTGAAATAATGAATTGAGTATAGCCATTTTTCAAAAAAAGGTCATCCTGTTGTATATATTTGATCTGGTAATCTTCTGGAACAATGCAAAAACTACTAATATCGCGGAAACCCTCGAAATAAAATAGGAAAGATTGTGGATTATGGAACAGGAAAAAATCTTCTTTTATACCTCCTCTATAAAAAAAGCGATAATGTTTTTTTGATTTTGGTAAAAATATATTGAAATAGCCCATGAAATTCTCCAATTCTAAACGGAAATTCTGCAATGATTTCATATAATATTGTTTGTCTTCTATCTTTATTTTTTTGTATTCATCTAGTTCTTCCATATTTATTCTAAAGAATGAATTATGCACAATTATCCCTATCATCTCTCATCTCATTTCTCTCTTCAATTGTCGCATTCAATACCTTATTAGGTATTTCATGTCTCTCCATATAATGATTTAATGCATTTGTATCCTTGGGAAAACATAGTCCACCATAGCTCAGATTACCGTCATGACCAGGAACATTTGTATGCATTGGATTGATCCAATTATTTTTCAACATCATCTCGCGAACTTTATTATAGTCGCTGCCATTTTTCTGACAAGTTAAAAATAGCTCATTGAAAAATTGGATTTTCACTGAATAGAAACAATTGCAAAATATTTTCATAGATTCACTCTCTTCACTGGTAGATATACTGATTTCAGCTTTATTATAGTATTTTTTATAAAATTTAACAACTTTGTTCATATCTTCTGGCTGAATTAATGATGTAGAGCCTAAAACGATATGAGATTGATTGTGGAAGTCGTCAAAGGCTGTCCTTGCTGTAAGAAACTCTGGATTATGAATAAATTTTATCCCATATTTTTTCGCTAAATCATTAGAAGTTCCAGGTTCAACAGTCGATTTACAAACAAAAATCCCGGTATATTGGTGATTTTTCAAAAATTCGAGAGTTTCCTCTAATGGCTGTTTATCATATTGTTGGATTGATTCTCTATAAATAGTGGGCAATGCAGAAAATATGATATCGCATTCCAATAGACTTTCTAGAGTTCCAACACCATCATTTTTGTATTTGTCATAAGCTGCATGAACTTGACACCCACTGAGAGTAAAACTTTGCATTATTGCTGATCCAACAAATCCTAAACCAATAATTCCAATTTTATTTTTTTTTAAAGAATTATTCAATATTTTATTAATTTCATCTAGATTTTCTATTAATGCCATTTCTATATATTCATTTTTTTTTAATATATCTATGCATTTATCTATATATTCGCGGGCTAAAATTTTGTAATCGACAACTTGAGTTAGATTTTTACCTATAATTGTATAAGCATTGTAATAAATTTTTGGAAGATTAATATATTCAAGATCATATTCCCAAAATTTTGCCCTTTTTATATATTCTGAATCTGCTCCAAAACGAGAATTTTGAAAATATCCGAGTCTATTAAATAATTCTCTGCGAAATAAAAATACAAAACTATTTGAGCGATTAATATTTGTAATTTGATCAATATCATATGATTTTACATACAGCCTCTGGAAATTTACACCATAGCCCCATTTTTTCAAACTTGCAGATTTCATACACATCTCAATCATATCAGGTTCTATGAAATCATCGCCATCAACATTCAAGATATAATGACCAGTGGCTAAAATAATACCCTTATTTCTAGAATAATATGTTCCCATATTAGTATGATTTTGATAAATATGAACTTTAGCATTATCTGAGAATTTTGATTTTACTATTTCAAGTGATTTGTCTGTGCTAAGATCATCTATGAAAATTACTTCTAAATTTTCCCAGGTATTTGATAAAATTGAATTTATGCATTTTTCAATGAATAATTCATTATTATAATTGGGAATTATTACACTCACTTTTTGATTATTGGAAGAATATTTTTGATTAATTTGTTGATCAATTAAGATAATTAATTCATTAACAAAATCTTTAATATATACAGTTTCTAAAATATCATTTAATTGTTTTTTGGGTATTTTTTTAAAAATATTTATGTCATTCCAAAAAATATAATATTTAGTCGTTTCATAAATTCTAATAAAATATTTTTGTTTTGTGAATTCTTTAATTAAATCTTGCATAATTATATTTTATATAAAAGTTTACGGATAAAAACAAATTATTATATATTAATAGTTGACATGTATAAGATCTTTTTTTTTTATTGTTATAAAGATAAATACTATTATAGCACCCCAATTATTAATAATTTTAAAATTCTGCATCAAATGAAAAAAAAATTTTTAGAAAAAAATATTGAAATGACTAGTATTCTAGAATTTCTACCTCAATATAAAGATAATAACAACTTTTTACATGATATTTCTATTGAACAATTACATGAAGAATTATTGATAGCTATGGAAAATATTATGCTAATACTTCCAGATATATCTAGTAAATATGAAAAAATAATATTTTTAGGGTTTCATTCAGTACCATTCGCACCTTTTATAAAATATCATAAAGAACTACAAAAATATACAAATATTAAAATTATTTTATGGCAAGATGATTTACATGCTTTTTTTAAAACACCTGAATCCATAAAAAAATTAGATTATGCTGATCATATTATTACACCTTCGCCAATATTTTTTAAAAATACAGCAGCTGAATATTTATCGAAAACATCTTTCTTTTTTTATTCAATTGATTTTACTGTGAATGATCAATTTTATAAAAAATGGGAAGATAGACAGAATAAAATAATTTTATCTGGTTGTGTTAGTAAGGGTTATCCTATTAGAGCAATTATTCGGAATGAGATAAGGATTAACAAACAATTTGAAGAAATTGGTTATTTTTTGGAAAAACCAAGAGTAAAAGAATATGAATATAATGGTGACAAAGTTCTTCCATATGGAAATAATTATTACAAAGAACTAGTGAAATTTAAAGGAGCCTTCTTTGGATATTATTTATATCCTTTAAATTTTAATCTTGCAAAAATTATTGAAATATTGTCCATGGGATGCATTGGATTTTTTGAATATAGCCCTCTTCTTAAAAAAGAATTGGGGCTTATTGCTATGAAACATTATGTTCCATGTACTAATAAAGAAGATGGAAAATTAATAACAGATGTTGAATATTATAAATATTATTTAGAAAATAAGGAAGGGAAAGGTAAAATGATCGCTGAAAATGGGAGAGATTATGTGAGAAAGAATTTCTCCAATCAGAATGGTTTTGAAAATTATGTTAGAATTTTGAATAATATATAATAGATAGATATTATGGAAAATAATTTTTCTGAAATGTTGAAGAAATATAATATTAAATGTTATGATAATTTATTTGATAAATTAGTAATAAAAAAATTTGATAATGTTAATGAAAATATTGGAAAAATCGATTCTGAAACATTAATTATTGGTATCCCATCTAAAATCAAAATAATTAATAAATTAAATATTTTGATTTTAGGATATGAATTAGAAAATGAAAAATTATTGGATTATTTATTGATAAATAAGAGTAAAATAAATTTTTTCTCATTATCTACATTAAATTCTACATATTATTTGAAATACTTTGGATTTAGTGCAAATGTTATTAAATTCGATTTTAATACAATTGATATTGAAAAAGATACAAATGTCATATATTTTAATCAAAAAAATATTGTTGAATGTGAAGATAATTCAAATAATTTCATTAATTATATTAATCAAACAAATAATATTTTTAATGTGATTGAATTAAAAATAATTATTTTTGAAGAATTAGAATGTATATGGAATCCCTATGTAAATATTTTATATGAATCATTTTTTGATTGCATAAAAATTAATAATTTTTATCAGTTAAATTCAAATATTTATATGAAAAAGTTTATTGATTTACCCAAAAGTATAATAAATAAATACATATTTTTTAAAATGAATATAGAATATATTAAAAAATATGTGGATTTTATTTCCAAAATTCCGAATCAAATTAAATATTTATATGCTTCAAAAAAATACGATAATTTAGAATGCTTATCTGAAGATATTGATAAAAGTTTTATTATTATATCAGATGACTTAAATTATCTTCAATCTCTAGTAAGAAAAAATGTATGTAAAATATTTATATCAAATGAAGATATTTGTTTAATGAAGAATAATATTATTTATATACATGAAAAATTTATTTTAAATGAAATATCAGGAGAAAATAAAGAATGTAAAAATATAAGTTTTATAGTAAAAGAAAAAAATAATATTAAATTCTTAGAGGATTATCTTGTCTTTTATAAAAAATATTTCCCAGAGAAAAATATTAAAATATTTGCTAGTCCCGAGCTGAAAATACTTGGATCCTTAAATATTAGTGATTTTAAAGTAGAGGAGAATACTAAAATATTTATTTCAAAAGAGTATCAAATTGATGAATATTTTAATAAGATTATATATACTAAGAATATCGAAATTGCATTTTTAGATAAGATAAATGTTCTAGTTTCGTCGACACAATATCCTTATTATGGAGGGGCAGCAACGAATGCATACAATATTATTCGATATCTTCAGAGTAAAAATAAAAATAATGGAGATAAAAAAATATGTGGACTTTTCATTAATAATGTGATAGATAATAGTGTGATTAATCCAGATAATCTTGAAAATATTTGCGGAGTATCCTATTCAAATTTTAGTGACCAGAAAATATTCTATTATTTATATAAACAATATGGGTCATCTCCAGATATTGCATTTTGCAAGAATTGTATGGCTCCAAATATTGTAAAAAAAATATTTCCAAATGCGGCTATTATATTTTTAGTTTCGGGGATTATGGGGTTTTCTAAAATAGAATGTGGGGCGAATGAAATAAGGGATTATTCCTTGATTCAGAAGAAACAGGAAAAAGATGCTATATTTATTTCTAACATTGTTTTGTGCAATTCTCAATTAACATTGGATTATTATAGTAAAATATACAAGGAAACTTTTGTAAAGAAGAATAATTTAGCAATGGCGCCTTTTGACTCTACAAAATATAATACCATTCATTTCAGTAATGTGAGTCGGCATTTTAATAAGACAATTGATATTATTGTAGTTGCAAGCAATATGAATAGGAAGGTGAAGAATATTGAATTTATTCGAGAATTATTGGCTTATAGTGAGAAACTTAAGAAATATAAAATCATGATAATTGGGGAAAATTCAGAGGGAATGTTTTCGGGATTTGAAGGCGTTGAGATACTCCCACTTCAAAAACAAGAAGAAGTGGATGCATATTTGGAGAAATCAAGGGTGATCCTTATTCCTAGCCTTTTTGATTCCAATTCCAATACATTTCGGGAGGCAGTGATGTTAGGTGTGATCCCAATTATTAGTGTGAATGTAGCCCATCCGAAGGATTATCCGGAGTATTTTGTTATTAATAACTACAATCATGAAGAATGGGAGAAGAAAATTATTTATGCACTGGATAATTTTAATAAATTGAGCAAAAATTATGATTTGAAGAAGTGTTTTGTGAATAATGATCAGATTGAGGCATTTTTATAACATAATTCCTAAATCTTCACTTAAAATTTTGGTCTTTTTAATTAAATTATTTATAATTTCTTTTTCTTGAATATTCAACTTATTATAATTTTTTAATTGTTTTTTTAGCCAATCTATCCAATAATGGTATTCATTTTTTACTTTTGTAGTGCCATTTTTTCTTTTTAGTAATTGGATACATCTTTTTAGAATACATGTGATTGCTTCAATGTTCATATATTATTAAAATATAAAATATATTTCTAACGGGGGGGAACTGCAGTTCCCCCCGCGCGTTTCCTCCCCCAATATTATAATATTTTTAAAAATATTATAATGTCATTTGCAGTCATTGGAAATGGTTTTGTTGGCAAAGCAACACAAATTTTAGCCGAGAATAATCCAAATATTAAGATGATGATTTACGATATTGACCCCCAAAAATGTCAGCCTTTGGGCACGAAGCTAGAAGATTTAAGTGGGTGTGATATTATTTTCATTTGTGTTCCCACACCAATGGATAAAAATGGGAGGAATCATCTGGGAATTGTTGAATCTGTAGTTGAGTCTTTGAAAAAAGTTGTTGATGTATCAAAAACTCATCTTGTTATTCGGTCGACTGTTTTAGTGGGCACATCTGACCGTTTGGGCTGCTATTTTATGCCAGAATTTTTGACTGAGCGAAATTGGCGGGAAAATTTTAGGAATTGTTCTGATTGGTTATTTGGATTGCAGGGATTATCCAAGGATATTGATTTTAGTAATAAAATAATAAATATTTGGGATTTAGCATGCAAAAACAGCAATATTATGTCTAAGCGAATCCATTTTATGGAGAATAAAGATGCAGAAATGACGAAGTATTTTAGGAATACATTTTTAGCAATGAAGGTCAGCTTTTGTAATGAAATCTATGATTATTGCAAGAATCGGGGGGTGAATTATGAAGTGGTGCAAAAAATGTCCAGATTAGATGATCGGATTGGAGAAAGCCATATGATGGTGCCAGGAAATGATGGACATAGGGGTTTCGGAGGAACATGTTTTCCAAAGGATACCTCTGCACTATGGAATGATTTTAAGGATAATGGAGTGGAAAGTTATATTTTGAAAGCCGCTATTGAGAGAAATAATAAATTAGATAGACCGGAAATGGACTGGTGCGAGGATAAAGGAAGAGCGGTTGTTGAGTAAAAAATAGATCTTAGTATATTAGCAATGGAAGAGCCAAAAATAGAGCCACCAAAAGAAACACTATCAATGTATAAAAATTATGGTGCCCCCGTGTTGTTTGTGATAATTGTGCCAATTATTCTATTCTATATTTTGAAAAAATCCACAACTGTCAGCCAGAATATATTCCCAAATTGGATATCATTGATAGTATTATTGGTATTTTTAATATGGGGATATGCTAGTTTACGACTATTTCCACAAAATTTTGATGGACCGAAAAATGTAGACGGGAGTGTTCCAAAATATCAAGGAAATGGATTCCGCTTTTGGATTGCAAGCGTAATTGTTGTGGTGGCTGTATGTTTGAAATGGAAGAAAGTGCCCGAAATGGTAACTACAAACTTTATTCCAATCATAATGACTTTTAATATTTTTGGGCTACTATTTGTTGGGTATTTATATTTTGTGGGGCGAAAAGAATATTGGGGGAAAGAAGAAGATGACAAAAAGGAATATAGTGGGCTATTTAGGTTTTATAGAGGGCTAGAATTTCACCCCAGAATAGCGGGGGTTGATATCAAACAGTTGACAAATTGCCGGTTTGGAATGATCTTTTGGCAAGTTATTATTATTATATTTGCGTTTTTTTCATACTATTCTGGGGGATTTAATGTCGCAATGTGGGTGACTGTTGTTTTGCAAACCATATACATTGCCAAATTCTTCTGGTGGGAAACCGGATATTTTAATACGCTGGATATAACTTTGGATAGAGCGGGCTATTATATTTGCTGGGGATGTTTAGTATTTTTACCGGCATTTTACACATTCACTTGCTATTATTTGGCGAATAATCCTTCAATGATATCGGGACTAGTGGGCGGAGTGATTTTACTATTGGGCTGCTGGTTTATTTGGATGAATTACAAAGTTGATAAAGAAAAAGAGGATTTTAAGGCGAACCCGGATTGTAAGATTTGGGGGAAAAAGGCTACATTTTTAAATTGTGATTTTAAAGAAGAAGGAAAAAAACCGTCAAAACTGCTGGTTAGTGGCTGGTGGGGTAAGAGTCGGCACATGAATTACACGTATGAAATTGGACTGTCTGGATGTTGGAGCGCCGTTGGAGCGCCTCTTGGAATAGCTCCTTTTGCCTATTTAGGATACATTATTGCACTATTAGTACACAGAATTTACAGAGATGAAGATAAATGCCGAGTAAAATACGGCAAATATTGGGATGAATATTGTAAGAGGGTGCCAGCGCGTTTAATTCCCGGGATTT
>Ga0315293_10007237_pt1 | contig 10306 bp, 7 predicted proteins | sample YL17G13_20_MG_FD_203071 | JGI IMG/M metagenome (GOLD analysis project Ga0315293, IMG submission 203071) | Sediment microbial communities from Yellowstone Lake, YNP, Wyoming, USA - YL17G13_20 | ecosystem: Environmental > Aquatic > Freshwater > Lake > Sediment | place: USA: Wyoming | collected... | reverse complement strand
CCATCGAAGCCCTGCTTGGCAACCTCAAGCCGTACACCACCAAGCTGCACGAGCTGCGCGGCTTCAAGGGAGCGGTCGCCTCGGCGGAGAACATCATGAAGGTCATCGCCGGTTCCGACCTGACCACTGGCAAGATGAAGACCAAGGTGCAGGATGCCTACTCGATGCGCTCCACGCCGCAGGTCATTGGCGCGGCACGCGATGCGATTGCCTACGCCCGCTCGCAGGTCGAGATCGAACTGAATGGCGTGGGCGATAATCCCATCTTCGTCCCGGAGTTGAAGCTGACCCTGACCGGCGCCAACTTCCAGGGTTCGCCGGTCTCGCTGCCAATGGACATGGCCGGCGTGGCGATCACGATGGTCTGCGTGCTTTCCGAGCGGCGGCTCAATCGCCTGACCAATCCGGCCCTCAGCCAGGGCCTGCCCGATTTCCTCACGCCCAATCCCGGCTTTTATTCGGGCATGATGCTCAGCCAGTACACCGCTGACATGATGATCGTCGAGAACCGCATCCTTTCTGCCCCGGCCAGCATCCAATCTATTCCCGCCGCCGCCGACCAGGAGGACTTCGTCTCGATGGGCATGAACACGGCCATCAAGAATGGGCAGATCCTAGATAATGCCTATGGCATTTTGGGCATCGAGTTCATGGCTGCCGCTCAGGCGCTCGATTTCCGCCAGTTCACGCCCGGCAAGGGCACGCAGAAAGCGCGGGAAGTCATCCGCAAACACGTGGCGCACCTCGACGTGGACCGGCCGCTGTATCCTGACCACAACGCGATGAAGGCGCTGGTCAAGTCGGGTGAGATTCTGGAAGCAGTGGAAAAAGAAATCGGGAAGTTGGAATGATTTCCAGTCTCCTGGAGACTCCAGGTCTCCGGGAGACTTTTGGATGGCGCAACTTCTTGCCGCTTGAATTGTTTTTATGGTCAGCGATTCCCAATCCTATAGGAGACGACCGATGAAAAACTTGAAAGACATTCTTGGGCCGATGCGCCCGCCGTTCCTCGTTTTGGCCCCGGCCTGCGCGCTGGTGGGACTTGGCACCGCGTTGTGGACGAAAGGCAGCGTCAACTGGCTGCACGTCCTGCTCGTCTTCATCGGGGCGGTAGCGGCGCACATCAGCGTCAACACTTTCAATGAGTATTTCGATTTCAAGACCGGTTTGGATTCGCGTACACAGCGCACGCCCTTCAGCGGCGGCAGCGGCACCTTGCAGGCCAAACCCGGAATGGCGCGCAGCGCTTTCCTGACCGCCTCCATCGCCTTTGCCATCACCGGTCTGATCGGCCTGTATTTCGTCTGGGTCTGGGGTTGGGAATTGATCCCGCTAGGCGTCGCTGGCCTGTTCTTGCTATATGGCTACACCGTCTGGCTGGCGTACAATCCGGTTCTTTGCCTGCTGGCCCCGGGTCTCGGTTTCGGCACGCTGCTGGTGGTCGGTACGCACTTTGCCCTGACCGGCGAGTACTCGTGGATCGCCTTCGTCGCCTCGCTGGTGCCGTTCTTCCTGGTCAGCGACCTGCTGCTGCTCAACCAGTTCCCGGACGTGGAAGCGGATAAGAGCGTCGGGCGGCGTCATTACCCCATCATTGCTGGTCGTAAGGTCAGCGGCTTCATTTACATTACCTTCTTGCTTGGGGCTTATCTGGCGATCCTGCTCGGCGTGGCCTTTGGCCTCCTGCCGAAGTTCGCCCTGCTCGGCCTGCTGACGTTGGTGCTGGCCGTGCCGGTCATTCGCAGCGTCCTGCGCTACGCCGACGACATTCCGCATCTCATCCCCGCATTGGGCCAGAACGTGCTCATCAATTTGTTGACGCCGGCGCTGGTCGCTATCGGGTTGTTCATCAAATAAGGAATTCGATGCTCTCCCTTCTCCCTCTTTTTTCCCCCATTTCTGCATTTTGAAATGGGGGGATGCAAGGGGGGCGGCGTCGGACAATGAAAAAACTCTCGTTTCTTACCCGGACCTCGATCCTGCTCGCCGTTTTCTTCGCGCTGGATAAAATCCTGGCCTTCGTCAAATCCATGCTCTTCAACAAGATCGTCGGGCTGGAAGGCATGGGCATCTTCGGCGCGGCCAACAACATCCCCGATTACCTGTCCGCGCTGCTCTCCGGCGGCGCGCTGGGGATGGCCTTTATCCCCGTGCTGACCGAGTACCTCGACCGCCAGGGACGCCGTGAAGCTTGGGACCTGTTCTCGCGCGTCCTCAACCTGGCGTTCCTCGCTACCGGCGCGGTTGCGGTCGTCATCATTGCCCTGGCCGGGCCGCTGGTGCGCACCGTTATCGTCCCGCATTTTACCCCTGAGCAGCAGGCGCTGACCGCTTCGCTCATGCGCCTCGACCTGCTTGCCATCCTGCTCTTCTCCATCAGCGGGCTGGTGATGTCTGGCCTGCAGGCCAACCAGCACTTCTTGCTGCCTGCCCTGGCGCCCATCCTGTACAACCTGGGACAGATCTTCGGCGTGACGGTGCTCAGCCCGGAAGAAGGGCTTCACCTGGGGTCGCTCCAGCTCCCGGCGTTCGGCCTGGGATTATATGGGATGGTGTACGGCGTCATCCTGGGTGCTGCGCTGCATTTGCTGATCCAGGTGCCGGGTCTGCTGCGTTACCAGTTCCGCTGGAGGCCGGCCCTCGGTCTGAAAAGCGCTGGGGTGCAGCGGGTGCTGATCTTGCTCTGGCCGCGCGTCCTGACCATGGCCTGCATCCAGGCGTACTTTGTCGCCCGCGATAATCTGGCCTCCCATTTCGGCACCACCGGCGTCGGCGCGTTGAACTTGGCCTGGACCATCCAGCAGGTGCCTGAGACGATCATCGGAACGGCCATTGCCGTGGCGCTGCTGCCTTCGCTGGCCGGGTTCATCAACCGCGGCCAGGCTGCGGATTTTATTAAGACGGTCAACCGCGCCCTGCGGGTCATGCTGGCGTTCAGTCTACCCGCAGCGGCCCTGTTGGCGCTGACCGTCCGCCCGCTGGCAGCCAGTTTCTTCAACTACGACGCCGCCCGCCTGGACCTGCTGACCGCCTGCACCTGGGCGTTCCTGTTTGGCCTGGTGGGCGATACCTGGCTGGAGGTGGCGGTGCGCTCGTTCTACGCCAACCAGGATACGCGCACGCCGCTGCTTGCCGCCTTCATCCAGGCGGCGGCATTCGTCGTCCTATCACTGCTGCTAAGGCCTCTAATTGGGCTGGCTGGCATCCCGCTGGCCGCCGCGCTGACGTTCACTACACAGGCGGTGGTATTGCTCACTTTGTTGAACCAGCGTTTTCCTGGTTTGCTGAAGGTCGGTGGGACGGCGCTGCGGGCGGTCCCGGCTGCTTTGCTGGCCGGGCTGGTGGCTTATGCCACGATGCGCTTCCTGCCAATGCCGTCACTTTTGTCCGCTCTACTGGCCTTGGCGGCGGGTGGGTTGGCGTCTCTCCCGCTCGTTTGGCCTGAAGCCCGCATGTTATTTCGCTTGTAAGAGCAAGTCTGTTTAGATAAGGAGTCCGAAGTCTCCTGACTTCGGCGCAAAATCGGGAGATTTTGCGTTCCTATACCGCTCATCTAAACAGAGCGATTGCCTGCCCTGGCGGGCTAGGCCAGGGAAATCGCATCTGTAAATCCGCGAAGTCGGCCTCCGCTGACTGGTTTTCAGTCCAAGAAAGGTGGACTTTGCGTTTTTATTGCTGAGATTTATATCTCCTGACGGGTTCCTGGCGACCCTGTAAACTTGGGGTATAATCGCCGCCATGTCTGATATGAACGAAACACAATCCCATATCACGAACGATATACAACCAAATGTGGTTGTCTCACCTGCAAAAAGGCCTTTGCTCTGGATCGCAGTCCTGGGTTTTATTCTCCTGCTTGGGCTGGGTATATTGGGCGGTTACCAATCTGGCTTGGGTCAGCGCCGCGCTGCCCAGTCTACTGTGGTCTTCCAACAGCTCGACGAGCAGTACCAGCTTGGCGTCCAGGCCATGAACGAAAACCGGTACGAAGTCGCTCTCCAGCATTTCCAGTTCGTCGTCGAACACGACCCCTCTTATCCGGGTGTCCAGGAAAAGTTGACCGAAGTGCTGGTAAAGCTGAACGTCACCCCTTCGCCGACGGTTACCCCAACCCCAGCCTATACCCCGACCCCTGACCTGCGTGGCGTGGAAGAGATCTTCGCGCACGCCAGAGAGCTTCTTGACGCCGGAGATTGGGATGGCGCCATCTCGAACCTGGATTCCCTGCGCAAATCAGATGCTACCTATCGCGCCGCCGAGGTGGACGGGATGTATTACATTGCCTTGCGCAATCGCGGTATCGGAAAAATCATTCCTCCCTCGCAACTATGCAGCGACATCAACCTGGAAGGCGGCATCTACGACCTGACTTTGGCGGAACGGTTTGGGCCTTTGGATAGCTATGCTGAATCCCTGCGCACATGGTCGCGTTACTATATTACTGGTGCCAGCTTCTGGGAACTCGACTGGTTTCAGGCGATGAACTATTTTGTCCAGATCTATCCCAACCTGCCCAATTTGATGGATTCTTCGTGCATGACAGCCACCGAGCGTTACCGTTATGCAACGCTCAAATACATCGAACTGGTATGGTCGTTGGGCGATTACTGCACCGCGCAGGACTTGTATGATGCCTTTTTTCTCAATGTTCCTAGCGAGAGAAACGCGACTGCTTACCCGACGGCCACTCAAGTGTATTTTTATTGTAACGAAGGTGGCGGCCCAACACCGTCCATCAGCCTGACACCTACACCATAGTAATTTGGGTCATGTGGAAAAAGCGATATGACAGTCACTTCCGAAGTGACTGTCATATAACATAAAGAGACCCTTCGCATGAGAAGGGCCTCTACTTTCCTCTTGGGTGTTCGTAGAATGTATACGGCTCGTCCGGGTAGTAGTGGATCAGCCTCCGGTTGGGGAAATCAGCTTTTATTGCCGCGTCGGGTACCCCTCCCTGGCCGAAAGTGAAGATGAAGGGGGTGGTCAGCCAGGGATCTTGCAAATCCAGCAGCGCGCCATAATCGGTCCACGTGTCCAGGATGTGGACGACAACGATGGCTGGTGTAAGCGCTTTGGCTTCCTCGGTCTGGAATGGGAGCAGGTCGGTGCGCTCGACGCCATACAGGCCGCGCATCCCTTGCAGGCGAGCGGGGAGGTAGAGCAGGAGGTTGTAGCTCACCAGGAATGCCAACAAACCAGCCGCGACGAGAAAGCGTCGACTCCGCCAGCTTTTCGCTTTTGACCAACCTACCAGCCAGAGGAATCCCGCCGCGCTGAGCAGGGTCACGCTGTAAAATCCCTCGAAATAATAGCGCGGGCCGAATGTCGTCGAGCTTGTCCAGTAGAGCATGTAGGCGCCCGCCAGGCTGACGAAGACGCTGCCGACCAGCCAGGCTGGCCGGTTACGGCGCGCTGCCCACAAACCAAGAGGCAGGAATAGCCACGAAAGATCCCCCCAGCCAAAGAAGTCACTCCACCCCGTCTCCAGGGCTTTCTTCAGGCTGATCAAACTCCAGAACAAGTTGTGCCCGCCCTCCTGGCGGCCAACGGTGGGGCTGAAGCCAATCTTGTCGTAAGGCCACCACAGGGTATAAGGGTTGGTGAAGGGACTGCCAGTCAGAGCGTATTGCCAGAGCAGGAACAGCGCCGAGACTAGCAGGGCGACCATGCCGATAAGGAGTACGCGCCGGCGAACGTCCCAGCCGCCGCGCCAGAGGAGAACCAGTCCGTGGATGAAGAAGGGCAGTGCCACGCCCAGGGCGGTCAAAGGCCGAGTCAGAGCCAGCAGGCCCAGGGTCAGACCGGCGACGAGGCTCGTCATCCAGCGAGGTACCGGAGTCTCGTAATGGTAGCTCGGAGAGCTACCATAAACGAACGTGTCCAGCCATGCCAGGGCAAAGGTCAGGCTTAGAACGAGTGACCAGGTATGGGATAACAGCGAGCCGGAGAGAATGAGGAAGAACGGCGAGAGCAGCGTTAGAAAGGCGGCCAGCAGACCGACCGCAGGGTTGAACACTTTCTGGCCCAACCGGTAGGTCAGCCAGACCGCCAGCCCGGCCAGCAGCGGGTTGACCCAGGCGCGCGCCCCGAGCAAGTAGCCAAAGGCGAGCATCACCGACCAGCCGGGCGGAAATTTGGAAAAGCGCTGGCCATGATAATCCACCACGAACGGCGTCATCATGATGTTGGAGTGGGGTGGGGATGGGATGGTCACCTGGCCGCGCGCGTAAACCTGCGCCTGCCAGACGAACGCCATCTCGTCCTCGATGTGCGGGATGCGCTCGAAGACAAACTCGGCGACCAAATATGCCGCCGCGATGGCAGCCAGGCTCAAGAGCAGGGCGATGCGGTCTGTCTTCCCCATAATGATCGCTATGTCGTTGCCAGCACGCCGGTCAGGTCGTAGGCCATCGCGCCAGTGATGCGAACGGGGACGATCTGCCCAATCTTGGCCTGTCCCTGCGCAGCACCTACTCGGTCGGCAAAGACCAGGCCGTCAATCTCCGGCGCGTCGCGGTATGAACGCCCGATGGACAGCCCCCTTTCGAAGCCCTCGACGAGGATGTCCAGCCTCTGCCCGACGAAGGACTGGTTGATCTGCATGGAGATGCTCTGCTGGAGGCTCATCAGGCGTTGGTAGCGTTCTTCCTTGACCTCGGCCGGGATCGGGTCGCCGAGTGGTTCGCTGGGGGTGCCTGGTTCGAACGAGAACTGGAATGCCCCGACGCGGTCGAAACGCATCTCCGAAACGAAATCCAACAGCAACTGGAATTCCGCCTCCGTCTCGTCTGGGTAGCCGACGATGAAGGTGGTACGTATGGCCAGGCTTGGTAATGCGGCCCGCATCCTGGCGAGCGTCTTGTAGACCCAATCCATGTTGGCCGGGCGGGACATGCGCCGCAGGACATCGGGATGGGCGTGCTGGAGCGGCATGTCGAGGTAGGGAAGGATTTGCGGGCGGCTCGCCATCACCTCGATCAGCCGGTCTGTGACGTAGCCTGGATAGGCGTACATGATGCGGATCCAATCCAGACCCCCCTCGATCCCCCCTGGAAGGGGGGAGGGTTGCGCAACTACGTCAATCAAGTGTTCGAGCAGGGTCGCCAGACCATCTTTCATGCCCAGATCGTGGCCGTAGTCGGTCGTATCCTGGGCGATCAGCACCAGTTCGCGCACGCCCAAGTCGCGCAAGCGGCGGACGTCGTCGAGGATGAAGTTCATCGGGCGGCTGACGGCCGTGCCTTTGATGAGCGGGATGGCGCAGAAAGCGCACGGGCGGCGGCAGCCGTCCGCGATCTTGAGGTAGGCGCTGCCTCCGGCAATGCTTGCCCTGAGTACCGTCGAAGGGCTTGCACGCAAGGCATTGCCCTCGTCCGTGCCGATGGTGGGCGCGGTGGGCAGATGATAGAGCGGCTCAGGATGAGTCCCTTTGCGCAACTGGCGGACGACCTCTACAATGTCCATCCAGCGGCGCGTGCCCAGGATGCCGTCTATGCCAGGCACCTGCTTCGCAACCTCGGCCCCGTAGCGTTGGGTCAAACAGCCGGCAGCGATCAGGAGTTGGTCAGGGCGTTTGGCCTCGGCCAGGGAGCGCAGCACATCGAATGATTCCTGGCGCGCCGGGCTGATAAATCCACACGTGTTGACGATCAATACGTTGGCCTGCTGGGGCGCTTTTACGAGCCGGTAGCCATCCTGTTCTAGCAGTTGGGCCATCGAGTCTGAGTCGACCGTGTTCTTTGCGCAGCCGAGTGAGGTCAGATGGAACGTTTTCCGATTCATTCAAGGTATCTATGGCTTTGCGGTTGGCGTGGGTGTGTATCTTGGGGTTGGCGTTCTTGTGGCTGTCGGCGTTACACGCGGTGTGGCCGTCGGCGTAGGCAGCGGGGTCGGCGTCGGCTTCAAGACGTTCTTCGGTGTGTAGATGAGGTCAACGACTTCGCCAATGGTGCCCATCACGCCCAGATTGGTTTGGTTGTAGATGATCCGCACGGCGGATCCCTTCCCGGTCAGCACTTCGATTCGTTCGCTCCCGTCGAAGGGATAGGCGCTGCCTGCCAGGATGCGGCCTTCAAGCTCGATCTTGCCATCCACCGTGACGCGCACCCAGGCGCGCTCCAGGCCGATCACGATTACCTGCACGTGACCCGGGATCAAGGTTGGGTAAGCAACGGCTGTGATGGGTACGTTGGCAGTGCCGGGCGTTATAAGCTCGCTGGTTTGGGGGGCCGCGGAGGTTCCGGAGCCGGGTTCTGGTGAGACTAGCAATACGTCTGAGATCGAGGGCGCATTGGCTTCGGTTTTGGGCACAGCGCGCAATCCAATTACCTGGCTTGTACCCCAGATGGCGAAGAAGAGCAGGAGCAGGATCAGTCCGCCGCCGAAGATCAGGTCAAAGGAGAGAAAGCGCCGGATCGAGGGTGGAACGCTATGCTCGAACCTGGCGCGCAGCGGCTTTTGGTGACCTGGAGTCCGATTACTACTTTCGAGGTCCTGGGGCTGGCGTTCGAGTCGCTGGGCCTGCAAGCCCTCGGCAAAGCGGAGCAGGATTGCATCCAACTGCAAATCCAGGAAGTGGGCGTAGTTGTTCAACATGCCGCGCGCCTGGACCGGGGTCGGCAAATGGTCGAAATCACCGGCTTCCAGCGCCTGGAGATAATGCTTGCGGACGTGGGTATGTCGCTCCACTTCGTCGAGCGTCAGGCTGAGCGACTCGCGGCGTTGGCGCAATTCCGCGCCGATGGCGAGGAAGATGCTCTGCGAAGGCGTGGGCGTTCGAGGCGCCACCGGGACAGTTTCAGGTGTCTCAGGCGCGGCGGGTTCGGCCTCGGGTTCAGGCTCTACTTCCACCTCAACCGGTTCTTCCTCGGCAAGTTCAGTTTCAATCGCAGTGGTTGTAGTTCCTGCCTGTTCAGGCGGCGGTTCCGCGCTCTCTCCGCGCTGGTTGGTGATCAATTCATCCAACGAAAGGCCGAGGTAGTCTGCATAGAGGCGCAAAAAGCCACGCGCCTGGACGGGCGAGGGGAGCGCATCGAAGTTATCATCCTCGAGGGCGTCAATGGCATAGGCGCGGATGTGCGTGGCCTGCGTGACCTGCTCGATGGTTAGGTTACGCACCCGGCGAGCTTTTTTGAGTTGTTGACCGACCGAGTAGGTGCTGCGCATTGATTCTGTCATGATCCTTGAATAGTATCATCTCAATAAAAGGAGGGAGTGAAGGCACACCCCCATCCTCCCTTGCTTATTGAGAAGGTACCTGGAATAAAACATCACCGGTTCCCCTCAGTGGTTTGACCGGTGATGTTTGAGGGTATTTTTTCTTCTGGCTACTATGCTTTGGCGGTGGGTTCGGCAGTCTCGCCGGTTTCAGCCTCGCTCATGGTCTCGGCTGGTTCAGCTTCTGCTTCGATAGGTTCGGCTTCGACAGGCTCAGGCTCTGCTTCGACAGGTTCGACTTCGACAAGCTCAGGCTTTGCTTCGACAGGTTCGGCTTCGACAGGCTCAGGCTCTGCTTCGACAGGTTCGACTTCGACAGGCTCAGGCTCTGCTTCGACAGGTTCAGCTTCGACAGGTTCAGCTTCGACAGGTTCGGCTTCGACAGGTTCAGGCTCTGCTTCGACAGGTTCAGCTTTGACAGGTTCGGCTTCGATAGGTTCAGGCTCTGCTTCGACAGGTTTGGCTTCTACAGGTTTGGCCTTGACGGCTTCAACCTTGGGCTCGATGGGCAGGCTCGGTTCCGCTTCACCTTCGCGGTAGACGACAACCTTGATCTCCGGGATCAGATCCATCGTCAGGCGGATGTGGATCTTGTGTTCGCCCAGGTTGCGCAGAGGCTGCATGTCAAGCTGCTGGCGCTTGATGGCGTAGCCGGTCTTCTTCTGGATGGCGTCCACGATTTCTTGCGAGGTGATCGAACCGTAGAGCTTTCCAGTTTCGCCCGCGCGTGACGCGAAGGACAATTCCAGGCCCTTCAGATGCTCGGCAACCACGCCCATCTCCTCATTCAATATGTCACGCTGTTCGGTGGCCTTTTGGCGGATCTTCTCGGATTGTTTCAGCGCGCCTGGCGTGGCTAACACGGCCAGTCCCTGCGGGATCAGGAAGTTGCGCCCGTAGCCATCCGCGACGCGTTTGGCGTCACCTGCGCGGCCGAGTTTGTAAACGTCCTTGATGAGCAATACTTTCATTCTTCAAGCCCTTTCTGGGAAAAATATTATGGAGCGAAGGGTACAACGCTCCGGCTGCTGATTTTACCAGACCTGGTGTCAGGTGGGAAGGTCAATTATAAATCCCTGTTTTGAAA
>Ga0315293_10007235_pt1 | contig 10309 bp, 8 predicted proteins | sample YL17G13_20_MG_FD_203071 | JGI IMG/M metagenome (GOLD analysis project Ga0315293, IMG submission 203071) | Sediment microbial communities from Yellowstone Lake, YNP, Wyoming, USA - YL17G13_20 | ecosystem: Environmental > Aquatic > Freshwater > Lake > Sediment | place: USA: Wyoming | collected... | reverse complement strand
CCTGCTTCTTCAGTTTTGCGGCATAAGGGTTCTTGCGTCCCTTCATCTTTGAAAAGTTATATTCTTTTCTCATTCTAATCTTCCTGTGTATGCTTGTGTTTCTTTCTTTGTCGGCTTTCTTGCGGAGATAATCCTGATTTGTGAGCGTTTCTTCCGCAGGCAATAGCTCACTACTAAGAGCCTATCCGAATAACTTGGTCGTCATGAGGCTGAGCGAAAAGCCCGAGGCCAAGACGGCAGGCCAAAAACGCTCGGAGGCGTGGTTTGTTCCACGCTGAGAACGTTTTTGGCCGACAACGCAGGCATCGGGTTTTGCAGCCAGCCGGAATAGACTGGGTTATTGGGATAGGCTCTAAGACTCGAAGGCGCGCGCTGAGCCCGAGCATCAGGAACCTGTCTTCATCCTGTGAATGGTCGGGATCAAAGAACACAACTGCGTTTTCATCGTAGAAGACGGTTACAGCCTCTTCAAATGAGACCTTGTGTTTTCTCAGGTTCTGCTTTGCCTTCTGGCCATCCCAGCTAAATTCAATCTCGTGCATAATTATATTATATTGCTAAGATCATTATTGTCAAGGCAATCCAACAAGTCTTTTCCAAAGAATGCGTCAAAGCCAAAGAGTTATTGACAGCCTATGAAGCTCACTGAAGGGCGAGTTTCCTCTACGAATCGGCACACCATTGCCTATTCGGTCCGGCCCGACACAATCACGGCCATGACAGGCATGTGGTCGCTGGCCTCGACGTTTATGACGCGGGCGGCTGTACACATGAGGCGGCTGTTGACGATTATGTGATCGAAGCGGTTCTTCAGCTTGATGCCCAGGGGCGTGGGCCATATCCATGTTTTTGTCCGGCGGTCGTAGATCGAAAGGGCATCCTGGGAGCCCTGGTCCAGAAGCCATTTGATTGCTTTGGCCTTCTCGTTCTCATTAAAGTCGCCGGCGATTATCAGCGGCCTGTGGGTATCGTGAACTTTAGCCATTTTAACATTAGCGATCGGCATTATTCACTTGTTTCAATGAATTTCATGCAACTCGACCTTTTTGGCACGAGTTGCGTTTATTTCTTAAGTCCTTGTAAATAAAGAGTTAGATACTTTCAATTTTGGCTAAACCCCACGGTATCCACAGTGGACAGAAATACTTTGAGTTCATCCAGGTGTACACTGGGGGCCGTGTAGTAGGCTGCGGCAGTGACCAGGCCCTCTTCGGTAACGGGCGGCTTCAGATGAACGTTGAGAAGCTGAATCTGGCCTATTGGAGTCTCGATGTCGGCCCGAATCGCCGGAAACCAACCGGCGGCAGGGGCCAGCAGCAGCCTGACATTCCGCAGCGGATACCGGGACATCACGGCAATGCCTCCTCCGGCCCTCGGCCAATCCTCGAAAACACTATACGGATAAGTCATCGCCAGGTGCGTTTTCAGGACCGCCTCCCAGCGATTATGTGTCTCCTGAAGGCAGACAACATCGGCATCGCCCTTGCTGAGGAACTCAACAACGTTCTGCGGCTGCGCAAATCCCCAGTTCACGTTGTATGTGATGACCTTGAGATTAGGCTCGGCAGGCGAGAAATCCGGCTCCGGCAGTGATCTGCAACCACCCGCAAGGACTCCCAAGGCAGCTATCGCAATACAAGTTCTCATCAGTCCAGCATCTTGTGGACACTTCTCTTGAGTACGGGTATTTCCTTCTCGATGATGTTCCAAATCCTTGCCGTGTCCACGCCGAGGTAGTCGTGGACCATTACGTTACGAAAACCTGCTATCTTGTACCAGTCTATCACGGGTTGACTCTCCTTCAGCTGGTCGGAGAGATGCTGCGTCGATTCAGCCATAATCTGCAGGTTGCGGATTACCGCATCCTGAACAAGCGATGAAGCCATAAACGCTTCCCTATCGCTTCCGCTGACATAGGATTCTATCCGTTCGATACATTCGGAAATATGGATCAGGTAAAGCTTGTCGTCTTTCATAACGGCCGGGCTTCTTTGAGGATTTGATCCCTAATATACCAATGGAGAGCATTTTTTGTGACGACGTCCACCTTTCGATGGAGGAGTTCCTGCAAATCCATCAGCAGGCCGCCGAGGTCGAACAGGCTGCGTCCCTCTTCCAAGTCAACAAGAAAATCCACGTCACTTGTCTGGTCCGCAGTGCCCTGAGCCACAGAGCCGAACACGCGCACGTTGTATGCGCCGTGCTTTGCAGCCAGGGCAAGTATCTGCTGCTTCTGGTTGCCGATTAGCTCGTTTATGCCCATTTTTATGCTCCGATTGCTGCAATGCAATACAACGAAGTATAAAGCATTGGCAGCAGAATGTCAAACCGAAACTCCTGCAGAAGAGAAACTGGTTCCTTTGGAGAACCGGCACTCACAGTTCCAGACGCTTGCGTTATCCGCCGGGGGCCTCCAGAGCGATTTGTCGCTGTTGCGAATCATCCCTCTGGCTTACTTTTTGTACGGCCCGCCGCATAAGTAAAGACCAGCGCATAGAATAGGTCGGTTTGAGTAAAAGAATTTCCCTGAAACCTGCTTGTCATGTACAATTCGCATTGATAAATGCTGTTGCAATGACATAGGAGCAGAAAGATGACGACAATTTGCCGCCGCGAATTCATCAAAGCCGCCGGCCTCAGTTTTGCAGCCTTTGCACTGCCCGGGTGTTCGAGTGTTGCCGCCCGGCAGTCTGTGGGCAAGGGCAAGCCGAATATTGTCTATATCCTCGCGGATGATCTCGGCTACGCCGACGTCGGCTGCTACGGACAGAAAAAAATAGGGACCCCCAATATCGACAAGCTGGCCGCCGAAGGGATGAAGTTCACGCAGCATTACTCCGGCAATCCCGTATGCGCGCCTTCGCGCTGCGCACTTATGACCGCGCTCCACACGGGCCACGCCCAAATCCGCAACAATAAGCAGGTCGGCGGGCAGGAAGGATGGATATTAGGCTCAACGGCAGGGGGGCAGTGGCCCCTCGAAGAAGGCACGGTCACCGTAGCCAAAATCTTAAAAGACGCCGGCTATGCTACCGGCGCATTCGGCAAGTGGGGCCTCGGCCGCGTCGGCACCGCAGGCGACCCGAACAAGCAGGGCTTCGACCGATTCTACGGCTATATCTGCCAGCGCCAGGCCCACACCTTCTATCCCAATCACCTCTGGTCCGACGGCCAGGTTCAGTGGATCGAGGCCAACAAGGACGGCAAAGAAGCCCTCTATTCCCACGACCTCATCGCCGGCGAGGCGTTGAAATTCGTGAAGGCCAATAAGGACAGGTCGTTCTTCCTCTATGTCCCCTTCACAATCCCTCACATGGCGTTGCAGGTCCCTGAAGACTCGCTCGCCGAATATAGAGGCAAGTGGCCCGACCCGCCGTACGACGGCAAGAAAGGCTACGTTGCGCACGAGCATCCGCGGGCCTGCTACGCCGCTATGGTGACGCGAATGGATAGAGACGTCGGCCGAATAATGTCCCTGCTCAAAGAGCTTCGCCTCGAGGAAAAAACGCTCGTCATATTCACCAGCGACAACGGCCCGACCTACACCGGCGGCGCGGACTCGGGATTCTTCGAGAGCGCCGGCCCACTCCACGGCCTCAAAGGCTCCGTCTATGAAGGCGGAATTCGCGTGCCCTTCATCGCACGCTGGCCCGGCAAGATCGAGGCTGGCTCGGTAACGCACCACGTCTCGGCATTCTGGGATTTTCTGCCGACCTGCTGCGACCTCATTGTCGCCGAGCCGCCCGCCGGCATCGACGGCATCTCGTACCTGCCGACCCTGCTGGGCAAGCCCTCAGAACAAAGGAAGCACGACCTTCTCTACTGGGAGCTGGCCGGACAGCAGGGCATCCGCATGGGCGATTGGAAAGCAGTCCGGACAAAGCCCGGGCGAGAAATCGAGTTATATAATCTCGCCGAAGACCTCGGTGAGAAAAACAACGTCGCCGATAAAAACCCGGACATCTTGGCAAAGATGTCCGAGCTGTTCACAACCGCCAGAACAGAATCAGAGGTCTTCCCTCTGCCGAAACTGAAATCATAGAACCCAGTCGTCTGGGTGGCAGCCTCAAGCGCAGCTTGGGGATGGCAAAGCTCTATAAACGGTGCAACCATTCCCATCCCCAGGGGATGAGGATGCCACACACTATCGAACCACGAATAATGTAATCCCGAATCCGACTTACTTGAGCCATACCAAGAAAATAGAAAGCAGCCAATATAGGAGGTAACATTATGTCTGCACAAGAAGAAATGACACGACGTGATTTTGTCAAGGCTGCGGCCATTGCAGCAGGGGGGGCGGCGGTGCTGAGTCTGGGCCGTGCTGAGGCCCAGGATAAAGGCGAGCGGCCCCAACAGGCAGCCGATGTCAAGGTGCTTAACCCGCGGAACCGCGTGCCGATGAGCCTTATCATTGACGACTCGACGTGCTTAGTGAACTTAGCCCACTTCGGCATTCCGCACTTCGCCGAGGCCTGGCCGAACAACTACAAGCAGGACTGGCGCAAGCTGCCGCGAGAAATACCGGATTCCTTCGTCCGCAAGTTCGGCGAGTGGTGCCGCGACAACGGCGTAAAGGGCAAATACAGCATCGTCCCATACCCGGCCTGCGTCGGCTGGCTCGACCGCGACCTGCCCGGCTGGTCGAAGAAGGAGCTGGATGACAGCCTCAAGCTCGTCCGCGAGCTAATGATGCCCAACTGGGACATCCACCCGGAAATGATCAGCCATACCTGGGCTATCGATACAAAGACCGGCCGACCATACCCCCAACGGACTGAGAAGTTTATGGAAAACTGGGGCTGGAGCCAGGACAAGTCCGCCGACGAGCTGGCCGACTATATGAGCTATGCCTTGCGAATCCTAAAGAACGTCGGCCTCGATTGCGAGGGCATCACGACGCCCGGCGGCTTCGGCGGTCAAAATCGCGATAACCTCGCCAAAGCGACGCTGCAATCTTGCCGCGACGTATTCCAGGCCGAGATTCCGCACTACTTCCGCGACCTGTTCACTGACGACCAGAGCGTTGCCCCTCTGGTTCAGTACGCCTCCGGCCTTGCCGGCCCCGACCCGGAATGTGTCGTTTCGATAATCGGCTGCACGGGCGACTGGTTCGGCGGCTGGGACGGCCTCGAACGCGGCTCGGCGGACCAGTGCATCACCGAAGACCTAAAAGGCGGCCGATTGCCCCAGGTGATCGAAAAGGGCGAGCCGACAATAATCGTCTGCCACTGGCCCGGAATATACTTCAACGGCGAAGAGGTCGGATTCAATATCTTCAAAGAGGTCGTCCGCAGGGTCCATGCCCGCTACGACAACCTGATCTGGATGAAGCAGAGCGAAATCGCCCGTTACTGGGCGGCCAGAGAGCTCACGCAGATTGACAAGCAGGGCCCCCGCGTGACATTCACCGCGCCGTATGCCGCGAAGCGCTTCACTGTGCAGGTTAAAACCGCCGGCCCCGTTGTTCCAAAGCTGACTTCAAACAGCCTGCCCATCGAGCTGAAGCGCGTCAATAAGCCTATGGAAATAGACAGCGGCGTCTGGTGCGCCGACGACCGGAATGTCACCATCTGCTTCGACCTGCCGAAAGGAAAGACAATCCTCGAACTATTATGAGCGCGTCGATTTGTTTTTCCGGCGGGTGCGTGTCTTGCTTGGTAGTGCCGTTCGAGCCGGACAAAATTTTTATTAACGCCCCAAAGGTTGGGGGCAATCACGTTGTTCAGTTCCGGAACAGCCAATAGCGTTTATCGCTTTATCCGCTACCAGCACAACGGCTGTGGGAGATTCTCGGAGCCGTTTTACTGCCTGCTGTCAGCCCTAATACGATAATGGTTCGACAAGCTCACCATCCTGAGCAGCGTCGAAGGAACGCTTTCTTACCCGATAGTGTCTTCCCGACAAATCTTGGGACGATACCAAATGTTTGCCCTTATCACTGTCTGCCGTTATAATGTTGGGGAGAGTTTAGAACAGGAAACTGTCTCTGACAGAATTTGGCCGTATTGCTTTTAAGGGATGTTAGAATGAAAACCATCAACGGAACTGAATACGAAAAGGCAAAACTCTCCCGCCGCGATTTCGTCGCGCGCGCCGCGGCAGCGACCGCTGGCTTTACCATTGTGCCCCGATATGTATTGGGCACCAGCGGACAGACCGCCCCCAGCGAGAAGCTCAACATCGCCGTAATCGGGACCGGCGGCCAGGGCAAGCACAACATAAATGCCCTTCTCCAGCACGCGGACGTCCAGGTAATGGCAATCTGCGACGTCACCGAAGAGGCCGACTACAGCGGATTCTACTATGGCGGAACGGCAGGGCGGGGGCCCGTCAAAAAGCTCATCGACGAGCACTACGCAAAGCAAACGGCGACGGCAAATTACAAACCGTGCGCCGTCTATGTCGATTTCCGCGAGATGCTCGACAAGGAAAAGGCCATAGACGCCGTTCTGATAGCCACTCCCGACCACACCCACGCCGTCGCAGCTTTGGCCGCCATCGGCAGAGCCAAGCACGTCTATTGCGAAAAGCCTCTGGCTCACTCGATATACGAGGCCCGCAAAGTGACCGAGGCCGCCCGCGCCGCCGGCGTCGCAACGCAGATGGGCAATCACGGCCACAGCAGCGAGACCATTCGCCTGACCTGCGAATGGATTTGGGATGGCGCCATCGGCGACGTCCGCGAGGTCCACGCCTGGAGCCACACCGGCCTTGACTGGGCCGGCTACCGCGTCGCAAGGCCGACGGAGAATATGCCCATCCCGGCGGGGATGGACTGGGACCTCTGGCTCGGACCCGCCCCAAAGCGGCCGTATCATATCGCATACGCGCCGTACAGCTGGCGGGGCTGGTGGGACTTCGGAACCGGCGCAATCGGCGACATGGCCTGCCACAATATGGACCCCGCCTTCTGGGCGCTCAAGCTCGGCCACCCCTACAGCGTCGAGGCCTCCGCAACCAACATCAATCCCGAATCAACCCCCTTCGGTTCAATCGTCCACTACCAGTTCGACGCCAGAGGCAATATGCCGCCGGTCAAGCTGACCTGGTACAGCGGCGGACTTATGCCGCCTCGGCCCGAGGAGCTTGAACTTGGCCGACAACTGGCAGGCGGCGGAAACGGCATCCTCTTCGTCGGCGACAAGGGAAAGATTATGGCCGAAGGCTGGGGCGGAAGCCCGCGCATAATCCCCGAAAACAAGATGAAGGAATACAAACTGCCGGCCAAGACTTTGCCTCGCTCGAAGGGACATCACCGCGATTGGATCGACGCCTGCAAGGGCGGACAACAACCCCACGGCGACTTCGATTACTCCGGCCCTATGACAGAGGTCATACTCTTGGGCAACGTCGCCCTGCGCACCGGCGAAAAGCTCGCCTGGAACGGCGAAAAAATGAAGGCCGCAAACTGCCCCGACGCAGACCAGTATATAAAACCCGAATTCCACAACGGCTGGAAAATATAGCAAACCCAATCCCGATTATTGCAGGATGGGCTGTCGCGCAGTCATCGTAGGATGGGCTTTAGCCCATAGAGTCCGGCCTCGTTACGTGCCAGTCTGGTAGGATGGGCTTCAGCCCATGCAGTTCGGTCCCATTGGGTGTCAGATTCTACAGCTACATTACTCACCTGTAAACAGACCGGCGATCTCCTTCTGGATTTCGTGCCAATGCCGATTGAGGTACGTACCGTTCTTGACGTACTTGTGATATGTTGACCACGGCCAAAGCTCAACATCCTCGACTAATCCGTGTTTGACCGGATTGTAATGGATGTAATCCACATGCCGCTGCAGGTCCGACTCGTCTCGAATCTGGTGTTCCCAAAACCTTCGCTGCCATATTCCTCGCTCGCGTTTGCGCTGGCGTGAGATGCTTTGGGCGGCTTCTCTCCCGCCCGAAGAAAGATACCGTCGTGTGAAGCCCGCTTTGATAGACGCCCATCGGACGGAGAATTCGCCGTCTCCATCTGGCAGATTCCAGATGCAATGCAGGTGATCCGGCAGCAGGCACAGGGCGACTATGTCAAAAGGCTGTGACGGTCTTGTCTCGTGCCGCGCCGCCCGCAGACATTCTCGCGCGAGGGGCTCTGTGAGAAACGGGGTGCGCCCGTACGTTACGACAGTGAAGAAATAATAACCGCCCTCGAATCTTGTCCGCCGGTAGTTCGTCACGCGGTGATTGTAACCGAATTACACCCGCGAGCAAAACCATTTCCGCATGGGCTAAAGCCCATCCTACCAACTCGCGCGCTGATACGTTGCACGAGGCGACCAGCGAATTTGGCTGCCCCAGTGGTCTTTTTTCAACGCAGACCAAGCAGTCCCGAGATTTGCTTGAGTGCCTCTTTTTCCACTTCATCAAGCTGGTCGAAGATCCGTTCTTCGCGTAGGTCAAAAGACCGGCGCGGCTTGCTTTGCGGCTTATCCTTCTGGTCGCCGTTATGGAGGCACCAGCCAGCGGCTCCGCCTTCAAGCGCTCCTTTGGCGTCGGTGACGAAGTCCTCGACCGTCGGCTCCCAGCCCGTCGTGAATCCCTTGCGGAACGGCTCCTGGTAGTGCAGCGGAACGGCGGGGCCTATCTCCTTCATCCAGGTCCGGTACTCGCGTGATTTCTCGGCGGTCTGTTTGGCCGATTCGCTGCTTCGGGGCCGATGCGGGCTGATGAAGTCCACCCTCGCCGTCTGTAGGTACTCCCGAAGCTCCAACTGCGGAATATCGCCCGCACGCGAGGCCGTCACAAGACGTCCCGCGTCGATTTGCTTGGCGGCGTCACGCAGCTCCTTTACCTCGTTGATGCTCACAAATCTCTTGTCGGTTATGTTTCGCTCGTTGCCCAAGTCTATGTACCAGTTTCGATACGCCTTCAGCTCTGTCGCGAGCGTCTCGACCGCCCGCTTGTGCGCTTCGAGCGTCTGCAGACGCGGCGGCCCGACAGTCCCGTTGCCCCGGCTGAGCGTCACATCCACAACCATCCCGCGCCGGTCGCACTCGCCCACCAGCCATTTGAGCCTCGATAGATACGGTTCTCTGGCCCGGCCTTGCTCGTCAGCGGCGCTGACGTCATTATCATAGGCGCTCCACGTCGCCCACACCCGAATCCAGTTGATGCCGAGGTCCTGCATATCGTTCAGGTCGCGAGTGATAAACATCCGCGACGCCCCGAGCGCCCCATAGTAACTGATGCCGAACAGAAACGCCGGCTTGCCGTTTATAGTGAACTTCTCGTTTTCAATACCGAGTTGGGTCTTTTGCGTGCTTTCTACCTGTGCGGCCTCGCTTACCGTCAGCACAAGCACGGAATCAGCGTCGGTTGTATCGGTGGACTCCGGCGGCTTGATGGTGCGCACGCCCCCGTTAATAAACGGCGACCCTTCAACGACCGCAGAAGCTCCGCTCGCCGGACTGAACCATCGGCCAGTAACAGGACCTTTGAACTTCCCCATATCCACCAAGATAGTCGCCCTGACGGGCAGATAGACCACACCGAAGTCGCCGTCGGACGAACAGGCCGACGGAAAATAGGCATCTGTCGGCGTCTCGACGCCTGCAAGCAGCCTGTCCTTTGCGGCGTGGTCCGGAATCAGCTTCTGCCAGGGCTGCGACTCCAGCAGCTCGAGCATACGCACCACGTCACTGCACCCCGGCGTATCCAGGAACTCCTTTAAGTCGGCGCCGCTGCTGCCGAGATTGAATACATCTTCCACTCCGTATCCAAACCCTGCTCCTCCGCCCAGCGCCGACCGCCACGCTGCGTGACGCACTGCCAGGCGGTTGCCCGGACGCTCATAGTGCGGCTCGGCCAGCCACGTCGGCTTGGCCGGCACGCGGTGCCAGTCCTTCTGCACCAGCGCATAGCCGGCAGGATACTCCGTGCCGCGAGTTTGTACGGAGTTGAAGGCCGGCCACCGCTCTGCGTGGGCGAATTCCCCGCTCGAAGAAGCGCCATTATTACCCGCATCGTAGCTGATAAGATGCTGCGGTGCATAATACCGAATCCCCTCGGCCATCAGACGCAGGCGGCGGACGTCCTGGGTCGGTGGATAATCGCCGCCGAACAGCCAGATGATATTATTGTAATTGCAGCAGCGAATCCCAAGGTACTCCCCAAACTTTGCAGCGGTTGCATCGGTCAGAGGCTCCTTCCAGGCGTCGCCGCCGCTGCGAAACCGACACGGCACTATAGCAAGCCGCAAGGACCGCTCCTCGGCCTGTCGTATCACCCAGTCCACGTGCTCCCAGTACTGCCTGTTGGGGCGAGTCAGGTCGTAGTGGTTCCCGTCGAACGCCCAGAAACCATAGACGCG
>Ga0315293_10007234_pt1 | contig 10309 bp, 9 predicted proteins | sample YL17G13_20_MG_FD_203071 | JGI IMG/M metagenome (GOLD analysis project Ga0315293, IMG submission 203071) | Sediment microbial communities from Yellowstone Lake, YNP, Wyoming, USA - YL17G13_20 | ecosystem: Environmental > Aquatic > Freshwater > Lake > Sediment | place: USA: Wyoming | collected... | reverse complement strand
GCGGCTTGTGAAGGTTCGGGCTCGCGCAGCACCTCGGGTCGACCCCGGCTGAGGTCACCGAAGTGATGGCCGGTCGTCCCGATCAGGCAGCCGCGACGATGTCCGTTCGCGAGAAGTCGTCGCCCTTGAACAGCAGCGTCTCGCCGGTCACCTTGGCCAGGGCATACGCGTAGCAGTCGCCGAAGTTCAGCCCGGCGGCGTGGCCGCTGCCCTTCCCGAAGTCGCGATACGCCTCGCGCGCGATCCGCGCCTGGGCCCCGGTCACAGGTTCGATGACGATGCGCGCTGCGTCGAGCAATTCATCGACGCGCCGGCTGGCGACCGGGTCGCGGCCGCCGTCGATGACCGCCGCGAGCTCAACGTAGGTGGCTGCCGAGATCCGCCTCTCCGTCGCCGCCTCGATCGCTTCCGCGAAGCGGCGGGCCTCCGGCCCGTCGCGGAGGATCGTGATCAGCGCGGATGTGTCGATGATCACCGCGGCAGGCCGTCGTCGGCGTACAGCAGGTCGGCGTGATCGACGGACCGGTACGGCTCGGGCAGGCGGGTCGCACAATCGCGCCCGATGGCCAGCAGTCGGTCAGCGAGGCTTGGCGCGTCGCCGCGCCGAAGGCGCTCCAGGCGCTCGCGTACGGCCTCCGTGACGGCGCCGGTCAGGGTCTCGCCCGTGATCTCGGCCAGCTCCTGGGCGAGTTGGTGGGTCCTCGGATTCTTGATGTTCAGGCTCATGGTGGAAGTCTACCATAGTGTGGTAGACGGCAACATCCTGACGCCTGCCCTATTCTGCCAGCGCTGGATCGCCACCTGGACGTACTTCGGCTCGATCTCCATCGCGTAGCAGCGGCGTCCGAGCTGCTCGGCGGCGATGATCGTCGTGCCCGATCCACTGAACGGCTCGTAGACGTCGCCGCGGTGGTTGCGGATCGGGCGCCCCATACACTCGGCCGGCTTCTGTGTCGGGTGGTCGAACTTCTCCTCCTGGCTCCCACCCCCGATCATCTTCGGGCTCGGGTGCTCCCAGACCGTCGTCTGGCGGGTGTCGCCGATCCACTCGGCTGTCCTGCCCTTGCGCACGGCGTACAGGCACGGTTCGTGCTGCCAGTTGTACGCAGACCGGCTCATCGCCGCGAGCGTCTTGACCCAGACGATCTGCTGGCGGAGTTCGAAGCCCAGGGCCTCCAGCCCGAGTATCACCTCGACCATGTGGGCCGAGGCGTGCCAGACGTAGGCGACGTCGAGACTGGGGACGAGCGCATACGCCTCCGACCAGTCGGCCCGCGTGTCACCGGAGACCGTCGTGTTGCGGTGGCCCTTGCTCCGCCCGTGGGCGCCAACGTCCGCCGGTGTGGCGCCGGATGGGTCGGGGGTGGCGCTGACACGCATGTAGGACGGCTCGGCGGATCCCAGGGCGTTGTACACGCCGTCGCGCCACTCCATGTTCAGCTCGACCCCATAGGGCGGGTCGGTGACCAGGAGACGCGGCTCTGCGCCCCCCAGGAGCCGAGCCACGTCGTCGGTGCTCGTGGCGTCGCCGCACAGGAGCCGATGGTCGCCGAGCAGGTAGAGCTCGCCTCGCTTGACGTAAAGCTCCGCGGGCGTTTCGGGCACGTCGTCTGGGTCGGTCAGGCCGGGCCGCGGATCGTTGCCGGCCAGGTCGCCCAGGAGGGCGAGGAGCCCGGCATCGTCCACCGTGATCTCGGCGAGGAGCGACCGTAGCTTCTCATCGTCCCGCCCGGCCATCGCGCTGATCGGATCGAGGGTCGCGAGGACCAACGCCTCCTCGTCAGGGGCGAGGTCGACATACAGGACCGGGACGGTCGGCTCGCCGCGGGTGAGTGCGAGCGCCACGCGGGCGTGGCCGTCGACGACGAAGCCCGAGCGCTCGTTGACGAGGACCTGCTGCACCCAGCCGACCGCGTCGAGCGCGCCGGCGAGCGCGTCCTGCTGCGCCTTGGGGTGGATCCGCCAGTTGGCGGGGTTGGCGAGCAGCTGGTCGGGTGCCTCCTCGCCCGAGCCCGTGATCCGGTTGCGCCACGTGGCGGTCTGCGTCGGCGGGGTGGGGCTGGTGGCCACGCGACGGCTCATCGCGCCACGTGGGCCAACGTGGGCGCGCACGGGTCAGACGTCGCAATGTCGATGGACCCAATTTCGCGGGCCGGCTCACCGGTCCGTAAACTCGGTCGATGCGCGATGACGATCTCCGCACGAACCCGGATGCGGTCGCCGGCGCGCCCGAGCCGACGATCGGTCGCCATCGGGTCAGCGGCACGACCCTGTACGCCGAGGTCCGCGGGGATGGGCCGGCGGTCCTCCTCATCCCTGGTGGCGCTGAGGATGCGGAGGGCTGGCGAGCCGTGGCCGAGCGCCTCCCCGGTCGGACGGTGGTGACCTACGACCGCCGGGGGACCCTCCGCAGCGGCCGTGAGGACTGGCCCGGTCGCGGCTCCACCCAGCACGCCGACGATGCTGCGGCGCTGCTCCGGGCGCTGGGCCTGGCCGATGTCGTCGTCTTCGGCGGCAGCTCGGCGGGCGTCATCGCGGTCCAACTCGCGATCCGCCACCCGACGCTCGTGCGACGGGCGCTCGTGTACGAGCCCGGCTACCTCCGCGCCGTCCAGCCCACGGATGACCTCCGGTCGCTCGTGCTGGCCGCGACAGAGGCCCACCTGCGGAGCCATCCGGGCGACTGGGCCGGCGCCTACCGGGCATTCGCTCAGGCCGTCGGACCGGCGGCCGCATCGCTGACGGCCCCCTCGGGTCGGGACTGGTACGGACAGCGCGAGGAGCTGAACGCCGAAGCCATGGTGCGCGACGACATCCCCGTTCTCACCGCCGAAGCCGTCGATCAGGCGTCGCTCGCCTCGACCCCGGTCGACGTGCGCTTCTCGTACGGCAGCGAGACCAGCGCGGTCTTCCGCGACATCGCTGTCCGCCTCGCCGCGATGCGTGGAGGGGTCGCGGACGTGATCGCCGGCGTCGGGCACGCGATCTACCTGCACGCTGACGCGGCCGCCGCGTACCTCCGGGAGAGCTGACGCGACCGCACTGCGACCCGGGATATTTCGCGAAACTCGGCCGCGTGCGCACAATTGGGAGGCGCGGTCTTCCGGGAGCGCAGAACCTGCGTGTGGGGACCCCCGGTCGCCCTCTCCGGCACCCTTCGTCGAGTTGCAGGACCGACAGAGCACGGCGCAGTTGCCGATATCGAATGGCGTGCCGCCCGCGGCAAGGGGCACGACGTGATCGGCGGTGAGGTCCCATGCCGGGTGGGGGTCGCGCCCGAAGCCGGGGCACACGTAGCCGTGCTGCCCGACGTGTCGCGCGATCACGCGCTTGGACAGGCGTGCCCATCGCGGGTCTGCGTGGACATGATGGTTGGCACCGATGCCCGAGAGCCGCGGGTGCTTGCTGCAGCGGCTACCCGCGCGGCTGGTGACGACACCACAGACCGTGCAGAGCTTCACCCCTGGATGGTCTATGGGGTGGACGACGAGGTCTATTCGCCCGGGGTGCTACGCCTGCGGGACCAACCCTCGGAGCGCACCGGGCGTCCGGGGCCGTTTGCCTCTAGCCAAGTGCATGACTGCCGCCCACGATCACCAGTTGGCGGGAGGCTCTGACACGCGGTCCATACCCGGTCGCCGGGACCGCGCCGAGCCACTGGCGAGACCGACCCGCGCTGGGAGGCGGAGCGACGAGCACGGGCTGGGCGACCATTCGTACTTGGATGCTAGGGGTAGGCCTGCTTCTTATCGACGTCGGGTTGGCCGGTTGCGCCACGAAAGGGACCGCTTGGTCTCCCGATGGGTCGCACCTTGCGGTCGCCTATGGCGGCCAGCTCTACCTCGTTGCAGCCGACGGCTCGGGCGTCACGCGGATCACGCGCGAAGCCGTGATCCTCGATGGACCCGGCGAATCCGCGGTCGCTTGGCTTCCCGAAGGCGCCGAAGTCGCGTTCACCCGGGGACAGGAGATCTGGATCGCTGACGTGGTCACTGGCCACGAGCGACGCCTCGGGATCGGGTCCAACCCAGCTTGGTCGCCAGATGGCGAACGGATCGCCTACGTCGTGCAGAGCGACCAGGGTTCAGAAGTGTGGCTCAGCGATCCGACCGGTAGGGCGAGGCAGCACGTCGGTACGGTCTCCAGTCCGCTCTTCAGTTATCAGCCGATTGACTGGTCGCCCGACGGCACCCGGATCGCGATCGGTGGACCTGACGGGCTGGTGATGATCGGCGTCTGGGACGGCACGAGTCGGGTCCTCGATGCGAGCGACGCCTCGTCGCCGGATTGGTCACCCGACGGGCTGCGGATTGCATACGCGGGTGGTACCCCTAGTTCGCTGACGATCGTGTCGGTCCGTGACGGAACACGTGAGTCCCCAGCTTCAGACGGGGCCGAGCCAGAGGACCAGGCCCAAGCCATCACCTCGCACGACATGAAGCCAGTCTGGTCGCCGGACGGGCGTCGCATCGCCTTCATTAGAAACGAGACTCCGGCCATCGTCGATCTGGCGACGGGTGCCGTGACCACGGTCCCCGTGGGTCTCTCGGCAGTGCACCTGGCCTGGTCTCCGGCCGGCCGGACGCTCGCCGTCGTTACCTCCACCGACGACGCCTACGCTGTCGTTCTGGTGTCGCCTGAAGGTGGGGGCTCCCACGTGCTCGCCAGCATCCCTAGGTTTGCCCGAGAGACTGCCGAACGCGGCGCCGAGAACCGACTCGTGCTGCCCGCAGGGATGGCGCGTCCGGGCGACACGGTTGCCATCCTCGTCCGACTACTGCCCGCCCCAATCCCGATCGGCGCCGTCACGAACCGCGAGCGAGGCTCAGCCGTCGTCGAGTTTCGAATGCCGGACCTGCCCCCAGGGGCCTATCAGCTCTACGTCACGGGCGATGGGGGGCACGCCTGGCTCGCCGAGCTTCTGGTCGCACCCGGTGGCTCGCCGATGGCCCCGCTGATCGCCTGGGCGGGATGGTGCGTCGCGCTGTCGCTCGTGCTCGCCGGTAGGCATCCCGCCTTGCGGCGCCAATCCTCACTCATCGTCGCCGTGAGTGCGCTCCTACTCGCCGGATCGGTGCTGGTCGCCGCCCTGGCGTTCCCCGCCCTGCTCCTGTTGGCGGTCGGGCTCCGTGCGTCTGGGCTCGCTGGGGCGCGAGGTGCGGGCGGTCACTCGTGGCGCGGCTACAACCTCGCGGCGGTTGGCGCTCTCACGGCTTGCCTCTTCGTGTGCCTAGGCTTGGTCTCGACCTCCGCCGCGGAACCGTCGGACCTGTTCACATTCTCTTGGTGGCCCTGGCTTGGGATCTCGCTCGGACTACTCCTTCTCCTTGGAGGTGTCGGCTGGCACGGCGTCCATGCGCTGTACCGGCGGGGTCGGTCGCCGGCGATCGAGGCTGCCATGCTCGTGGCATCGATCCTCGCACTGAGCGTGGTTGCGACGGGGTGGGCGCACGCGGGCGCGCTTGTGTGGCCGGCTGTGGTGGTCGCATTTGCGTTCACAATCGGAGTTCACGCGGCGCTTCAGCCTGACCCGAAGGTCGCGGTCGATGGATCACGCTGAGGGTTGATCTGCCTCGACCTAGACTCGCCACGGCCCCTGGCTGCGCACCGGACGCTCCGCTCCGTTCGCGGGATGGGACGCGCACCGGGCGTCCGGGGGCCGTTCGCCTCTCGCCAGATGCCCTGCACGCGGCTACGGTGACGGCCGGCGGGAGGCTTTGACACGCGGCCCACACCCTGGCCGCCGGGACCGCGCCGAGCCACTGGCGAGACCGACCCGCGAGGAGCGTCCCGGGGAGGGCGCGGATGAGCCGGTTCACGTACTCGATCCATGTCAACGCCCCGCCTGAGCGGGTGTTCGACGTGCTTGCCGACCCTCGGCGGCGCCCCGAATGGGACCCCGGGGTCGAGATCAAGGACTTCACGGACCCGTCGGCGGCCGCCATCGGCACCGACTTCACGATGGTCGGATCGGTGTTCGGTCGCAGGACGGAGAGCCGCCGGACGATCACGCAGTTCGAACGGCCGACGATCTTCGGACACGAGAGCCCCCGCGCCAAGATGCTCGTGCGCCTCGAGCCGGTGGCTGGCGGCACCGACCTCGCGATGGAGGAGGAGTTCGTCATGCCTCTCGGCCTCGTCGGTGAATGGGCCGCGAAGCATCTCTTCAAGCGATGGGTGATGAGCGAGATCGACAAGACGGCCAAGAGGCTCAAGGCGCTGGTGGAGGCCGAGGTGCCAGCACACGCCTGAGGCCGCCCCAGCTCCGCTCCGGGCGCTCCGCTCTCCTCGGAGGATGGGACGCATCGGGCGTCCGGGGGCCGTTCGCCTCTCGCCAGATCGCTGGTTCGCGTCTACGGTGACCACCAGCGGGGGGCTCTGACACGCGGCCCAAACGACGGCGACGAGCGAGACGAGCGAGGCGCCCAGGGCCCAGCGGGCGAGGACCATCGCGCCGTCCGCCCGGTCGCGCCAGCGGCGCAGGTCGTCGAGCTCGCGGTCGTGCTGGTCGAGGCGCGAGACGATGCCGTCGGCGGACCGCTGCATGTTGGCCCGCCGCTCCACCCCGAGCGCCTGGTCCCGCGCGATCGCGTCCACGGTGGCCTTGAGCCTGCGGATGTCCTCCCGCATCTCGAGCAGGAGCTCGCGCTGCGTGATCGCGATCACGCCGGGTTCGACCCCGCTCATCGCGCCGCCGAGGGACTGACGGCGCGGACGTACCCGGTGGGGGGACCCGGGAGTCGGTGTGGATCGGACCAGCGCGCCGTCATACCCTCAAGGGTGCGGGCGGCAGGCCCTGATTTCTATTCGGCCGTTTGGGCCATACGGCCGGGAGGAGTCTCGAACCGGAAGGGCGCCTCGGGCGCGCAGCAACAACTTGCCGCGTCGCCGTTTCGCTACGATCGCCTCCCGGCATCGCCGGAGCTCGGACGGATCGGTGTCCTGGAGGAAATCCCATGGCAGTCAAGGTGATCGTCGAGCTGAAGGCCCAACCAGGGCGGCGAGACGAGTTGCGATCGCTCATCGAGCAGCTCGCCACACGAGATCGACCGAGCGACTACCACGGGAGCACGTACTACGAGTCGCTCGACGACCCCGACCTGCTCATCGACATCGCCGACTGGGAGTCGCCTGAGGCGCGGACGACGCATCTCGCGAAGGCCATGGCCACCGGTGCCTATGGTCCGGTGCTCGAGCTGCTGGCGGGGCCCTTCCGGGCCACGGTCATCCGCCGGCTGCCCTGAGCCCTGCGTCCACGCGGCGGCGGTCTTGGCGCGCCCGGAGGGCGTCGGAAGCGCAGGAACAACAAGAGCCTCGTGGTGCGGGTCCTCCGGTGCCTGGCCCTGATCCGGGTGACCACGCGCGGTGCCGCCGTCGCTACGCGGAAGACATGGCAAGCACAGCCTCCAGCGCCGGGATCGCCTGGTCGAAGGTCGCGGCGACGAACTCCGCAGGGTCGCCCTCGCAGTCACCCTGGATCCATCGCATGACACCCGCCCGCATGATCGCAACCGTGGTGTGCGCCACGATCCGCGGTCGCGGGTCCCGGCCGAGGTCGACCCCCAGGTCAGCCGCAACTTCCTGCGCCAGCGCATCTTCCCAGCGCACCTGGTAGGCGAGCCCCGCGGCTGCCACAACCGGCTCCCGAATTGCGACGCGAGCCTCGACGCGGATGAGCTCGGGCTCGAAGTACGCCCCGACGAGAGCCACGATTCCGCGACGCAGGGCCACGATCGTCGGCTCGTCCGGTGGGCCTTCGGCGAGAGCCACGTGCAGGGCCGCAAGCTTGCCCCCTGGGTCTACGACGAACACCTCCTCCTTGCTGGCGAAGTACCGGAAGAACGTCCGGCGCGAGACATTCGCGGCGGCGGCGATGTCGTCTACCGTGGTCGCCGCGTAGCCACGCTCCTCGAACAGCTGCATGGCCGCGCGTGCCAGCGCGAGGCGGGTCTGGATCTTCTTGCGCGCCCGGAGTCCCTGTGGGATCGGATCCATGCCGGCATGGTAGGGAAGCATGTCCACGAGTGTCAAGTGCCAAGAGTGCCATTTGGCACTATCAGCGTTCGGCACACTTGTGCCAGTATCCGCAACTGAGACACGGCCGCCGGTACGGACAGGCGCCGTGATCGATCCTTCCGCCAACGGGTCCGACTCTGCGAAGGAGGCCCGTGATGACGCTCCAGGTATCCCGACCCGCTCTCGCCCCGGCCGACGCCGACCGCTACGTCGCGCTCCCGCCCCGGGCGCTTCGCGGCGTGTTGGCGAGCCTCGCCCTGGTGATGCTGGCGGCCTCGCTCGACTCGACCGCGGTTGGCACCGCCCTGCCGCGGATCGTCACCGACCTTCACGGCAACGACTTGTATGCCTGGGTCTTCACCATCTACCTCCTGACCATGACCGTCACGATGCCGGTCTGGGGCTCGCTGTCGGACCGGTTCGGGAGGCGCTCCGTCCTCTTCACCGGCGTCGTCATCTTCCTCGCGGGCTCCGCCCTGTGCGGCCTGAGCCAGGAGATGTGGCAGCTGATCGTCTTCCGCGGCATCCAGGGCCTCGGTGCAGGTGCCATCGTGCCGATCTCGCTGGCAACGATCGGTGACCTCTACCCGCCGGCCGACCGAGCGCGCCTCCAGGCAGCGTTCAGCTCGTTGTTCGTGCTCGCCTTCCTCATCGGGCCCACGCTGGGTGGCGTGCTCACGGACACGGTGGGGTGGCGCTGGGTCTTCTACATCAACCTGCCGGTCGGCCTGGTCGCGCTCGCGGTGATGGCACGGTTCATGCCGGCGCTCCGCGGAACGGTGGAGCGGCGCGCCTTCGACGTGCTCGGCGTGGTGCTGCTCACGGCCGCCGTCGTGCCCTTCCTCCTCGGCGTCCGGAACCTGCCGGACGGGACGATCTCCGACCCGGCGGTCGGGGGCCTCATGCTCCTCGGCCTCCTCATCGGGGCCGTATTCGTCGTCGCTGAAACCCGGGCCGAGGAGCCGATCGTTCCAGTGCGTCTGTTCCGCGACCCAACGTTCGCGGTCGCCTCGGCGGTCGTGCTCTTGGCGGTCGCCGGGCTGTTCGTCTCCATCGTCTTCATGCCGCGGTACTTCCAGTTCGTCCACGGCGCCAGCGCCACGTCTTCGGGCTGGCAGATCATGACGCTCCTGCTCGGGCTGATCATCGGTGCGGTCGGCTGCGGCCAGGTCATCGCGAAGACCGGGCACTGGAAGCTCCTCCTCCTCGGCGCCCTGGCCATGGGCGCAGCCGGCATGCTCCTCCTCACCCAGCTGCACGCCAACTCGCCGATGCCCCTTGTGTGGGCCGCGATGTTCCTCACCGGTCTCGGGCTGGGGCCCGTCACCTCGGTGCTGACGGCCGTCGTGCAGACGACCGTGCCCGCCGCCGTCATGGGCGTGGCCACGAGCACCATCACCTTCTTCCGACAGCTGGGTGCATCGATCTGGCTGGCCATCAGCGGCTCGATCTTCTCCACGGCGTTCCAGGAGCAGCTCCCGACGCGACTGACAGCCAACGGCGTGCCCGATGCACTGGCGGCGAGCCTGACGTCCGGGTCCGGGGCGGCCGCTTCGGAGGCCTCAACGAACGTTGGCGACCTCGGCGCCCTGATCCTGGCCGCGCTGCCGGCGGAGGCTCGGGCGGTCGTCGAGCCGTTCATCGGCGGCATCGTCGCGGCCATGCACGAGACCTTCAGCCTTGCCACCGGCACGGCATTCTGGATCGGGGTCGGGGCCGTGGTGGTCGCCTTCCTCATCCTCCTGCCGCTGCGCGAGACGCGGCTGCCGATCGAACGACTGGCCGAGATCCGGGGTCGCGCCAGCGCGGCAGCTGCACCACCGCCCACGGGAGCCACCGCGAGGACGTAGCTCCGCGATGTCACCGGGCGCCGAGGTGCGGCGCCGCGAACCGCGGGGATGTGCCGCATTGGGGAGCGGCGCATCCCCGCCGCTGACCTCGCCACGATGCTCGGGCGAGGCTGCGCGCCCGGAGGGCGTCGGAAGCGCAGGGCCGCAGGCGCGCGCGGCGACGACCGGCCGCTGCCGACCCTGATCTGCGTCTGGCACGCTCCGGCAACCCTCGGACCCCCGATCAGCTTCTCGCTTCACTCCCCGTGCCACAGCCATCACGCCCGACCTCGAGCGACGCTGCGAAGTCCGGATCGTCTCCGTTCCAATGAGGGCAGATCGGTGAGCTCCGGGCAACTGACGCCAGACGGACGCCATGCTCTCAGATGCTAGGGGTCCCTGTTCAGGGTGGGCTCACGCACCCGGGACCGTTCCGCTTCGGCCATGCCCTCAGGTTCCGGCAG
>Ga0315293_10007233_pt1 | contig 10311 bp, 11 predicted proteins | sample YL17G13_20_MG_FD_203071 | JGI IMG/M metagenome (GOLD analysis project Ga0315293, IMG submission 203071) | Sediment microbial communities from Yellowstone Lake, YNP, Wyoming, USA - YL17G13_20 | ecosystem: Environmental > Aquatic > Freshwater > Lake > Sediment | place: USA: Wyoming | collected... | reverse complement strand
AGAAGAAGAATTATATAAGTGGATAAACAATTTAAAATTACAAACACTTACAGATGAACTTAAAGATAGTATAGTTGAAAAAATTCAAGATTTAGTTTGGACTTTAACAAATAAATAATATGATTTTTAATAAAGAAGAAACAAAAAATTTAATAATAATGCTACAGTCAGAAGATTCTGAGAATCATATTATAGCATTTGAAAGTTTAAACAATGTAAAGTTTGATGATTATATAGGAGAGATCCTAGTAATGTATAAGTATGCAGCTCATAAAATAGAATATTGGCAAGAGCACTGCTTACCTGTTTACAAAAAACTAATAAAAATTATTCCTGATAGAACTTTGAGTAGTCCTGCAACCTTAAGTTTAATAACAGCAAATAAGGGTTCTAAAACTTCAGTAGAGTTATTCATGGAATATTTTATTAAAGATATGACTAAAATGTTGGAACAAATTGGGTATCCAACAGATAGTTTTGAAGTAAATATTAAATTGAAAGAAAATGGACAAACAACAGAGTCTTAGTAAAACAAGTAAAGAACTAATGTTAAAAGAGCCCTATTACGGGTTTTTTCTTATTATGTTAAATAAGCTATGGGACAATAAAAGAGTTCCTACAGCTGGTGTAAGCAAGAATGGTATTAATTATCAGCTTGCTATTAATCCTGAATTTTGGGAAAGTTTAAGTGAAAACCATAGACTTGGCTTATTGAAACATGAGTTACTTCATATTGCATTTGGACATCTTACTATGTTCTTTAAGTTTACAAACAAGAAACTTGCAAATGTAGCTATGGATATGGAGATCAATCAGTATATAGATGACCAATATCTACCCGAGGGGGGTATTAATATAGATGACTATACTGATATACAACTAGATAGAAAAGCTGGTGCTAGATATTATTATGACAAACTGAAACAACTTCAGGATGAAAAAGATAAAAATTGTACCTGTGGGGATTCTGAAATGGATAAACTTCTTGAAGATATAGAAAATGGTGATATACCTGATCATAGTACTTGGGCTGAGTTTGAGGATCTTCCAGAAGCAGAACAAAGGTTAATTGAAAAGCAATTACAAAAAGTTTTGAGTGATGCTAAAGAACAAACTATTAAGAAAAGAGGTAATGTTCCTGGAGAGATAGAAGGAGTTATTATTATTGAAGAAATTGTATCACCTAAATTTGACTGGAGAGGCTTTATTAGAAGATTTACTGGTGTAAGTACAAAAGTATTTACTAAGAAGATTAGAAGAAAAGAAAACCGTAGATTTGATGCAAATCCAGGTTTGAAGATAAAAATGAGACAACACATGTTGTTGGCCATTGATACTTCAGGATCTGTAAGTGATTCTGAACTAAAAGAATTTATGAGTGAAATATTTCACATCTATAAATGTGGTGTTGATATTACTGTTGTACAATGTGATACAAGTATCAGATCAATTGAACCTTACAAAGGTAAATTTGAAATGGTAGTGCAAGGTAGAGGAGGGACTGAATTTGATCCCGTCCTGGAATATTTTAATGAAAACTCAAATAAATATACAAGCCTGGTGTATTTTACTGATGGAGAATGTTATACAAGTGTAAAACCAAAAGGAAATATCCTATGGGTTTTGTCAGAAAGATCTAATATGAATGAAGATCTTCCAGGAAAAATAATTAAATTAGAAATATAAAAAAAGAAAAATTATGAATCAAGTACAATTAAATGTTGATGAATTAAAGAATTTTATTAAGCATATGGTTAAAAATAACCAACATATTCAAAAGGAAGGCAAGGTTCCTGTAGCTATTAATATTGAAGGAGATGCAGGTCTTGGTAAAACCTCTGCTATTATGCAGTTAGGTAAAGAACTTGATATGCAAGTGGTAAAACTTAATTTATCTCAGTTAGAAGAATTAGGTGACTTAGTTGGTTTTCCTGTAAAAGAATTTGAGATACAAAATGCAGAAGGTAAAACTACTTGGATTAATGAATCTCAGATAAATACAGCAACTAATAAAGGATACAAAGTTGTTGGAAAAAGAATGTCACATGCTGCTCCTGAATGGATTCAGGGTAAAGGAGAAGGTGGTTTCTTAATTTTAGATGATTATACTCGTGCTGATCAAAGATTTATGCAAGCAACTATGGAGATCTTAGATAGACAAGAATATGTTTCTTGGAAACTTCCTAAGAACTGGCATGTAATCTTAACTACTAATCCAGACAATGGTGACTATAATGTTACTTCTCTGGATGTAGCTCAGAAGACAAGATTTATTTCTGTTGAATTGAAATATGATGCTGATGTATGGGCTAGATGGGCTGAGAAAGCAACAATTGATGGTAGATGTATTAACTTCATGTTGATGCATCCAGAATTGGTAACTCAAAGAGTTAATCCAAGATCTATTACTACATTTTTCAATGGGATTAGTTCTATTCCTAAGTTTGAGGCTGATCTTCCATTGATTCAAATGATTGGTGAAGGTTCTGTTGGTACAGATTTTAGTTCTATGTTTACTATGTTTATTAATAACAAACTTGATAAAATAATTAGTCCTGAAGATATCTTGAACAAAGATGAACAGTATGTAATGAATTCTCTTATAAATGCTGTTGGTAAAGATGATGAGTTCCGTGCTGATATTTCTAGTATAATTGCAACTAGAGTGATAAACTATTCACTCACTCTTGCAGATAAAGGTTCTATAGGTAAACCTATCATTGATAGAATTGCTAAATTAACCACAGAATGTGAAGCATTTACAAATGACTTGAAATATTATATGGTGAAAGAAATAGTTAATGGAAACAAAAATAAATTTTCTCAGCTGATGATGAATCAAGACGTGGTGAAGATGGCTGTAAAATAAAACAAACATAAAAGGTTTTCCCCTTTTATTTTGACACAATTTTAATTAAAAACACACATAAGGGGAGGTAATACTCCCCTTTTAAAATGTAATTTATGAAAACATATCTATTTATTTATGATGTAACAGCAACAAATGACGAGCTAATAATGAAGGTTCAACCTTTATATTGTGCTAATGATAAAAATAATTTTTTACCAGTTAATAATAAAGAATATACTCCAACAAAAGGAGATAAGCTTTATTTCTTACCTGGTGTAAATATTCCAAGAGTAAAATTAAAAGATTTGACTCTACAACATGGTATTAAAAGTATTAGAGATATTGATCAAGCAACCCATGTATTCTCTGGTAAGAATACTACAGACAAATTAATAAGTAGTCATTGGTATTATGACTTAGATACTGAACTTCTGAAAGAAATAGTTGAAAATTCTGAGGGTCTAATGGATGATTTCTATAGAGAAAACTTAAGACAAGCATTGGAGTTTTACACAGAACCCATTGTAATTTTTGAGTATGGTGCAGCATCTACATTGAGAAATTCTGGTTTACCAGTACTTGATAAAATTGACGGGGCTGTATTAAGATCATCTAATATTTATTATACTGTTGATGAAGAAAACAAGGATTTATTTCCTGGAATTTTAAGTCTAGATCTTTATAGTGAGAGTAAACTACTAAAACATATTAATGGAGATGATGCAGCTACTATAGATGACACAATGTTTCTACAGATTAGTGACATGTTTAAAAGCTCAGATCATGACAATCATATTATTGCAATGGAAATTATGGCCAATTGTAATTATATGGATAGTTTACTTTATATTGAAATGTTGTTTGAAAATTATGCAAATCAAATGAGTAACTGCCGTACTAAGAGCCATGTAAATTTTAAATCCTTACTTAGTTTTCTAAATAAAGATAAAGGTTATATGGGTACTAATATTGATGATATAGTGGACTCTCTTATTGCAAAAGATATTTTTGATCTAGAGAAAGTAAATGTGATCATGAAGCATTATGGTCAAGAAATTGCTGATCAAGGGGGCACTAAACACTTTGAAATAAAAAGTGTTACTCTTAGTGAAGATGCAGCAAAACTTTTAAATACTAACTATGTTCATGAAACTTTTGCAGATTTTATTCCAGAAGATATAATTGAAATTGATGTTCCTGAAATTCATGGAAACTTAGATGACTTAATAGATTCAGCTGATGAGACTGCAGAGATAACAACTGATGTTGAAATATTAGATGAAGACATAGAAACAGCATTCACTAGAATTGAGAGAAAAGACATCAAGTCAAAGTTAATAGCCATAGAAGAAGAGTTAAGTGAAGAAGAAGAGATACCAGAAAATGAATCAAATAACAATCAAATAGAAGAAAAAAATGGAGGAGATGATTTTGACTGGTTCTAATGAACAAGAACAGTTTTACAAAAAGAAATTTTACTTTAGTTACAGTGGATTGAATAAATTACTTTATTCACCAGCTGCTTTTTACAATCATTATGTGCTCAATCAGAGGGAAGATAAAAAGGATGCTCACCTTGTAGGAGGAAGTGTCCTTCACTGTCTCTTATTTGAACCTGATGCATATGATGACAAGTTTATGAGCATGCCAGGTAAATTTCCAACAGATAGTCAAAGAAAAATTATTGATAATATTTTCAAAATTCATTGTGAAATTGGAAATAATTCATTACTTTTGGAGGACTACTCACAAGATATACTTACACAGCTACTTACAACAAATCTTTACCAAGCTCTTAAAACAGATACTCAAAGATTAGAAAAGATTCTCACTGAAGAAAACAAAGAGTATTTTGAATTCCTTAAGTCAAGTATAGAAAAAACAATAGTAGATCAACCTACTTTAGAAAGCTGCAAAGCACAGGTTGAAATACTAAAAAGTAATAGAGATATTAGAGCTCTATTACAGCTAGACAAAACTGAGGAAGATGATCACATTGAAGTTTATAATGAGTTATACATTCAAATGAATCATGACAAATTACCTTTTGGACTTCACGGGTTTCTTGATAATGTAGTTGTTGACAAAGAATCTAAAACAATCTTTGTTAATGACTTAAAGACAACCGGTAAATCTATTCAGGATTTTCCTGAAGCTGTTGAGTACTACAAGTATTGGATACAAGCTGTAATCTATCTTGTACTAGCTGCAGAAAAATTCTTGAAAGATGAACCAAACAGACATGAATGGAATATTCAAGTAACCTTTATTGTAATTGACAAATACAATTTAGTTTATCCCTTCCAAGTGTCTGAAGATTCTATGTCAGAATGGAAACAAGATTTTAAAAAAGTTCTTGATATTGCTAGTTGGCATTATCAAAACAAAAAATACAATCTTCCATATGATTTAGCAGTTGGTAATGTAAAATTATAGAAATTATGGTAATTGATGCTCTTTACAGGAAATACTTCCAAAAATCCAAGATATTCTTATATCCACTCTTGGACATTAAAAGAGGTACTAGTGTTGTTCCGAAAGATACTTATCTTTCATGGAATGATACTATTAACTCTGAGGATATGAAACTAGTGTGTGTTTATTATGTTAGAACAGACCAAGAATATTTAAAGTTTGAGAAGAATGTTCTTCTTAAACATAATAGATTAATTGATCTTGTTAAAGTAGATGATGAAACATTAGTTGTAACATTTAATTTTTCTGATTTAAGTAATGATTGGATTAACTTTCTGAATGGAAAATATAGCAAAATGAATACAAAAATAAAGAGCAAAATTTTAAATTTTTTTGACAAGAAAAGTGGTAACTACGCATATGTAGAAAGTTATTTATATCCTGAAAAACATTTTCAGACATATGCTAACCTTCTTAATGTAGATGTAGAAATGCTCAAATCTGTTGGTGAACTCTGTAATAAACCTGATTTAGAAAAAGAATCATTATTATTAGAAGTTGCAGATTTGAAAATATTAAAATAATTAATTAAATTTGTAAAAAAAACCAACAAAAAATGAGTGAAAAATCAATGATGCTTGTTGAGGCCACATGGCAAGACAAGAAAACTTTTAGACTGATTCCAATTACAGAATCATGTCCCTATGTAGAATGTATTTTTGATCCGGAGACAAAAGTCTTTGTAGTGATTTCAAAAATTAAAAAGACTTCCTTACACATGCTTCCTAAACTTGATGAGTATGGTCAACCATTAACTGGTTCCAAAGGCACAAAGCAAGAGAGACATAAAATTGAAGTCTTTCAAGAATTCTATGTAGAGGATGCTTCTGCAATTGAAGAAATTATCAAAATTATGAGTATTAATTCTAAATTTGATTATAAGAAATTTATGTCTGAAAAAGAAGAAGACCTGCCTGTAGCAGGAGTTTAAATTAAATAACAAAAGTAAAGGGTGGATATTATTGTTCACCCTTTTTTTATTAACTAATGGGGGAACAGCTTAACTGAACTAATTATATGAGAACACACTATGTAATGGACTATGAAACTCTTAGTAATTGTTTCGTAGCAGTCTTTGAAGATGTAAAATCTGAAAACTTAGAGATTTTTGTTTGTCATGAATCTAGAAATGAAATAGAAGATCTAGTTCACTTTCTAAATAGAAATAAAGACCTAGATGAATGGCACATAAGTTTTAATGGTTTAAGCTTTGATAGTCAAATTACTGAGCACATTATAAGAAATCAAAAGCAATTGTTAATTCAAGATGGAGAAACTATTGCTAAATATCTTTATGGTAAAGCCCAAAACATCATCAATAGACAAAACAATAATGAATTTTCTGAGTTTTCTCCTAAAGATTTAAGTATAAGACAGATTGATGTTTTTAAACTTAATCACTGGGATAATCCAGCTAAAAGATCTAGTTTAAAATGGATACAATTTAGTATGGATTGGAAGAATATAATTGATATGCCTATTCATCATACTACACATATAATAGTTGAACAGATTTCAGAGATTATTAGATATTGTATTAATGATGTCAAGTCTACTAAACAAATCATGATACTCAGTAAGAGCCAGATTGATTTAAGAAAAACTTTGACTCAAGAATATAACATTGATTTGTTCTCTGCATCAGAGCCAAGGATATCAAAAGAATTATTTCTTCATTTTCTTAGTAAACAAACCGGTATTAAGAAATGGGAACTTAGACAAATGAGAACCCATAGAACTAAAATTACAGTATCAGATATTATTCTTCCCTATATTAAGTTTGAAACGGCTACTTTCCAAAGGCTTTTAAGTAAGTTTAAAGAAGTAATAATATTTCCAAATGAAACTAAAGGTGGATTTAAATATTCTGTACAGTATAAAGGAATCAAAACTGATTTTGGATTGGGTGGTGTGCATGGTGCAAGAGAAAGTAAAGTTTATGAATCTAATGAAGACATGGTTATTATGACTTCAGATGTAGTAAGCTTCTATCCTAATCTTGCTATCAGAAATAAATGGGCACCTGCACATTTACCAAGAGAAGAATTTTATAACCTGTATGAATGGTTCTTTGAGGAAAGAAAAAAGATTCCTAAAAAAGATCCTAAAAATTATGTATATAAGATTATATTAAACTCTACTTATGGACTCAGTAATGATGTTAATAGTTTTCTATATGATCCTGAGTTTACTATGAGGATTACAATTAATGGTCAGTTAAGTCTTACTATGTTGTATGAAATGATTACAGAAAGAATACCTAATGCTATACCTCTGATGCAAAATACAGATGGTCTTGAGACTATAATACCTAGAAAGTATGTAGATCAATATATGGAAATATGTAATGAGTGGCAAAAGCTAACTAATCTTGAGCTTGAGCACGGTGAATATCGAAAAATTATAATAGGTGATGTAAATAATTATATTGCAGTTTCTGAATATGCAGAAATGCATAAAGATGTCTATGATAAACTTAAAAAAGAATTACCTCATGATTTATTTAAGGAGGAAAATGGTAAGTTTTATTATGCAAGTACAAAATGTAAGGGGAGATTTGAGTTTCATAATCTTGCTCTTCATAAAAACAAAAGCTTTTTAATAGTTCCTAAAACTTTATTCTATTATTTTGTTCATGGTGTTGAACCGTGGATTACTCTTACCGCAAATAAAAATATTTTTGATTTTTGTGGTGGTGTAAAGATCAAAGGAGATTGGGAATTTATACAGCACAATGTTGTAGATAGAGAGTACAATACTACTAAACTTCAACATACACTTAGATATTATATATCTAAAGAAGGTAGTAAGATTGTTAAAACTCACAAATCAGATGGTAGAGAAATACAGATTGAAGCCGGTAAATGGGTGCAAACTTTGTATATAGACCATGAAGAAAAACAGATTGAAGAATATAATATTAACTATGATTATTATCTGGATAAAGTAAACAAAGAAATAGAAAACTTTATCCCAAGTGTAAACCAATTAAGTTTATTTTAATTATGCCAAAGAAAATTCAAAACACAACAAAAGCAAATTTAATAAGTGTAGCATTACCAACACATGGTGCCACTTATACTGTGATTAGTCACCAGTTTGTAATTGATTATGCTTATCAAGCTCTTGCTAATGCAGGGTTTGATATTGTAGATGAGGAGTACAGATGTACTTCTGACGGACAAATTGCTCAGGGAATTTATAAATTAAATTTTAATAATGACCCAGAGTTGTCTATGATGTTTGCCTGGACAAACAGTTATAATAAACAAGTAAAGTTTAAATGCGTAGTTGGAGCCTATATTAATAACACCGGTGCAGTCATGATTTCTGGTGAAGTTGGATCATGGGTTAGAAAACATACAGGAACAGCAGACACTGAGACTAAAGATACTATTGATAACTACATTGCTAATGCTAATATGTATTATACTCAGTTATGTTCTGATAAAGCTACTATGGAAGTAGTAACATTAAACAGAAGAAAACAATCCCAATTACTTGGTGTATTGTTTGCAGAATATGAGATCTTAACCACTGAACAAGCTAGTATGGTAAGAGATCAAATGAAAAAACCTTACCATGTATTTACTAATACAGATAGTTTGTGGGCTTTCTATAACTATGTAACTAATTCTTTGCAATTTTCACATCCTAAAACTTGGATGGAGGACCAAAGAATTCTACATTATTTCATTTCTACTATTGGTAATTTTCAGCAGTGCAGTACACCTGCACAGATAGTTCAACCTATTAACACTGTTAGTAAAGACATAGAAGAAACAGTTGATCCTAATCAAATAAGCTTGTTAGATGCTATTGTTCAGGCAGAATCTGAAGCAAATCAAGAGGCTGATCAAATAGATGAGGATATTAGATATGCTGCTAATGAAGCTGAGGAAAGAGTATTAACTGAAGATGAATTAGTTCATCAGTTATATGGTGTAGATAATGACATAGAAGTATCCATTTCTGCAGTAGAAACTGAAGAGTTATCAGATGAAAAAGAAATTATAGATGAGATAGAAGTAGAAGAACTTACTTTAGAACAACCTGAAGAATCTATATTGCAATATACCGATAAAGATGGTAATACATTTGAGTCTATAGAATTTCATAATGCAGCTATAGAAACTTCATCTGGTTCTGATTTTGATTTAGACTTTAATGAAACTGAAACTGAAGCAGATAATGCATCAGATTTCTTTTAGTATCCTTGTTGCCATAATAAGGATTTATTGATTTATCACCTAGGGGGGTAGCTTCGGCTATCCCCTTTTTTTTTCTTGCCCCTTTTACTTAAGTCCAGACATCAAGAGATAATGTAACTATCCCTAGATAAAGTGTAAAAGTATAGTATGGAAAATCATCTGGTTCAGGAAGTATAAAATCCCAACCAATTATGAATCTCTCATGTGGCAAATGAAATCCTATTGTTAAATTCCAATCTTTCATTTTCCTTGTGATTTGTAAATTTTTTTATAGTTCTTAGAACTTTTTAACTTACTAGTTTTTGTTTTAGCATGTACCCCTGTACGGGAAACTTTTGGTCTAAACAATTTTTTTGTTGTTACTGTTATCTTTGCCATTTTTATTATTTTAATTTACCTGCATTTTCTAAACCTTCTAAAGCTTGAGTAACATCTCCAGTTGAACCAGTTATACCGACAGACTTAAGTAATCTTCCGTATATTTTTGGAACCCCTTCCTGTTGCCACCAAAACTCACCCTCTTTTCTACTATAGTAAGCTTTATCATTAAAACTAATCAATCTAAATACATCTTCTAGCATTTTTGCATACAAACTAATTGTATTTCCAAAAGCAGATGTAGTTGTAGATGCCATTTTAATATAATCATCAGCTCCTAAATTTACTCCACCTATTGATGGTAATGGAATAAATGCTGATGTTTCAGATTGTGTACCTAAAAGAAGTAACAACATGTGATTCTGAAGAAAGCCCCATGTTTTAAAATCATCAGCA
>Ga0315293_10007227_pt1 | contig 10317 bp, 4 predicted proteins | sample YL17G13_20_MG_FD_203071 | JGI IMG/M metagenome (GOLD analysis project Ga0315293, IMG submission 203071) | Sediment microbial communities from Yellowstone Lake, YNP, Wyoming, USA - YL17G13_20 | ecosystem: Environmental > Aquatic > Freshwater > Lake > Sediment | place: USA: Wyoming | collected... | reverse complement strand
AGGTGCCCTTGTATGAGGACAAATAGTTTTGAAGCAAGCCGCCGCACCAATCCCTCGACTCTGCTCGGGATGGTGAGCCTGTCGAACCATTGGTGCAAGACAAGTCGCCTTGCCATTCTCGCAATAGCCGTTACGGTTTTTTGTCAGCAGATGGTCGCCGCTAATCCCTACTCAACCTGGAAGAATGGCCCGCCGCACGATACGAACTTTTTCCCGATATGTGTATGGCTGCAAAACCCCGGTAAAGCGAATAGTTACAAGGCAGCAGGTTTCAATACGTATATAGGTTTGTGGAGAGGGCCTACCGAACAACAGCTTACAGACCTCAAACAAGCTGGGATGAAAGTTATCTGCCATCAAAACCAGGTAGGGCTAAAACACATTGATGACCTGACGATTATCGGCTGGATGCACGGCGATGAGCCGGACAATGCCCAATCGCTGGGCGATGGTAAAGGTTACGGTCCGCCGATTCCGCCGGAAAGGATTATCGAGGACTGTCAGAAGATTCATAATGCCGATTCTACGCGGCCAGTGCTTCTGAACCTGGGCCAGGGTGTCGCATGGGATGGCTGGTATGGCAGAGGCGTTCGCACAAATCACCCGGAAGATTACCTGCAATATGTAAAGGGCTGCGACATTGCCTCCTTTGACATCTATCCGGCTGTTCATCCAAATCCACAGGTCGCAGGCAACCTGTGGTTCGTCGCCAGAGGAGTGGAGCGTCTTGTGAGCTGGACAGAAGGCAGGAAGGTTGTATGGAACTGTATTGAGTGCACACGGATACAAAATCCGAAAATTAAGCCTACACCTCAGCAAGTCAAATGCGAGGTCTGGATGTCAATCATACACGGCTCGATGGGACTGATTTATTTTGTCCACGAGTGGCAGCCACAGTTCAATGAATCTGCACTTCTCAGCGACCCAAATATGCTTTCGGCTGTAACACAGATAAACCGCCAGATTACCGACCTTGCGCCGGTGCTGAACAGCCCGACCATCGAGAAAAAAATAAAGGTTTCATCGGACAATAATGATGTTCCTGTGGCGCTTATGGTAAAGGCGCACAAGGACTGGACATATCTATTTGCAGTTGGAATGCGAGACGGCCACACAATCGCAACATTCGATGTCCCGCATTTTGAGGGTGAAAGGACAGTGGAGGTGCTTGGTGAAAATCGGACGCTCAATTTGAAAAATGGTATTTTCAAAGACCACTTCAAGCCGTGGGACACGCATATTTATCGAATTAGCAATGGAAACAGAAAGTGATTTTTCCTTTATAGCTATGTTCCTGTTTTTCTAAGTGCACTTTTGTATGGTAGGGAGCTAAAGCATTGGAAAGGTATCAACAATGAAAAAAGTTGGCAGAGTATTATGGGCAGCACTGATGGTGGTTACTACTGTCGGTGCAGCAGGAGGTTCTGCGCCGGAGAAGAAATTTGAAGAGGACATCATTAAAACCAAAACCGGCGACCTGAAGATTACATTCATCGGGCACGCAACCTTAATGTTCGGCTACAAGGATAAGGTCGTTCACGTTGACCCTGTTGGCCGGATGGCTGACTATTCCAGGATGCCCAAAGCCGACCTAATTTTGGTAACCCACGAGCACGGCGACCACCTTGACCCCAATGCCATAAACATTCTCCGACAACAGCAAACCAAACTTGTGCTAACAAAAGTGTGCGACCAGAAAGTTATCGGCGGCGCCATTATGAAAAATGGCGATGTCCTGACTATCCACGGGCTTAAGATAGAGGCCGTGCCCGCTTACAACATTGTACATAAACGACCCAACGGCGAACCCTTTCATCCCAAAGGGCTGGGCAGTGGCTACGTGGTGACTTTTGGCGAAACCAGAGTGTATGTGGCAGGGGACACAGAGAACATACCTGAAATGAAAACGTTGAAGAAAATTGACATTGCATTTCTGCCAATGAACCTCCCCTTTACGATGACCCCCGAAATGGTAGCGGATGCAGCAAAAGCGTTTGAACCGGGGATACTATACCCATATCACTACGGGCAGACGGATCCAAACACATTGGCCACTTTTCTAAAAGATTCAAAAAAGACCGAGGTTCGTATTCGAAAAATGAGATAAGGGTGCCGGATTATAGTTTAGCGAAAAGCCATTAAAAAACCAATGGCATAAAGGATTGCGCCAACAAGGTAGGAAAACCACATATCTGTGAATTTTACCGATGGAGTGATTATTTCATATATTACGCAGACTATGAGCATAAGTGCGGCAAACACTTCTATACTTATTCCTAATGCTTTTCTTTGATTTATTTCCATATTCCCGCCTATAACACTAACCAGAAAATCAATGTTAAAGCTATTCCCACGACCAATGATACGACGCTCCATAATCGCCAGTCCTTTAGCAGGGAAGGTTTTTCTTTTTCGCCTTCTTCCAATGTCCTCCAGCAAAGACCTTTCAATTTTTCGTCCGGATATGGTTTAGTAAATTGACTGCCGCAAACCGTTATTAATGCTGTTATGATTCCTCCTGCCCAACTGGCCCATACGAAGGACCACCAGTATGGAGTAAGAACCGGGCCAACGAACCTGTCCAGGACAAAGGCCGACACCGCTCCTGCGAGCAGCCCGATGAAGGCCGGCAGGGCAGTTGCTCTTCTGTAGAATATCCCAATCGCCAGGCTGGCAAAAAGCGGAAATTGTATATACGAAAGCACAGACTGCCACGCCTTATACGCCGAACCAAAAAGCGGATAAACCTTGGTCGCAAACAGTGTGCCGCCAATCAAAAGCAAAAGGACAAATACTCTCCCGGCCCAAAGATAGTGCACATCTGATTTATTCTTCACCAAAAATCTTTGATATATGTCTCTGGTCAAGACAGCCGACATAGAGGCCAGTAACGAGTCGCAGGATGACATTCCTGCCGCATAGAGCGCCGTAACCGCGGCGCCGATTGTGCCAACCGGAAGCAATGTCGTGATGATTTTCGGCATAGCGTTGTCCGGATTTTCTTTAATCATCTGCGGGAATAATACGGCTACACACAGACCCACAAGCCCCCATATAAATGTCATCGGATATTTCATAATGCTTCCGACCACCAGCGCCGTTCTGGCATCCGCATCGCTCTTGCAGGCGAATGCCCTCTGCAGAGTATTCTGGTCGGTGCACCAGTATGGCAGACCGAGCGACAGCGTGCCTATGAACATAGCACCCCACCACGTATCTGGGGTGCCCTCGGCCCTGCTTAATACTACGTGAAACATTTGACGCGGTAATGCAGAATGCAAACCGCTCCATCCGCCGACCGCTTTCAAGGAAAATGTGATTAATCCTGCAGCGCAAACCGTCATAATTATGAATTGGAAGACATCGGTTATCATTACACTGGTTAATCCTCCCAGGAAACAGTAGGCGCCTGTTACGCCGGCCGCGATAAGTAGTGATAACCACGATGGCCATCCCACAATCGATGATAGCGGAAGCGCCATCGTATAGATTACTACTCCCAAAGTTAGCGTTCTGGCTATGATGAACAAAATCCCCCACAGTGCTCTCATTGAAGAATTGTATCTTTTTTCGATAAACTCGGGTATGGTATAGACTCCGCTTCTTAGAAAGTGTCTGATAAAAAACCACGCCGAAATAATGCAGGGAATGGCACAGGCAGGCAGCCAATCGTAATTTAGCCACGCCAATCCGGTAGCCGCGACTATTCCTGTTACGCCTATGTAAGTTTCTGTCCCTATATCTGTCGCCTGCAAAGAACAGGCGGCTATCCACCAGGGCATCTTTTTCCCGGCTAAAAAGAAATCCTTTTGTGATTTTATGTTGCCGGTGAAGTATGCGCCCAGGCCGAAGACAATAACGAAGTAGCCTACTATTATTACGATGTCGGGCCATGCAAGCATAGATGGTTGCCTCAGGGTAACGGGAACTAATTGTGGTTAAGGATTAAATACAATTTTCGTTTCCTCGCCCTTTATATTCCACCCGTCTGTAACCAGAACGGCTTCTTCTGTTCCTAAATCTTCGATATCGAACTCAACCTTCACGCGTCGCTTTTCTCCGGGCAGGAGTGAGAAGTAATTATCTTCCCAATAAATGGGCAGGATGAGGTCGCCTGAAGCGCTTTTCTTTATCTTTGGATTTACTGCAAATGCTAAAGTTGAGGATGGATTCTGCATATCAACATAGACAGAGCACCTGTCGCCTTTTTTGTCCGCGCTGCAGGAAATATCCAAATCCACTTCGGCAAGATTATCTAAATCACTGAATTCGGCCTTTTCGTCAGGTTGCGTGGATAACCAGTAGAAGTTGGAAGAGACAAGATTATCTGAGCTATCTTTCAGTTCAAGTTTTAGAAAAAAAGTTTTACTCAGGCCTGTTGGCCGCTCAATGGTAAATATCTTGTTGCTGCTGTCCGGCCCAATATCGACCGTCAAGTTTTTCGAATACTTTTTGGCCATATTCAAATCATACAGGTTCGCAGTAACCTTTAGCTTTTCAAAATTCTGGTAATGACTATTGATAACGTAAATCGTCCCATCGTCATAAGAATACTGGATGTGCAGCGGCTCGCACGCTTTTTTTGTCCCATAGTATGCCCCTGTCGGAGCCAGGTACCAGTCAACAACGTTCCAGGAAAGCGTTGTCGGCCAGGGGGCATTGAATTTCCAGGTGAGAAGAAAAGTGCAGTCATACTTATTTCTCCCGACGACCTCGTGCAGGGCGCGCATAGCTTCCATAGTCATTATCTGCGCTTTATACGAGAATTCATCGATATTTTTTGCCTGGCCGTAACGTTGGTTCAAAAGTTTTGTAAATGAAGGAACTAATCTGCCTTCCTGGTCTCCGTCGAGCCAGGTCCCGGAGCAGATGGTATGGAATCGCCACACCGGCCTGCTTGTCGGCCACACATCGCTTTCGGGCAAAAACTTGTGGAAATTCTCTGCAAGAGCAGCTTCCCCGCCTATTCCTCCTGAATAGGTGGCCCCGGATGCGTAACTCCTCCTTTGAATAGTCCACTCGGTCTTTGAATCCTGCCCATAGTAATAAGAGGGGGCTGAAAAATGCCAGGGACCGCCCGTTCGCGTCCCACCCATACTTGAGCGTTCCTCCGCCGTTCCGCCTGACCCAGCTTGATAGGTTATGTGCGGAGCATACTGGTTAATCAGTTTGCGATACCCCCTATCAATATCACGTGATGGAACTGTTTCATCGTGACCGATAAAATGAATAACGGATGGGTGGTGCCTTATTTCAAGCAAATGGTTTTTGAAACATTCTAATTGAAGTCCGTGGTCCTGCGTGTTTCTTGCAAATATCTCCGGCGCAATCATAATCCCGTATTTGTCGCACATATCGTAGAATTCCGGCAGCTCTTTTATTGAGTATCCCTCCACTCGCATCAGGTTCCAGCACATTTGCTTTGCGTATCGCAGCATTGACTCATACCGCTTGCTGGAAAACCGCAGCAGAAGATCGCTTGTCATCCAGGTTCCGCCTCTTCCCAGGATATTTTTGCCGTTGAGCTGAATGACCCGCCATCCTTTTTTGTTGATGTCCGTTGTTATCTGGCGGACGCCAAAATTGATAACCGTGCTATCTGAAATATCGCCGTCTATTTCAAATTCAAGCCTCAGGTTGTAGAGGTTCTGAGGCCCCAAAGGATTTGGCCACCACAATCGAGGATTACGTATGTTAAGCTCAGTAAATCTATTCGGCAAAAATTCAACCTCTTTTGTTTCTTGTGGCTTTAGGGTTACAGTCTGGCAAACTACTATGGTTTTATCCTGGCCTTTTGAGGTTCCGCCCTGCGAAACATTGTCTATATCTGATATGATGGCCCGTAAGGAGCCCGTAACTTGCTTATTAACTGTGTTGTTTATCTGGCTGGAAATTCTCATGTGTGCCACATCTGCAGAGGGCAAATCGAGCTTGCTGACAACGTTTGGGTATTTCATTGTTACTGGGCCTGTTGCTCTAATATAAACGCTCCGCCATATTCCCATATTGCCATCGGGAGGATAAGGGCAGTGGTCATCCCAGGAGCTTGTGCATTCCATGTCCTTTTCTTTGTCGTTCTTTCTGTGAGATTGGCCCGGCGCAGTTATCTGCACTGCAAGGAAATTATTACCGATAGTCACCTTATCCGTAACATCGAAGGCATAACGTATGAACATCCCGACAACTGAGTTACTGTTGGCAATCCTTTTTCCATTTAGCCAGATATTCGCCTTATAATTGATGCCGTCAAAGTGTAACCATATCTTTCTTCCAATATATTCCTGTGGTAAACGAAATTCTGTCCGATACCAGTATGGAATCCTGAATGGACTATCATCGGGCATTGAATACCATATTCCATCCTGATAGCCGGGTATCTTTCGCAGGTTCTCACCAAAATATGGGTCAGGAAAGACGCCATTTTTGCACAACACCGCTAAAACTGTCGAAGGCACAGACGCAGGATACCACCCATCTGGTTTGAATTTACTGGTCGATACGATGTCACCATTCTCTTTGACCTTATCAGATGATTGTATTTGCCATCCTGTTGTTAGAAGCAGCTTATGCGAGATGGACTTGTCTTTTTCATTTTTCTCAGCACAATAACATATTGCTGTTGAAATGGTTATCCCTGCAATCAACATTACGAGTATTTTTCTCATTGGTCTGTTTCCTTTGTCATTTGGACACAGGTTAATTCGTAAAGAAATTGTCACAGTAGTTCGCGAATATTTTCTTTAATTTTTACAATTGCAGTTATGATATCATCCATATCCCGCCTGTCTGATAGCAGGACCTGATGGGGAATGACAACTGTTTCTGAACAAATCTTTTCCGTTATGGGGAATTTCTGGTCTTTTATAGATATTTTCTTGCCGTAATAAGGACAGGTGAAGGGACATCCTTTGGGTCCTTTCTCGACTCGCTCAAATACTGGGTTCCTTGAGAGAGGCCACGGGTAGCCGATATGACAGGGGATTCCTTCGGCATTTAATGCCTCGACAAATTTATCTCTCGAAACTCCGGCGAACTTTTCCTTATCATACTGTAATAGGTATAAATAATACCCATTTACATCGGTATTACCATCGCCGGGCACAGGGCTGATGCCGTCAATATCTTTAAATCTTTTGGCGAGGTACCGGGCGTTCTTATTTTTTCTTTTCAGTTGCTCATCAAGTCTTTCAAGCTGTGCTAAAAGGACGGCTGATTGGAGTTCTGTAATCCGGTAATTTACAGGCCGGACGTAATGGATATACCACGATTCGCCCTCGTGCCGTCCACAACTGCGATATTGAATACATTTTTCAGCGAGTTCACTGTTGTTTGTGATAATAATGCCGCCTTCACCGGCGGTCATTGTCTTGCTTGCCTGAAAACTAAACGTCGCAGGGCATATAGAGCCAAGTTTCTTACCTTTATAAATCGCTCCGTGGGCGTGAGCAGCATCTGCGATGACAATTAGCTTATGCTTTTTGGCGATTTTAAGAATCCTGTCCATATCGCAGACGAATCCGCCGTAATGCACGGGTATAATCGCCTTTGTTTTGTCCGTAATTGCCTTTTCTATTTTGTCAGGGTCGATACACTGCGTGTCGTAGATTGTGTCAACAAAGATAGGAATGGCATTGACCGCAAGGACAGCACCTACCGTTGCGATGAAGGTTAGTGCTGGGACGATTACCTCATCTGAAACCCCAATACCCACTGCACGCAGCACAATCTCTATGGCAACGCTGCCGTTGGCGCACGCTATGCTGTATTTGGCGCCGTGGTAATGGGCGAATTTTTTTTCAAATTCTGCCGTTTTTGTGCCGGGGTCTGCTCCCCTCATACCTGCAAACCATGCCCGGCTCTTAATCACTTCTTCAACGAACTTGAGGTCACGCCGGTCATAATAAGGCCAGGGGAAAAAATCTCTGGTTCGGACCTTTTTTCCGCCGCTGATTGCAAGTTTGGGCATTTCTTAAACTCCCCTGAAGTACCGGCTTATTTTTTCATCGACCAGATAATAGAAAATATAAAACCGAAGTATTCCAAGTAAGGAACAGCAATGGTTTTTTTAATCTTGGTAAGATAGCACATCTATTTTGGAATTACCATTATTCTCACACAAATTTTAAGGCGCTGCCCAGACACCTGTTGCCTTTTTTCTTTAGTCCGACTTTATTATTTTAAGGTATCGTCCCATCCAGTATGGTAAAAGATATATGTCCCCACTGAATTCATACCGTCCACTGTCACCTCCATCAAGACAGAATGAATTGGCGTTGTGTTTACTCATCGGGCGCTCATCGGGCGGCAGCACGTTTGTTGTGGTCTGCTGTCGAAAATTCGGCTCAAGCAATGTCAGGTCCTTACGATGACTATTTCTGATGGTCCAGCTAATTGTATCTAACGGGAATTCACGCAGAGTCCAGACGGCTTCCTCCAAATCAAAGTCCTTCGCTCCGGTGCTGGCATAGATAAAGTTCCAAAGAGGGTTTTTCTCAGGCCGTTCAATCTGCCAGTGGTCTTTAATCGCCTCGCGGTACTGCCTGCGAAGTTTTTCAGAGAAAGCATAGCGGTACAGGTTCCAGTAGCTCAAAAAGGCCAACTCGTCGTCTGAGTGGTTCCATTCTGTTGTGAGAATTATTCCAGGGACCCGACTGAACGTGGCGACCGACGTAGTGATATTGTCGAGATAGCCGTATTTGTCAAGCAGCTCAAACGCCTTTTGTTTATAGACCTCTTTGCGTGTGAAGTGATATGCCGCCTGTAAGAAAGAAATTATTTCAACAGAGTTCAGCCGCCGGTCGCCAACCTGCCGTGGGAACTGATTGACGTAGTCCGGATGCCATCTGCCCCATTGAGTCGGCTTGCCGTCGTAATCAATCAAATACCAATCATTTCGCACAATGTGGTCCATTATGCTGTCGATTAGAACAATTGCTCGGCTGCGCCACTTTTCGTCAGGAGCTAATTCTGCGAACAATGTATATGCAAAGAAGTGACCAACGATTTCGTCACTGCTTGTTGTGCCTTTCCAGACCCATCTCCCATCTTCGGTCTGGTGCCAATGTTGTTTGTCTGCCATTTGATGTCCGGAGCGTTCGAAGGAGCGAGATGGGAATCCTTCGATAGGATTGATTTGGGTCAGTCGTTCCATTGCCTCGAAGGATTCATAGCAGTTTTTCAACGCCTCATCCGACTTTGTAACGGCATATCGAAATAGCTCACTGGATAAATACATAGCTGTCCAAAGGCCATCATTATCCTCATCGACAAGCATGCCCGTCGAAAAGTCCCCCTCCTTGGCCATCGCGAGTCCGCTATTTAATCCGTACCTTATGTGGCGTTTTCGCGTAAGCTTGGTAAAATGCGATGCTTTTGCTTCAAGTGTCATTTCTTTGAAGCAGATTATGCTCAGCCCCTGACGTGATAGGATAAGCACCGAACCATCAGAGCCTTTGGAAATATCGACGACCTCGTCATCCACAAGCCATCGCTTTGATGCGTAATAATCCATCTGTCCGTCACGACGAAGACAAAAAGCCCCCATAGCCGTCCCGAACCAGATTCTATCATCGATTTCTTCAATGCACCTGATTTCTGAGCAGGGCAAACGCTTTTTCATATCCGAGCGTGGCTTGAAGCAATCCGCATCTAACTGTATGTAACCATCTGCTGTACCCACCAGCAAAGTTCTGTTGCCATCCACAAGCGCCAGACAGTGCAAATTGCTGGCCTCAAAGACCGTGGCCGGCTGGCCGCCGGGTTTGAGACAGACGATACTATCCCCGCATAGAAGTAAGTATCGATGATGCTGGCTATCGTAAACTACACCTTTTTTTCGGCTACGGCTAATATTCCATTGCGAGCTATTCTTTCCATCTGAAAAGTGGACAGCACGCTCATCAGTGAGGAGCAGAAAATCGAAGTCGCTTCCCATTTGCAGTGTGTTTGCTTTGGGCGTCTGGTGCTGAACAAAAAGGCGACCTGCCCAGGCATTGCTTAGGACAGCGTCTTTGGTCAAATAGACAAATTGCTCACGATAGGTCGCTATGTCGTTAATTTGCATATCCTGCAGAGGTTGATAGAGATTGTCACATGCCAAACTCCCATCGTTGACTTGCAGCAGACCTCGGTTGGACAGTACGAGAATCCGACCGTTCCGGTCTGCGCGAACTCTCCAAAGCTCCACATCGCCTGATGCCGCCGAAAGTAGGATTTTCACACTATAGTCCTGTATGAAAGGATGGTCACGACAAATTCGCTGGGGTGATTTCGCCGAAACCGGTGCATTGGCCAGGGCTATTATAGTAAAGACAACTA